>Ga0179593_1296484_pt1 | contig 10947 bp, 9 predicted proteins | sample CZODoug2_1_08_16_FD_185931 | JGI IMG/M metagenome (GOLD analysis project Ga0179593, IMG submission 185931) | Vadose zone soil fungal communities from Angelo Coast Range Reserve, California, USA - CZODoug2_1_08_16fungal (PacBio error correction) | ecosystem: Environmental > Terrestrial > Soil >...
GGGAAAGTTGAAAGAACCGGGGACGCTGGCAGAGCAGAAGGAAGCTCTGGGTAACTGAGGAAAAAGAAGCGAACCTTATAAATGAACTAGAGACGGAGAAGACGTATGCAACCACGAAAGGGGAACTTAGAGTCAATCGACTGTGCGCGGCCGATGGAAAACCTATCCCATGCGAATGAAGGGTGATACCTAGAAGGAAAGGGAATCATCACCTGGTCGCTAAAGGGGTCCAATCCAACTCACAAAGAGGGGGGGTCAAAAATTCCGAAGTAGCGTGGCAAGGGAATGGGGGAACCAGAAAGGTTTTAGGGGAACGAGTTAGGGAAAGGTGGCGAACTGACCTGAGGACTCCAAATGAGCAAAAAGAGGAAGAGGAGAACAGTAAGGAATGGGCTTCAAAACGCAGTTCGACAAAAGGAAGGGGGGACTGGGGAAGTGGATTCCGGGCACAGGGGTTGCTGCGGCTTGGGGGATTTATCTTCCAGGTGGGAGGAACGTCTGATATCAGGGGTTTGTAGACAACAATTTAGAGGGTCGGGGTTCGGGTGATGGAAAGTTCACTTCTTCTCCGATAGGGACTGAGTTTGTCGATGAGCGTGTCTTTTCTTCAGCGGGGCGTTCAAAGAGGGAGAGCTGAGGGGGCAAAGACCGGCCATAGAGGGTTTTCTCAACCACGGTAGGAATACCATCGGATGCGGGGGAATTCGCTAAGAAGGGAAAACGGGCGAGTTCCGACTCACAGAAGGGGAAAGAACAACGTGCACTCGGCGGGGGGGGTCCATCGGGCGCATTTCATGAAAACTTGCATGATCTTGAGGGCTGAACTGGTTCCAGGGGCACCGCGTCTTCCGCAGTGAGTAGGAGGGTGGAACCACGCCGCGTCGGCAGAAAGGAGGAGCTCAAAAATGGCGGAAAAAAAAAAGGGGGGAAAGGAACAATCGAGTGTAACTAGGGCCAGCCAGGAGAAAATGCTACGGGGGGGGGAGCCATCCATAAAATTCTTAAACTTTGAAGTATACCGAAAAGCAATTTTCAACGCCGGAAGGAGGGAAAGACCGGAGCAGGTTCGGAAGGAGCGCTTGATCCAAGAAGAGTCTATACTTTCTGTAGATCGCAGATCACAGGCGCTGATGATATTCTACGCCAAGGGGGAAGGGGAGGTTGTTGAGTCATGAACACAGTTGGTTGGGGGAGGGACAACTCTGAGAAAGGCGCCGCGAATTGTCTCTAAAACCATAGCGTGGCGTCTATCAGCCCGGTTTGAACAAAAGGACGCTAAGTTGAGGGGCGATCCAAAGGGGGGGAAGACTTTGGGTTCCAAGGGAGAGAACAGTCAAACGGAAGATTTAAACGCCGGGCTGACCCAGAAAAGGGGGATGAAACCAGCTCTGAACCGCCGAAGGGACTTTGGCCGACGAAATCTTCATCAGAAGGCTCCTGGAAAAATGATCAACACGTAAATTTCGACATCCGGGGATTTCATCCAGTTAAAAGGAAAAGACGCCTTCAGTAAGCTTTAAACATGTGGGCAGGGCAAGCCCTTACGAAAGGGGAAAAAAACTTCAAGATCACCTAGCGCTGGGACGGCGCCTTAACCTCGGACGACTTAGGGCGGGGGGGAAGAAGTGTAATGGTGGAGCCGTGGGGTATCGTCACATTTGAAAAGGGTTTCGGGAAAGGAGAAAACTGTGCGGGCGATTCTGAGGGGAAGGACAGCACGCGCGGGGCAAAGGAATAGAGGGAAGAAAGTAGTTTAAGACAAGTCATCGCGCTGAGGAAGGGAAGGGAGAGTTTGAAAGAGTAAATCGGAATCAGCAATGACTTGTGGGTGGGGGGAGGAAACCGTAACATCGAGAACTCCCTAAAAACGCTGATGTACTCAAACAAAATGGAGGGGGAAGAAAATATATCGATACTCAGCGGAAGTGGATCGATGGATTAGCGTCAACCAAAACAGAAGGGAGGAAAAGTTCCTGCTTGGAGGGACCCAGTGAAACCTAAAGAAAGACCGGAGGGGTCGAACATTAAGTCCTCGACATCCTGATTCAGGGGGAAAATAACACTCTAGACGTTCTAAGCCCTCCAAAAAGAGAAAAAGAGGGTTAAACTCAACTAACCGTGGACTAGAAAAAATTCAGCCAAGGGAGGATTGCAAAATGCAGGGCAGTCGCCGTTAAGGCGCCGGGAAAGAGGAAGCGACCGGAAAGGACGTTAGTACGGTATCGATTGCAGCTAAGGGAGGGGGGAAAGTCGGTAATGGGGGGAGAGGGGGGGTCCGGCCTTGATTGTGATTGCTGATCCTCAAGAGGATTACATTTAAAGGGGGGGGCGTAGGATCGGCAGCGATTTCAGTTCACAGGTACGCGAGAGAGCTTCCATCAAGCTGCTGGGGGGCCCAGCCCCCGGCGATTCCTTTTAAGGCGGAGTGAAAAAAGAAAGGGCGCCTGGCGAAAACAAACAGTAGTCGGACCACGAGAATATAAAACGAGGAGGGGGAAGATCTCGGGGAAATGCCGGGAGCGAGCGCGTGACAAAAAAACTGGGGAAACTAAGGGAAATGCAAAGGCGATAAGATCAAGCCGCCCCGGAGAATAGAATCTAAGAAAGTGGGGACAACTACGTTCAAGAAACTGCTGCGGATAGAACACAAGCGCCCATGCAGGGAACTGGCGTTCGTTTATTTCCGAACGTTGAAGCATGTTCTGGAGGGACAAAGTCTAAAGATGAGAGGGGGAAGAGTGCGTCGGAGCTTAAATTTAAAAAGGAAGTCCAAAGGAGGAAGACTATGCAAGGAAAAAGTCAACGCTTCCTAGAACCGCGCGTGGGAGGAATTAGAGACCGGAAGAAAACACGAGGAACCGCCAAGAGCTGAAAAAAAGTGTACAACAGGACGAAGGAGGAATTACAAATATCAATCCCGCGCGCAGATGGGCGAAGCGCGTCGGACATCGAGAGGAAAAGAAGGCTCAAGATTGAAAAAAAAAAGAAAATCCGCTGATCGTCCTACGCGGGGAACAGAAAACCAACGAGCCGTGGTTTATTTGAAGACGCAAAGCAGGTGAACGCCCGGAGAGGGACGCGTAAAGGTGTGAGACCAAGAAAAAAGAGTATGAGAAATCTGAAAAACACGACTCCACGGGAACATCTGGAAAGAAAAAAGAAAAAAAATGCGGGGAGATAAAAACCGAAGAAAAGCAAAGAAGCCGGGTCAAGCCAGGGCAAGGAAGAATCCGGCCTAAAGTCTTTTGGGGCCCGGGGTTCGGAGGGTCAAACCACGTCCTTCAAGTCGGGTCCTGACCTCGCCAAAGGGAAAGGGTGGGGGAGGTCCTAGCGGCGGCGAACACTACGGCGTCACGAAAAGACAGGATCTTGGGACAAAGAGGACTACGCAATCAGTCGAGATGAAGAAACAATTGGCGTTTGAGAATTCTAGCGCCAGGGATGGGGGAAGTGAGTTATCTGTCGATTGAACACGGGTACGCAAATAGGAATCAGGAGAGGTCAAAAGATGACTGTAGCTTGAATTGAAAACAAAACCGGACGTGGTTCGGCGCGGGTTCAAAAAAGCGAAGGGAGGGAGAGCGCGGGATCACAGAATTCGCGGAGGCGGGCGATTTGTCCTGGGTCGGAAGAGGGAACGAGGAACAAGGAGGAGAGGTCTCCCACCAAAGTAGGAGAGGAAAATAGATATAATCATGGGTCTCGGAGCTTGAGCCAGAGAAACCAGGATCAAATCCCGCTGAGCAAAAAAAGGCGAGAACTTTGTCGCCGAAGTCTGGAAAGGGGAACTCCCGAGGGGGCGGGAAAACCGCCGTCGATGGGCAAGCCCGGGGGGGGGAGAAAGAACGCTGTACGTGCGCTGAAGAGAGGCAATCAGTAGGGGGAAGGGGGCGTCCCGTTATAAAATTTTCCCCTTGGATCATCCCTGGGAATACCGGGATTGGACAACCACGGAGGCGTTGGTTCCATCGCGAAAGGATTAGGGACAAGTAGAGGGGACCAGAGAGCGTAATGGGGGCATGAGTTATCGCATAGGTGCTTCGAAAAAATTTCCGAATCTCAACCCTTTGAAAGACGGATACAAGGAGCAAAATTCGTAACCCCCGCAAAAAGACTGCGGGGCTGAGGGAACGTGAAAGGATGTACGGCGGTTTGCGCTAATCGGTTGGGCTTGCCTCAACATGAGGGTTGGGCAGATCGTTTGTTTTTCGCAAGGGAGGTTGCACGATTGGCACGGTTGGCGTGGGGGTTTCTTAGATAGGAAAAGTAATGCGGGGGTCTTTAGATGAGCGCTGTTCATTGGGTCAACTCTGTGGGGGTGTAAAGGCTGAAAGGGAGGCCAACGGGACGCTCAGGGTTTTCACGCTTAATAATAAAGGTGGGAGGGGGGGGAGGAACAGAGATCAACCACGAAAGAATGCTATTAATCAGGTTCAAAAAATCGCATCGCGAATGAGCTCAGCGCTTCGTCGGCAAAAGGCCCGAATTCATGGATTAAGCTGGGAAGTGGCGTGGAAATTCCTAGGGGCGGACGGAATTGAAAAGGAACGAAAAGGAAGCCGGTCGGCGAAGAGTGTACTGACGCCAGGTTGGTGAAACGCGGAAAAGGAAACTGAAACGCCGCCGCGGCCATCAACGAGCTTTGTAGAGAAAAAGAGGGCGTCGGACAACAGAACTCCGTGAAAGCAAAGAGGAAGGACACGAGAAAATGGGATAACGTATCTCTCAAAAAAGAAGACCGGCGAGGAAACAGAAAAAAATCTGAAAATGGACTTCTTTCTCGCCCGGCAGACAGTTGAGTCATCAAGGTGGTAGTCACGCGCTTCGAGCGCGCCGCGAATGGGAGTCCACCCCCATGCGCTGGAAGGAAATGGGTTGGGGAACAGGGCTAGTTCAACGTTGGGAAGCGCCAAGTGCAGAAGGGGATTGCCGGCGATCGCGCCGCAAAACTATTGTCCGACCGCTGGAGAGTGAATCAGGAGAAAAGACTGACAAAGCCGAAGGGGAAAACGACGTGAAGAATATTCGCTTATTGAAACGAAGGCCACAGATCACGGTAAATGTAAAAATAACGGATTGAGGAGGGGCCATGTACAAACGAATACGGGGGAAAAAAACTGGCTTCATTAATATTTAACGCAGTCGATTGGCAATTTAACACGGAAGACGACCTTTCAAAGGAAGAGACAACTGAAGGTCTTTGGCGCCCGATCTGGGCCGATAGCCATAAGGGGGGGGGATGAGTGTTAGACTCGGACATGAACGGAGGAGGTGGGTTCTGAGCAATGATGGAGGGAGGCGCGATTTGTTAGTGGCAAGGACGAAGAGGGAGTCAAAGGAAAAACATGAGGTAGGAGGGAGAGGAAAAGAGGGGGGTTCGCGATTGCCAGCAATGGAAAAGAAAAAATTGGAAAGGTCGAAGAAACACGCACTTTCAGCACTTGAATTGTGGTGGGTGACGCCATTGGAGAAAGAGGAAGAAATCAGCCGGATGTCTCCTCAACAAAAACGGAGTACTATAGATAGGATAAGCGGCGGATTCTCGTGGTCTGGCGGCAAAAAACAACAATCAGTGAAAAATGAAACCTGGGACTGGCTTGCTCAGGAAAGATGCAGGTGAAATGAGGTCAGCGTCGACGTCCGAATTCCAGGAAAGAGAAGAAATACTCATGTTAATTGACAACTAGATCAGGACTGCCATCCAGAAGCCCAGCATACAAGTGTGAAGAAACCAGAAGAAATTTCCAATGGAACGATCTACCAAGGACTATCCTTATTATGATGGCACAAAGAAACGGCCAGCTTTAGGGAGGAAGGGAACAAGTTTATCGATTCCGCGGGCAGTTATCAAACTCGGTAGACGATCAAAAGGAAAAAAGATTAAAAAGGCGAGTTAGATCAAATTCGATTTGAACATTGGACAATCTCATCCAGAGGAAGGGGACTTCGTTATCTGCGGGGAAGAATCAACAAGAACTAAAATTGAAAAGAAGGGGAGCCTGTCCATCGTCGTCAGACGCTGGTCATCAAGCTGGAGGGGCCACCCTCTGGAAAAAGCTTAGGGGGGGGGGGTCGAAATGCCCGGCATTCAAGTTCGCCTTGGAGAAACACCACGAAACTTTAGTAGTCCAATGAAAAAGGATAACCCTCTCCACAAGGGGGTTGAAGACACATTCGTCGCTTCAAGCGAAGCGGGAGAAACTGGGATGAACGGACAAGCATGCAAGAAGGGGGAAAAGACCCGCCCGAAAATGGATCTGCGCCTAGCCGCGAGTCTAAGTTCAAGGGGATGGGAAGCGACATTAAAAAACAACTGCTCCGGAGAAGCATGCTCGAAGGGTGCAAGGTAGGGGATTTAATTCAGCACGTGGGCAGACATGGGGTCTGGAAGCTACCAAACGACAGATGTCTCTGGGCAAGGAGGGGGGAGGAGTGCTTCCATTTGGTGGAAGGAGATGACTATGCGATGCCGGAACGCTGCCTGAGACCAAGCGGCGGGCGGAGAAAAACAGAAAACCTAGCAACGCCCACGAACCCAGAGACAAGAGAATAATCGATGACAGCGAGATAAGAAGTAATCATCACCTCTAAGAAACTGGTATCGACAAGACGGCACGACGTAGTAAAGGAAAGGATCTAAAGGGAAAAGAAACGGATCCCGCTTGCCCGGTGCGGAAAAACCCGCGAAAGGGTGGTAAAAGGAAAGCGGAAACCTCCTAAAGCAAAGAGGGGGAAAAAAAAAATCTCTCATCGACACTAATCGGATGAAAAACAAGGGCCCGAAAAAAAAAGGGCAAATCAAAACGGGCAAAAAGCGCGAAAAAAAAAGAATAAAAAAAGCACGAAAATCCGACAAACTCCAAGCGAGTTTTGGCCAGGGGGGAAAATTTAAGACACGTCATGCAGTAGAATAGGTCAGAAAAGGTCAGGAAATTCTTTTCTAACGGGAAGTTCCACCGACAGACAGGATCACTCGGGGTAATGCAAAGAGGGTAGACAGGGCCAATCGACGCGTAACTACCAGAAAACGCAGGCGACGGTTGGAAGCGGTAAATCCCATGGGATGGAGGACGCAGGTTTGTATCCAAAGGATCCTTCGAAGAACACAAAATGGGGGGAGGGACGCTCTTTCACTACAGTCGATAAGACGAGAAAGGATTTGCACCAGAAACGGACAATTGGGAAGGAAAGGCGAGTCATATACCGGAAAAGCGACGCGGGGATCACCTGTGTGTTCTTTCATCTTCGATTTGGGGACGGGGGGACAGAGGCATAACGTTCTAGACTTCCGCGAGTAAGTACACAAAAGCATTGGAGCGGGTAGAGGGAAAAGGGGATGAAGCTCCGCACGTATCACATAAGCAACGAACGGCGATATCGGGGAGGAAAGAGAAGGGAAAAAAAGAACCTGGTCGACGAGAGCCGGAGATTTGAACCACTGGGGGAGTCAAAAGGCCGACCAGGGAGAGAAAAGGAGAAGCTCCTGTCAAGCAATCCAATTTGGTGACCGAGTCAGATCCCTGGAAGAAAAAGGGAATCGCCTCATCACAATCACATACGGAGGTCCAAAAAAACAAACGGGGGCATTTGGAGAGAGATAGCTTTCAGGGGTCGTCGATGTGGGAGAGAGCGGAAGAGGGGGCATGGATCGAGGAGGGGAGGTTGAACACGCTGATACTTCAGACGCTACCACTCCATTCAGAGTACTCAACGGAAGGGGGGCTTCACACCGAGCCCGGGCAAAAATAAGCTTATTCCTTGGCCGATGGGAAAAGTGAGTTCTTCGGTTGTGTATGCGATGTTTCAGAAAAGGGGATTGGGGGTCCCGGAGGGGAAGGGGGGCGTCCGGTTTCTTGGGAGCATCCGATTTATGCTCAGATAATTTCTTGCAGTTGTGGGGGAAAGAGGAGTTTTGGGAACGCGGGCGACGATGTGAAGCGATGAAGGTCAAGTAACACAGGGAAATCGATCGGGTTCTCTGCATTGGGGCACCACCGTAGGGAAAAGGGTGAATTGTAATCGGCTAATAAACTGCGGTCGATGGTGAACAGCTTGGTCGGGGAAACTGCCTCGCGGCTTGTCCTTCAGCGATTCGGGGGGAGTGGGACGTCTGAGCTCTTGCGGCTCACGAGTGTCAGAATCAGGGGAGAAAGTCGACCCACGCCGCGAGGGATAACGCAGCTTTGTAAGAGAGCATCGTAATGGCTTCGGGAGGGGGAACAACAAACGGAAAAAGTGGAAGACGCCACTGTAAAAGAGGGGAGGAAAAGGTTTTGAAGAAGTAACACTGAACGTGACGGTTAAAACCGAACTCGTTGGGTCCAGATGACTTGATTTCAGAAAGCGTAAGGATGAACTAGCGCTTGAGAAGTCTTCGCAGAGCTCTGGGGCCGGCGCGGCGGGGATGAGATTCTCGCGGAAGAGGGGGGGGAAGAGGGGTCTCATATCCCTGTGTCATTCAGGGAGGCTGAAAGAGGAAGGGAATCTCAATTCCACCCCATTCGAGTGGAGTATACGCCGGGGTTGACCAGGGACGCTAAATGGGAGAAAAGGGGGGGGGGGGTTGCACAAGCGAACTGTTGATGGGAATCATCAAACGACGGGCGTTAAGTGGCCCAAAAAGAAGTTGTGGACAGCTTCCTGGGACAAAGCCGATGGAAGGGGGGAAGCCGTGAGAAGCGATATGTGATCACCAACATAATACACCAAATGGAAAGCCGAGGGTGGGGATTTCGGCGCATGAAAGGGCATCGCGGATACTGAAGGCGGCCAAGAGGATTTCCACGAAGGGGGTCGAAAGGTCCCTGAGAAAGAAAAGGGCCGAACTGTCGGATCGTCACTTGCGTCGTCTGGGCCCTTAACGCGAGGTGGAAAGGGAGGGAGGTTTTTGCAAGGAAGGATAGGGTGAATAGTCCAGGGGAAAGGTTGAGGATGCTGGCAGGATGATCATGACTGGAACAGCTTATGGCGGAAGGGGAAAAAAAGAGAGGGGGCCAACAGCAACCGGGGAGAAAGGAATAAAGGGGGGAGGGAAGCGCGCCTTGCCAGCAACTTGGAATATGTCACTTGGGCGACGAAGACGGAACAGGAAGGGAAGTGGTTGGTGGGGGGGGACCATGAATCCAGCGGAAAAAGCGCCTGAGTAAGGAGTCTCACAACACAGAGAACAGAAAAGAGATCATCAGCGGGAGGAGTCTCGATTGATTCTGAAAAAAAACAACACCAAAGGGAGGGCACGTGGCTTGAGGGCCCATGCACCGAGCAGCATTGCTGGTCAAAGCGGAGGGACCGTACTTCATAGGGAAAAACTAGACGACGGTTCCTGCCACCGAAGGGAAGGGACTGCAACGCCAGAAGCAGGCACGAGAAGGGGTATCATAACGCAAAAACATCACACTGAAGGGGGGGAGGAGCTAACGCAAGCCAGCCTTATGGGGAAAAAGAGACTAAGTCGAAGGATAAGCGACCGAAAACGCATCAAGATCTTTCCAGAGGAAAATGGTCGTCGAACCCGAGGAGGAAGACGAACAACGCGGAAAAGCAGGATGAAGACAAGGGAAGTCTCTGGGACGCATAAAAGGGGGCTACACGTTATCTCGCGTACACCTCCTCGAAAGATTCTGCAAGGGATAGAAAAAAAACGGGGCGGTCAGACTCTGGTCACATAGAGGAGATGGGCCAGCACGAGTCAATCAAGGAGGGGGAATGCGATTCCCGGCAGACAGTGGTTCGCACAGGGGCGAAAAAAACCAAAGGAAAACTTTGCGTCCCTGGAAAAAGGCGAACAAAAGAGATTGGGTGGTCGAAAGAGGCGGGAGTTGACAGCTAAGGAGTTACTACAAAATGGATAAAGAAAGAAAACGCTTTCCTAGGAAAGCTATCAAAAGATAAGCAAGCCGACGCCGGATCAAGAGAGAGACAAGAGGATCTCCCAAGAAAATCTAGGAGAATCCTCATCTAGCGGGGCAAAGTAGTTAGGTTAAAAAAGGCACTTTTATCATGGGATTGAGTGGGAGAAAAGAGGAGATGAGGGAAGTGGCGTCGAAGGAAACTTTGGGGGGAGGGGGGGGGCGAGAAAGTCGAAAAGAAGGGCTGCGTACAACCTGCGCTGAGGAACACGGCGGTTGTCGATCAGATTACTACTCTCTTGGGGAAGAAAAGAAAAGGAAAAAAGCCGAAAAGAGCATGAGTTCGGGCAAAGGAAGAATCAGAGGAATAGTAAAGAAGAAAGCGAGGATCTGGGAGCGGCAAGCGTACCTGCACCATCGACGTCGAAGGCGCCGATCTCGCGAGTACACGATCCGCGAGAAATACGCAAGGAGAAAGGGAGGATAGGGGTTGACTTTGACCTTAAGCGACTGAAAAGAAAAGCGGTGGAGAGAAGGAGACGGAAATTCCGCAGTGAGGAGAAGAGAATAAAAAGAAACCAGACCCAACGGGTCTCAAAGCAGCAAAAACAGGGGGAAAAAAAGGAGGGTAAAAAACCGAAGATAAAGCAATCAAAGCGAAAAAGAAGAAAACTCCGCCTGGAGTTGCCCGGGGTGCAATTAGCCCACGTCCTTCACTGCAAAGGAGCCAGGGGAGAAAGGGGGTACTGGAGGCCTCAAGCGGCAGTCAGCAAACTCACCGAATAAAGTCGAAAATAGTGACAAGAGAGAGGAAAAAAGACGGTACGCTAATCCATTCCTCGAGAACGGCGGCGTTGTTCGTTTGGGGAGCCACGGCTAGCTCCCATGAGGTAGGAAGGGAAGAGGTTTATACAATCTCAACGCAATGGATAAAAAGAGTCTCGGGAAAGGGCATTGTTCGACGGAACGGTTAACTCACCCGCGGGGGGAAGGAGAAATTTATCGTCAGAAGGAGAATTCCCGGGAAAGAAGAGAGAACATTTACGGCGAGGGGGGGGGAGGGCAGCCAGATCATCGGCGGTCAAGCTTCAGCATGAAC
>Ga0179593_1300180_pt1 | contig 10947 bp, 13 predicted proteins | sample CZODoug2_1_08_16_FD_185931 | JGI IMG/M metagenome (GOLD analysis project Ga0179593, IMG submission 185931) | Vadose zone soil fungal communities from Angelo Coast Range Reserve, California, USA - CZODoug2_1_08_16fungal (PacBio error correction) | ecosystem: Environmental > Terrestrial > Soil >...
CGAAAAATCAAAAATCAAATAAAGGGCGGCGGTTCCGGGAAAAAATCCGCTAACGATAGGTGATTTCGGCCACGTAACCGGGACAAGATGTTTCAAGCAAGCAACAACTCGCAGTTTCAGCCGCGAAAGAAAGTCCAGCAGGCCCATCAATCTCAGAAATGAAAGCAAATCAAATCCCAAAAATCCCCCGAAAAAAAGAACGGACATTGAAGGATCATAAAACGAGAAGAAAGAAAATGGGGTCTTTCCGACCTTGGGCGTAAAAACGAGAAAGACGGGACATCCCACTTAGACGGAAAGTAAAATTTTGACAGAGATTAAGCCACCCACCATACCAACCCAAAAGAGTATTCTTAACGCAATGAGACTGGTAACGAGAGGCGTTATGAACGAGTAACCCTCCAAGATCGATCTGTAATGAAGCAAGAAACAGGAGGAGGCCGAACGGTGTGTGGGGGATGAAGCTGCACAACTGGCCGAAAGAAAACATGAAAGAAAGAAATTAAAGTACGCCGATAGGAGGGTCAGGGGGCCCTTAAAAAAGAAGGATGACATATTGGAAAAAAGAAGTTCCGGAAGAGGGTGCTGAAGTATTGGGAAAGAGATAAGCACAGAATGTATTGGTCGAGGGGTGTAGATAAAGAAAACGGGCTTAAGATTCAAAGGTGGAATGCGAACCATTTGAAAGCATGAACTTATGTACGACCCAGATCGGATTCCGGGGATAATCCGAACCGAAGGGGGACAGGAAGGTAATTCCTGTCCAAACGAAAAGGGTCAAAAGGCGCGCTTAAAAAATTGGGGAGATCCAAGGGCTCTATTCAGGTAAGACCGTGAAAGTTCCTGGCTAGGAGTGCGCGCAAAACGACGGAAAAAGGACGAACGGGCCGGACGGAAAATGAGGAAAACACTAGGAGGGTGTGTCTGATCGCAGGGAAAAGAGGAATCCCCGTTATTCGGAGGAGGAAAACTGCTAAGCCAGGGGGGGGTAACGACTCGTGTTGATGTTCAACCAAAGGGGAAAACGAGTGGGGGTTGCGCAAGGGATGAAAATTGGGTTCTAGAAGGGGGGAGTTTCAAACAAAAAAAGTCAGCGAAGGTTGTAGTTCAGATGGTGGTTAGGTAATTTCTCCATTAGAAGAAAGGGGGCCGGAGACCCTAAGTTAAAAAGAGAAGACTTTCGAAGCAGAAATGTGAGCTGACGGATATTGGGGTTTATCGGGAAAAGCATTACAGGGGTTGGGTGTTCAAAGATACAATGGTCTATACCAAGATGGGCGCAACAAAGTAGAAAAAGCCGATTTAGGTGGAACCCTTGTAAGGCGTAACAAAACTAAAGAATCTAAAGAGAAAAACGTCAAAAAAGGGAAATGCCATTGCTGGGTGCGGAAAGAAGACCTCTGAGCCTTGGCGTAACCTGTGGCGGAAAAAGAAACAGCGAAGGGAACCCCTAAAAAACCAGAGACCCTGGATCAACATTGGCCTTTGTGGCGGGTAGGGAACACGAGGTGCGAAACCCAGTTCACAAGGGTGTATGGCAAAACTCCAAAGATCGGGGGGGAAAACGAGGAAATGGGAGGGGGGGAGCACGACAAAGACGAACTTGTAAGCGTTCGCTGCAGGCTACGGATTCATAAAAAGAGCAGCGTGGTTATCTTCCTACCAAGAGGACACAGGGGACAGATGCGGGGCGGGCTTTGCTAAGAGAGAACTCGAACGAAGAAGACGTTGACATGTCTGGAAAACGGGGATAAGAAATATAATTTCTTAGGGACCGTTGAAAATGGTTTGAGCGGGAAGTCAAAGATGGGAAAAAGCCGGGGCGGGAAAACCTCCTTGTTGAGTAAATATGGAAAAGGAGAGAGGACTCGCGGGTGTTTCGGGAAAAAAAGAACCAGTTTTCAGTTCTGAAGTAATACAGCAATATGCGGGAGGTTCGCTTTCCAATCCGGCCAACAATAAAGAAAGGATTTAAGGAGAACCACGAGGCAGATGGGAACCCAGAAGACATGTAAGGCGTGAGGTTAAAGGCGACATTGGTCAACCCAAAAAAGGGGGGTCCTCCTTTGGGCGGCCAACCTAGGGGAAAGGGGGGGGAGCAATTACAAACCGAAATACTGTAGGAGAGGACAGAAAAGCCATGCCAGTCGAAAACGATAAGAGTAGAAAAAGACTAGTGCTGTTTCTTATGAAGGTGGGGGAGTTAGCAGAAATCAGTAACAATGCGAAACTGTGCCTTTTTAATGTGGGGGGGAAAGAAGATTTCTCGTGAACTCGGAAAAAGAAAACTGGTCGACCGCAAAGAAAACTTGAATCCGTCCAATGCTGAATCCGTCCAGCGGCTCCGGGAGGAGTTTGGGGACGGGATCGCCGCTTTCAGCTTATGATGTGATTGGGGAGGCAATGTCGCCGGGAAAAGAGACGGGCTTTGGAGGGGAGGGCAAAATCTAAAAAAAAGGTTACGATCACTATCGCGGAAAAATTTGAAAAGGGGAAAAAGGAGTCCATTGATGAGGGGAGGGAGAGCGACGGCACACAATAACTCGGGTGACTGCGAACGCTATGGAAGTACTCGTACGTGCTAGGCAAGACGGAGGAAAGCTTTCATAGAGTGCGTCAAGAGGGGACGCGCGCCGGTCAGACAGATGGGAAAAAGAAAAACCAAGGCCTCAAAACAAAAGAGGAAGGGAGGGGAGAAGCAGGGGCTTGGAGTAATGAATGAAAGAGATGACAACAACACACGGGGGAAACGAGAGCGGTTCCCACTGATCAGAACGTTGCTGCGTGCGGAGAAACCAGGTGACGGCAGGAAAAGGAACCGAATCCTATCCTTGGAGCACGCCGGGGTGGACTGAGGTTGAAGAATGGCCGGGGGCGTAAGCGAAAGCCTTGACGAAGAGAAGAGCCCGAAGCCACCTTCACCCTCACTTAAGCGCAATCGGGTGCCTAGCAGCAGACGAGAAATGAGAAGAGAGATGCGGCTGAAAGGAGAAAACAAAAAATGCAATCTTTTCGACCTTGACCCGAAGAAATCACGCGTGGGCGGAGAAAGCCACTAGGGTAAAGACCAAAAAAGGATGGTAGACGACCGCAGAAAGAACATGACTTATATCCGGGGCAGAGAGACAAAGATTAGGGTTAAGTCTTAGTGGATTCCAGAGACCCGATTATTAAAAGTAAAGAGAAGAAAGGTTCGGGAACATCAGAAAACAAGGATAAGAAGGGGGGGAAAAATCTGTCCGATCGGCAAAAGTAGACTTTCTATGTCGGAATCAAGAGTATCCAATCACAGCGCGGAAGGGGAAGTAGATAGGGTTATTTTCGAGGGTGAAAACACAGAAAGAAGAACGATATTCGGCAAGGGCCCCGCCTGGGAAACATCGGTGACGTGTCAGCCAGTGGATTTGTCGTTAGCCTCCAAAGATCGAGGGCTTGTTGTAATAGTACATGATCGGGATGGAGGGGAGGTTGGGCAGAGAGAAGGAGAGGGCAGGTGTTGCTACTTGCTAAAAAAGTTTCAACAGTTCTTCAGGTGAAAAAAGGTCGGGGAAACAACCGGAAAGGCTAGATCGTCATGCCAATTTTCAAAAAGTACAATTCACAGGAACCAGCCAAGCTAGGTCCGTTTTAACAAAAACCTCTAGGAGGGTCAAAAAATGTGTTACCGGGAAATGGGGGGGAGTGGTGTAATTTCCAGGAAATAGGGACCTCTGAGGAGAGGTTTTTTTGGGGATTGAACAGGGGGGTTGTACTCGGCACGTCGCGCGCGCACGCGACGAAAGGGGAAGGGCCAGAAGAATAGGGAAGGCGCGCCCTTAACAAATCCTGGAAGGCAAAAGCAGGAGGCAAGAAGGATGTCAGATACGAAAAACGAAAACGATTTTGAAGTCGGGAGGGGGTCCTTTCGTAAAGAGGAGAAACAAGCGATGAAAGGGGATTCCAAATGGGAAAGGTGTAGTCTCAGAAGAAACAGCAATTTGGGATTGGATCCCGAAGCAAGTACAGAAACTCGAGAGGAGACGCAATAAAACATAACCTGGACTCGGGACGATCAATCTACTTCGAAGGGCGAAGGGGCAAGATTTAAGGGAATAATATGGGAGCTCCCAACGTGTATAAGTTAAAAGGGTTTGATGGAACACAGAAAAGGTCAATAACTTATTTCGAGTTAGGGCAATTATTAGACTTGGGTACTAGGGGGAAAATTTATGGGGGGGTTATCCCATAGTGAAATCCGTTTTTGAAAGGAAAGAACAGATGGGGAAGGGGGGCCGAACAAGGGGGGTTGGGGGATTCACTCTGGGGGGGGAAAGGAGCAGAAAACAAAAAAAACCTTTGGACACTTTAAAAAAAAGGGAAGAATTAAATCGAGCCTCCCAAATTGGGGGGGACATTAGCAAAGAAAGGGGGATTAGAGAGATGCAATGGACATCTAAGTGCTCAGTTCTGGAATTGGGAAGGGCGAACCTGAAAAGAATGGCAGAAATTATGGGGGTTCCGAGGTGAAATGGGGGAGGGAGGGGGCGGAAAATATTCGGTGGTCCCAGGAGAAGCAAACTCTCCGAAGGAATCGGGGGGGGAAAGATGAAAGGAAATGTCGGAACCAAGAGAGGGCCGCGAACTCGAAAGTCAGGGTGCGTTTCCCGCAGCGCAAACTTTAAGGTAGAGAGGTAGATGGGAGAGGTGTCTCCAGGGAAAGACATTTGCAAGAGGTGGTGTGCAGCAATAGGTCGGCGCCACCTCTGACCGAAAGTTAAGAAAAGTGGCAGTCTTGTTCTAATCAGCTGGGGGAAAAAACGGGATTTTTTGTGAAGGAACAATAAAAAGGAGAAAAAATGTTCCAGGACTCCCATCTGAAGCGCTCTGAAGGTTTCATCAAACGTACACTAAGTGTACATAAGGAAAGTTTGAAATGGTCAAGAGGGGAAATCCGAGGTGGAGGGTTCAACACCTTTACAGAGGGATTTGCGAAATCGGGCGGGTCATGCGTGATGGGGGGGGGAGGCCCAGGAGAATCGGCTGGGATCGTCGCGAGAGTAAGCCCCTGAAATCGAAAAAAATCAGGAGCGTTTCGGGATGAATTGGTTGGAGATGATTTGAAATGAGTTTTTGAGGAACGCAAGTGGGAATAAAAAGAACGCGTTATCTCTAGAAACAACCACCTTCTTCGGTCTGAGTAGATAACAGCGTTAGGGGTAGGAGATTTGATCGGGAAGAAACAAAAGGAGAGAGGCTGGGGATAGTCAACATTCAGACGAAGACCTAAGGTGGGGGGGCGCACACTAGGGCTCAAGGGAAAGGTAACAGAGAGACATCAGAAAGAATTCTCCTAGAACGGCACAAAAAAAGAGTACACTCAGGGGGACAAAGAAGCTTATTTGGTTGACGGGAAAGAGGAGGGGTACAAAAGTTCATACTGTAGCAGTAATGACACACCTTCGGGAGCCGTTGGGAAAAACGAAGTAAAGAGACCCATTTGAGGAGGGGTGAAGGAAACGGGGGTAGCCAAGGGAGTTAGGGCAAGAAATCTTTAAAAAACTGCGAGGGTGGGGACTTGGGTCAGAAACAGCGGAAGGTTTCATTCCGGGGGTCCGGCCGGGGGGGAGAATGTAAAGCAGAAACTGCCGTGAAAGACGGCCGCATTGTATACGAACTACATACAAGCGGATACCAGTGAATGGGGGGAAGAAGGGACCAATTGGGAAACTGTCTGTTTTTCGGGGTATGAAGAGAGGATGTGGTTAAGTACTTATAAGTAGAGCCCGAGGCCATAGAGAGGGTGGGAGGGAAGGGATAAGCACGTTGTAAGGTCATATACAAGACAGGTCAAAGGAGGGAGGATCAAATACCACTCCACTCGAACTCTGAAATCTCGCGAGAAAGGAATTTTAGTTGGACGGGGGCATCGAAGAGCGAGGAATTCAAGTTTAGGGGGAAGGGTGGGAACAGCGCAGTGGGTTTTCAAGCTTGGGGAACCAAACACCGTCTCCTTTTCGGCACCGTTTAGAACCTCCGTGCGTGTGCTGGGATTACGGACGAGGATTGTGAGAGAAAGAAATCTAGTGACCAAGTCCGGACGGATAAGAGGGTACTATTTAGGGCGTGGTCCTTCGCGATGGGTTGAGAAGATCATTTCAAATGAGATTAGGTCAGGGACCTCCCCACTGGCCAAGCCGGCTGAGAGGAACCGGGCAAACAAAAGTGGACTAGGAAGGCTCCGGGGAAATGAGGGTTCAACTCACTTATTCGGAAAAAGAAGATGGAGGGGGGGGGAGAAGGGGGTTCGGCCCATGGGGAAACTTAGATGTCATTGGGGGAGGGGGCGTTGGAATGAGCGGGAGGGGGGCGAAAAGCAGGATTCTTGATGGTCGACCATCAGAAACACGGACCCCAGGTTTGAAAGGACCGATCGCTTTTAAAAAGAAAGAGCAGGGGGGTGAAATAACCGCCTCAAAATGGCTATTCAGTGACGGGTTCGCGCTCTCATCGGTTCAGACGTCATGACATGATTGGGGGAAGACCTAAAGGAGAGGCCTGGAAAAAGCCTTTGCGTCCCAATCGAAGAAAAACGAACGAGCGCCGACGGAAAACAATACCAAAAGGTCCCACAAAAGCGAAGCGCGGCGCTGCCGAGTAAAGACGAAAGATGGACAATGAACAACTCAGAAAAGGCGGTAACACACGCTGGAAAAAACTCAAGGACACCGGAGACCGGAGCTGCGCGGGACAACGATTTACGTCGGCAACTGGCTCGCGAGAAGGGAGGGGCAGAGATGATCGATTGTAAAAGAATGAACACGTGTCTGGGAAAGGACGTACCTGCTATCCTGGGCCCGAGCACAAACGGAAGCGCCTCAAGGGTATTCTTCCTAACAAAGGCGCAAAAAGGAAGAAGAGCGCATAAGGCAAGATTAATTAATCATGAACCAGGATGGGGACGTGGAGACCTGCCTAATAGCTAGAGGGCAGTAGAGACCACAAGTATCAGGGTCCGCCCGCGAGGGGGGGGAAAAGGCAGACCTAGAAAGTTTAAACGAGCGAACTTTCAAAAAAAAGCGCCTTGGAGGAAAATAAAACGGAGGAGAGGAAAGAGAGGGGGGGAGGGGGGAATAAACCATCCACGCCGGGGAAAAGAAGACTCGCCAGAGTCCAAAAAAAGGTCCAAAGGTCTGGCTCAAAACGTTTCAAGGGATCACCATTTAAAAGGACGCGGGAGGTGCGGTGTGAAAAAGAAGGGAAGAAGGGAAGGCGACACCTTTCCAAGGCGGGGCATTCCGCATAATGGTGACTTGAGGGAGGACGATTCAAAAAGAGTGGTAGAATAATGAGGGAGGCTGCAGGGGCAGAAGGGGGAGCTAGTCGAGCAGTTGGCTGAGTTATCGAACCAGAAGGTGGTAATTTCTGGGGGAACACGAGTGAAAAGGACGGCTAGCTTCGGAGAATGACAAGTGGCAAGAGGAAAGTTGCAAGGAAGCGGGCACGCAGCACGAGGACGGGGAACAAAGAGAGGAGAACACGTGTGGTTAAAGGGGAAAAGTGTCTGAAGGTTGGGTCACCACTAAAGAGTCGAGCGCGCGCGCCGAGTCTTCGAGTTGGGGATGGAAAGGCTGGGTTTCATACTCTTCATCTTCAGGGGAACTTTCGTCAAGCGGTCATCAGATGACCAAGGCAGAGGGAAACAAGATCCGATTAATCAAACAGGAAGGAAAAAAAGAAGTGTCATCCATCTGGGTGTATAAATTTAGTCAGAACGAAGAGAACCAAATGACTTAGGGGAAAGTTTACTTCTTGGAGGACAAACCCAAAAGAGTGAAAAGTAGGTGAGAAGGGCCCCATGTGGTCAAAGTTTGGGGGTGACGTAAAGCACGAAAGGTAGACTGGTTCTCAAGGAAAAGGATAATTCAATTTCACCAGAAATCTCAATAACAACTCAGCTTAAAGCGGCAGGAGAAGAAAGAAGGCAAGAAAAACAAGGAACCCAAATCGGAAGTTGGAAAGCACAGGGGACGGATCCGGGAGGCAAGGCTAATAGTGTTGGTGCCTACTTTACGCAAGAAAAACGAGGACAACTTTCAGGAAAATGGGGGAATTGTGAAAGAAGCCAGAGGGACCCTAACCTCCATAACGTATTGATAGAGGAGGGCTTTTCTATTGGTACTAGATCATTGGATGTTCAAATCCGAAGTATCGTCGTTTGCAAAGAAAACAATAAGGGGGAAAGAGACGTTGGTTTATGAAGGTTTGGAAATTAAAAAGGATGGGCAACACCTCAAGGAATACGTCGACGGGAGTGGTAACAGAGGTTGGACCTTAACTAATAATTAATGTAAGTGAAAGGCACGAAGGTGGGGACTGCAGATTGAACCTATTTGATAAAGAAGTGTCAGACCAAAAGGGAGGGATTGAAGAGGAAAAAACGGCGAGAAAAGGATTTTATGTATAATTACGAGCAACCGAGAGTAACCAGAGCAGATAGACTGACGAAAGCAGCGAAGGCGTTAAGCAAAAACAATGGCCTTCAATTGTTTAGTGTCTGAAACCCAGGCGAACCCACGTGGACCAGGGACCTGGAATAAAAAAGGGACTTGGGAAGGAGTCAGGGGAAAACTCTTCAAAGAGTGAATCGGGGGGGGGAGACCGAACGCCAACAGCAAGACAGGGGACGAAAATGGGGGGGGAATATCTAGGCGCGCGAGGGTTGGGTCTGAAAAGACTAGGAACGCAAGAAAGAGGGGGGGGGATAAACAGTAATTAGGGAGAACTAGCAAGGGGGGGGGATCGTAAAGAGGGGGGGTAGGGTTTAAGAGGGGCAATTTTTAATATTCTCTAAAGGTGGAGGATCCAACGAGTCGGGGTTTCCAAACAAAATGTACAAAGGTGGAGAACCGTCTGACTCGGTTGGAATGGAAGGCCCAGGAATTAGCTGCTCTCGGAGCCCGGAAAAAGGGGCAGCGAGAAAACCTTTGATGCTTATTGAAGGGGGAAGATTGGTGAGAGGGATCTTGTATGTGTGGAAAAAGGAAACTACAGGTCTCCTACTCGGCTCATAAAAAAACAAAGGAAAAGGAAAGGGGATGAATACCCCGGGCCGGTGGGAGAATCGACGTGCTAGAGAAAACCAATTCATCCACAGAAAGAGCAGCCATTTCCTTGTGGCCGTCGCAAAAGCGACGAAGGCTGAATCGATCGACAAAGGAGTTAGAAAATGAGAACTTCCAAAAAACAGAAGACGAGAGCCAAACTTCAAAATGTCCTTTACGGGGGACCTTTAGCGGGGTTCAAACGAACCATCCTCCAGCGCAAAGATGTCCACGACCCCGTTGCGGTGAAAAACAAATCCAGGGGAAGAGGCCCCGTTTAAGTATTGGGGGAGAAGGATGTCCTGCGGTGAGCCCTTTATAGTTAGTGGGGGGAGAAAATAAAAATAGTGGGTCACTCGGAGGGGCGAACCAACGTGACCAACGGTCGGTCCTGTTGCGCGAATCGCCGCCGCCAGACGAAGTAGTCTACTTTACTAGGACAAGCAGAGACCAAAACGAGCCCTAGGGGGGTTCGAACTTTAAGGAAAGAACCAAGAAACTGTCCAGAGGGGGGATATCACGTCCAGGAGCGGGGTACTTTGAGCGGAAAAAGGTTGAACCTCAGGGTTTGAGGAATGAGTCATCCGGTTTAATTTATGGAGACAATCGAACGGAATTCAACTAAGTGCGGGCAAACTGGACAAAGATGCCAAAGATCTCTATAGCTAATGAAGGAGGGCTAGGGGGTGGGGGAAACAATGGACCAGCACTAGCGGTAACTATATTCTGGGATCCCAGTGTTCAAACCCAGACGAAGTGTTGGAAAGTGAAAACAAAAACCGTCGGCCAACGGGATGAACTGAAATGGGAGGGGCGGGCACAGAGGGGGGGGAGGGACTCAACACTTGAAATAGAAAAGTGCACAAAATCATGAAGCTTGAGTGTCGGTAAGGGGGGGCTTACATCATGGTAAAACAATGGTAGTCCGCAATTGGATGGCCTCGGTGAACCCTTAACAGTACCCTTCGGAGGAAAAGCGGAAAACAGGTACTCAAGAAACTTCGGATAGTAGGGACCGAAGGAACTGCACTTCACTCTAGGGGGGATGGGGTTCGAATTGTGGATCATCAGAGACTAGGGGAAAGGACTGTTAGGTTCGGACTTTGGAAAAAAGCGAAATGGCGGATGGGCTGGACCCAAAGGGGGAAAGGACCCCATGGGAACTTGTCAGCCAGATACGGGGTTAACGAGAAACGGAGATGACTCCTTTTGTCAGAATCGTAGTAGACCAGTCGTTTAAAAAGAGCGCTGAGGCAAAGGGGTCCTCCTTGCAGCAGGAGAACGGGGGGGGTTAGCGTCACGGGATCGCCTTGAGGCCTCGATTACCGGCTGTCTCACTTTCTAAGCTTGGCCGCGAACATATCCAGAAAGTACTCTAAGATGCTTGCCCCTGAGCTCGAAAACGAAAGGTAATGAACACGAAGCAAGTCTGTGACAAAACCAGGGGTTTGGGAAGCTAGTTTCCCTGAAGAAAAGGGGCGGTTGGCGGGGGAAAAGAATGGGGATGGGAGGTCACATAGCCCGAAGCGGCCGGTTCCTCGAATTGGGTGGGTGAAAAGAGCTTAAATAAACTTTAAAAACGGGGGAGAGGAAAGGCAACTTAATAAGAAATAGAATAAGGCGCACCTGCACCCAAAATGCGCGAAGAGGCAAGCAAACTCTCAGGAGGATCCTGAATGGAACCCAAGCGAATCGTCGGAGGACCACAAAATTCAAAAAAAAGGGCTCGAATTCGAGGAGGGGGTACAAGGAAGAAAACAACACTACGGTAAGAAAAAAGGTGATGTTATAAAAAGAGAGAACGAGAACTTTATGACGTTGACGCGCAATAGCTTCAAAAGTCGTACATTGTGGAAGGGACCGAAAG
>Ga0179593_1475405_pt1 | contig 10947 bp, 10 predicted proteins | sample CZODoug2_1_08_16_FD_185931 | JGI IMG/M metagenome (GOLD analysis project Ga0179593, IMG submission 185931) | Vadose zone soil fungal communities from Angelo Coast Range Reserve, California, USA - CZODoug2_1_08_16fungal (PacBio error correction) | ecosystem: Environmental > Terrestrial > Soil >...
TCGCAGCTGGCAACGCGTACAACGAAACTGCCTGAAACGGTTTCAGCAAATTATTTAAGAGCAAGGTTTCATCTACAGCATCCATCACAAGGAACGGCCTCGCGGCATGCAATATCGCAGACGATGGCGATCCCCCACGGAAGGGCATTAAATGACGACAATGGCAGCAGGATAAAACAGCGCCAGCACTCCGTTAGGGGCAGGCCTTATCGCTGTGCAGATCAACAAGCCATCAGCTCCTTCATAACCTTCATTTAGTAAGGGGGATCCCGAGAAATGCGCATCAAGTCGGGGAAAAAAATAAAAGTGTCATAACAATTCAAAGTCGGTTTCGGGATGTTTTAGATGGTTTCAAGGCGTTTGGACCCCGTTACCGTCGAACGCGGAAATTATTGACGCTTGGTTATAGCGCCGAGAAATCATGCATGAGTACGTAACAGTTTGTTCACGCTTCTAAGGTGTTAAATCAAGGATCATGCATAAGAGCAACAGAAGCCGAACCACCTAAACCAGAACAAGAGACAAAGACGCGTAACCCGTAGGGGCATTGAGAAGGGAGGGGATGGCCCCCGTCCCAGGGTACACAACTTTTGAAAATCGAGAGGTTCCTAACGGGCGGAAGTCCAGGTAAAATGAATGGTTTTACCTCGGCTCCTTCTCCGCTCTTGCTGAACTCAGCATGCGCACCGTTAACCTGCAATGCGGAATGCACTCCCCCTAAAAACTGCTGCGCAGCCTGGAGTACTTTCTGGCCCACCCGAACGAACAACACACTGCGATGTGTGCCGACGGAACGCTACTTCCCTGCCATACTCCGCGCTGGCGCGTTGCCTAAGGGTGCAATCGGGTTCATCGTGAATTGGGGGTCAGCAATCGGAGAGACGTTTCCTTTGGGGCAGTCCTACTCACCGGCGTATGGATTCACCACCAATTGAGAAATAACCAGAAGTCATCGCGCCGCTAAAAGCACAGACCTAATGACCCACCCGGGGAGGCTGGTGACAGACGACTGTAGAGAATGAGCACACGCTATTGCCCCCGAGCTGCTATTGGTGCGTTGGGCTGGTCAGGACGTTGCCGAACACAGAGGGCAATAGGCCCATTTCTCACAGCTAGAGACAGGTCTCAGGCAACACAACGGATGAGAAAAGGAGTATGCTCTCGCTGGGAAATTCGGTGAGACCTACGTCCCTCGGTTTCGAAACGGGACTGACAAAGAAAGCAGCATCGGGTCAGCGTGTATATAGTACAATTCTGTTTGAAATTCCCGCTCCCGGTCATGTTTTGGGTCATAGGCAGGTGGCGTTTAGCGGGTAAGGACTTTAAATAGGGGAGGAAGCCCAATTGTGGGTCAAAAATCGCATAGGCCAAAAGTAGACTGCCAGGAAAAACGATATCTAACGATGGGCCTTTGTCCGTATCAAGGATGAAAAGATTGCAAACGTACAACGCGCAAGGAAAGCGGAGTCTTGGGGGAGTTAAATAAAACGGCAAACATCGCAAGTGGTGTTGTGACGTATGTTTGTGAGGAAGGACTCCGCTGCCGAAGTTTTCTTAGAGTAGCAAGTTCCGCCGAGAGGGGTTAAGGTGCGCAATGCGGAGATCAGCAAGATCCGGAAGAAGAGCTGGTTGGTAATTTTAAGCCTTGGTGTCCGCCCAAGGTAGAATCTCTCCCGATTGTCACGTGTAACCCCTGCGCGGGCGCCCGGCCACAGCCCCTCCACTTTCGGAAACGCTCAAGGTCGTTTCTAGGGGTGGAGGTGTTGCGCGGTGACTTCCTTTATTCACTCCTTAAAGAGGGGCAAACTGTTACGAGATCTCTTGTTAGGATTTACTGAGGCGATCAAATCCACTTGGCAGGAGGTGGGGCAACCCCAAAACAGGTACGTGTAACCAACAGTCGCACTTAAACCCGAAGGACACATGCCCTAACCGAAGAAAATTGTAACACTGTGTATCACGGGGAGTCCGCGCGCATTAAGGAGAGGCAACCTTAAATAGGAGAGGAGAGCAGATGGCAACATTTTTACAGCGACTCCCATAACGGTGCTGGCGCCTGGGAAAAGCCTACCGGCTGCCATTGTCCCACGTAACAAATTCCATAGGGGGGCTCGCAGAGGCATGGCTACAGCAAGGTCCGCGTGCCTTAATTGGATAGCTGCAAACTTCGAAAGCAAAACTCGTTAAAAATTTGGCTGAAAAAACGGTCTGGCCATGAGTTTCGTTGTAAGCGTTTGCGCTGCGGCATGATCGTTGGAAAAAAAAACCGATTGGACGGTAGTGGGGTCGGGTCGTGCGCGATTGGAGAATCGTTAGCTCATGAGACACTATCCTTAGACGATGGTCCATCCATGGGCTTTGTGGGGTCATAAAAGTCCGTGTACTTTTGAGAGTGCTGTCCACACATTAGCAAGCGTAACGTCCAGGCCACAAAAAATCTGCAACGAAAAGACAAATTATGCACGACGGCGTAGTGGTCCATTTTGAAGAAGTGGGGGTAGACCAACCTCGTTTCGTCAACCGCTGGGTAAAACGAAGAAAGACGGAGAAACAGGCTTTCCCCCATTGAGGGTCAATTAAAACCAATTATTATTAGTGTATCAATACGTGCTGTACACGAGTGGTGCAGGAAATTTGATGCTGATAGCGCAAACCAAACTGCTTATCACAAACATGCGTAAGGTGGGATGCAAGGGACCCTCGCAGTTGCCCCTGGCCGTCAAAAATCGCTCTGTAAGCGCATCCAGCTCCAGGGGCGACCCGTAAGCGTGCGGGGTGTGGGTGGTACTTAATTGTGTTAGACCCTGGCCGTCGTGTCTGTTTGGGATTTAGGTGGGGCGTTGCAAGGTGCGTGCGGGGTATATTCTTCCTTTATTCTAACTACAGGTCCCGAGGGGAGAAGAGTGGTCAAAGGAGCAGTGCAATGATATAGTTGCAGAGCATATAGGGGCGTTGGTAATCTATGCATAAACATTCGTGGCAACTTTACTTGTCCGAAAAGTTTATCACATTAAATCTGAGTGGGGTATCGATCCGTGTGGCAACTCACTTAAAAGGGAAATTGGACTTTTTATCGTGATGTGAGTGTTGTGATCCAAATGTCGGTTCGACGAAAATTCGTAATGATGTTAAAGAGGCATTACATTGGGTGTAAATAATATAAAGACATGAACATCAATCACCACAGATTCTGATCCCGCAAATAAGTCACTTGTCGAAAAACTGGGGAGCCGTCTTGGTTGCTGTTCAACTCAAAAAGACTGGCGAAGTCGTTCAGGCATGGTATCGTGCCCTGGAAACCTCGGGAGGGCCAGACGAAAGAAAAGCTGTTCTCTTCAGGGGCAGACGAGATAGCGTTTGCCGGAGCGCAGGGCAACCACTTGAAACAACCTAACAGAACGGGCGTTTAACTATAGGCCCTGGACGAATCGCGATACTACGCGGTCTCATCGGTGCAACCACAGTCAGACCATTCCGACTCCGGCTGGGGAATTGACAAATCCAAGTTCACACCTAGTCAGAATACTGGATGGGGCTTGCCTCTGGGGGCAGGACTCGAGGCAATATGGCTGAAGGGTAACATCGGACTGCCCTGCCGGTCGCTGAGTATCGCTTGTCTCCTGGCTGAACTGAACGGAAAGCTTGGGGGAAACGCAATAACAGGAGAGGTGCTTTTAACCACTACTCTCGCAACGGTAAGAGAGAGATTGGTTACGCCAAGCACATAACGCAGGTATTGCCGTTCAAGTGGGCTCAGTTCAGCATTCAAGGGCAAGGTACCCAGCTACCCTCAAAGTGGCAGGACATAAGAAGGTCATGCTCCAATTTCACCACTAAATAGGGACTTCCCCTGAAAAAGAGAAAGCCCGGATAAGAGGTTAGCGGATAGGTGCATAGGGATTGGGCCACTCAAAAGCCAATACGGGGCATGGGGTGCGGTGGAAAAAGGAGGAAGACCGCGCCTTCTGTCGCGGCTTATCGCAGCCAATAACAAGTTCTTCAGTCGTGTCAATGGTGCCGGGGAAATATTCGCTCCGGGAAAAAGCTATCTCGTCTTTGCAGAGGGAGAAAGCCAGATTTTTCTTCATCAAGCAACTATTTTAAAGAAAGAACATTCCGAGACTGAGAAGCGTCTTGAGAAAGCCCATGTTCCCAACAAGTACGGCACACCTTTCAGATTGAAGAAGGGTGAGGATAGGCACTTGGAGGGGACGAATCTTTCCTTTCCGGCGGTAGTTAGTGAGACAGGAAAAAACTTTTTCCTAGTGCACACTCAGTAAGAAAGGGGCCATCGCGGCGAGAAAGGTGTAGCCAATACTTAAAACCATCAAAATGCACAAGGAAGGTGAGTTTACTGACACACCGTATAGGTATAATAGACAAATCACGATGGCCCATATATAACAGACTCTGCTGAAGACCCTGAGGAGAAAGGAATTTCAGAGATGGTAAACATACAAACTCCCTATAGAGAAATCTTGCCATATTATTGGCACGGACGCCTCTTGCTTGGCAAACCGCCTGCCCACCGCGCTCGCGAGTAAGCAAATAACAACAACAAACCCAATCACGACCTCAGCAAACCTCTCCCACAAAGCCTATGTGTCGCAACAACCTCACGTTTTTTACACCCCCTCACGACGGGAGGGTCGCAACTGAGGGGAATTACAGAGCAGGGGCGGACAGCAAGGGGCAAAGGGCAAATCGTCCCTGGCAGACACCGGTAAAAATTACATGGGGGTTTTATAAGTTTGGGTTTGCCGTATCAGCAAATGAAATGGGCAAACCATAGTACAGAACTACTAATACGATATGATGGGGCGGTGGGGCGAACAAATTAAAGTATTGTGCAACAATAAATGCCAGCCCCGGACGCCCTTATCGTCGTTGAACCAGCCCTTGACGAAACGGCGTGCATTCTGAAAAATGGAACAAAAAGCTCAAGGATCAACTCGGGAAATCCTTCGTCAGATAGGTTGCCTCGTAAGTTAAGGTGCTGGAAGCACTGGGTCAAGGACAAACTGGAATTGGGGTTCATATCACAAAGCATGGAGTAAGCAGTCTCGGGTGGAGTGACGACAGTGTCTCCAATTATAGCAAGCGAACAGTACCGCCCAAAGCCGTCAATTTCCCGCGGAGAATAGGCCTTGGTGTACCACACGCGCATGAACGATCAAACAGCTTACAACGAAACTGAAGGCAAGACAGCGGCGGAGGAAAATTCGAAACGGCCGAGGGTCAACAGAATCTACCGATAAAAAAAGACAAAATTAACGCCACGAGGCCTGCCTGATAATCGCAGCAGATGCCGATCCGACGCCAACGCAGGCAGTTACTTGTTCCCAATGTCATGATTCGTTGACAGGCCAGCCGGGATGGGCATGCATTATCCGGGGGATCAAAGCCCGGAAGAAGCTACGGAATAAAAAAGCATTTATAAGGGGGCCAGAATCCGCGAGAAGGACTCGTGTCTCGAAAACGGGAATAACAGTTCTCGGAGGGTCGGCATTTTGAAGTCACGGTTTCAGGGGAGACGCGGTGTGGGACCCCGGGGCCAAGATTGTGCGAACCACAGGGAAAGGGGTGCGGTTGTCGCCTAAGAGAATAAAAAGAGATAGCGTAAACAGTTTTTTATCTGAGGTAAGATCAGGCATAAATAATCAACAATATCAAAAGAAGGAACCAATAAAACCAGAACAATAAGAAAGAACGATAAACAAAGAAACCGTCGGGCGGGGGCAATGGAGGTATGGGTCAATCTCCAGCAGAGGGGGGAAGGTGACATGAAGATTCTAAACGCGCGGCAAATTCCCGTAAAATTATGGGTGCCAACATGCTCGGGGAACTCGTGCTGATCGGCATCATTCGCCCAACTTTACGGCAATAGCAGGGGACTTCATCCCGGAAGAAACTTCGGGAATAATTCTACCCAAACTCCTGTACAACACCACTGGTTGGGGTCCTACGGGACGTACCTAGAACTGCAAGATCCCCAAAAATCAGTTAGGGGGTCGGGGCGAAAGGGCGGAGCACGGGGAGGACAGGCAAAGGCAAAAATCGTAGATATGGAATTGGAACCAACACGTCAGCGTATGTTACGGGGTGACCGACTCATTTGGGAGGTTCCTACCAACCAGTAAAGTCCATGCGGGACGCAGCCCTTGACCACCAGACCGGGTCGGGGTACCGGCAACTAAGATATCCACCTAATTACATTGCAGCCCCGAGCTGCTATTGTCGTGCTGGGGGCAGTCCCGGCACACAGAAACCTAGGCCAAAATAGGGCTACCCGAATTTCAGACTAGAGCAGTATCTCTCCACAACGGAGGAGGAGGGAAAGAAAAATACGGCTCACTAGCTGAAAAGGGGAAAGACATACTGAAAGTTCGGGCAACGAGCTACCAGCCACGAACAATAGCACAGAAAAGGGTGCAGAGCCGTGGGGAGAGCGAAAGTTCTGTTTCGAGGACCCCAGCCTCCGGTCATTGGGTGGGGGGGGGGGGGGGGCATCGGGATGGTCGTTGGCGGTCATGGACGGTCAGATGGGGGAAGACCAAATTGGGGGGGGTCAAAGGTATCCAAGAATGAGCGTAAAAAAAACTCAAAAAAAAAAAAAAAACAAACAAAAAAAAAAACAAAAAAAAAAAAAAAAAAAAAAAAATGGGGCCAAAGGAACTATACTACGATTGGCGGACTTGCCTGTAAGAAAACTGATAAATTGGCACACCTTAGCAACGGGGAGAAGATGCTCTTTCCACGGTGGAGTACGCTCTATCCAGGACAAAACTCGGCAGTGGGTTGCCGGAGTTGGGAAAAAGGGATCTCCAGCTGCGAAGGGATAGGGCCGGAGGCAAGGTGAGACGGTGAATAGGGCTTTTCGGGTGCGCCTTCGAGAGAAGAGCATAGAACGAGGCATTGGGATACTTTTAAAGGGACCAGTGTGGGCAACAGCGTTAAAGGAATTCTCCGATTGGTCACCTTTTTGTAAACGCGCGTGCGCCCAGGGCCCTCATCCTCCACTTTCCCCCGGCCCTAACGGTTACGCTGGTCCTTTTCTTAAGGGTTCTGGTTTAAGGTCGCAGGGAGACTTGGGAAAAAAGGATGCAAGGACATTTATGGGCAGTAAGAAAACTGTTACGCTAAATCTTTTGGGGTTTACTCGGCTCAAATCCGGAAAAGGAGCGCACCCAGCGGTCCCTTGGGCCCACCAAAGAATCAAATCAACAGACGGTTCTGCACAGGAAAAACGAAATATAGGCCACTGGTGAGAGTCCTGCTGCACGATAGGAGGCAACCATAAAGCGCGGAGTCAAAAGCCTATCGTTGACGGTCTGCCAACGCGAGACATTCCTGAACATAAGGGGGAGTGCTTGCTCTTGGGCCGCCTACCTGTCTGAAAGGGTCAGGAAGTGCCATGCCGGTGGCGTTGTCTAGGAGCTGCCGAACGGAAGGGACATTCCTCTGGAACGAAAAAAAGGTTGATTGGATAGCCTTCCGTTATCTCTTCTGAAAAAAAAAAAAAAAAAAACGGCTCGTGTAAATAATCGTAAACCTCCGCCGCTGTGGAAGCTTTTGCGTTTGGACAATGGGCCGCTTGCAACATGATCGAAACGAAAAAGTAAACAGGGACATACTCCTGGAGTGACAGGTAGTTTGTGACGGTACCTATATTTGAGAAATCGGTGAAAGCTCCAATGAGCCCCGAGCACGAAGATTGTCCCCAACTGCGTTGTTTGGCGAGAAAAACCGGGTAACGACCATTTGCTGAACCACAGTCCAATCGTACTTACGAGGCCTCTCTGCGAAAAGAGAGGCCGGGGAGTTGATGCGAGACTGCGTATTGTCTGCAGATTGGGGTAGACCAACGGGACTCGTAGGTCAAACGTAGGTTAAAACGAAGCAGGGAGTGATAGGCAGGTAGGGAAAATGGTCCGGGAGAATTCCCACGACAATAAGAAAGATGGGGTGAGTAATGCTCACATACGTGCTGTCCGAGTGCAAGACGAGGCTGATAGGGCAAAAGGCTTTCAAACAAAGATGCTTAATTTGGGCGCCAAAGGTCGACGAGAGAGAAAGGGTTCCCTTGCCGGACAGCCCCTCTCTTTAAGCGCAAAGAGTAGGTCGACCCGTAAAGCGTTGTGGGGACAAGTGGGGGTAACGTATTGGGGGGGAAAAACCGGCCGTAGTTGTTTGGAGATGGAGGGGGGCGTTGCAGAGGTGGCAAGGGGGGCAGCGGTGTGCGGTGTTTTGGGGAACCGTATGAAGAACACGCCCAAACCCTGATGGGGCGTCAGTTGTAAGAAAGAGGATCAGGGCAAATGAATATAGTGTTTGCCCAGGCAGGAGAGAGGCGGGCGGTGGTCATCATAACATTCGTCAATCGTTGCAGCAAAACAAACACCTTTCTCAGATCTATTGAAAAAGTCTATTAGACTATAAGTGGACATGAAACATCACCGGTACCTTCATGGGGCTGTGTTATCGTGAATGGTGGTTGGATACCAAGGGGGGTAGATACTAAGATGGCCAATTTATACTATGGGGTCTAATATTGAATAGAATAACTAATAATAGAAAGGGAAGAAATAACGTCAGCCGGATTAAGGATACTCCAGACATATGGACCGACTTTCACTGGACTTGGGGATCGTACGTGTGGAAAAGGGGGTTCTGGTTTTTTTGGCAAGCGGCCGACCTGGCCTCGTCTTGAGATACGTGTCAGGGAAAAATCTGGACAGTCCAACTTAATCAAAGAAAGGGTCTCAGGAAGAAGGAAGGTACGCTTAGCGGAAGATGCAAAGGGAAACCATTGACCCTCCCAGAGTAGCGTTGACCTGACCAAATAAAACTGGTACGCCGCCATAGGCTGAAATGGGGGGACTAAGGGGGACCAAAAAGCATCCCCCTTTAACTAACAGGGCAATGGTAAAAAAAATTTGGGAGAAAGCACTAATGCCAAAAGCCGCTAACAATGGAGGAAGAAGGGAGGGGGCCTCTGTCTATGCAGGGCCTTATCCAAGAGGGCATTAAGCAGGGAGGGTGCAATGCTGGAAAATGGAAGGCGGGAGAGCTCCTTGCATAAACGGGGTATATGCGCGGAAGTAACTGAATCCTGCTTAGGTTCTTGGGCGTAACCAATAGAGATAACAACAACGGAGGAGAGAAAGGAGTTGGGGTACGCCAAGCCACAGAACGCAGGGGGGTGAACTGCCTTTCGGGGGTAAAGAAAATAGCGGGCGAATAAGCGACCAAACTTGTAAAAGGGCAGGGCAAAACGCTTTCCATGAACGACAGCAAATCTATGCCCTCGGGAAGTCCTCTGTCAGACGGAAAGCCCGGATTATCAGGGGGGGGAAGATAGGTGGCATGGATGACAATCCACACCACTCATCCAAGATGTCGGAGGGCGAGGAGTTGTCAACGTGAGCAAGCGTACGTTAGCGCGGAGGGGGAGGTACATGGCCGTATCGCGGTAAAAAGCGACAGTTGTTGTGGGGTCAATGTACCTGTGAAAGATCGAAAAAGGCAATCGGAGCTTTGGGCCCCTTGTCTAAAAGAAGATTGGGACGGATGGAACATGACCAAGATGTGTGCCATTACACGATAAGCCGAAAATAACGGAGCCCGGGCGTTTAAAAAAAAATACTCGACATCCCAAGGGGGAGTAAGGGTGAATATTAATGGAAGATGGGGAGGATAAGCTGCAGGATTTGTGATTGGAAAAGGAAAGAAGTGGGGAAAGTTAGTTCTATTAGGTAGGGTCCGTAAACACCATTAAATTTTACACCTAAATTTTTTGGGTAGAACAGAAACGAAAGGGGACAAATACTGAAAAATACATTGGGGGCCAATTTACCATGAAACCATCACGATAAAAGCAACAGGAAGTTAAGGGATTGCCATGGCCGGGTAGTAGATAGGTTCGAAATCAAGTTGGAAAAAATAAGAGAAAATACTCTGCAGAAAAACTGGAGAAGGAATGAGCAATGGTTTGTGCATAGAGTGAAAAACACGCAACTCCCGATAGAAAAGGGGCAAAGAGATTCATTGAAGGGATTGCTCCTAAAGGCAGACCGCCTAAAAAAAGTGATAGTTGCGGCATGGAACCACGACTAAGGCGGAAAACGGCAAAAAGGCAACGCAAAAGCCCTCTCCCACAAGAAGACGCATAGGTAGGCCAAATTATACTAGAAATAAAAAGGGTGGGTCAAAACACGAGGAAGGTGAACGGCCTACGGGCAGGTATCGAAACGTACGAGAGGGGCTGACGCGGAAAGGGGGGGCAAAACGTGTCGAGAATCGTGCAAATGGGGGGAAAGAACCACAGTAAAAAGACATTGATGTGGGAAAATAAGGGGGGGGGTCCTGTCTAATCAAAAAAGTTAGGGACAAAAAAATCGGTAAGACACACTATGAGCAGAAACTAATAAATAAAAAGGGGGGGGGAGGGTAATCGAAACAAAACTGGAAATGGGCAAAAGCTGCCATAGTCTCACGGAGACAGTATCTGGTCGGGAAAATAAAAAGGGACTAAAAGGAAAGGGTTTGGATACAACCCCCAGGTGTTCAACTGTACCATAAGGAAGGAGCTAAAATCAATCGGAAGGGAGGGGTCCTCAGGCTTGGGCCTCGGAAGGGAACAATGGCAGAATAGGTGCTGGAAAAACAATGGTAAAAAAGTACAAAAAAAAAAAGAGGGGTATAATCGAGGTCCCCACCCATCAGGGGGATTAAGAGTCTAACGGTATCATGTCTAAAGATGTGCTCAAATCTAGAAAGACGAGGACTCGCCACCCGAAGTTCCCAAATTGTTTTCCCGAGCCAGTTTAACGAAGGGAAGGGGGGTGGAAAAATCTCTATTCGAGAGCAAAAATGGAAAGAACTTTGGGGAAAAGCGGAGTGGTTGTCAGAAATTCTGAACGGATTTTCAGAAGGCGAACCAGGGAG
>Ga0179593_1520906_pt1 | contig 10947 bp, 16 predicted proteins | sample CZODoug2_1_08_16_FD_185931 | JGI IMG/M metagenome (GOLD analysis project Ga0179593, IMG submission 185931) | Vadose zone soil fungal communities from Angelo Coast Range Reserve, California, USA - CZODoug2_1_08_16fungal (PacBio error correction) | ecosystem: Environmental > Terrestrial > Soil >...
AAGGGGGAAGAAAGGAAAGAGTAGGGGAATTGCAATTGGCTCCTCGTTGTATGAATTCTGATACAAACCATTATACTCTATATGGAATTTAAGAGAACGCAGGATTCAAACTTCAATTCTCTTATTTCCCAACAGGCAAAGTACAAGAAAAAAAGAAAGGAAGGGGGAAGAAAAGAAAGAAGGAGGTATATGCTTTCGATATTCAGAGTACCATTATAATTCACGAAGAGTGGCCAATAATAAAGTATTTATCCCTCCACATACTTGCATGGGAAAAGAAAAGGAGAAAGGAAGGGGGGGGGTTACTTATTACACAACGTGGAATATACTTGGGGAGTCTCAAAACATCTGTTGTTTTTCATAAGAGGGGAGAAACTGAAACAGAGCCTAAGGAAGAAAGGAAGAAGGGGAAGAAAAGGGGGAAGGAAAGAGAAGTCAACAACATTCTCTTTCCTTCCTCTCTTCTCTTATAAGGAAATTCAAATCCCAAAACTTTTACGTTAAAACGCAAGCCTCAAGCCAGCCTGTATATCAGAAAAAGAGATAAGCAGGGGAAAAAAGGGGAGAAAAAAGGAATATTCTTTTGTCCTCTACTTTGACTGGACTTTGAAAAAAGGAGACCTGCATCCACACCATTACTCTGTACTCGAAGAATAATATTTTCGAACAAAAAGAACCGAAGCGAGAAAGAAAAAGGGAGGAAAAAAAAGGAAGGGGAAAGATGTAGGCTTGATTCACGATCCCTATTACATACCGTGCAGGGAAATAGGGAAAGTTAACATCAATACCTATATGTATACATATTGAAATTGAACATTGCTCGGGCATATAAGGGGGAGAAAGGCAGAAAAAGAGAGAAAGTTCCTTTGAAACAACTGGGGGTCTGTTCCCCTGCTTTAGGCCGCGAGCAAGGAGATCAACTTACTCAAATTCAAATGGAAGAGGGAAGAAAAAAGAAGAGAAGGAGGGAAAAAAGAAAATTTGTAACGCTTCCAATACTCATCTAGATTGACAAGGAACAGCACCACCACAATTTCATGTCATTCTCGTTAACAATAAATTACAACATTAGAAAAAGGGGAGGGAAAAAAGGGGAAAGGGGAAAGGGGGGGGGAAAGGACAAAGTACATTGTATGTTGTTGTTTTGAACACGATAAAAAATATACTCGCCACTCTCGTTCATGATGTTGCCAGCAATCATACGCAGGCGACCAAAAAAAGGAGAAAAAGGGGGGGGGGGGGGAGTCTTGTCATGTAATGTGATGTAATGTTTTTCTCTTATAAAACACATGTCCATAAAAGTGGGTGAGGAAACAAGGAGGAGGGGAGGGAAGAAAAGAAAGGGAAAAATTGGTCAAATTCTCATGTTTGAACCACAAACTTGGGTAAAGTCACGTCGTGGTATACTCAGTTTCTATTTTACAACAATTCTCTCTCGAAGGAAAAGGGAAAAAGAGGGTGGGGGGGGAAAAAGGACAACGATTTTGTGGAGAGATTATGAGAACTCAATTCAATGGGGAAAACATGTAAAAGGAACACCAATGAAGAGAACCATATTCCTCAATTCGTTCGGAAAAGAAGAAAAAGAGGAAGGAAAAGCAAATTTATATAGTTTATTATCTTCCAATTCAGATGTCAGAAGAATGGCAGTGCATTTGAAATAATTTACACAGCCATGTGCTTGGGAGAAGAGACTTGAGGAAGAGAAAAAAAAAAGGGAAGGGAAAAAAAGGGGCGGTAACATTTATTTTCAAATGCTCATTATAATTCTACCTAAGGGGAAGATATAAACTTATATGAAATTTCTTGATATGCTTCAGAATAACGTTAATACGAGGAGAAAAGAAGGGGGGGAGCGTCATTTGTTGTTCCCTTTACATGTTTCCCAGGGGGCATTTGTTTTCTCCTAATCTCTCCCACAAATCGTTGTCCTTCGGGCCAACATGAAAGGAAGGGGGGGGGGGAGGGGAAGGGGGGGGGTCCAAAATAGAAACTGAGTATACCACGAACGTGACTTTTTTACCCCGTGGGGGCAAACTGAGAAATTTACCAAAGTCCATGTCAGGTAGTTACAATAATATAACAAACCAAGTAAGAAGAAAGGAAGAGAGGGGAAGGAGAAGGAGGGAAGGGGAAAAGAACAAACAAATAACATCATAGACGCAACTATCGCAAGCCCTGTTGTATATCGATACTTTTGTGGTCGACTGCGTATATTGCTGGCACAATCATGAAAGGGGGGGGGAGGGGGGGGAAAGAAAAAAAGAGAAACAACTGAAAATGCATCAACTTTTTCTATGTTTGCCCTAATTTAGGGAAACGAGAATGACATGAAATTGTGTTGTTGCTTTCCCAATTTGTCACTCTAGAGGGAAGGAGGAAAAAGGGGGGGAAAGAATGGCAGAAAGACAGAGCACCCCTTTACTTCACTTTTCAGGGAATTTGAAAGTTGATCTCCTTGCTCAGGAAAGAGGGGAAAAACCTCATCCTTTCTCAACGAAAAACAGAGAAGGGGAGGGAAAAAAAAGGCCGTACGGTAACTCTGCAGATATATGCAGAAATGTTCACTTTCCCCTCTTCCTCCCTATGTTCCTTTTGATGTTAACTTCACTCATATTTCCCTTCAGGTATGTATAGTGGCATCGTGATCACACATCATAGGGAAGGGGAGGAGAGAAAAGGGGGGTGGAATGCACTGTGAAGAAAACTTGACCCCTTTCGATCTGAAGGCGATTTCTTCTTGTACGAAAATATTATTTCTTCGGAGTACGAGTCATGTTTTGGATGGCAGGGATAGGAAGGGGGGGGAAGGGGAAAAGAGGAAAGAAGGATATGGCAGGGCAAACAAAAGCAAAGTTTTTGAGATTGTTTCTGTCTGTGTTTGGAAGGCTATATATGTTTATGCATAGAAGCTGGCTTTAGGCTTGCGTTTCTCACGGAAAGTTCTTGGGAGTGAATTGCGCTTAGGAAGAATGAGAGGAAGGAAAGCGGAATTTGTTGACCTTTATCTTTGCATGACGAGGGGGGAGGGAAGAGAGAAAAGAAGAAAAGGGGAAGGGGATCCCCTCTTATGAAAAACAACATATTTTTTTGAGACTCCAGGGAAATGTATATTCACGTGTGTACATACGTAAATACAACCATTTGAATGAGAAGGAAAGGGAGAAAAAGAGGGGGAGGGGAAAGTAATGTGGGATAAGTTACTTTATTCTGGGCCATCGTAAATGCATCTAATGGTACTCTGAATACGAAATCATATATACCTACCTGCTCACGTGAGTTCGAACGGCAGAAAAGGGAGGAAAAGAAAAAAAGGGAGGGGAGGACTGTTGGGAATCAGAGAATTGAAGTTGCATCCTGCGAGATTACAAATACCTATGAGAGTATATATTTTTTATCAAATTCATACAACGAGAGCAATGCAAATTCCAAAAGAAGGAAAGGGGAAAAGGAGAAAAAAGAGAAAGAAAGAAAAAAAAACGGAGAGGAGAAAAGGATGCTGTGGCATTTACCATTCCAATACAATAGCCCTCCGGGGGCTTGATTATCCTGAAATCCCCCCCCCCTCCTTTTCTTGGATTGCTTGCCTCGGTGGAGGAGGAGAGAAGAAGAAAGGGGAAAGGGAGAGAAATTTCCCCAACAGGCGAATACCCGTAAGGAATAAGAAGGGAACTGTCTAATTTTCTGTTCGAGTTCGAAAAAATCACGTGAGCAGGGAGGGAGAAAGGAAAAAAGAAAAGGGCCAATAGAAAGTAATTTCTCCACATCCTGCATTTTCCAATAAAAGGTAAAATTACACAAAGGGTTGAAAGCATTGTAGAAAATTTACTTTCTTCCTTCAATGGGGGGGGGGGAGGGGGGAAAAAAAAAGAAGGGGGGGTTTTCAATAGAGGGAGAACTGAACAGAGAGCCTACGGCAGACGGAAAAAGACTATATTCCGTTTTAACTAACTTTCTTCTGTTCTTCATGATGGATCATCAACTCGGCAAGAAAAGAGGGAAAAAGAAAAGGAAAGAAAAAAACGTTTACGTTGAGAAACGCACGCCTCAAGCCAGCTTTCTATGCAAAGATATACGCCTGTATACAAACCACAATACATAACAATCCACAACTTTGCTTTTGTTTGAAATGCAATATCCTTGAAAGGAGGGAGGGAAAAGGGGGGAAAGAATTGACTTGACTTTGAAAAAAGTCATATATCCCCTTCCTCCAAAAAATCTGTACCCGAAGAAATAATATATTTCGTAACATAAGACTCGAAGCGAAGATCGCAATGGTCAAAGTTTTCGCGAAATGAAGGAAAGGGGAGGGGAAGATTACAGACCTGCATGGAAATTTTTTGAAGTTAACAGACATATATGTATACATATTTGAAAATTGAACATTTCTCTGCATCCTATCTGCTGATGTAGTAAGGAGGAAAGGGGGGGGAAGGGGAAAAAGGGATAGGTGGGTCCTGCTTTTATTGACGCTAGCAGGAGATCAGAACTTCAAATTCAATTGCAAGTGAAATTTTTTAAAGGGGATGCTCTGTCTTTAGGGGGAGTTCCCAATATCTCGAGAGTGACAAATTGGAACGCAAACAATTTCAGGTCATTCTCGTTTAACAATAAATTAGCAAACATTAGAAAAAAGTTGATGAAATTTTCATTGGGGAAGGGGGGGGGAGGAAGGGGGAACGAGCGTTCTCAATATACTCCCAAAGCGTCATGATGGTGCCGCATCCTACGCAGTTCGAAAAAAAAAAAGGGAAAGGAAGGGGAGGGGTTATTTGTTTTTTAAAAGGTCTTGTCCATTATTTGATGTACTGTTTCTATTATGCCACATTCCATAAGAGGGGGAGGGAGAAGGAGAGGAGGGGGGTGGGGGGAAAATGACTGGTACGACCTGACAGACTTTGTCAATGGGAAGGTTTGCAACACAAACTGGGTAAAAATTCACGTGCGGTGGTATAACTACTCAGGGAAGAGGGGAAAGGGGGGGGAAAAAGGGGAAAAAAGGTGGGGTAAAATTCAATGGGGGTGACAGTGGAAATTTTTCAAGACAACTATTTTTGTTGGAGTAGATAATGATAACCATGCAATGGTGAGAACAGGAGGGGGGGGGAAAAAAAGAAGGGAGGAAGAACAATATGAGTATAAAGTTTCTTCTAAGATTAACAAGCAATTTCATATAAGTTTTTTATTATCTTCAATTCAGGATGTAGAAGCTATAAAATGCAGCAGGTGAAAAAGGGGGAAGGAAGAAAAAAAAAAAAAAAAAACGGAGGAGTAGTACAATATCTCTATTAGATATCTTCTCCAAAGCACATGTGCTGTAACATTATTTTCAAATGCTGCATTATAGATTCTACATCTGAATTGAAGTAAAAGAAAAGGAGAGGAAAGGGGCATTCAAATGGGCGAAAGTATTCTCCTAAAGCTTGAGTGGTTCTCTTCATTTGTTTTTCCCTTTACATGTTCCCCTGAATTGGGGGGGGGAGGGAAAAAAAAAAGGGGGGGGAATGAGGCAAAACAGGGCAATGGCACCCCAAATTGATTTTCCACCAACTTTTTGAGGACATTTTAAAGGATAAGAGGACGTGTTGTCAATAGAAACTGATTATACCAACCAAGGAAGGGGGGGGGAAGAAGGGGAAAAAGTCATGGCAGGTAGTCACCAGTATAACAAACAAGATAAATAAGAACCCTTAGTCACATGAGACTATGTTGACTCAAACTTTTATGGACATGTGGGGGAATAATAGAAACATTACATCACATTACATGACAAGAAAGAACCAACAACTAACATCATAGAGAAAAAAAGAAAAAAAGAAAAAAAAGGAAAGGAAGAAAAAGTGGGGAAGTAGAGTTTTGAGAACGTATCTTTTTCAACACAACACAAAAGGTAACTTGATGACAAAGACATAACAAAATGAAAATTTCATCAACTCATCAACTTTTTCTAATGTGGGGAGAGAAAAGGGGGGGGGTGCTGTTCCAAGTTGTCACTCTCGATGATTATTATTTACAAATTTTCTTTCGCACGCCATATAGTTTGTTTATGATGGCAGAAGACAGAGAAGAAAAGGGAAGGGAAAGGGGAAAAAAGTAAATAAAAGCAGGAAACAGAAACAATTTGTTTAAAAAGGAACGTTTCATCTTACTCTCACTTGTTCAACACAACTTTCCTTACTTAAAGAGGAAAGAGGAAGAGGGGGGTGATGTGAACTTAAATAATATTTCCCTGCGTGTAATAGGTGGAGCGTGGAATCAATACTATCATATTTTCATTAGGACATTGGAGGAAAAGAAGAAAAAAAAAAAACGGGACCATGTCGATCTTCGCTTCGGAGTTCGAGGTTACGAAAATCATTATTCTTTCTTCGGAGTACGAAGGGAAGGGGGAAGGGGGAAAAGTCAAGTCAAAGTAGAAAAAGAAATACATTTTTTGTCAATACTACTAGATAAAGGATATGTGCCATTTCAAACAAAAGCAAAGTTGGGGGGGGGGGAAGGGGAAGGTATGAGGTTATGGCATAAAACTGGGGAAAGGCTTGCTTTTCTCAACGTAAAATTTTTGGGATTGAATGGCGGAGGGGAAGGAAAAAAAAGAGAGGGAAGAGATGGTGCCATGACGATGTTGAAGTATCCTCATGACAACAGAAGCAAGTTAAAACGGTACTAAGTCAATGCTTCCGGCAGAAGGGGAGGGAAGAAAAGGGAGGCTCCCCTCTATGAAAACAAACAGCATTTTTTGCACACGGAAAAGAGAGGCACGGGTGTACCTCGTCCCATACCCCCAGGAGGGGAGACAGTAAATTTTCTACAATGCTTTCAACCTTGTGTAATTTCCATGATTGAAATGCAAGATGGGGGGAAGAGGGAAAGGGAAGGGAAAAAAAAAGAAGAGTAGACGACCTGCTCACGTTCTTCACTTCGAACAGAAAATTAGACAGTTTCCTACTCTCTTCTTTATTCTTCCGGGTAATTGAGAAGGGGAAAAAAAAGAAGAGAGAAAAAGTAGAAGATGTTGTATCAGACTTCAAACAACGAGAGCAATGCAATTCCAAGAAGAGGGAAATTTTCAGTATCAATCCAGCACCAGGGAAAAAGGGAGAGGGGAAGGGAGGGAAGAGGGGACCATGGGCATTAAATACCATAGCCTCCATGGTTCTTGATTGGAATTCCCTCCTTCTTGGAATTGCCTTGCTCTCTTTGTATGAATTTCTGATACACAAAAGAGGAGAAGAGAGGGGGGGGAAAGAGGGGGAACAAAAGGCGAAATTACCCTGCATAATAAAGAAGAGTATGAACTGTCTAATTTTCTTTTCGAAGTTCGAACTCACGTGAGCAGGTAGTATATATGATTTCGATGGAAGAAGGGGAAAAAAAGGGAGAAAGGAAAAAAAAAAGGAAGGGGCCAAGCCATGTTATAAATTACCACAGGGAAAGCATTGTAGAAAATTACTTTCTCCTTCAAAATGGTTGTTTTTACTTATTTTGTACACACGGGAAGAAGGAAAAAGGGAAAACGGAAAAAGAGGACGAAGGCAGACGGACATCTTGACATATTAGCAGGGGAACTTGCTTCTGTTCTTCATGATGATCATCAACATCTTCTGCAAATATAAATTCAAAAAGGAGAGGGGAAGGAAGAAAGGGAAAGAAAGGGGAAAAAAAACGCAAAAGCCTCACGCAGCTTTCTATGCATAAAAACGCATGTTACAAACACAAGACAGAAAATCTCAAAACTTTGCTTTTGTTTGAATGCATTCCTTTATCTAGTATTAGTGGAAAAAAGAAGGGAGGGGAAGAAAAAGATCCAAAACATGACTCTTTACCAAAGAATACATATTTTTCCGTACAAGAAGAACTCGAAGCTAAGACGAAATGGTCATTTTTTCTTCTCAGGAGAAAAGAAAAGAAGGAGTAGGGAGGACGAATAACCGTACATACCGAGGGAATATTATTGATTAACGATCAATACAATATATGTAACAGATTTGAAATTGAACATTTCTCTGCATATATCTGCATATGTAAGTAAGGGGAAGGGGGGGGGGGGAAGGGAAAGGGGGAATGAGGGGATGGAACGCGAAGCAAGGATATCAAAACTTCATTCAAATTGAAAAGTGAAAGTAAAGGGGATGCTTTGTCTTTCGAAGGAAAAGAAAAGGGGGGGGGGAAAAAACGATTACAATACGCAATCGATAGTGACAAAGGGTAACAGCAACAACACAACATTTCATTTCATCTCTTTAAAACAATAAATTAGCAAACGGAGAAAAGGGAGGAAAAAGGGGGAGGGGGGAAGGGTGGGGAAAACACGAGACTTCTCAATATACTCCCACGCGTCATGATGGTGGGCAATGCACTCATACGCAGTCCGCCACAAAAGGTTTTAACAAAAAAAAACAAAAGCGATAGAAAAAAAAAGGGGGGGGGTTGGGGGGTGTTGTTCTTTCTTGTCATGAATGTGATGTAATGTTTCTCTTATGACACAGTCCATAAAAGTTTGAGGAAAAAGGAAGAGAAAGGGAGGGGAGAAAGGGAATGAAGTTGTTTCAAATTCTCGGGTGAACCACAAACTGGGTAAAAGTCCACGTTCGTGGTAATACTCAGTTTCTAATTTGACAAACAAGGAAGAAGAAAGGAGGAAGGGGAAAAGGGGGGGACAGTGAAAAGGTTGATTGAGGAAGAGGACAGGAAAACATATATGCAGTGGGCGGCACAATCAGGAACGGGAGAAATTGGGGTAGGAGAGGAAAGCGGGAGATGGATTGGAGTCGTGTGGTGGAGGTGGATAACTTGGAGGTCAAAGAAACTATTTTTGTTGTAGACCTCTTCCTGTTCGTTCCTCCCGCAATGCAATGGGGGAAACATGTACAGGACCAACAAATTAGAGAACCCATATTCTCAATTTCTTTCGGAGAAGACTGGAGGAAAAAAGGAAAAAAAGAAAAAGGGAAAGTAAGTTTATTATCTTCAATTCAGGATGATCTTATAATGCGCTTTGAAAATAATGTTCAGCACATGTGGCTTTGAGAAGATACTAAGGGAAAAATAGAGGGAGGGAGGAGAAAAAGGAACATGTGCGGTAACATATTTTCAAATGCGGGGAGATTCTACTCCTAAGTGGGGGAAGATAATAAACTTATATGAAATTTGCTTGAGAATGAAGGAAGGAAAGAAAAAAGGAAAGGGAGAAAGTAGTCGCGAAGCAATTGAGAATATGGTTCTCTTCATTTGTGTTTTCCTTTAAACAGGGGGGAAAAAAAAAGAAAAAAAAGCCGGGGGCCTTCTTGCCAACATTCACTGTCACCCCAAAAAAAAAAATTTCAAGTTTACACCCACGTTTTTGCGTTTTGGAAGTGGAGGGCAACCTCTCAACTTAGTCTCCCCCTCCACGTTACTTGGTGAAAAAGGAAACAGGAGATGGGTTTACCCACACTCCTTTCCTTTCTTCCAGGAATATAAAAGAAGATCCCTTATAACTCTACTAGCTTTTATCCTTCCGCCCTCAAACCTTTGAGGAAAAGCATAGATAGAAACATTACACATCGACATTACATGACAATGAATAACGAACAAATAACAAGCAAGAAAGAGAAAAAAGAAGAAGAGATACTACTTTTGGGGTGGTCGACTGCTGTATTCAATGCTGCACAGAAGGGAAGGAGAGGAGGGGGGAAAAAAAAAAAACAGAAATGTACTTTTGTAATGACACTCACATGAAAAAATGAAAATTGCAAGAAAGGGGGGAGGAGGGAAAGGGGGGGTGGTTGTGTTCCAGGGGTCACTCTCGATATATGGAAGCGTTAACAAATTTTTCTTTTCAACGCAAATCTAGTTTTGAAATGATGCAGAAATAAGAGCTCCCCTTTACTTCCTTTTCAATTTGAATTTGAGGGGGAAAAAGAGAGGGAGAGGGAGAAAAAGGAAAGGAGAAAAGAGAAAGGGGCAAACAGCACTTTCCTTACTTACATTTACATCGGACAGATATGCAGAGAAATGTCAATTTCAAATATGTATACATAAGGGAAGGGGGAAAGGGGAAAGAAATAGGGGAGCGGGGAAGCAAGACTATCATATTTCATGACCTTTTTAGGACGACAAGTGCTGTGTAATGCACTGTAAAGAAAAACGGGGAAAAAAAAGGGGAGGGACAAAGAAAAAAGAGGAGGGAGGAGATACAGAGTCCATGTTTGATGAAAAGGATTTGGACACTTTTTTCAAAGACAAGTCCAAAGTAGGAAAAAGAATATCAGGTGGGGTAAAGAAGGAGAAGGGGGAAGAGGGGGGGGGGAGGGCTTGTGTGTTTGGTAATGCGTATATGTGTTAGGCCATCGAACGCTGTGGCTTGAGCTTGGGCTTTGTTCTAAGGGGAAAGGGGGGGGGGGGAAGGGGGGGAAGGGAGAGTGGCCAGGACGGATGTTTATGATCATTCAGAAATCAGCAGTTAAAACTGGTAAGATAGTCAATGCTTCCGTCTGTCTGCCGTAGGCTCTCTTTTTGAAGGGGAGGGAAAAAAAGAAAAAAAAGAGGAGGAAAAAAAAAAAAGAATGTTTTGAGACTCAAAGCAATTTATTTCACGTGTGGAACATAGTAAACTACAACCTTGCAGGAGAAGTAAAAATTGGAGAAAAGGAAAAGAAAGGAGGGGAAAATCAAGTTATGTGGATATTTACTTTATAGGGGCACTAGTTGTCGTGATCTAATTTTAGCTTCATCTCGAAATCATATAGAAAGAAAGGGAGGGAGGAAGAGAACAGAAAATTAACCCGGTGGCAATACTCTCTTCTTTATTCTTCCGGGTAATTCGCCTGGGGGGAATCAGAGAATGAAGTTTGCATCCTGCGTTTCTCTTACATAAATACTATGAAAGGTAGAAGAGGGGGGGAGGAAGGAAAAGGAGAAAATCACGCACCATGGAGAATTTGTAGGGGGAATGTCCATGGCCAC
>Ga0179593_1627362_pt1 | contig 10947 bp, 10 predicted proteins | sample CZODoug2_1_08_16_FD_185931 | JGI IMG/M metagenome (GOLD analysis project Ga0179593, IMG submission 185931) | Vadose zone soil fungal communities from Angelo Coast Range Reserve, California, USA - CZODoug2_1_08_16fungal (PacBio error correction) | ecosystem: Environmental > Terrestrial > Soil >...
GCCAAAACAATCTTCGAGCACCCGAGGATTGCCCATCGTCTCACGTGGACATGGAAACGACTCTTCGAACTATCGACAGGAGCCAAACATAACCCACTACTTGAAAGGAGAGATCTTATGAGCAGGTAAGACAAGGCGCGCAACAAAAAAATCATATTCCCTCCGCAGCTCAAATGAGACCTGACGGCTTAATGCTGGCTGCGTTGTTTTAGTTGGAATGGCTTTAACCATTTTTCCTACTTGTTTATATGACGGGACTTGCATCCCCAGCTCTCAGTCCTGAATCCCTCAAACTCTAGATCGCATTACGGATAGGACCAAATAATGCTCACCTCAAAAAATTAAAACTGCTCTCCTGGATAGAAGGTGGCGAAGAGGAAGAGTCTAGAGGAGGTGCAGAAATGGTCTGAAAAGGTAAGGCCGGCATCCTCATCAATATAGGCGCGCGACAAGTCTATTCCGGGACGATTGTCCATAAGGAAAAAGAAAAGGGGATCGAGCGAGATGCGGGGGAATCCATTTACATACGGGAATGAAAGAGACGGTCACAAAGCATGCGCGCATCTCAAGACGCGGCGAAGAGAAGATAGGCTCTAAAAAGAAGGGGGAGGAGAAAGAAAAAAAACTGTTTTTCTCTAATCATTCAGCGAGGATCAGTGCAGCAGCCGATATGCCTCGAGACTGGAAAAAGAAATCTTAAGAAAAGATATCATGCTCCCTCCGCGAGTGCCAGAAGGAACATGTCACGAAACAGTCTCCAGCAAAGTCGTTTATGCTTCATTAAAGCGAATCACGCGTTAGATACCAACATGGTTGCTTTAGAAGGATGAGGAAGTAGCCTTCCTCGATTTGGAAGAGGAGCGGTAATCGGGTAAGGAAATCTTCCGTTCCGACATCGCATATCTGGGTAGGTGCGGTGGCGTCGAAAAGAGCTTATAGACAGGAGGCGTCATCTCCCCCCCATGCGCAGACCGAATCGCGTCTTAAACTATCTAGGAAGAGGAGAAAGATGGTAAGTAAAAAATGCAACCGGGTGAGAAGAATATTCTGAATGATCTCAAAAGGCAATAAGGCGACCAAATTTTTGTAAAAGATACCCAGGAAATGAGGTTCCCAGCCCGGTAAAGCTTAAGATAGACCAAGACCTCCGACTTTTTAGCCCTCGGGCCACATGCATTCATCAGAATTGCGAGCAAGGCAAGCCGGTCCGACTCTAGCTCTCGCGGGATTCTGGCCGGATGGTTGAACCAGAAGGCGACATTGTCAGGCCTAAAAAGCTGTGCACCGGCGGCTCGCGACGCAACGAAAGGAAGAAAATGCAGCTTCGGAAGGTCTGTGGAGCGTGTGGACGAATCTTTCCCGAGCCTCAGCTGGCCCGTCAGCCTGGGGGGGCGACTTTCCTCAGAGGCTTTTAGGGGAACTGCCGCTTCAGATGTCGAGACCACCCACCTGCGATAGGCTCCCCCTCTAGGAGCTCACCGCGGACTTTCGGCTAGCAACAAATGGACCCAGATTCTGCCCCTACATCTTTCATTCCTAGGCAAGGTTTGCGTTGGGGAACTAAGGCTTGCACCCTGGCCCCCATCAAGGGAAGCCAAAGAAGAGGTACAGGCTGAAGCATAACCTGGCCGCCCGCTGAGCATAAAATGACATGCAATAGCCATTGCCTTGGGAAAAAAAATAGAACCCGCACGGGGGGGGACGGGAAGACGGGGACTGGGTCTAACGCGTGCGCGTTTATTCGGGATCATCGGGGCGTATGCTCACCTAGTTCGCGCGCAGGAGGATTGAATTCACGGATAGACGGAGTAGCCGGACTGCACGCAGCGCACAGCGAAGGGAGAACCGACTGAAGGCGCAACATTAAGGAAAGACCGGCTCGCTCAACTATAGGAACAGAGATGGACAACAGAGTTGCCACGATTCGTATGATCAAAACGACCATTCATTGGAACAGGATCAGAGAAAGAAAACCACGGTGAGAAGATCCGAGTACCACGGGACACATTACCAATCTAAGGAAGACCTTAAATGGTGTCAGACATTTTCACGAACCCGTTTGCAAGGATGTTCATGGGGGCCAGGTTGCTATGATCACGTCCTTTGAAGGGCGTGCACTGCCTTGTCTTCGTGCTTTCGCCCTTTTTCCTACCAGTGCAGAGATTTTTTACGACCAAGGGGGGAAGCAGAGGCCCACCACCCCTACCTCCCCTCGCTAGAACGTCCTCCGGACCGTCCGGCACTACCCCCGAGTGCCTCTTGAGTCGTAAAAAGCAGCGCCGAGCAACTACCTGCGATGGACCCTTCCCTGTTCCGGTGGTGTGTCCTCGAACTGACTAGGTAGCCCTAGAGTAAAGCTGTTGCAAGCGTGGCATCTGCGGACACCCAAGTCCTACCCCGGGCGCCCTTCACACAAAACCGAAGAACCCACAAAAATTCTCGGCAGAGGGTAACTACGCAACCCGGGAACAAATACTCCATCCTTTTTACTGGGTAAAAGACTTTCTTTCCCCTGCACAACCGCACCAGCCACAATCGGGCAGCACACACGCTCCTCGTAGGCCTGGCATGCCTATGGGTTGGAGACCGGAAAGAATGTCCATAGGCCTTACAAGCCTACCCTCATTAACCTGAGGAGAAATCAAATCGCCTGCGAAGGAAAAGGGGCGTCGAAAAAAGAAGTCTGGGCAGAAAGTAACACCTATCTGTGCGGAAGGGGTGGAAGGTTTGACGACAAAGAAACGGAACTTGTTTCCGAGTTAGGTTAAAAATATGTAGGGAGGTCCGCACTAGCTGACTTTTCATTTTTGGAAGGCCGTTCTGGAGATGGAAAGAACCGCAATCTTGCAAATTCTAATCACATCGCATTCTAAAATCGCAAGCGCTACGGAAGGGGGAAAGCTCTCATTCTAATTTGGTGGGACTGATTTCATCCCCATTTAGACGTGTTTTCGAAGCGGTCGGCTCTCGCCGATGAGGTCAAGTCAGACGCCCGATGGTGAGCAACTCTACTTAAGAAGCGGTTAGTGGTGCCCGGTAAATGCTATCCATAGCTGTGGCACGAGTACCTATGAGGAGAAGAATTGGCCCTTGTTTACAACTACCATGGCAGAGAGGGATCCTTGACAATACTTGCAGGGAATCCTCCAAGACGGACGAGGAGGGACCTTGAGGAAGCAGGTGTGAACGGGGAGGTCGATGGCGATAGGGCGACAGTCCGCGATTTATTGCGACCGGTCCAACAGGACCCTAGCCCACCGCTTAGTCCGTTCGTCTGGGGGTCACGGGCCGTGGGAGAAGTCATGCCACACGACCATTTGAGTCTACTTGAACGACGATGAGGTTGACCAAGGCCTTTTGGGGCATTAGTCGATAGTCTATATCGAAACGTCGGGCGGGGGCAAAAAGAAGAGTATCTCTCTGGCGAAACCCAACACCCCTCTCCTTACCCTATCTCAAGATCCCAACAACCGACGCAACATTTCCGAATGAACACTGCTTTTATTCACACCCGCAACGCCGCGCTGACTACTAAGGGGAATAGGGATGTCAATACCCATTCCGTCGAGTCTAAGGATGAGTTCTTCTGGCTTGGGATTATTTTTGGAACCCTAAACATAAAGGAGGGAAATTACATATGAGCAGGTAGGACTTCCGCCTAGGCAGATCATCGGCGATCGACTTGAGAAAGGGGTTAATTCGCAATGAAGCAGAGCACCACGCAATTCCTGCGATCCTCCTGTACGAAGCTTCCGAAAAGAAGACAGAAAATGCCACCTCCAGAAAACAAGACGAGGCGGAGAGTACCCTCGCCATCTTACTGGTTCCTAAACTAGGGGAGAGAGAGAAAGCTATTCAATATTAAAGAAAGAAAGGCCAAGGAAGGATAGAGGTTCTCTTCGGGGGTGCTGTTATTCAGGCTCTGTGCTTCAAGATGGAAAAAAGAGAGGGCTTACCGGTATCAAACGTCAGATATTTCCAAACTGCGACAAATAGCGGAACGCTAGCCCCATACCGGAAACCGAAGGAGGGCACAGCAGGGGAAGCACGCCCCAAGAAACGGGATCAGGCTTTCGCTAAGAGTCCAGGCTTCAAACCCGACATTGATGAGGCAAGGGAGGCCAGGTGGAAGCAGGAGGGCCTGTGTAGCCGGCGGAAATGAGAGCGATCAAGGGGGGAAAGGATAGTAAAAGTGCTCCAGAAAAGTGACGGGTGTCCCGACCACCAAGAAGAGCCAAATTTGGACGGCTGAAGAACCACGGCGGAATGGTGGGACGTGGTTCTTCATTGTCGGAGATTAGTGGAGAGAGAATCATTAATAAATATGCAACGACTCGGATATCGGTCTTGACCCAACAGACCAGCGTGTTCTCCAACGGGGAGGTCCGCCCTTGACGACATGGAAAGAGAAGACAAGACCGTCATGGTGCCTTCGGGCGCGCACTTAGGAGGCGCAGCGGAGGCGGAAGGGGGGGGGATAAGAAAGAATAACACGGCCCCAGGTCTGGGAAAAAACATGGAGACATCGAAGGGCTAAACAATACTCTAAGTCCACAAGAGACTCTAACACAAGGCAAGACAGCGGATTAGGTGAAAAAAACCATGGCAACTTTAAAGTACGATCTTAAGACCTCAATTCAATAAGTGTGGAGTGGCAAACCCGGGGGATGAAGACCTTTCCGTCTTCATACCTCCGACATTGATTGTGGATTGTTTCCGGCCTCCTCACATAGCCAACGACCTTATCCTTGTTTAAGTCGAGCCTGGTTGGAAGGCCAGGAGCATCAAGGTCTGCTGAAGGAAGTAAAGGCCCCCTCGAGCCCCTGACCTTAGTCGGTATAGAAAAAGCAAGGCACCTCCTGGGTCACAAAGCTAGGCTTCGTTGTGAGACTAAGAACTTGTCGCCGCAAAAAGGAAGGCGCCGAGCCGCGGGGCGGCGGCGTCATCAACTCGAATCGGCGGTATAGATACTCGCCCAAGGAGGCGTAAAATAGGGGAAGTGCTCAAATGGACATCCGGTCCCTTCACTCATGGGTCAATGCCAAGAGAGACGGCTCAATCGGATCTCATCGGAGGCACGTAAACTACGATCCGGGGCCCTGCGATGAGAATTTTGGTCTCCGAAACATACATGTAGCTCTGTAAGACTTAGTGTTCCTATCATGAAAAGAACAAAGGAGGCTCATGCCGAGCACCGTAGGCGGGGTCGGCACAGCATGCTCAGCGGGCCCAGGGCAAGGCGGGGAAACCCTAGGGCAAACCCTAGGCGAACGCCTGCCGGGGACTTTAATGTCGTGATCGTAAGCCGTCCTCTACCCGCTCCCCTGCCTACTAGAGCGGCCCCCACGCCCCCAGCGGAGGGATGGGACTTCCCGCGAATGGAGGGGGTCCGCTTCTATCGAAACCCAAATCCTTCATCCGGTTCCAGGCTCTCGTCCTAAATCCTCCGAGCGCAGGGCAACGGGCTGGGGAAAAGCCTCCCTCGACATACGACAGGCATGCCTAGCGGGGACAAGCGGCGGCCGGCTCCTAGCATCGGCCATCCCAGAACTTTGCTAATCGCTCCTGTCCTCACAAGCTCTGGGGGGGAGAAAGACATAAGGGGAACAACCCTAAAAGCTCCGGGGTCTGGGACGTCCAACGTTCAGCAGATTGGAAGAAAGCAAAAAAGGGGTACGACATTACGTGATCCCCGGGTCTAATGGCCATCCAAGGGAGGGGGGGGGGGGTTTTCCAAGAAGAAAGTTCGACTTTCTGTGTTTCTCTACCGAGAGTTTCCTCCCTTATCTCACCCACCCTGCGTGCCAGGGAAAACATAGAAAATAAGAGCGAAAAATATCGTCATAGGGAAGTTACGTAGAAGTCTTCTGCATTGTCTGGGCTCTTCGCCTTCCCTCATCGAAACCCAATATCATACAACAAAAAAGCACAAAAAAAAATGAAAAAAAAGAAAAGAAAAACAAAAAAGCTAAGAACCAATAAAACATAAGAAAAAAAAAAAAAAAGACAAAACACTAAGGAAAAAAAAAAAGAAGAAAAAGAATATCACAGCAAACAAAGAAAAGGCGGGATAGATCACTGCCTCAGAATCGCGGCAAAAAACCCACGCAAGTCTCGCGATAACTTCAACAAAGAGACATAAAAAAATGCAAAGCATGAAAGAGGGAGCATCTTGCGTCTACCCGCTAGTCACTGGAAAAAGGGACGCTTAATGAAAAAGGAGACTAGTAAGTTGGTCAGTCTTAGGGGGGTTAAAGGCGGTAATGCCTATAGGCTTCTGGACTGCCCTCCAAAGGAACAGAACGCTATTGAGGCAAAACCGTGTTTCTAACCCCACATGGACATACCGCAGACAAACAAACATGTCCGGGGGGGGCATAGTAGGCTGGTCCCTGAATTTTACCCAGTAAGACTATCCGATTAATAACAAAAGGATGCCACATTTGGCGCAACCGTGAAAGCTACCGGAGACCCGGAATGCGCTAACTAACAGCTAAAAAAAATTGCGACAGACAGGGAAGCAGGGGAACGCACTGAAATTCTATAACTACTACCATGCCATAAATACTCTATACTTTATCAATTACCGGCTTCAACTCTAGATCCTGGACGCACTATCTAATCGGTTCTCGCTTATTTCTCTGGGGGGATCGTCATTGAAAACTGGATCTCTCTCTCTCCGTCTCCTATCATAACAGAAAAAGGCAAAGCAACGCTCACCCTTCTTAAACTTCGCCACCTCCTCGCAAGAAGTCAGGAGAGGGGTCTCAACTAGTGCTACTCAGGATGATTGAATTTCTGCTAAAGGTGGTTACCAAAGTCGAGTTCTAAAAGGTATTCAACACTGTAAAGTCGGCTTTAACAAGAGAAAGGGAGGTTCTGTCTAAGGCTTGCGCTTTACTCCTCTTCGAGCCGGGATGGGGAGGTGGCGTGTGGGGGGGGGGGGGGGGGCGTTCGGGGGGGGGGATAGGGGAGGGGGGGGGCAGGGGGGGGGGGGGCGGTTGGGGGGGGTCGGGCGGGGGGGTAATGGCGGGGGGGGGGGGGGGGGGGGGGGGGGCGGATCCCCATAGGGGGTGGGGAGGGGGCTCGGGGGGGGTGTGGACAACAAGCGTAATTTGGGCTGGGGGAAAGGGTGGTGCGAGAGGGAGATGGTGGAGGGGCGTCACCGTGTTAAGAATAAGGGTCTCTCCTAGGGGGGAGCTCTTCTGTGGGCGGGGGAGGGAAGAAAGGGCTGAAGAAGAGTCAGCCTCTCTCCAACACGCTGAAACTCCCCTAAACTCCACCTGAAAGGCCATGAACGTATCCCCTCGAGCTAGCCGCTAACCCCCGGCCCAAGAGCTTCTCTATACAACTTCATCTATGAAATCCTTTTCGAGACTTTCAGGGAAAGCAGGGGAGGGGGACGGTGGGGCAGGGGGAAGCATGACTGAATTGTCCGGGGAGCATGGGGGTATGACGATTATATGGACCCGCGCATCCGCGATAAAAGACGACAGACAAGCGCAAAGCTAAGGACGGAGAGAAGGGTGCATCATAGAAAATTTCGCCAGAACGGTTAACCTTACGCCTAGGGAGGAAGAATGCAGGGGGTCTAGCCAAAAAGGTGGGAAAAAATTGTCCGTACTTGGGGTGTTAGGCAGGGAGGGCATCAGGAGAGGAAGCGACAAGGGGGTGGGTATGTCACAGCGTTACATGCTCAGGGCTCGACCAGATTGTCAGCACAGCGGAAAGGAGAGTATCGGCGGCAATAAAGCTACAGGGTCCTAATCGGTAAGAGGTTCGAAAATAGACAACTTTGAGGGCGACCCACTTAGTGTCTAAGAAACGAGATCTCGCCGCTGTGTCAAAAAAGAAAAAAAAGAAAAACAGCCAGGAAGATAGTAATGCATGAAAACCAAACCATGCACCCCACTCGTGACCGGCAACTCACCTGGACGCTCCGGAAAAAGTGCCGAGGCACGAAAACGGCTCAGAGTGAACTACAGAGTCCTACAACCAAAAAAGACTGGTCGAGGGAAATGCACAGAAGCTCTAAAATAGGAATGATGTGGTATTCCGCGAAATGGACTCGGCGAGAAGAAGACAGAAGGTAGGAGAGGGGAACATCGGGCAGTGATTCTTGTCAGTCACAGGCGGTCCATGACGGATGGTGGCGGGGTCGCCACAACTTAGCGAGGAAAGAGGCATCCAGCGAAATCGGCAGAGAAAGCAGAGAGTACTGATTCAGAGTCTCAGGCCAGGTAGGTCTAATTAAAAGGTCACTTAAAGGAGACCGGTGACTAACGCATTGCGTTAGAAAAATCAGACTCAAATCGTGACCAAGGGAGGGTAAAATCCCAAAAGGAAGGGGGGAGGGCAAAGCTCTCGGCGCAAGGGGAGGGATAACACCTTGGGAAGAGAACCATCTGTATAAAAGAGATAAACAAAAGACCAGATGAAACTTAGACCGGGGAGGTGGGCTTGGTTCACCCAGAGAAATATATGAATTTCGAGAAAAGCTATCATTCATAGAGAGTGAAGCCTCTATCGCGCTCAACCGATGCTTCTTGCTTGCGGCAGGTAGGTTATCCCTGATAATTAAGAGGCGAGTTGACCATCCGGAAGGGACGAAGACTGTTTTACCTTCTCTCGAACTAGAGCTTAAGGACGCGGCGTGGGTGGGTGGGTCAAAAACAAGCAATTGATTTCCTCACATTCTTTAAGTGAAGACTTGAACTCTTGTATGGACTATGGGAGTGGTTCACCTAAAACCCTTTCCCATGGCAATTCGGAGGAGAGAAAGGGGGGGTAAACATTCAATTGGATCGGTACACTGACTTCTCAAAAGATTCACAAAGAAAGAAAAGCCAGGCGAAATATCAGTATCTGTCTGATACGAAACCTCACTTGGGTTGCTCTCGGGAATGGCCGCTGTGCATGTTTGGGAAATTTGCTTCTTCTTCTGACTAGCATGCCGGCGACGCGCTCTAGGAGATTTCCGCACTGGGGAACTTCTCCACGTCTATGGGGGAGGAGTTGAAGCGGCGCAAGAAAGAACAAATTTCCTCTATTGCGTTCTCGACGTGACGGTTGACGAAGGACGATCGAATATGGGGGGGTGTGTATGGCAACATTTTCTCACCAACCCTAGGGGGCCTTTCGGAGACAAGGGGGAAATTATCCAAACCACCTTCTTGATACTCAAGGCTACGGATAAGAGTCGGCCCTGAAAACCGTGAGTCATCCTATGACGCTTATAGAAAGTTGAGGTTGAGCATAAGGAATAGGCGGCTTGGCAGTCACCACTGACGTGGAGATGGGGACTTCGGGGAGATTTGAAAAAAGGGGAATGACCTCTTATGGGACTGCGCTTTTTTAAAGTCGAGGGTAAGGACAATGAAAAGTCTCCGTGGTTCCTCTAACGGATAGAAAGGCAAAGGGGGAACTCGCCTAAGGAATTTACACCCTCTGAACCGACCCGAGGTTAATGGGGGTCTTCGTAGTGCGCTGCAGGGACCTGTCGGGGGGGGAGAGGGGAGAGGAGTAGTTGACCACGACTCAATGTTCTTTCGAAGGAGGGAGACGGTGAGCACCGAGAGGCCACTTCGTAGGTTGGACGAACACACCAAACACATAAAACATGACCCAACCAATCTAAGGGGTTTGATTAGAGCAGGGGATGTGGCTGTTCTGACTCAACGGTCATTCAACCAAGAACTAAAGGAATTATGGGAAAAGTAAGTGGGAGCCTCCCGCCAGGCGGAACGGGAAAAGCGGCCGCGCCGGAGTCAAAAAGAAGGCGAGGAAAGTAACCGCGACAAGCAGGGGGAAGAACTGACTAACAAAAAGAAAAACTTCCCATGGACGTTGGAAGAAAGAGTTATTATGAGAAGCACTTTGGACGAACAGCTCGGTGCTAGAAAGAGGGGTTGATCGCTTCGGGGTCGCAAGTGTGGGGGGGGGGGGGGGGGGGGGGGGGGGGGTGGGTTGGGGGGGGGGGGGTGTCGTTGGTGGGGGGGGGGGGGGGGTGTGGTGGGGGGTGGGTGGGTGTTGGGGGGGGGGGGGGGTGGGGGGGGGGGGGGGGGGGGGGGTGGGGGGGTTGGGGGGGGGGGGGGGGGGGGGGGTGGGGGGGGGGGGGGTCCGAAGTGTCTTAACTGGAGAAATAGACAGAGGGGGTAAGAAGAAAGACTAAAGAAGAGCTCGCCTTAACTTCTTCCCTGCTCTGTGTTTGCAAACAGATGTTAGGAGAAATTTAAGTTTTTCTCATCTCGGAAAGTAGGCATATGTAGAATTCCCGGAAGAGTAGCCGACGGGAAATAACGGGGAAGGGGGTGAAGGGGGAGGGGTAGGGAATAGTCGGTTAAAAGTTCCTATTTGATGGGGAAAAAGGGTGCGAGGTGACAGGTCGAGGGAAAGGAGAACTGATCCGGGAGGAAAGTGGAGAAGATTTCCTCAGAATCCTCCAGAGGGAACTAAGGGTTATTACGCGCTTGGGAAGAGGGTCAATATAAACCCGTGCTGATCAAATTGAAAAGTACTAGGTATTGACTCATCTCATGTGGGTACACCAGACTCTCACCGTACGGGCCATTGCGTCGGATCCCGCGGGGGGCGGCGGCCTCGGAAGTGCGCGCGCCCGAGCCGGTACGGATCGCAGGGGGAAAAGGTGGAATAGGGGAAAGGCAATGGGTAGAGGAACTGCGGGCGTGACGAGATCCCTAGTAGGGGGGGGGGGATATATATTAAAAATTCACGGAAGGGGAATGCCAGAAAGGGGATGCACCGGGAGGAGAAAAGGCCCCGAGAAATTCGGAGGAAAGATAACACGAGAGATCTCAGCAGCACGATTCCGCCTATAAAACTAGATAGCGCGCGTGGTAGAGGACGGGTTTAAAAAGAAAAAGATAGCGAAATACTCGACTGGCTCTAGTGTACAAGGCAAGTTAGAAGGAAAAAGTGCGCAAGGAA
>Ga0179593_1633626_pt1 | contig 10947 bp, 16 predicted proteins | sample CZODoug2_1_08_16_FD_185931 | JGI IMG/M metagenome (GOLD analysis project Ga0179593, IMG submission 185931) | Vadose zone soil fungal communities from Angelo Coast Range Reserve, California, USA - CZODoug2_1_08_16fungal (PacBio error correction) | ecosystem: Environmental > Terrestrial > Soil >...
GGGGGGGGTTTGATGTTGTGTATATAGAAGGGGGGGGGAAAGGATGCGTGAGAACGTTCATTATAACTGTTAGGTACGAAGAAGGGGGGAAAATATGAGGGGTGTGCTAGCTGACCTTAGGGAAATCTCACACCATACCTTAAAGTGGTTACTAAGATAACCAAAGTGCGAACAAAATAAACTTAACCTATAAGACTAGGAAAGGGGGAAGAAGTTCCTATAGTCCACTAAGAACCTTTAAAACAAGTTACAAGGAAAAAATTTAATCATATTTGGCAAAAATAATGAAATACTGTTTGATTTAAAAAGGGGGGAAAAAAAGGAGATAAATACGATTTTATAGTGATAGAAAGGAGAAGAAACTTTCTCTTTTCCGCGGGAAAAAAATAAAAAAAAAAAAATAAAAAAAAAAATACCAAACTATACGAAAATGAGAGGGAAAAAAAAAAGGTAGATTAGCCAGTTACTCAGGAAAGAGCCGTAGTCAGATGGGTCCTTAAACCAAGAGACTTCACTAAGTGGAGGAAGGCCGATGCGCACACACGGACCAGAAAGGAAAAAGGAGGGGGGGAAACTCGTGCTTTCGAGGGAACTGGAAGGGGCCACAGCGGGGGCAAGGACGTTATCGAAAAAAGAAAATTCGTAAGTTGGGGAGACATAGTCGCGAAACCGCGAGAGGACCGGATGAATTGTTGAAAACCATAAAAGTCATTCTCCGTGACGCAGTGGACGCCATGGAGGGGAAGAAAAAAGAACCTGTGTACCATAACGGCGTAAGGAAGTGGGACTAAAATCGTATTTCCCATATCTTAGTCTCGCCAACTGAGAGGGGGAGGGGGGGGGGGGGGGAGTTTAGAGCCGACGCCGGCACGAAAAAAGGGGTACTCGACCAGAAAAGAAGTCGTTGGATTCATTCGAGGAAAAAAAAGGAAACCCGAGATTTTTTGGAGGTGGATAGGAAAGAATAAGAAAGCAGAGGGGTCAAGGACAAAGGAGAGGAGAAGGGGAAACGGACTGTAAAGCTATTGATAACACGAGGTATAAAGAGGAGAGGCTCCTCGGTTACCGTAGCCGGAACAGCTGTCCCCTGCGGAAGACGGGAAAGAGAACAAGCTCCAAAGGAATGACTTCACCTGGGAGAAGAGGGAAATATGCTCTCTAGCTGTCTCCTGGAACATCACTCTGGGGGGGAACCCTTGAAGAAAGACGAGAGCAATCAGTGGCCCCTCCCCCATAAGTTTCTTCCGATAGGAAGAGGGAGTTCACCAGGAGGGCTTTTCCATCGCACGAAAACTTCTCCTGACCTAAGCTTTGGGGGGAAAACAGGGGGAAGAGAAGACTATTCCCCAACTTAGACGAGTCGAGAAAAGTAGTCAAATACTTAGCTCCGAAAAGGGAGTGAAACTGGGGGAAAAGGTCCTTATTAACCGGGAAAAAAGAGGCACCCCTGTCTGGAGGGGGGGGGGAAGCCTCTATGTCTCAGCTGGGGGTCGGTGGAGGGAAAACTATTTACCTCTGGTGGGAGCAGGAATGTTATCACACATGTGAGGGAAAGAAAATGGGGAAGACGGTTTCTCCCACTCTAGACACAGTTAGCATGGACGAGAAAAAAGAGGAGGGGAGGCACCGGCCCTGATTTCAATCGCTGTGAAAGGGGGGGGGGGGGGGGAGGAGAAAAAGCTTGAGGGGGTGTGCGACGCTCTCTCAGAATCACAAAAAAAGAAAAAAAAAAAAAGAAGATGAGAATCCGCTCGCACCCACCTTAGTTCTGGAGGGGGGATCTGAAAAAAGGGAGTTTCCCCTCGGGGAAGGAAGAAAAAAAAAGTGACGGAGTATATTATTTGAGCTTCCATTCTAACGCAAGCGAAGCGTGGGAGAAAAAGAAAGGACATTTACCTCACCTGTGGGGGAAAAGGAAAGAAGAAAAGGGGAAAAAGAGGTCCCTAGGAGGAAGGGAAAACCCAACTGTTTCTAACCTGTCGCTTATGAAAACCAGCCACCGAAAGGGGGGGAAAAAAAAAGGAAAGGTACTCCTGGAAAGAAAAGTAAAGATATGGTAGTATCTCACTTATTGGGGAAAAAACGAAAAAAGACTCCTTCTACGTTTTGGTCCTGAGTCGAGGACGCTTAATGCAGGAAAAAAAAGAACATTTTTACATATCTAGGAAGAGAAACGAAAAGGCCTGGTCTTGGCCAAGTCCGGCAAAAAAGGACTTCCAGGGTGTCCACAAGGGGGGGGGGGGAGCCGAAGTAAAAAAAAAAGAAATTCGCTCTTCTCAAGGTCGAGAAAAAGAAAGGGGGGGGGAGCGGGGCTGTGATCGCAGGCCCATGGGAAGGAAGAAGTTTTTACAGTTCTGGAGTCAAAAAACGGTACCAAAAAAGGTAGACCTACTGTCTCTCACGGCGGGGGGGAGAAGGGCCGACTTCGGTTCTACGTGATGAAAAGGAAAAAGGGGGGGTTCTTACGCAGAGGGAGGGAAGAAATACTAGGGCCGTCCAGCATGGTAGAGGAAGGAGTATCGTGCCTGCGGCGCAAAACACAAAAGGAGGAGAAGTTTGGCGAGAAGAGGATGGAAAAGGTCGGGCTCCGAACAAAGGTCAGGGAGAGGACAGTTCTTGGTACACACATGGGTGAGAACTCCAAAGGGGGGAGAAAGAACGAGCATGATAGTTCTTAATGGGCCAAGAAGATCCGGGAAAAGGGGGGAAGCCAGCTCCGCTGTTCGCAGGACTATGTAGTAAAAAACAGGGAAATGGGACGGGATCAGTTATATCCTTCCTTGGACAAGAAGGGAAAAGAAGGAAAATCGCGAACTCAACGAAGGGGAGAAAAGAGAGACGGGATTGATTCCCCGGGTGGGCGGGGCTCTCGGGGAAGCCAGGGGGAACGTCAACAAAACAAGAAGACCATTTCTCCTAAAGGGGAGGAGGGGGGGGTGTCGAACCCGAGATTACCTGGCTACGAGAAGAGGGGGGGTGAAACTTCAATATACTTTTTAGTAGAGTGGAGGGGGAAGAGGGCGAACCGCGCCCTTTTCTCCTGGGAGGGAAGAAAAAGGGAATTCTCTCACTATCCCATCCGTCATTAGCAGGGGGCGCCACTGCCCTCCAAACAGGATTTCAATGTCTCTGGAGGAATAAAAGGGGGAAGACTCCTTTGTTTTCCCGTTGGAGAGGGGGGAAAACGGATGTCCTATCTGTCCCGATGGCATAGGAGGAGAGGCCTTTCTATTTTAGTATGAGGGGTGTGGTCTAGCTTAGTCCCCCCTGTCGGGAAAGGGGGGGCGGGGGTGGAGATTTCTCCTTAATAGTGGGGGGAACTAATACCCTTAGGGCCAGGGCTGACAGACGTGAGAAAATGCACTTCTCAACGCCGAAGGGGAAGTTAATTCCAATGCGGGAAAAAACAGCAAGTAAATACCTGAGTAAAATTAAGGGGGGGAACATAATTGAAAGGCAAAAAGAAGGGGTCCGCTTGTATAGCAAGAGGGGAGACAGGTGTGCCGTGCTTCCGGGAAAAGATAAGAGGGAAAGCTAAGGGGATACCGAGACAGGGGGGAAAAAAAGAACACCGCGTCTTCTTGAAAGAAAAAAAAGGTCCTAGGTCGCGAAATGACATATACCTTACTAAAGTAAGCCAGGAAAACAGAAAGGAATTTCTTGCTATACAAGAGAAAGGAATCAATTTATTTTGCAGGAAGGGGGAGGGAAACTCACGGTATTTAATTGGAGGGGGGTGTTAGAGGAATGGGAATAAAAGGGGGGGAGACGTTTCATTATAAAGGGGGGGAGTTAAGACATTGGCATATGAGAATGAAGTAAAAATTAATTAATTAAAGATCAACAGAAGGAGAAAAAAAAAGGAAAAAAAAAATACCCAACTTGACTCGAACAAAAGGAAAAAAAGATAAAGAACTTATAAGTAGATGATCCAATAGGGAAGGGGGGGAAGGTCCTAAATTATAATAACTTGAAAAAACAGGAAAAAAAAGGGGGGGATTTATCTATTTTCATAATGAAGGGGGGAGGGTTCAGTGTCGAAAGAGAGAAAGGGTAAGAGGGGGGGGATAGAATATCCGGGAAAAGATCAAGTAAAATGGGATCGGAAAAAGAGGCTTAACACTCCTTATAACAGAGGGAGGGGCAACCCAAGAGTATGGTGGAAGGAAAGGGGTAGGGAAACTACACCGAGGGGGGGAACGGAAAGATGGGAAGGGGAAAAATGGGGGAGAAGGTTTTTTTGACAGGAGAAAGTAACTAACTTGCTTCCAGGCGACTGCAAAAGGGGAAAAAAACGGTAGCCTTTTGTCGTTCGCAACGAGGGAGGAGATTTACGCCACATGGAATTGAGACAAAAAAGAACCAGATTCTCCGGGGGGAAAAAGGAAGTTTTACGAAAAAGAGTCGCGCCCCGCGAGAGGGGAAAGAAAAGAATGGGGGATTAGTTGAAAAAAAAAACGATCCTTCTCCGGGGGGGAAGAGGAAGGCAAGGGAGTTTCTCAACAGACCGGGGAAAAAAAGGAAACTTGGGAGAGGAAAGATTTCATGGCTTAGTCTCGCCAACGGTAGGGGGGGTGTCTTGGAAAAGTAAGTCACTATCCCCGGGGGGGGAAAGCCTACACAGGGGGAGGAGGAATTTTCTTGGGATGGGAGGGAGAGAAGAAATAAGCACCCCAGATAGTTGGGGGGGGGGGAGGTAAATCATATTGGAAAAAAATCTATTTATAAAAAAAAAGAAAATCAGTCTAAATCAGAAAGAGGGGAGGGAACATCAGGGAGAGGTCCCAACTTGGAAGGAAAAAAAACCAACCATCCAAAAGTCCTTGACTCGAAGGAAAGAGAGTCGAAGAACGAGGGGCAATTCCGTCTCAAGGAGGGGGAGGGACGCCCGGGCCACCCCCACGAAAAGAAATAACTTTTCGTCTATCAGAAAGCATAGGGAACTTGTGCGGAAAAAGGGGGCTAAAGGAGATCTCGACTCTGCCAAAGGAGGAAAAGGGAGGAAAGAAGTGATCTAGAAGAAGGGGGGGGGGAAACAAGCGGTCCTGAGTAACCGCTGAAAGGAAAAGGGGAACATTCGGAGGGAAAAAAAAACGTTTGGGTTCGGTGAAGGAGGGCCGCTGGTTTCAGGAAAGGGAAAAAGCAACAAAGGGCTGCCTTGGGCAGGGGAGAAGGGGGGGTCTAAACACGGAAGAGGGGGGAAGGGTACAAGGAAAAGTAAAAGAAGGAAGAGGGAAAGGAAGGGAGGGGGCCCCGAGAGGGGAAGGGGGGAGAGGACGGTGAGGAAATAAAGGATGAGGAAGGGGAAGAAGGAAACAGTACAAGGTAGGAAATAAGAGGGAAGGAGGGAGTACGGGGGGAAAGCGCATAAAGGGAGATGGATGCGGGGATGGGGGAGGCAGATTGGTTGGTGGGAGGCCGGGGGAAGAAGGATACTGTAACGAGGTTCGGAAGGGAGAGCGGGATGAAAGAGATAGAAGAGGAAGGAGGGGAAGGAGAGAATCGAAGAAGGGGCAGAGTAGAACACGAGTTAAGAGAGGATGCGGGGAGGAGGGAAAAATCGGAGAATGGGAGCAAAATGTAGAAGGAAATGTATAGCGGCGTAGAGAGGAATAGTAGGGGGAAGTGGCTTGAGGTGCCGGGGTAGAAGAGGAATGAAAGGGGATAGGGAGGAGAGGAGAGGAGGAAAAAAGAGGGAAGGGGGGGAAGAGGTAGGCATATGTCGGGGAAAAAGAATTATAATTGGTTGGGAGAGCGGGGACGACCAGAAATGGACAAGGGGAACGGCAAATAGTGGTAGGGCCGGTGGGTGGAGCAAACGGGAAGGATTCAGGGTGAAGAAGAGAAATGAAAGGAGCGTAAACGAGAAAAGAACAAGAAAGTGGGGGAGGAGGGAAAGGAGTAGGTAATCAATGGGTTATAGGGAAAGCGTAAGAGGGAGATTCACAATAAGGGAGTAAGAGCAATGAAAAGAGGCACAGGATAGGAGGGGAGGAGTAGAGGGGTGGTAGATAGGGATAGGGTAATGAGCAGTATGAAGGAGTGGGGGGTGGAGAGAGCAGACCATAGAGAGGCGAAGTAGAACGGGGGTGGGGAGATGGAGAAAAGGAAAGAGTGCAGACACGGAGAGGGAATGAGATAAGGAGAGGAAGGAGAGGAATAAAAAAAAGAAAATGGCACTAAAGAGGGATAAGGTATGGGACCGGTGAAGTCCGAGAAAATATTGTAGGGCAGCAAAACCAGGGAAGTGAAGAAGGAGGATGAGTAAGGGGCGCAGATGGGGATGAGTGAGGAGTATGAGGAGGAGAAGTAGACAAAAGACAAGAAGAGGAGGGATAGGGGGTGTGGATGGAGAACGAAGGGAAGGTGAGTGGAGAGAGAGGGGGGGAAAAAGGGGAACGCCGGCCAATTATTTTATTCTTCCAAAAAAAAAAAAAGAGGTTACCTTTTTTGGGATCTGAAAAGAGAAGGGGGGGGCGAGCGCTTCTCTCTCTCAAAAAAAAAGTGAAGAATAGAGAGAAAAAAAAAAAAAAACGGGGGAGCTCCGCCACCCCGGGAGAAATCGGTCCTTCCTACACTCAAGGGAAGGTTTTAGCGTCCATGCTAACGAAGGGGAGAGGAACAAACAAGTGGGAGGGAGAATCACTTTTTTCACAGGGGGAAAGAAAACAAGCGGTTCAAAGGGGACTGAATGAACCGACCCCCAACTTTGGAGGGAAGGGAAAAAAAAGGGAACTTCGTGGCAACTTCTCAACGTCCACTCCCTATGGGGGAAGGTCTTTTAATCGCCAGCAGGGGGAAAAAAGGGGAAAGATGTGAAAAAAAAAGAGCGCTTGCCAGTCACGTTTACATAGAGGAAAAAACTGTGCGTTTCCAAGGAGGAGGCCAGTTCCCCACATAGTGGATAAGGAAAGGTGTACCAAAAGGACCCCTTATTCTAGGGAAGTTTTTATCTGGGGGAGAAACAGGTTTCGGCAGGAAAGGAAAGGAAAAGGAAGGTACCCCTAGGAAAGCGTCCCCTAAGTGTTATCAATCGCTTTAAAAGAACGGTGCTAAGGGAAGAACCGCCAAATCTCTGGAGCGAACTTTAATACGAAAAGAAAAAAAAAAAGTACGAGTAACTTCCCTCTTATCGGGGGGGGAGGGAGTTCTAAAAAGACGTGCTATAGGGGGGGAAATATTAAATACGAGTCGGGAAAAGGGAAAAAGTTCCTTACTTATGGGAGGGGCAAAGGCGGGATGATTCACTTATCAAGGATAGGGGTCACTCATCATCCAGGTTCTCCACTCCGAGGGGAGAGGGATAGGTAGGAGAGGAAACTTGATACCATCCGGAGGACTCCTATTTTCTAACGACAAAGAAAGGGGTTGATCCCGTGTTTTCGCATAGGGGGAAGGGAGCAAATTGAAGGAAAAAAAAAAAACATCCCCATACAAGTTTTTTGAATACGTGCTCTGCGTGGAGGGAAGATTTACCACATGCTACAGAAAAGAGGGGGGGGGTGGAAGGGCGTATACGTTATTTTAAGAAGGGGAAAAAAAAAGAGAAGTTTCTAATTTTAGAGGGTGCTATCACTAAAGGGGGAAAGAGGAGTTCCTTATTATGAGTAAAATTATTTACCAAATTTCGTAGACCGGGGGGGGGGGGTATAAGTAGGAGGGGGAGGTTGGATCCATATTACTAGTTAATATTATTTTTTGTTAAATTGGTTATCGAGGGAAGGTCCGAAGAAATTACTTAATTTTTAATAATGGAAAAGGACCAATTCTTAAAGAAGGGAAATAACTGGGGAAGGAAAGTAGTAAGACATGGGGAACACAACATCAAATTAAGAAAGGGAATGGACATGGCAAAGAAAGAACGTGTCCCAAGAGGGGGAAATAGCAGAAGGGAAAGGTGCAGGTATTACTGGGGAAAGCTACTTTTAGAGAAAGCTATCTTCAAAAACAAAAAAAAAAAGGGAGGTGAGGAAAGAAAGAGGAGGAAGTACGCTTTGAAAGGAGAAAGTAATCCCTGCCAAAAGGGGGAGTGCTTGCTAGAAAATCAAGAGGGATTTTTTGCCATTGTCAGGAGAGAGGTATTTACTTTTGACTGTGGGGGGGATTAAACTTATAAGGATGCCGGAGGAAGGAAAAAAATAAAATTGGAAAGGGGCATAGGATTGAGTTAAAAATTATTAATTAAAGGGCAAAAGACTATTCAAGCCATGGGGAAAGGAAAAAGACAAAAAAATCATCCTTAAAATGATCCAATGTTACACAGGAAAAGAATAACTTTTAAAACAAAGTGAGAAAGGGAGTCATAATAAATGAAAGAGCAGTGGCGCCCCCGCTCATACAGGGAGGCATTGAAATATCTCTACCTAGAAAAGGGCAAAAATTTATCGGAAGAAGGGGGAAAAGAACTTATACGCAAAGTATATGAAAAAAAAAGTATAGTAGCCAAGGGAAAAGAAAACTACGCGGCCGCGCAAAGGGGGGGGAAATTCTGAAAAGGGGGGAGAGGGGGGGGGGAGACTTCACTAAGTGGCGTCATGAAGACCCGTCGCCTGTTATTTTTCACAAAGGGGACGTTTCGAGATTTACGTCCACAGGAAGGAGGGAAAGGAGTGAGGGAGAGAGGGAGACAGCAATATTCGCGAACCGCGGGGGGGGAAAGAAAATCATGAAGTGACTCCTCAGAAAAAAACCTTTCCTCAGTTTAAAAAAGATCACATCCCCGTTTGTACCATAACTTCATTAAAGGGAGGGGAAGGGACGAGTATTTCATATGATCTTGGAAAAAAAGAGGACTGGAGGGGTAGCCGACTCCGGCACGATAAAAAAGGACCGCCTAGTATTTTCGGGGGAAAAAAAAAGTTTGGGTCTTACTGTTTTCGGGAAAGAGACGCGAGAGAGGGACGAGCCAGTCTTAGGGGGACGTTCTCCCTGGGGGGGGGGGGGAAAACTACAGCCTGTCCCCGGCGAAAAATGCTGAAAGAAAAAAGTGATGACTCTCCCTTGCAAATCTTCTCTCGAGCGAAGAAAGGGGGACCGGCTTCACTCTGTGGGGAAGATCACGGGGAAGAGAGTTCGTCGACGCAGCTAGGAAAAACTGCGCCGGCCATTAGCAGGAAAAAAGGACCCAACGTTACTGCGTCGAGGGGGGAAAGGAAGGGAAAGAAGTAAAGTGACTCCCTGCGGGCCGGGGGGGAAAACCCCGTCTTTGCGGGGGGGGGGGGGAAAGAAAACGTTGGGGGTCTTGCAGGGAAAAGGGAGGAAAGAACACAGGTGCGGTCCATGGGGAAGTCTCCCCCGCCGTATCGCCGGAGGGGGGGACGCCGGCAATTAGGGGGGAAAGAAAAGAGGACGGGGGGGAGGGGTGCGAGCGCTTCTCTCTCTCAACACAAAATCGCACACCACATCAAGGGAAGGGGAAAAAAGGGTAACCGCGATTGCCCTCTGGTCCGGCCGCAAGAAAAGGAAAAAAAGTACGGTGAAAAGAAGGGACCGGATCCACATGCCCCATGGACAAAAGCTCTCCTTAAACCATCAAAAGATGATTGCAACCTACAAAAAAGGGGGGGGGCGAAAGGAAAAGGGGTCCTTCGTTCACTGTTACTAAAATCACGCGATTGGTAGTAGCGGAAAGGAAAAAAAGAAACGCCGTCCTACGTTGTGCCGAGTAGAGAAAGAAAAAGGCCACCGAAGGGGGGCGATCGACGAAAGGGAAGGGACACGTCTGAGAAAAAAGCGTCCAGGGTTCCCCAAAGCGTGAGAAAGTCGAGAGCAGAGTGCGAGAGTCATCCTTTTGGAGAGGGGAGAGCACCCATTTTGAGGGAAAAGGACCGGCTAAAACTGAGGAGCCTTAGAGGGTTATCATAGCTTTAACGAGAAAAGATGATTTGACCCCGGGGGAAAAAAGGAAACGAGGGGGAAAAAAAAAAAAGCGTCCGCACTGGTGAGTAACGGAAAAAGGGGGAGTTGCTAAAAGGGGGAAAAAGCGTGCGATAATGTGCGAGAAGAAGAAAAAAGTGAAAAGAGAAAAGAACAAGGTCCTTAACTTACGGGGGGGGAACGGGGCCTGTGAGAACTCCAGGGGGGAGGGGAAAGGAAATTAGTGCGTATGTCAACTAAGAAGAGGTGAGAAGAAAAAAATGTGAGTCCAACTACGAATGGAAGAGTCCTTGGACCAGCCAAAGGAAATCCGAACGCACGAAGGTTTACGAAGACAAAAGAAGGATGGGGGGCATCGCCTGAAAGGAAAAAGGGGTGACAGTCCTGAAGAAACAGCCCCAGATACCAATTTGAAGAAGAGGAAAAAGTGTAGAGAAGGAGGGGAGATCTTCTTGGGTTTTCCACTGTATTTCTTTTTAAGTCAAAGAGGGAAAGTTTCTAATTTTATCTTTGAGGGGATGTCTAGAAAAGAAAAGAGGGGGGGAGGGGGCCACTGAAATAACGGGAAAGGACATAAAATTATTCCAAAGGGGGGGTTTTAAAAAAAGGATAGGGGGCAAGTAGGGGAGGGGAGGTACTGGAGATTTTCAGTATTCTTTGGGGGGGAGGTCCTTTGGGGGAAAGGAAGGTCTGGAATGAAGGAGTAATTAGTAATTTTTAATAGGGGGGCCAATGTCTTAAGAAACTTTATAATGCAAACCAGGGAAAAATTTAAGGGGGAAGGGGAAAAACAAAAAAAGTTAAATCCCTTATTAAAATTAAGGGGGGAGGGGAAAGGTAAATCAAATAAATGAGGAATGTAAAGGGGGAAATAATGCATTCCAGGTGGGGGGGGGGAAAGATAAGTTATATGTCACGCGAAAATAGACAACGGGTCTCGGGAAAACAACAAGAGAAACGTTCTATTTCATCGAAAAAAGGTGACATATCACTTATGAGGAGAAAGGTATGCATTATGCGGAGGAAAAGGAAATCAGGGAAAAGGGGGGACATGTCCCTTAATTGTGGGAG
>Ga0179593_1716172_pt1 | contig 10947 bp, 7 predicted proteins | sample CZODoug2_1_08_16_FD_185931 | JGI IMG/M metagenome (GOLD analysis project Ga0179593, IMG submission 185931) | Vadose zone soil fungal communities from Angelo Coast Range Reserve, California, USA - CZODoug2_1_08_16fungal (PacBio error correction) | ecosystem: Environmental > Terrestrial > Soil >...
CACAGACGTTGGAAGGAGAGTCGGGTCAGACGATGCGGCGCGCGTGAGGTTATGCGGTGTAAGGGGCGTATTGAAACGACCTGAAGAAAATGGCCGTTTACTGCCTAGCGAAGGAAAGGCGGAGGAAAACTGCATGAACTAAAGTAGCATCAGCCTTCGTGGAACGCCAGGGGGAGAGACCTGGATGGCTCTGGGGATCAAAGGACAATCCGCCTTAATGAAAAGTTTTTACCTGAGAAAGGAGGAAATCCTCGAATGGGCATCAAGGGGACATTACAATGCGAAGGAACGAACCGAAGAAGGCGAGGGACAGTATTCTTGAGAAAAAAATGCAGCGGAGAAAGGAACATCAGCATCGAACCGCACAAGGTGGGTTTCACTGTAAAGGGCTAGAGGGTAGAGACAGCTATGTAGGCAGAGGGGGAGGAGTTGAAGAAGAAAAACGGCCAAAGAGGGCCAGAGCGAATCATTGGACGTCGAGTTGCCGGTCATAAGGGAAGAAACGCCCGCTGAGAGAGAAGGGGAGTCCAAAAACATGGATGGCAGGTGCTACTACACCCACCCGTCTTTATGGGGCCGTCCAAAAAAAAGACACGCGCTCTTGGGAGGCTGGAGGGAAGGATTAGCCGCCGTTCTCAACGTTGAGAAGTGCCGTCTCGGCGAAGCGAGAACGAAGAGGATTGGTTACGTTTTAGGGGTTGTTGAGCGTAGGGGGCAAAGAGGGAGGGGGTGAGGATCTGAGGAAGGGGCATGTCTTTGGAGACTTAAGGGGTGGCCAAGAACGAAGAGAGAGCTGTAAAAAAACCACAGACCGTTCACGTCGGAACTTTTCGAGGCCACAAAATCAACGAAAAGATAGAAATCAATTATGCCGGACCCCGTTCCGGCGGGAGATTAATAAGATAGGGATAATGTTCTGATTCAGAATATCAGAAGGGGATTTAATCCGATCTCCCGCATCCCGAAGCTGCCTTAGAAACCGTTAACGAGACATGACGACACTTTAGGGAAGTCCTTCGTCACGGGGGGGTACTAACTTAAGTGTATTTACATCCAGAGGAATCGCCCGGATACCTGGTGGGTAAAAAAGTCCCTGATCTTTACTTGATCTGAAAAGAGGAAATGCCACGTTACCTTAAATCTGGAGGAAGGGGCTGATCCAGGGGAAGTCATCGGGGGCCGTTTTACATTAATAGTGTCGCACTTACTTTAGTAGCTGAAAATGACAAAGTTCGGGAAGCCGGGGGGAAATCATCGAGAGATTTGTTTGAGGGGGCCGGCGGCGCGGAACGGGAGATCAAGAATAAAAGTGAGGGATCTTGAACGGAGTACATGCCAAGAAGACGGGTAGGATGGATTGTTAGAATCATCAAAGTCCTTTATTTTTTCAAAGGGGTCAATCTGGTAAAACTACACCATGGGAAACTGAACGAAACCCGGAGAAGAAAGAGAACTCACGTTCTGCTCGAGAGTGCCAAACTCACGTATTGATCATCTTCGTGAAAACAAGGGGGACAACCAAACAGGGAGGGATTGGGTTGCCGCGGACAATCCAAAGGAAGGAGGCTGTCCTGCTCTTGGGCTTTCTCCTGTGGGGGGGAAAAGGTTCCCGCTTATACCAGGGGGAGAAAGGAGAAATGTGGAGAAGGGTCCGAGGGGGGGGAAAGGGACTGGAATATCCTTTGCACAAGGTGGAGAAAGGAGAGCCTTGATTCTGCCAGAGGGTGGGACAAAAGATCCTAGAGGGGGGGTCACATATTTTCCCTGTAACCGAGGACAATTGTGAGCCACCCGAACAGTCCGTCAACTACACGCCAGGAAATACGCTCCCAAAAAAGGTCTGGGGAAAGGGGAGAAAATCTTTGGAAAGCGAGCATAGACAAGGCAGCGGAGCAGACGAAGAGGGCCATGAAACGATCTCACGCAGAGTTCAGATTCCGCAAAATCCTGTCGAAGTAACGAAAAAGAACCAATTCTTGAATGCGAACACGAAGGGGACTTCACCCTCCACGGGGAAAAAAAGCTCACCCGGGGAACGGATGTATCCTACAACCGTTAGACGGTAAGAGAAGAAGATTAACAAAAGAATCCTTTCATCGGATAATTGAGAAAAGGCGGGGCACGCAATGGAAAAGAAACTTTTGGAAAGGGCTAAGAAAGAACCGCCAGGAAACTCCATCAGACGGAAGGCAGGAGGGGTCACTTAGCAGAGGGAAAGGAAAAACTGGCAGGGAAGGACCGGAGAGCACTTAGGGCAAGGGACAACAACGGGAAAGGAACGGAAAAAAAGAAAGAACAGCTCAAAAAGTTTCCACCGGGAAGATGAAGCATGAGGGGGGGAACCCTTTTGGAGGAGAAATACGTCCGGATATGCGAAAAGGGGGAGACGAGGCTCGGCTTATTCTGGGGGGGTGGATCGGGAAGGAGGGACGAACGAGGGGTCGCCGCGTAATGCCTAACCAGGATCCTTGCGTAGAAAAAGAAAGGGGAACCGTGGGGATTTTCCAGCACTCGGGGCACGTTGAATAACGAAAATAGATTCACGAGGAAGCTCGTTAGAAATCGGGGGACGGAGTCTCCTCTATCAGCATCTGGCATTCTACATCTCTCTCAGGAGACGGAGGATTAGGGGCGGGAAGGGGAGGTCTACAGGTTAACTATGGGGCGCACCACGATCTGACGAATGATCAAAAGAAAGACCGGATCATTAGGTGAAAACGCAAGAGGGGTGCCTGGAAAGAGCTGGCCGTAAAGAGAGGTTTTATCATGACGGCATAAATAGGGATAGGCAAGGTAGGCCGAGAGGCAAAGAACAAAGAGAGATCGGGGACTCACTTCGTCGGGAAAAGCATCTTCATAAGGAGAATTGAGTTTTGCTTAAGGAACCCAATCGATAAAGGGAACCTGGTTATAGGTCTTACTAAAAAAAGGTTGGGGGTGAACGGAAGAGACCAGTCCCGTTTGGGAGGATGACTCTAACGTCTTATGACCATTTGGGAGGGATGTTTAAAAAAAGGCAGGAAAGAAAAAAGCATAGAGAAAAAAAAGTTCCTGCAGGGGAGGGAGCGTCCCGAGGTTTTACCAAGTGTAAGGGGCCGCGTCAAAGGGCGAAAAAAGGGCCCGCCTGAAAATTCTCCGGAGGTTTACCAGGGGACGCTTGTTAAAACGAGGCGGTAAGTAAGGTCATGGAGAGGAGGGCCGGCCCGCGAAGGAATTTTTCGACAAAGGCGTTGGCGGACGGGGGTCGCACAAGGTGTATGGGCACTGCTCTGGAAAAAGGATATCGAAAAGAGGCGCGTGAGATAGTGGGCGCGAAATAGGGAGAGCAGAGAGAACGTCCCAAAGACGAGGGGATAAAAAACGAGCGGGCGCGAGTGGAAGATCGTCAATGGACGGGAATTGGCTCACACGTTGGAATTGGAGAAGGAAAATATTAAGAGGGAAGGAGGAATTACGGCCGCGGGAAAGAGAAAAAAGTTGAAAATTGAAAAGGGGAATCCCTTGTCCATCGGAATTAAATGGCAAAAAGAGAAAAAGGGCCATAAAGAGCATTGGGGGAGAAAAAGACGGGGTATCTCACTTTCAGCAGAAAGGGAAGATCATTAAAAAATCGCTGACGCCTGGGGCCGACACATTTGAGAAGAAGGGAAGTGGGGGGGACACAAAACCTCGCTTGCCGGGAAGCTGATTCCTGAAGATAAGAAAGGAAGTTTGCGATGAGAGTGCGGAAAGGAGACCGGTGGGGGAATGTTGAAAGGGGGGAAAGAGCCGGGAGGGTTCCCAGGGAAAAGAGTTGAAACGAAGCAAAAGGGGAAATGTGGGACCCTGAAGAGGGGAAAGGCCTTGGAGGCTTCTTTCATTGAGCGGGAACTACGGGCGAAAGGAAAAAAAAAGATAAAGGGGGAGCCTCCTTATCACCCTAAAAATCTTAAGAGGATGATAAGGAGAACGGGGGGGGAAGGGGGAATCAGGCCTCCTCAAGAAGTCGCGTTTGCTATCCTCTGGGTCAAAGGGAGGAGGAAAGAAAATAATCGAAAAAGGGGGGAAAAAGAAATCTTAGCCGACTTGTGCCTCCGAAAAATGACGGTCCAGAGGCGAGCATCGGGGTTCCAAAGAGAAGGTGGCTGGATGAAGGGGTCTAACTCACAAAAGAAACGCTCTAAGAAAAGGAAGGACAAAGACAACCATGAGTTCTGTGAGAGCGCTGCTTCCTAGGCTGCCGCGTGGAAGATCATCGTAATTAAAGGATCAAGAAACATCAGAACCGGAGGAGGGAAAAGGTCCGGACGGATCTCCCTGCGACCGGGTGCTATCCGGATACAATGGGAAGAAAAGGTTTCGGACATGACATTTGAAGGATACAAGTTCCGAAGATTCTGTGGGGGGGGAAGAAAACGCATGACCGACAGATGGCCCAGGCATGAGAACTTAGGTTAACCAAAAGAACGGGAAAGGGCAAGACAATAAGGGAAAACCCTCCAAAGGAAAAACTCCTTTCTGAAAGCCGACCTCGGGAAACAAAACTGAAGAAACTAGGACAGCATCGACAAGAATTTTTGCCGCGGAGACACCTGCTCCGACCGGAGAAAGACTACCTCGCTAAAAAAACTGAGAAAAGAAAAGTGGAAGGGGTCTGCCAAGGGGGGAAAAGCAAGTACGGTGGTCCACGGAAAATCCATCTGTTTGGGAGAAAACGCTGATGGGTAATAAAAGGAATCGGAGCCACCGGAAAGGAAAAAATATTCATGATGGCTCTTAAGGTGACTTGATGAAATGAAGAAAACTGAGCCGCCAGAAAGCTGAAGAAAGCGCCGGCGTTTCCGGGAAACGGTTTCGGGAGGGGGGGGGAAACCACCTCATGAATGGCTGATTAAATGAAGGAGAATCTGAAGCGAAATAAAAAAAACATTGTACCGAAACGTGCAGGTTAGGAGCAGGAGGGTGTCGCATTGGGCCGACCTTAGCGGAGAAAAGGAAGAGTCAGTAAAAATCCCAGTAAGGAGATGGTCACTGGAGAGGACGGGAATTGCACGGAACCAAGGAAAAGAAACGGAACTTTTGGTCCAAAGAAAAGGTTCTCATCCTGTTCATGCAGGGAGAGAGGGAAACCCAACGCTGAAGAGAGGGGAAATCAAAAGACCATTGGGGGGGGGGGGAAGGAATTTTCCATCCGCATCCCGGCAAACCGCATAACTCACTCAGAGGTGCACCCAGCAAAGCAACGGCGCACAGAAAGGATGGGTGATCCGGCTCGCCCAGTGGAAGAAAAAACTTAGAGGAAGAAATAAAAAAAAAAAAGAAAATAACTTTGCGCAGCATAAGATTTTTCACGAGGGTTGAAATCGGAGTGGGGGGAGAGTGAGGGGCGGGGGAAATGCGTATGTACACTAACCTGAAAAAATGGCCGTGGAGGGGACCGCCGGCGATATTGGTAGGGAAAGGAAAGCGGGATCATCAGACTATAACGGACATGAACTAAGGAAGCATCACGAAACGATTCAAGGGGGGGGCTGCGCTGGATTAAAAAGGCAATCCCGTCCTACCGACCGTTAAAGAAGGAAAGGTCGGAAGGTACTGGGGAGAGGATCAAGTAAAAAATTAATGTGCTACAGGAGACTGCGAAAAAAGATGCACGGAAGAAGTGCAGAGGGGCTCACGGGGGGAAAGGGAGAAAGGGGATTCATCATCATCGAACCGGGAAGAAAGGAGGTGGGTTTTTCACAAAAAGAAACGGGGGAGCGGGGGGAAAAGAATGATGTGAGGGGCAGTTCGAAAAAGACTATGGCCCCGGAGAGGAGTGATGGAAGCAATCACAAAAGGATGGGGGGTAAAGGAATCCTCAAAAAACCCTGGGAAAGAAAAAAACGCGAGATCCTCCGTCGCCCAAAAACAGAGGGGTAAGGGATACTCGTGAATAAAGGGAAGAATCCCGCCATGGAGGCGCGTTAGTCGGAGCTCAGGCAGACGTAGGGTGCAAGGAGTTCAGGAAAGGGGATTCGGGGCCAAAAGGCGCATGTCGCGGGAGAGGGTTCCGGTACTTTTTGACACTTTGTGTTGGGGGCGAGGCGGGGAAATAGAACGAAGGGGGGAGGGGAGGGTCGAAAAGGCTTTTTTAGAACGTGGAAGGACGGTGGCCAAAGGTGCGGCGAGAGGGGCTGGTGGAAACAAAAAGAGAAACCGTTTCTCTGCCTGTATCCGAAAAGGAACAAGAAGTCAAAGGGGTTATGGAAAAAAAACAAAGACGGGACCCCGGGAAAAAGGAAAAAAGGGAAGGACTCATCCGGTCCTGATAGGAGAGATCTCAGCCGGAAAAGCAGCATAGCAAAAGGGGAGAAGAACGGCGGGGGCCAATAAAGGGGAGGTCGCGTGACTGCTTCCAGAGGAAAAACGGATTGAGAGGAAGAGAACGGACGCCCCCTCCGATGAATTAAGATGATCTTTTCAAATCGGCACGGACCCTGAAAGGGCCCGGTGATGTTGATGCTTCTAAGAAAAGTCCGCCCGCGGAGACGAAAGGAGGGGGGTGGGGAAAGTGAAGAGGGGGCCCCGGAGGAGGCCACCTGGAGAAACGCCGTCCAATTTCGTGGAGCTCAGCCAGAGAGGTTAAGGGAAGGCGACGGAGATTATTCGTTAGAGAGGGGGGCATTCCTGCGGGGCCGATGCCAGGAAGGCCCGAGAGACTGCGAAAGCAAGAAAAGGGTTAGACTAAGGGCCAGGCCTCCTTAGGCTTAAAATTTGGAGCAGGGTGGAAAACTAGTTGGTAAACGTTCCGCAACAAAGGGACCTTAAAAAAGGGAAGAAAAGGAACTCACGTTGAGATATAAAAAAGAGGACAGGTATAAGGCAAGAGAAGGAATACAGATTAAAAAGGACCCACCGGGTGGGAAAGGGCCAACTGCAAGGTGGGGGGAAACCCTTTTCCAACAAAAGGGTAAGCGATGGATGACTTTACGAGAGGGAAGTTATGAGAAAGGAGGAATGGACGATATGTCTCGAAATTGGGAGAAAGGCCGAGGAGCGGGGAAGGGGAGAAGTTAGATCGAGCGAAGTGGGGACTTCCTGGGGCTAACACCGGGGGACTGAAGACGAAATGACTTGGGGGGAAAACTGTAAACCAAGAAGTGAAAAGACCTCCTCCGTCCATTCCGATACCAAAAGAGAGGCCGTAAAACCGGAAAAAAAGGGTTAAAAAGGATCACTGGAAAGGGTCTGCTGACGAACAGATTCTCAAAAGAGAATCTCACTCGAGAAAGTGTGAAAAGAGAAAAACAAAATTGGAAAGTCTCCAGGATGAAAACGACAAAGCTGAAAAGGGTGCATGAAACAAAAAAACAAAAAATAAAAGACAAGTTGCTCAAAAGCAGAAGAAAAAATTCTCTGTTCACGGAGACCTCATTAAAGAAGACCGGAAAAATCGGAAGAAGCCGAAGGGCGAAGGTAGAGAAGGCCATAAAGGGAAAAGACGAGCGGAAAAAACCGAGCCAAGCAAAAATGGCACTAAGAGGAATACTAAAAAAAGGAAAACTGGGGGAGGTCCTCGAAGAGCAACTCCGCATGGCAACAACTGGTCCGAAAGGTGGCGGAGGATTCGCCAAAGCATGGGCACAAAAAAAACCGATCCGGGCGAAAATACGAGGGAGGGAAAAAAAAAACCGTTCCACGGTCTCGAAAATGAGTGGTTGTCAAATGTTCAGGCACACGAAACGAAAGAGAAAAGGGGGAGTACGGTCGCGGAAAAGGTTCCTATTTTCAGGTAAGGGAAATCCAGAACTAACTCGGGGGGGAAAGCGCTTCCCTCTCACACGGATTCCGGGGGCCGAAATTATGGTGTGTTGAAAATCCTCATGAGAGACAAATACGTTTAATTAAAAAAAGAGAATAAAGAGGTAGCGCGGAGAGAAAGCGTCTAGGGACCTTGAGAGACTCTCCTTTCCTAATAATCTTATGGCTACATATAAAAAACAAAAGGGAGATATAGAGAAAGTCTCCCAGGCTTATAAGTCACGCTTGACTGAAGCGAAAAGGAGAAGATTTAGTGGGGAATTATTTTCCGGCTTCTAAGGGGGAGAATGAAGGTAGAGGATGGAGAGACTGGGTAGATTGGGAAAGCTCTTCCACTCCTGAAAAGTGGGTACTAGGCTAGACGGGCCCACCTTTGGGGGACCCCCTCCAGAAAAAAATTCTCTCTCCCTGCGAAACTCTCTAAACGAGACTCCTTGATGTTCCGTGAAAGGGAAGGAAAAACGATAAATAGAGGAAGGTGGAAAATCTTACGAACGAGAAAAGAAGGATTTTCTCCCGGGGGGGAGTTCCTGACGAAAGCGAGCAGCTGAGTAGGGACATTGAAGTTCGTCATGGAGAGAAGACTTCCATTAAGGGTTCTGATTGGAGAAGGCGTTATTGTCGGTGAAGGAAAAAAAACAGCCGGAGGAAGAGAAAGGGGTGCCCTCCTGGAGAAAGTCTCCGAGGGGATGAAACCACCTGAAGGAGAGGGAAAAACAGTTCGTAATGTCTCGGAAGACTGGGAAAAAAGCCGTTGCAAAGAGTGATCTTTTTGAAGCGGGGGGGGAGGGGGGTTTGAAGGAAATGTGAAACCGATTTCCAGAAGGAAAAAAGGGAAGCAACGAAAACGGAGGAGAGAGTTGCGCGTATAAAAAAGAGGGGGCGGGTGAGAAAGGGAGGGAGAAGAGTTTCCAAAAAAAAAATGTCTGGTAAAAGGCACGGGCGTCGGGGCCTTCGGAGCGGGGGGGCTTGGGGTGAAGTGAGGGGGGGGGGGGGGGGGGGGGGGGAGGCGGGGGGGGGGGGGGAGGGGGGGGGGGGGAAGGGGGCGGTGCACTCTGAGGTGGGGTCGTTGAGCGGGGGAGGTGGCAAGGGGGGGGGCGTCACAGGGTTTATCTTGTGTAACATGGGAAATCTTTCCCCCTGGGGGTTGATCCGGGGGGGGGGGGGGGGGGGGGGGGGTGGGGGTGCGGTATGGAGCCCACTGGTTTTCCGGCCCTTGCCCTTTCCTTTCCTCGCGCTTGCGGTAATTTTTTGGGGAAGGGGAGAGGAGGGGTCGGGAAAAGTATATTAAAAAATCGGAAAGTGAGGTAACTATGGTCCTCATACCAGAACATCGAAAAAGGTGAAAAGGTAAAGAAACCGTATAACCTTCCAAAAAGCATCTAAGAAAATGGGGGAAAAAGGCCCGGGTCGACACGGGAGGCGCCTTTGGAAAACCTTCAACAAAAGGCCCAGGAGCTGCCGTGGGAACAGCTGGGGAAGCATTCCTCCCTGGGCTGCGCATCGTATCTCCAGTTTTCCTTAGGATGCGGTGATGTTCGATTCCGTAGGGTCAGGTCACGGGGGCTTCGTGAAAATTCCAAATCGGTGGGGAGTTTACGTCCAAAATCCTTCTGCAGGGTGATGTTGTCAAAAAGGAAACTTCAGCACGGAAATGAAGAGGGGCGGGGAAAGCAGCGGCATCGCACCGCGCCCGAAAAATTCGACAAACAACTGACACCGAAGTTATCAGGAAAGTCTAGGCCTCCAGCTACTAGGGACTACTGGGCAAGAATAGTCCTTGCCGTTAACGCGTCAAGGGAGACACCTATTCCTATTCCAGGTCTTAATCAGGATAAATTTTCTCAGTTCTTCATTGGAAGGGTGCCTTTGAGATGACGAAGCTCATCCTTTTTAAAAAGACACCTTTCCTAGTGGGTCGGGACAGGGGTGCTCAAAAAAACTAACATCAAACGACCTTGGTCCCCGCCCGGAAAACGGAGTTGTACTTTTCAGAGGCTAAGCGGAATGCAAACGAGAGAATCACTAAAGGGAGGATCCTAACGCAGCAGAAAAAAGAGGTCAAAGAAGAAAGAAAGCTCGGCGGGAAACGGGTGTGAAGAGACTTGCCTGAAGACCATTGGAAAAAAAGGGTCAGTAGAAAAGGGAAGGCTACAAACTTAAAAAGGGAGCGGTGTGGTGGGGCATGAACAAGGGAGAAAACGCAAAGAAAGGAGTTGCCAAAAAATAGGACCGGGAGACAAAGAAGGGACATAGAATGGACCGAAAATCAAAAGGAACGAAACTCCGGGAAATGCCGAGGAAAGAGAACACACGAGAAAGTCAGACCGAAGAGAGATGTCCTAGGAAGGAGACGCCCGGTGCCTGCGGAAGGAACTGCGAGGGGAACGTAAGACGCTCCTTCTCACGGGTTACTCTCCTTCTCTCTAAAAACCTCCGCGGGGGGAGTCCATTCTCCCGTAAAAGAAGTACGTATCACTGAAATAAATCTGTTTTTTGTTCGGCCTAGCAAGGGGAAGTGTGAGTGCTTATCTGATCGGAGAGGTCCCGAACACTCAAAGAGAGGAAGACCCAGGTGGTTTGAGGCTGGGACTTGAAAAAACTTCACCCCTCATAGCCCTCTAGAGAGGAACAGGAGAGGCTGCCGGATCTTTCCGGATCCATCACGTGTCGCAAAAAGGGTGAAGAAAAGCATGTTGGGATGAAGGACAGAGATCCAAGGGGAGATCAGCAGCCTCTGGGGGACCCTCGAAAGAGAAGGCGCGGGGGCGAGGTAGTTGGGGTTTGAAGCCGTCCGGGACGGAACAGAAGCCGCTTAAGGTCAAGGAAGCACAGAGTCATGGAGTAATTTTCCCTTGCCTGCGGAAGGAAAAGTTGGAGAGTTAAGGTAAAAGAGAAATCTCACTTGAACTGGGTCCATTTGGACAACTCGCGGGAAGTGGGGATTAAATAAGGTATCGGAAACCCTTATGAAAAACATAGAAGGGGGACGCAGTGGAAGAAAAAAAAAAACGGCGGCACAGGGCCCAGGAGGGGGCCAGGAGGACAAAGCCGCCTCGGAGAAAACCTACCTCATCCCGCGCCCCATCTTAAATCCGCCGCGGAGAACCGCGCACGGACAAAAAAAACGCTCCAGAACTGTGATCCGCCGTGCCGAAGCTAAAC
>Ga0179593_1266237_pt1 | contig 10946 bp, 21 predicted proteins | sample CZODoug2_1_08_16_FD_185931 | JGI IMG/M metagenome (GOLD analysis project Ga0179593, IMG submission 185931) | Vadose zone soil fungal communities from Angelo Coast Range Reserve, California, USA - CZODoug2_1_08_16fungal (PacBio error correction) | ecosystem: Environmental > Terrestrial > Soil >...
CAGTACAAAAAAACATACCGCCGGCTAACCCTGCCCGAGGTAAAAAATCCACGTACCGGAACAAGCTGCAAGGGACGTGTTCCAGAGGGCAACACACAAGAAAGCACACTGACCCAACTACAAAAACCAAAGAGGGGCAAAAGGCCAGCCGTGATACCTGCAAAAATTCAATGAGAAGGAAATGTAGACGACTCCGCTTTTCGGCACCGATGGGAAAAAGGGGCCCGACTCTTCGCAAGACGGTCTGAAAAAACAAAAAATAGAAGAGCCTCATGTTTTATTATCAGGGGGAATGGGGGAAGCATCAATGTGAAAAACTCCGGAGGAAGGGGACGGAGGGCCGAGAAGCGGAACACAAAGCGGCATATGCCAATGCTTTCAAATCAGCAAATCTCAAGGGAGGGGACCGCTTGATACTTGTATCCAATGGGGGAAGAGGACCATCCTTCGGTAGGCTTGGGGAGAGTACGGATGGCGCATTGCGCGAAAATAAGGGACAAATCTAATCCTCGTTGTGGCTTCGGGGGGAGGGGAAAAGGATGACTTCGGAAAGGGAGTCAAGGAAGGGGAACTCGTCGTCAGAAGAGATAAAAAGCACACCCAGGAAAGAAAAAAGGAAGAAAACTAAGAGCGGAAAGAGTAAAAAGCGTCTTCCTTGAAAAAGTCAAGGGCCTTTTCGGCAGCGTTTCAGTGCTCACCTGCTTCCAAAGAAAATCAGAGGGTGGGAAGGGGGGGGGAACGTACAAATGAGGCGAAGGTTGGGAAAATGACAAAAAACAAAGTGCGCCGTCTGGGAAAACACGGAAAGGGTATGTGTGCAACGACAGGATGGGATGGGTATGTCAATAACAAGATGAACCGGGATGAAGGATGTCCTCCAAAGGGGAAGAGAGAGAGTGGTTTTATTCAAAACCGTGAACATCCACAAAAAAAAGGGGGAAAACGAGGATGCCAAGGTGAGGTGAACGAAGCGAAAGAATTGCCAGACCGTTTGAAATTCGAAAAAAGGCCGGAATGAGTTATCAAAACAGTGTTTGTTGAATTGGGGGGAAGAAAGGTAGCCAAATCAGGGCCAGGTCTCCCTCCAAAAGGAGGCACCTTCGTTGGTTCACAGGGGTGCTTTCGAAGTATTGGCGGGGAAGGAAATCAAACCGGGACAAAAAGGGAGAGGAAAGGGTTAGGCCGTAAGCATAGGTCTTCATTCTGGAAGGGGAGTCAGGCATCAGTAAAGGAAGTGGATTTCTGCAAAAAGGGAGTCCAGGAAGGAGGAGAAAAAGAGGCAGGAAAGTGGGTCAAATGTAAGGACGGAGCGCACAAAGGAAAAAAATGTAAAAATCAGCAGGATGATAGTTTTTTCCGTTGGGTAATAGGAAGCTCGAGGCAGGGGTGGGGGGGAAAGTCATTCGCGATATCATTTGAAGCAAAGAGAAGAAGCAAAAGGCTGATAATTCCTGTACGAAAGGGAGCCCTTCACAGTTGTGCCATAGGACAGAGGGACCAACCGAATGTGGGGGGAATGGCAAAAAAGATGCAACGCATATAAATTAGAAAAAATCCGCAGAAGAGGGGGGGGGCGGAGGTCAAAATGATCTGCTCCAAAGGGAAAGAGACAGTCTTACCGTTTGCCGATCGGGGGAAAAAAGACAACACGCCGATGAAAAAACTCCAGGATATTATTAATAACTAGGAAGATCCCGAAGCAAGAAAAGAAAAGAAGTAGGAGAAGAAAGCCAGTTGAAGTTAGCATGACGACGAGGGACGGAAAGCGCGAGAGAATAAAGACTAAGCTCTGTCTCATTTGTGGAAAAAAGAACCTGGGAAATTCAAGATTCAAGGGGTGTGGGTAGATCGAACAAATCAAAGGGGCACGGAAATTTCGGGGTTTGCAGGATCTTGTTGCGGAACAGGAAGAAGGCGGGAGTACCATGAAGGGAGAAGGATGAATAAAAAAGATTCCGAATCTGCCAAACAGGATAATGAAAGAGAAACCTGTTGACGGGAGGGAAACGAAAAGAGGAGAGAGACTAACAACATAACGGAAGGGGAGAAAAGAAAATATATAGAAGGGGGCGTTGGGAAACGAAAAACAAAGAAGTGTAGCCACTTTTTTTGGTTGGTTGTGGAACAACTTTATATGATGTTTGAAAGAGTGACAGCATAAAAAGGAAGTCAACACAAAGCGCGTCATGATAAGTAGATACCGGGGGGGGGAAAGACATCTCGGGAAAAAAAGGAAAAGAGGACTGGAACGTTGTTTCGAATAGTAAATCCCATCTCAGGGGCCCACGGATTCAAGGGGTGGCGAATGAGAACGCGGAAAAAGGGAAAGGCAGAGAGAGAATGGAAGAAAGGCCGGGATGTAACGTACACCTGAACGGAATTCGTAATAAAAAGGACTCTTTCCTGAATGACGGGGACTCGGGAAATTTGAATATAAACATGGAACGATTGGGGGCGCAAAACCTCAAAGGGAATATTTTCGGTAATCGGAAACTTTACCGACAGGGAGAAAATAATTATTGCGCAGATCCGAACGCTCAAAAAGAAGCGATTTCCAGAATTATATGGAGAATGGAATGAAAAAAGGTTCATCTGCCGCCATCGCAAACTTGTGGAAAAGGGGAGGTATTCAGCACCTCAATTTTCCAGGAATAAGTAATGGGGGAATTTGGAGTTTTCCTCTTCAAAATTAATCTCGGGGGGCCCCGCAAACAGGATGAATCGGAAGAAAAGAAAAAGGGACAAACAGATTCGCGATCACAGCTCAAATTGCAAGGGGGGTGTTCCAAATGCGACCAATTTGAGGAAGGAAGCAGGAGAGAACAGGAACAACATGAAACGAGAGAAGCAATGGAAAACGTATCGCACAAACGCCTGAAAAATAACAAAAGGAAAGGAGGGGAAGGCTAAAATTAGGAGAGGTGAGAGAATCGAAAAACAACGTTAAGTCGGCAAGGTCAAAGAAGGTGTCCAAAGGAGAAGAGTTTAGCGGGACAGAGGTGGTCGGAAAATGGGAAGACACAAAAAAGGGAAACAAAAAAGGGGTGATAATACTACGGTACCGTGGCTCTAAAAGGGAGGCTAGTTCGTTCGTTCACTCAAAGGGGAGGAAGATGATAAAGGGAGCAGGGGGAACGGTGTTTAGACTGACTACAACACAAGGGGGACGAGCAAGGACCCAGGGAGAAATAAGCAGGGAGAAGGGGGTCACAACTACAGCCAGCCCAGGGGCAACAATAACAAGTTTTAACACAACGACGAAAAAAAGAATGTCGAAAAGGTAAAAAAAAGGCGGGAGAGGATTGAAATTCACCACATTAAACCAAAGGAAGGGAAGTTGGGCGTTGAGCATTCGGACAAGTGGGGAATAGGTAACGCGTAAAAAGTGGGCGATCCAATAAACTCTGGAAGAATAAGTGGCCACGATAGTAGTTTTGACTCAACGCGGGAGGGGAGGTGGTCTTTTCGCATTCGCCAAAAAGAACGCAAAACTGAAGGCGCAAATTGGGCTGAATTAGAAACGGGAAGGTGCGCCAGTCGAAAAGACGTTAGAGCTGGGTCATCAGAGAGAGGAGAGGAGGGGAGAGGCATAAAGCAGGAAAAAGAAAAAAGACTACGACATCGCTGAAAGAAAGGAGACGTGGTCAAGCACGGGGCAGGAATGAATGAGGAACAGCAGAAGAGTGCTGTTCTCTATCTACTCCTGGGGGAAGAGAAGAAGAGAACCGAGGATGTTTAACACATTGATGCTAAAGAAGAGGAAAACCAACGGCAAGAGCGATCTGCTCGTTTCACGGCGGAAAACAGTCGGGTTCCAACCAGGGAACTCGGAAGAGGGAAGAAGAAGGAAAGAACGGGAAAGAAATTGGGGGAAGCAAAATGAATGGGGGGGAAGGCGGGGCATCTTCCGATTGCTTTGTAGTGGGGAGTGGGAGGACCCTAGGAAAAAAAGCACGGCGACGCGTGCGTTCCGGACAGGAGGGGGGGGAGAGCAGGTATCCGGCATTGGGGGAGGGGAGATTTAAGGAGAAAAAAACACAACTGAGTAGGAGGAAACAAAAGAAAGGAGATCTGACGGCAATCAACAAAACAAAAAACAAAAAAAAAGAACACGCAGACACTGACACTAGTTACCAGAAAGGACCGGGGAAAAAACGCCTCGAGAAGGGTCCCTGTGTGGAAAAACACAGATCCGCTCCAATTACACACATAGTCAATTAAAACACAGAGCAATGGAGGAAATGACATTCATGGGAGAAGTTAGAAGAAGGTTCTAGGGGGCACTATACTGGCAAGTTGAGAGGAGGGGAAAGGTTAAAACACAGACTGGAGGAAGTGGAAAGGGAATCTTGGAAAAAAACATAAAGATCGGATGCGGTTTGAGAGCGAGTTTGGCCAGGAAAATTTAAAAATCCTTATATTAGTAGTAAAAAAGCTTCGAGATATGACACAGCAAGCGGCAGAAAGCACGAGAGGTCAATCGAACGACTCTCCTTTCGGGAAGCTGAACGTTTATACCCGCTTTTAAAAATCAAACGGAGAGGGGGAGTAGGCTTGTTTAAGGGTGGGAAGTGCGGAGTGGGAACGCAATACAGTCCGAAGCCTCCGAGAGGGGGAAAAAACAAAGCTTCGAAAGCATTTTTTTGGGAGTACTGGACACGACATTGATTAATTCATGAAGGGCGTCTTAAGGGGGAAAGACTTCTATTCGTAAAAGTGGGTAAAAAAGGAATAAAAAAAAGTCACAAAGTCTTTCTTAAACATCAAATAGGGGAAAAAACGGAGTAGAAAATAAAGCTCTGGCAGGGAGATACTTCCGAGTGTTCTTAGAACTCAGACAACCGGTATTCCTGGCAGACAACGAAAAATGCGTAAACAATCAAGAGGGGAAAGGTGACGTATCGAGAAAAAAAAAGGGGGACCTTGAAAAGTTGCTTCACAATTTCTGGTCGAAGGGGTCTGGGAAAGGGGTTCAATTTGGCGAAAAACAATGCCGGAAATCAGAAATTACCCGTGGCTCGGTAAAAACGGGGAAATGCTCGCTGGACCAAGTTGGGGAGGAAAAGAAATCAAAAGTCATCGGAGAAAATTGAAAAATCCACGGAGAAAAAGGCGTGGAGTTGAAAACTAATCGAAACTGTTAACGGGCAGAAAGGGGGAGAGTTCGCCCCTTTCAGGAGGAGGATAAACAAGGGGGGAGGGGGAGGAAAAAAATTCCAAGTCGCAAGCGCCAGTTGAGAACGAGGTTTTTCCACACAAGGAACGCTTGCGCCGTTGGGGGGGCGGCGAAAATGAAGTAGCATGGAACAAAAGGTGTCTCATGGGAGAATACGGACTGCTTTCTGAAGGGAAGGACGAGAAAGGGGTTGTTGCCGGCCGGACCAGGGCTGTACTTCCCCGCCAAAGGGGGAGGTTTCAGCAGAGCAAGGAGCAAGTAAACCGGCATGAAAATGGGGGGGGAGGTTCAGACATGGGAAAGAGCTCAAGGATTTGTCTCTGCAAGTTTGCCTGTTGGGAGGGGTTGTAGAAAATAGCCGAGTTAGAAGTGGGGGTTAGGTTTCTGGGCGCGAGAGAGTTTAATCTTAAAAACGACGGCAGAAGAAAGAAAGACCTAGATCCGGTCAATCTAGTGGGGGAAGAAAAGGACACCAGTGGGGGTTCATGGACCGGTCGGACATGACCAAAAAAAATTTTTAGGAAAAAGAGAAGGAGAAAGAATACTTCTGTGGGGGGGAAAAAATATCCAAAAGAGGTGTGCGGAGTCAGTGCCTGCGCCAAGAGGCATATCAGGGAAGACATCAGACATGCCGAGCTAACAACTCATTCCCCAACCCAACTGGTCCACAAAAGAAAAAAAAAAAAAAAGGGGGGGTGGGGGTTGTTGGCCGGCACAGAGTGACCTCAGGGGAAAATGCCACAAGAACACAAGAAAATAGTCTTTTATCAAGCCAGGGAAGAAGTGAGGTAGCAATTAGACGTCAGGGGGGGCAATTTGCTGAGCGTCTGCATCCATAAAAGAGCGGTGATGAAGTGTGCACAGGGAGAAGGGAGGCGAGAGGGGTGCATGTGGAAAAAACCCAGTTTCCCGTAACGAAATGTGAATCCGAATTGTTGGCCGGCGCCAGGTGGTTCAGACTATGACGTCAATACGGCGGCGTATGATGACAAGAGAAAGGGGGGGATGCGTACGAAAGACGGAACAACGAATAAAAGTGACGCCTGAAACGACACGCTTGGAAGGATCAAAAAACGCAATAGAGACTCGGAGAAAAAACCAACACCGTAGGAGGAGAAAGGAGAAGAGAGAAGGGGAGGTGACTGAACCAGTCAAAGAAGGGTAGATTGCGCCCACTGGATGTTGGCACGAGGGAAAAAAAGCATCAATCGTTCTCTGGGAAAGATAAGAAAAAATCAGGAGATAAGGTTCCACATGGAAAAAAACAGACTCGTTCAAACAGAGCGGTAGGGAAGGGAAAACTTTTTTTCAGAAAAGAGAAGCTACGAAAGAGCCTAGGAATGCCAAAAGGTAACCTCTCTAATGGGGAAGCAGGCGAAATTTCCGGACGCAAAAGAAAGAGTTCGGACTGGAAAGGGAATCTTAAGAAACTAAGACGCGAAGGGAAGAATTAGGCCATGAGGAAAAGTAGGTAGCAACTAGCAGGAAGGAATTGAAGAAAAATCGGAAACGTTAATACTTGTTCAACAGGAGAAAAGTCGCAGATCCGGAAGAAACACAGACGGTACGAAGAATTTCAGAAAATTCTGGCATGAGGCTTGACATCCAACATTTGGGGGTGGGCTCTGGGGGGGGGAGACAAAAAAACTTTGACAAGGGCGGGAAGACACGAAGAGGGAAAAATCATGATTGTAAGGGGATACGATTGGGGTAAGAGAAAATTCTCGAAGATTCAACGCCCCCAACTTAGAACCTCGACAGGAAAAATACCAATCACAGCAAACCCAAATAAAGTACGAGCCCGAGCAAATGACAGGGGAAGCGTAGTACATGAAAACTTTCAGGACGCGGAAAGAAGGGCACGAACCTGAACCAGGAAGGAGGTAAGAAGGGGGCCATCAGGGGCACAAACGGCCTGAATGGTAAAGAAGACTGAAAGAAAGGGAAGAAGCTCATTGAGAGTTGGGAAAGGAGACTGCCATGTCGGAACGCCAAAGTGAAAAGGGTGAACAAATTAATTTGGGCAAAGAAAAAAAAGGATATACCCTGGCCGCGTTGTTAATTAAAAAGGGAAATGGAAATCCTTCCCACAAAGGGGGGGAGAAGACTTGAAAGGAACGCAACAGGGGGGGAAAGAGGACAAGCAGGTCTAGGCTTTCGTCAACCCTCAAAAAAAAAAGCGGGTGTAAACTGTGGGGTGACGAATGGAGGTTTTGAGAACTGGGACTCAAAAAAGAAGGAAATCCGCGTCACCCCGTTTTATTAAAATCACGAAAGGGAGAGAGGGAGCAAATAACATCAAACACATGAGGGTCAAAAGAAAAAAGGAAAGATTTTTTTCCCAGACTGCGAAAAAGGGGAAGGTGGCGCAGGGGTTGGTGGAAAAAAAAAGGCCTCGATTTGCACGGGCAAAAAGGGCAGTGGTGAAGAAGGGTAGGAAAACGAAACGTTGCCGGAGGAAGGAACCGGAAGTCGAGAGGGAAAGGAAAAAGAGGGAGGAACGACTAGTAGTTTGAATCCCGCAGCGGAAGGGAGGGGGGTACGGAAAGCATTCCGATCGAAGAAGGAGGCGAAAATTGTCATTAAGTAAAACGGAGGAGAAAGCGCCGGGCCAAACTAGCGGGAGAAGAGGGAAAGCGGAGGCTTCGGCGCATTGACAGAAAATAAAGGCATTTCAAAAAGTCGAAAAAAGAAAGACGAGAGGTATGAAAAAAAAAAAAAAGGATAAAGTCTCAATCAGGAAACTCAACGTAGGAAAGGGAGAGAAAAAGGGCAGAGGACGTCAATCTATTAAGATTTGAGGAGCTATCGCGGGGTTAATAATTCCTGACGCTCAGAGGGGGCAAATGTCAAAAAGACAGAGAATGAGGCATCTCGAGCATTTGCGGGATTTTTCAAGACTGCGGAAGAGGAAAATAGGTGGAACAACCACCAATGTACCCAAGGCGAAAAAGAGTGAGGAGACTGGGGAAATCTTTTTGGTTCAGCAAGGAAGGGGGGAATCCAGGTAGAGCAGATGTCGTTTTTGGGGGGGGGTCAGGGGGAGCGAATCTTTTGTGCCCGATGGAACAGAAAAACGCGGACCACGTTCCGGACCGTTTAGGGGGGGGACAGGAGAAGGGAAAGATGTTGCTAATTTCAGGCAGATCAGAGAGAAACACCAGGAGGAGGAGGAATGATAAGTCGAACGGAATCTGAACAAGTCGTAAACTGAAAAAACCAAAAACAACTGTCCGTGAGGGGAAATAGAGAATGGGCACTCTGGGGGGAAACGAATGCACCCATATCCGCTCCAAAGGGAAAAATACGTCATCTGCCCACGCTGGCGATTAACAAAAAGAAAAAAGGGTAAAAAAGTGCTGAACAAAGTAGGAGAGATTTGGAAAATAAGACGTAAGTGATGTCATCGTTTCAAGGGGGAAACAAGAGCGGCTGCCGGACTTCTTGTTAAAAAGCCTCAATAATCTACAATGCGAATGGTGAGCTCGTTAAGTTTGGGTCCAGCATAATTGGGAAAAGCCGGAGTAGTCCGGTATTAAGTCAAAGGCTACTAGAAAAGAACAGAAAAAGGATCATATTCCGCCTGCTTGAATGAAACACAAATAGCCGTTAACAACCTTGAAATACGTATCAAGCTGGAAGGAAAAAGTCTCTTCTGAGGAGGGGGGGGAGAAGGGGGGAAAGAAAAGGTCTCGCAATGACGCAAGAAGGACAACGAGGGAACAAGAGAGCGGAAAGGACGTTTGGATTGCGACAAAATTGCGAAGGCAGAAGATTTTTTGCCTCGTCGAAAGAGAAGGATTGGGAGCATAAACAAGAACCAGTCAAAACGAGTGGAAAACTACTCTAGGACCACTGGAGGGAGGAAGAAAAATCTGGAACTTCCTGAAGGAAGCGGGAAGGAAGACACTCAAGGCAAACAGTTGAGGGAGGGGGCAAAGAAGGACGGCATATAGGTTCGTTGGGTTGCATTCAAATCGCGGAGATAGGAACAATTAGACGGAAGTTTCTAAGGAGGAAAAACCTTGAAAAGGGGGGGAACATGGTTGCGAAAACGCAATGGATGGGGGTATTGTTCATGACAGATGAAAAATGGATTTAAACTCAAAAACTGGGGAATCGATCGGGAAGTGGGGGGGGGGGCCAGTCCAGAAATTAAAAAGAAAACGGTGGAACCATCAAAATATAAAAAATGAAGAGGGAAGGGGTAAGAAGAAATACAAAGGTAATTTCGCGGAAAGTGAGTTTCGAAAAAAAAAATAGATGTGATCAACCGGTTGAGTAAAAGCAATTTACGCGCAAAAAAAAGGCACCGTCTCCACGCTTCGGGGTTGAGGTGGGGGGAAACACCAATTCAAGGGTGGGGGGAACAGTTCAGGAAGGGGGAGGGAAGTCTCCATTGAGAAAAGGTGGTTCAAGACTGGAGGAGTCAGCGGACAGAGGGAAGGAAAATCTTCAGTTAAGGGTGGAAGAAGGAAGGGGGGGGAGGAGGACCCGTGCCTACTTGGAGGAGTTAGAAGGAGCTAAAAAAATCGTCAAGGAAAAGGTGTTCCATTGTAAATAATATGATCAAAGGCATTGGGCTCGGTCTTGACTCTAGTTTGGGGGAAAAATGATTGGGGGTATCCAAATCGTCCGGAGGACAATAAGGGGTGGGTGCGAAGTCTCGAGAGAGGGGGATCGGAAAATACTTCATGCCAAGGAAGGATAGTCCTGGGTACAAGAGAGTTAGGGAGAAGAGCACATTTGCCCGCGGAGAAGGGAAACCCCCAATGGGGGGGAAAAAAAATCATTAGGAAAGGCAAAAAAATCTTAACGCCTTAGGGTTTTTCGTCTTGCAGAGGGAAAAAAAAAGAAATCATCTAACGAGGAAAACCAGTGAAGGGAGCGCGCAAGACCTCCATCCAAAGGGAAACCCGACTTGAGAACTTAGGATAATCAGCTGCCGAGATAATCAGGGAGAAAACTAAAATGCCAGTTTCCAGGTGGGGGGAGAGGAGGGGGCATCAGAAGCATGTTCATGCATTCGCCGAGAAAAAAAAAAGAAGACGTGACAGAAGAGAGGGTCTCATTGGGGGCTCACCCTGAATGAAAGACCGAAGAGTGGATTGGTTTATCGAAGAGAACAAAATGGGAAAGAAAAGAAGATTCAAAAAAAAGAAGTTTTAGGTTACCGAGCTTGTCGAAAGAAAGAAGGGTGCTCCATACTTGAGAGGATGCTGAAAGGGGAAGGTCATACTAAAAATCGCGTGCCAACAGGAAGGGAGCAAAGAACAAGGGGGAGGTTGGGAGTCAAACGATCGAAGAGTCAAAGCAACAACAACAACTTATGAGGAGTATGAATAAAAGATGGAGTTTGACCTCACAAGGACAAGAGAATAGGAAAGAAAAGGGAAAGTGTTTTCACTATTCAGTAATGGAGAAGGGGAGAGGGCACTAACAGCCGGAAGGGAAAGAAAAAAATGGAAAACATCAACAAGGAACCGTCATGGGAATTAAAACTTGTGAGATCGATAAAAGCCCATCTCGGAATATTAATGCAAAAAGGAGAAAAGAGGACCTGCGCTGCTTTAGGGAAGGAGTCAATAATGGGAAATGAAAAGCCGGGAGATGAAAGATTAACCATTTAACGGGAATCGGAAGAACGACAGGAAGAAAACTGGACGAATTTAAGATCCAGTAGAGAAAGAGGTGGGAGACAAATCTCGTGAATGGGGGAGCAAAGAGGCAAGGGAATACTGTTCAAGGGGATTGGATCGTGGCAAAAGAA
>Ga0179593_1456835_pt1 | contig 10946 bp, 18 predicted proteins | sample CZODoug2_1_08_16_FD_185931 | JGI IMG/M metagenome (GOLD analysis project Ga0179593, IMG submission 185931) | Vadose zone soil fungal communities from Angelo Coast Range Reserve, California, USA - CZODoug2_1_08_16fungal (PacBio error correction) | ecosystem: Environmental > Terrestrial > Soil >...
CGCCGCAAATGGACAAAAAAGAAGGGGGGTGAATTGGGAGAAACCGTGCGCCATACTGGTTGCCAGAAAAAAAGACGAAAAAAGATTGCCCGGTAGTGGATCAAGGCACCGAACTCTAAAGGGCTAACCACACCTCAAAAATAACAAAGAAAATGCGAATGAAGCGCAAAAAAAAAAAAAATAAAGAAAGACGGGGAGCTGTTGCCGAAGAGGGGAAAAAAGGACACCGGGATTATAAATTGCCTCAAGGAGCAAAACCAAGGCGGAAACTGAAGGGTGGCCGCAAAGAGAAAAACACTGAGCAAGGGGGAAAAAAAGGGGGGGACCCGCGAAGGTGGAAGAACCACCGCATCAAAACTTAAGAAAAGGACAAGCAAAGCAAGGGACTCCACAAAAAGGGGCAAAAGAGGATCGGGTAAACGAATTGGATTACAAGAGGCTTAAGGGGGGGATTTGAAACGTTTGAGGGGCAAAATGGGAAACAGGTGAACCTCACTCACAGCCGGGGCCAAAGCCAAAGGAGTCTAACACAGGCGGCGCTAAAAGCATCCAAAAAAAAACGGTTTCAGAAAAAGGGGGTAGGGAGCGGGGAGGGAGGATAAAATAGCGTGACGGGGGGTAGAGAAAGGGGGAAAGTGTAGGGGGGAAGGGGGTAGGTGGGGGATTAAAAGGGACGAGGGGGGAGGGGGAGGGTAAGGGGGGAGAGAGTGGGGCAGTTGGAGGGGGAAAAGAGGTTTAGAGGGAGAGTAAGAGGAAAGAGAAAGGGAAGTCGGGCAGAAGAGGATGGGATGGGGGTTGTTTGGACTGGTGGGCGAGTAGGGAAAGGTGCGGATAAAAAGGCTAAGGGGGGGGGTTAGACGAAGGAATGGGGTACCGACCTAGGGCATTAATTACTGGTGGACTTTTGCCAACGGGAAGAAGAGAAAAAAGTGAACGAATCAACTTACGACAGAATCTGAAACAGCTGTGGTCCGGGCCAAGGCCGGGTGTGGGGGCGGGTCAAGAGGCATTAAACTTAAGAAGGGGGGGGGGGACCCCCTTGTCCCATCCAACAATCCAAAAAAGTACAGGGGGGGGGTGTTGGATGGCGCTTAAAACCCGGCTTTAGCTCTCAATTGTTCGGCACAAGTGGGGAGAAGGAGGAAAGAAAGAGGTTGGAGGATGAATTTTTAAATAACCGGCCCACCTGGGAGGATTGCCAACCGATCCGTGGGCGACAAGTGCCAAGGAGCAAAGAACGGGGGAAACTCTGCAAGATCTTCCGGGGGGGGTGGGGGACACGAAAAATTAAGTCCAATAAGCTCCCCTCCCTTGAAACACCGACTTAGTTGGGCAAGGTCCCAAACACCAGGGGGTGTCAATTGTTTGTCAAACTGGGGTGTAGGGAGGATGGGATGTAAATGGGAAAAAAAAAAACCCACAAGCCCGGCTTTTTCAAAGCGCCGGGCACGGGGGGAGATCTGCCTTATTGCCCTCAGGTGGTGCCATGGCAAGAAAAAAGGAACAAAACGGTTGCCTTGTCGAAGCGTGAAGGCCAAGAAAATCAACATGGAGCAGGCCCGCAACAAAAAAAAGTCACTTCGAAGTATATAAAGAAGGAACCGGAAAGGCGGATCCCTCAACGAAGGTCAAAAGAGTCACCGGGAAGTCAAGGGGCCAATAGAAAACGGTGGAGGGACAAAAAATCCAGTTTGACAAGAGCCGGAAAGGGGCGGGGACTGGCGTGAAAGAGGGGGTGAAGCCGGAGGGTCTGTGCGTAGCAAGTCCTGTCGGGGGGTGTGCAGGGTGGTAAAACGCAAGGGGAAAAAAAGGGGGATCAGGGGAAGCGCCGGTTGGGGGGAGGGAACGCCATTTAAACCAAAGGGTTATTAATGGAACAAAAAAATTAAATGAAAAAAAAAAATAAAAAACCGCTTCGCAAAAAATGCAAAGTTGGATCAAGGAGGTGTCAACGATAAACAAGGGGGACAGGTATTAACGGCAGAAAAGGCACAAACCAATGCAAAAAAAACAGGTCTAAGCGACAAAACACGTCCAGAACAAAAGACACACACAAGGTTGCTGGGAGGGGGATTTTTGTTTTTGCACAAATCTTCAGGGCAAAGCCTAATCACTAAACAACAACACTCTCCTGTCACGAACTTAACTCTCCTAGAGGCACTGCTGCATAAAAAAAAAAACAAAACACCGAAGGACATAATGCAAACAAGACGTAAGTGGGTCAAGTAGAAGGAAAGGGACGCCCATTCACACAAAAAAAAAAACGCCCAAAGGGATTCACATCGAGGGAAAGACAACCACCAGCAAAAGGGGCTCATAATCTCGACAATGGAAAAAAAAAATTTAAGATTATTACCGGAGACAACAGCAGGAGGCAAGTTTTGCTCAAGTGCTGGTGGGGGGGAGAAATCAAAAGGAAATACTGACCCACGAGCACCGGAGAACCGTGGGATGTGGCCGGTTTGCCTACAAACTTGCAAATCAGGATTGCCTACAATCGTAACAGAAAAAAAATCAAGACGGGGGGGGGGGGGGGGGAACTAACGGTTTTCCTTTTATGTCGCGGGCAACTACCTGGGGGGGGGGGGAAAACCGACGAACTCCTTATCGTTTAAACCTACTGATTCTCACAAATCGACAGGGGCACTGCAACCTTAGAACAACTGGTTCGGTAGGGAGGTTGGGAGATCAAGGGACGGCCGGGGAATACATTGGCGCACAGGAGAAAATTTGTGTAACGGAAGGAAGTAAAGGGAGGGGTTTGAAGAAGGGAAAGGAAAACAGCTACGCAGGGGGAAAACAAGCCCAGGACCACTCATAACTTGTAGTGTATAATTAAAGCGTTGGCAGGGGACAGCAGTAAAAAGGGATAAGTCAAAACAAAAAATTTCAAACTTCTTTCGTTGCACAAATTTGTGGCAACAATGCAGAATTTCCGGGTCGGTCAATAAAAAAAAAGGCACTCTCCACTGCCACATCTTTTGGCGTTACTTACACGTCAAAACCGGGATCAGGGACAAGAGCGGGTGGCAGGTTGGGTCGAGGAACTAAAGGGGCAGTAGTTGAAAAGGAAGACTAGTCTGCAAAAAAAACAACAAAGAAAAAAAAAAGAGAGAAAGATCGGGACAAACGGGCAAAAAGTAGAAGCACGACTAACGCAAAAAAACAGAAGCCGACGACGCCGAACGAAGGACAAACCGGTAAGAAAAGTTGGCGCGATAGAAATACGGAGGGGCAAGCAAAATGTAGCGATAGATGATGTGGAAGATCACAGATCAGGGGACGAAATTGCCAGCTGCCAACCGTGTAGAGCGGGAAAGAAAAGTTGGGTTACACCTCGCACCGTGTGATTATGGGAGGGGGAATCATGAAACTAACGAATACAAAAGAAGGACTGAAAAGCGGACAGAAAGGGGACCCTGCGAAGAAGTGTATCACGGGCCACAGGGGGGGAAAGCCCACGAAAAAAAAACCTTATGGTGTGCAACGGGAAGAAGCAGTAGAGGTGGAGATGTCTGAGGGCCAAACTTGGCAAAAACCGGCTGAATAGCAAAACGCAGGTATGATCCACAACAGCTGGGTGTATTTTGCGTAGCTTTAAAGGGGAGAGAAGATGGAGGAAACGTCGCAAAAACTGACCAAGCCGTGCGAGCTGGTCAATGGATAAAGGGGTGGAATGTCCTACAGCCCCCAAACAAAAAAAAAAGAAGCCGAGGGGGGGGAAAAAAAAGCTTCCGGGTGGGGGGGGGGGGGGGGGGGGGGGGGGGGGGGGGGGGTGGGGGGTGCTCTGGATCTTCAGGATATGGGTAGGGAGGGAGCAGGTAAAAAAAAGAGACTTTCGGATTTAGCTTCTTTGATTTCGAATATCAAGCCTGGAGCGTAGCCAGAGCGAGTGTGCGCAAAAAATACGCAAGGGCTTGAAAGGGTGGTCAACCGGAGGAATGGCCAAAACGAAGTGGTTGAAAGGGGAGGCGTGGGTGCCAGTTTAAAACGCAAAACTCGCAGGCAAAAAGGGAAAACAAGGTGATGCTGGGCCGGGGGGGAGAGGTTTACGCACCGTCCAAGGTTGGCAGGGGGGGGTGGCGCAGGGGGAAGGCCAGCAACAAACACAAAAAACGGGGGGGGGGGGGTGATAAGGAAGGGGAACTGTCTCTTGGGAAATCGATCGCCTGGCCAAACTGCGATGGTCTGCTCGGTAAAAAATTAAAATTGAACAGGATGGGGGTTTCACTCCACTATCAAAACCTTTAATGGAAAAAGGGCGACTGTCGAAATCACTCTTCCAGCCTCGCAAAAATAGTCTAGGTCAAGAATTCACCCGCGACAAAAAAGAAGTGGACTATGGTGGCGAACAAGCGGGCGACCGCAGTGACTTAATAAGAGATACCAATTGAAGGGGACCGTCATAGGAACGGTGAGCATTCAGCTTTGGGTGGTCGCGACTGCGATTTGATTGGAGCATTGCGGTCACAAACGCCGAGACACCGGTTTGGTCAACTTTTCTTGGTACCCGGGGGGGAACAGCGAGGGAAAAATACCAAACAGCAAAGAAAGAAAGCTCAGTGTAACAGCCGCCGTTGTAAAGGACACTACTGATCACTCCCTAAGTCAGGTAACCACGAAAATTTTGTACCCCGGGTGAAGGACAGGGGAAGGATGGATATTTTGCAAAAAAACAGAAAAAAAATAGCAGGCACACACATAGCGAGCGTGAACAAGTTTTCAGGCAAACAAAAAACTAGTCGGCACTTTGGCACTGGTCGTGCCCTGAAGCAATTTAGCAAGGACGCGGGGCGGCAGGCAAACATGTGAAATTGAGGGCCGGCTTGCAAAGGGGTGGGGACAAAAAACAATGAGAGGGCAAAGGCACCACGCGGGGGAAGCGAAACACAAAAAACTGTGTACGATGAGGGGGTAAAAGAGAAAAGAGATCCATTGCCGATGGGGGCGGAAGAACCACACCCCGGGAAACATGAAAAAAAAAGGATGCAGAGAGGCGATGTTAAGTAGGACTGTTCATGCACTCTGGACGAGCGCAAACCGGTGTGCAGCAAAGGCCAAAAAGTACTTTCGTTTATTGTGGCAAAACATCACCAGTCGGGACGGAGAAAAAAGGTGAGCCCGAAAACCGTCCAGTGGAGCAGACCGAGTGGCAAAATCAAGAACAACGGGGGAAAAAAAAAGGTATCTTAGCCGAGCAGGATCACCATGGAGTGTTTCACAAAACGAAGCTCTTTTGTTGGAAAAAAAAGGGGGCTTGTTTAAAAGCCAGGGCAACGCTCCCGGTGATGCAGGGAATGTCGACACACCTGGCGTCGGAACAAAAGTTGAAAAACCTGCTCCAGGGTGGGCTGGGGGGGTGTCGTAAATAACCGTTAAAAACAAGGGGGGGGGCGGCAAATTGATCACGGGGCCCCAATACAGAACCGTTGACGGAAGGGGGGCCAGCTTCACGGAAAGCGGAAGAAAAAAAGGGAATTTGACTGCCGATGAAAAAAAAAGATCGATCTTCTAGGGAGGTGGGCTTGCAACAGGAGGAATAACACACTTCAAACCAGCGCGCTCAGCGAGGGGGGGGCCGGAAGGAAAAAAGGTTATCCCACTGACGAAGCTCGCTCACCCCGGTTATCTTAAAAGAAAGAATGAGAGATCGTACGGAGGGGGGATCAATATACGACTTATTGGTCTGGGGAACCGTCAATATAAAATTGTTTGCAGGGACTCGCTAGGACTGTCAAAGCTAGGAGGAGGAAAACTGCAAAAAAGCGCAAAGAACACCTTCAGAAGGATCAGCGGAGAGTAAAATATCATCCCAATAAGCAACAGGAAGCACGGTTAGTGAAACGCATGCTGGAAAGCGGAACCGGGGTCAACGCTGAAAACGTAAGAAACAAGTCAATTGAGGGTAGAAGAGGGGGGGAACGATAGTAGCTCAAGAAAAGGCAAGCAGATACAAGACAACAGAAATGAGGGGGGGGGGTAAGATAGAAAGGAGGAAAAAGGTAAAAAATCACCGCTTAATGGAGGACCGCTCATCAGAAAAAATAAACAGTGCAAAAAGGGGGCAAAGGCTCGGGGTACTGAGATGCGAGTTCTAAGTGAGTGAAAAAAAGGTGTTCAAAACGGGGACGCAACGGGTGAACCTCAGGGAACTCGCAAGGAAGGTGCGGAGGAGGAAACTAAAACGGGCGCGCGAATAACGCCAAACTGGGATGGGGATTGCCTACCTGTGGGGGGGGGGTGACGGACGGTTGAAAAAAAACATCAAACGAATGAAAAAAGAGGGAGAATGTATAACCCAGAACGACTCCCGGGAGGGGAATTGGAACTCGGGAAAAATCGGTACGGACCGGAGGTTTGATCAAGGGTCAAAAACGAACAATAACCACAAAAAATGTGGTAAGCAGTGGGCAGCGGCCAAACCGGCAATGCCATCAGACGACATGGGGTGGTTGGGGGGAAAAAATGGGGGAGGGGGGGGGGGGGAGGGGCCAGGGCGAAACACGCTCGTTTTAAAGAAAATGAATGCCACGCGACGCCGGAGCGCCCGAAAACATTCGGAAGCCACTGATAAAAAAAAGAAACGGGTCGAAGAACTCTGGGGCCACTATTGGGGGGAGGATGGTCTCTAGAAGAAAAAAAGGGGAATGCTCATGCAAAAGGACTCGCTGGGCAGTTCGGGGGGTTGGCAAGGACAAACGGGGTGGTTACAAAAAGGGGGTGTGAAGGGATGTCCGGAGAGTGCTCAATGTCATTACCATAAAACCACCGAGCACTGATCGCGAGCGCTGTGTGCAGTGGTGAAGAGATAGTATTGCGCGCGGCAGGGACAGTGGCGGGAAAGAACATGAGTGATGCGATAACGAAAAAACCCTGCGGCAAAACATCCAAGCAATGTCATGGGGTACTAAAAGAAAAAAATTCAAACAGTGCGAGGCGCTTATAGTCGAACAGAAAGCCAACGGGGGAGTTCATTCTCGCTGTTCCTCAAAAAAAAGGGAGTCGGAAAAAAAATGTCGTGGAAACTCCATTTTCAAGGCCACTTTTAACCACACTTCCGACAAGAGAATTCGTGGCGACTGGGCTCGCGGGGGACCTCTGGAAATTTACTGCCAACGCGGTTGGGGGGGGGGGACCCTTGGGGTGTCAGTTCAAAGGTCCAACCGTAAATTGACGGTGGGGGGGGACTTCAGGGAGTACTTCTCAAACATGGCCCTATTTACCGGGGCAGTGAAGGGGGACGACTCAAAGCCAGTGGTGCTCAGAGGAAGATAACAAAACGAAAAAAAGTGGCCAAGGATTAAGAAAAACACAAAAACTAAGGAGAACAATAACCTGGAGAAAGAAAACGCGCAAAACAGCCAGCAAAATCACCGAGAGGCCGGTCGGGGTGCATTGGCCTGGGTCAAAGAGACAAAAAAGATCATCATCCGAAAAAGTCTCCGGCGCAAGGAACTCTAGTGGGAAACAGGCCATCGTAGTGTCAAACGGGGGAGGGGGGGGCAGCACGGATCCCAAACAGGAGTGACGAGATATGACAAGTCATTTGAGAAAACGCTTTAAGGACCAGACGCTACCGTGCAAAAAGAGAAACGCTATGGGGCCCGATATCGAGAACATTCAGGGGCAGATTATTGCACACGGATGAAAAGTATTTTCATGACGTTGCTTTGGGGGGGACGAGACAAGCAAGCGACACGAAACGGGACAGAAAAATTGAGCCCATGCAAGCATAGGACTGGGAAAGTTTGTGGACGGTTCCGCAAGACCGATGCTAACAGACAGTCACCAAAAGGCGTTGTGGGGGGGAGCCGGGGGTTGTTATGTCGTCGGGCTCTCGTGGGGGGGGGGACCGCTCTAAAAGAAGACATTGAGGCCGCAAAACCACCTGGGTAAAACTCGAAAAACTACGTGTATATTAAAGGGGGGGTAAAAGCCATGATCTTTCGGGAAGTTCACACAAGAAAAAAATGACAACGCACCAGCGGGAAATTTATCTTGTGGGGGGGTGAAGGCCAAATGAGACAGGGGGGGGGGGATACTTTTGCAATGGGCAATCAAAACATAAAAAAAGAGACAGCATCATTAAAAAAAACTGTGCCCCACCCCTATTAAACACGTTGGGAAACATGGCCGAAGTAGGCAGGGGTGAATCCTTCAACTACAGGCATGAAGTGGAAAGAAAAGGGGGGGGGGCATCACCTACTAGGTCGGAGGGTGGTCGAATCAACCGACGCCAACCGCAAAAAAAAGCACAAAAACGGTGGACAGTTCAAGGGGGTCGGCCAGTCGGTCTGGGTGAAAAAGAGACCAGTTGTCGAAAGGAGAAATGTGGCAGTAAAAACTATATTCAGAAAAACAAACAAAAAAAAAAAGGAATAAGAAGGAAAGGAGGAACGACGAGATACCTTGCACGTCATGTCTAAAACAGCAAACGCTTCGATACACCAAAACGAACCTGACGAAGAAAGGCCACCGGGATGACCGTTGCTTGGAAGCAAAGGGGAAATAGTGTGTGACCATTGCCGGAAGAGAGAGCAAAAAGGGGGAAATCGCCGGTACTGGGGAAACGCTGGCAACGGGTAAGACGTCGGGGTGGGGCAAAAAGTGGGGGGTTCGCCCGTGGGCTGTTGACAGGAGGGGCAAAAACACGAGAGTACGAGCCTCGATTGGACCCGTTGCTAGTACAGAATTGTCACAGAAAAGAAGTGAGCAACTGCACGTAAAAGGGACAGACAACAAAACGAACGGGGGGGGTGTAAGGGGGGGAACCGTCGGATCAGGGCCAAAGGGAAGGGAGGTTAATGATTGGGCGGGGGGGGGGTCTCACTTAGCCCCTGCAGAACGACAGAATAAAGAACGAGGGGAGAAAAAAAAGGGACGGTTTGGGACGGGGTAAGGGGTAGAACGAGATTGAGAAAACCGGTCGCATCAAAAACGGAAAAGCCGTCCGCATCAGAAGAACAATGGTAAGGAACGGGGGGGGGGGTAAATTCCGAAACGCACAAAGGTCCAAAACGGGCACCGGATAAAAAGATGACAAAACGTATAAGGTTCGAGATATAGGAAACAATGTAGTACGGTAGTCGAATTGAGAGGGGGGAGGTAGACAGCATATCCCATTGATGTCTGACTGGAACATAATACCGGAAAAAACGCGCGGGCTGAACGGTGGTTGTCAACTGAGAGGGAAAAGTGGGGAAAAAGGGGGGGACACGGGGAAATGGGCACAGTGGCAAAAAGGTCAAACGAAGCTGCCGCGTCTGTGGGAATGAGGGGCCAGTTGGCTGCAGTGGGCTGCAGGGGGAAAACCAGGGTGACACATTGGGGGCTGAAGGGACAGGGACGTCATTGATGAGAATTAAATGATTGGATAAAAAAAAAAAAATAAATGTGCGAGAGTGAGAGTGAAGAAAGTCCAAATGGCATCAAAGGGGAAAAAAGGTCAGGAAACGAAGAGGTTAAATGGAACCAAAGAGGGTCAAAATCAGCGAGGTGCACCGTACGGGGAAAGGGGCTGGAAAGGAACTACTCACCAGCAAGAGCAGTAATCACAGAGTAAGCAAAGCAAAAAAAAACGAAAAAGGAGCCAAAGTACCTTCGCTAGGGTGGGGGGATATGTTTGCGAAAAATGGAAACCACGAAAGGAAACAGTGACTTAACCAAAAACGGGGAGTTCCGTAGCAGAAATACAAAAAGAGTCGACGTAATGTTGGGTTCTACAGGCGGGAAATGGGGCGGACCAAAAGCGATCGAGCAAACCATGGGGAGGGTTGGGGACACAGGGGGGACCCCACATGAAAACCGAAAAAACACAATCACGCAGAGGTTCTAAAAAAAAACAAAAGCGAGAAAAAACAGAAGGGGTTAGACGAACAAGAGAAAAGCCGAGAAAAAGTGCCCAAAATTTGTACACACCCGGCCCGGGAAGCATAAAGGAGGGGGGGTATTGCAAGGACGTGCGTAGAAAGAAAAAAGCATCTCCCTTTCAAAAACTAGCACAAAGGTGTTTCAGGAACCCATTGCAAGTTGGGCAAGGGTCGTTTAAGGTAAGACATTATGCGTGCAAAGACGAGAGTTCGGACGGCCTCGGTTTACACAGAGGTATAGGTCAAAAAAGGGCGGACCAAGTGAAAAAACCATGAAAGGTTAATTACTCATTCTCGGGGGGGGGAGAGCCCACCTTAAAAAACTGTGGGGGGAGGTGATGTTGGTGTGAAAAAAGGAAAGACTACGAAAAATTGCCATTTGACGAGAATAAAAACAAAACACTTTACCGACATCTGCATTAGTAGTGGAAATAAGGGTGAAGATTAGTTTCAATTCACTCATGGGGGAAGGGGAAGCTCAAAATCGGGCAGAAGGGTTCTAAAAGGAAAAAAATAGGGGGGGTGAGGTGAAAAAGCAAAGTCAAGGGAGCATCAAGAGCGCGGCCCTGTGACAAGGAGGGACAAGGGAGGTCCAAAGGAAGGGGCAAAAGAAAAAAAAACTTTTCAAATTACTGGTAGTGTCCAGCGATACCAGGTTACAAGCAAAGGTCCGCATTTTTGGGGGAGCCAAGGGTGCGCATGCAGCGCTCGCATTAGCGCAGGTTGTGACAGGAATGTTCACCGACCTCTTTCAGGCGGAGGGCGCAACCTGCGCTGACAAAAGAAGGACAAAACTGGGGATTGTTCTAGGGATGGAAAACCGGCAACCAGGGCGCTGCTAAATTGGCGGCCACGGATTCAACAGGTTACTAGGGGGGAGGTTCCAGCTTTCGACAAGGGGAGGGACATAAACGCGGGGTCGTTAAAAGACTGCGGATGGGACTTATCGAATGTTTATGGAGGGGGGAGATATTCAAATGCAATTGACGCATATCACTCCCGCGAAAGGGGAGTCAAAAGAAAATGGCGTCAAAAAAAAGGGGGGAATAGTAGCACGTCAAAACGATCAGAGCTAAA
>Ga0179593_1578720_pt1 | contig 10946 bp, 3 predicted proteins | sample CZODoug2_1_08_16_FD_185931 | JGI IMG/M metagenome (GOLD analysis project Ga0179593, IMG submission 185931) | Vadose zone soil fungal communities from Angelo Coast Range Reserve, California, USA - CZODoug2_1_08_16fungal (PacBio error correction) | ecosystem: Environmental > Terrestrial > Soil >...
GGGCCAATAGGCGGAAGCCGTAAGCGTCTAGTTGGTAAGCTCGTCGATTTCCGTGGCAACGGCCTCGCCTTGGAAGGGGCGGTCAACTGCAAGATCGGAAAGGTAATAAATTAGGAAACGATGCCTGCGGTGATAAAACAGTGGCGTCGACGCTCAAACGATAACTCCCTCGACGCTGTGGATCGGAGTAGCTCAAGGCAATGACCCTAAAGGCAGCATTTTAGTCGAAGCCAAATTGAGACCGGGAAGTCGCGTTTTAACGGGGTCAAACCACACCTCTGGAGGGTTCGAAATTTAGGAGGGTAAGGGAATGCACACATATTATTGATCCGACGAGAGCGATGTGGCGGTCTCCAAGACGTGGGAAAAAGAAAAGACGAAATCATCAACCTACTAGCCAAAAGTAAAGCATTGCTGCCGCGATCGGTTCCAAGAGAGGAGAGACGCGGAGAGGGCGATTGAGGGTACGGGTGAAGGGGAGTCGAATTTCAAGGTCAGTGTCTTCTAGGGAGTTTTAACAAGTAGAACCGGGAAGAACTTGTCGCAAGTCGGTCACTAAAGGATAAATCCTCGTTTCGCTGGGTTTGTCGAAGAAAACCGCGATTCATTAAATTGTTAAAAAGGGGGGGGTGCAAGTTGCCTTCTCTGGGACACATTCACAGAATAACTCCTGACCGATAGCCTGGGATCAACGTAAGGGGCCAAGTTCATTGAAAGTCCTGGGTTGGCTCAGCCCTTGAGAGAGGGACGGAATGCGGAAGGCGGCGCCCAGAGAAAATGACCATAGAGGAGGAGATCGATACTCCGTTTGCCAAAAGCTTCACGATGTTAAACACCACGATTGACGCCGCAAAGCACAAAATCAGAAACACGTGAAGAGAAGATGAGCGGTCTCTTAAAGACGATAAAAGCATCCAAGGGGACGGGTATTGTGACGAAAGTGTAGTTCAAGGGAAGAGACTCCTGGAACTAGAATTTCCCTAGACGACTCTCTGGAGCCGAGTGGCCTCCCGCCCGGTGTGCTAAAGCCTATCGTGCCCAGTCCATTCTTCCCCGGGTCCGGAGTCGCTATTGGGGTAGTAGATGACCGAGACTCCGTTGGGGACAAAAAGTATCGGCACGTTGTGGTAAGGGATCGGTGGGACCATTGGCGCGACTACCCGGTCGAGGGATCGAACTCTAAAAACGGAGCTCCTCAAAGCGCGTTCGGAGTAGGCCTGTGACACTGAAAAAACCTCTGCACCGATCCAGAAAGTGCCGGACTGCATGGACTATGGTACGCTTTTAGGGCTGCGTAGCGTTGGGGGCCCAAAAGGGAGACCGGTGATTCACTACCGAAAGCTAAAACTCCCGGATGGCGAATGGCCAAGGGCGAAGAAAGGAGAGGTCGGAAGTGGACGACGACGGGGAGGGGTCCAACTTCTTACTCCTTCACGGGCGGCTAGATAAGAAGGAAAGCGTGTCCGAGTGGGGACCAAGGCCGGATAAGTGACACCGTCCTGGTTTCAAAGTCCACAAGGAGTGATCGAGGGTCCCCCAAGTCGACTTTGTTGAAAAGAGATATCAAACAAGAAAGTTATTAAAGTAGATCACTAATTGTCTCCATGGCCGAATCCCTACAAAGCTCTGCCTTAGGGGGGGTCGCCCACACCACGGTGTAAAAGGGGAACAAAATGATCCTAACTGCGTACCGCGTACGCAAACTTAAAAGCGCAAACAAGGGAAGAAGAATCGCCAACCTAACTCGCGTCGGCGAACGGTGAATCAAGTCAAGGGGAAAACGTCAGAACGTGGATGATCTTACATGAAATTTGGATTATAGGAACCCCAGTAGGGAAACTCAACGCCGCAAATAGCACTGAGGGAGAATCTTTGCCTTCCTGCGGGAGGGTCAGGTAAAGCGGTGCCTTTATTTGCCGGGGGGGCACGGTAAGGAAATCCGAAGGGGAATTGGTCCGAGCTGTACTATGAGAAAGCTGTCTTCTCTAAAATTGCCGCTAGGACGTATGCCCGCTCCAACGTCATTGGGGGCCGGGCCGAACCAAAGGGCATCTTGATTCAATCAAGACGACGAAAAATATAAAAAAGCCCTTCAGCATTGGGCAGTGCGACGGCTTGCCCAACTGTGCGGGCCTAACGCTCGCGAGGAACCTGAAATGGGGTTCTATTGCAGCCGGTGCACCGTCTGTAGGCCGTGGCTAAAGAAAACTCAATTTACTAAAAAAATCCCATACCTTCGCGGGTAGATATATTCCGAGCCGAGCAGCTCGATGAAAATCGAGTCAAAGGAATAGGAGCCTTGGCGGCGTAACGATCGTGGGCGTGTACGGAGGGATCCCACTTGGAAAAGTATGGGAGGAAAATTGAACTCAGCGGGTAGGGGGGGGGGGGGTTGCTGTGAATGGGCGCCTTCCAGCATGGTGGAGCGTTAAGTGCTGAAAAGAAAGAAAACGGGAAGGCATTTGCCAAGAGGAAAATTGCCAACAGACTGGGGAATCTTGCGTCCTTTTTAAGGAGTTATTCGTAACAAAGATCCTCGCCGCGAAGGCACTGAAAACCCAAGGCGGAACCATTGCTTCACAACTGCGATCAGGGTTTCGAAAAAATCGAAAAATATCTGGCGAAGAAAAAAAAAAGGTAAAGGAAAATACCGAAAGGTCAAGGGGCCACCGCAAAGAGGTTAACAGGGACGAGGATGTTGCTCAGGCAAAGCACACTTTCACCTCTTCTAAAAACCCCAGATTCACGTCTGGAACCGATCGGAAAACGACCAAAAACTAGGTGGGGTGGCCGCTTGGTTGACTTGATTTTCAAGGGGAGGCCCCCGAGTGGGAGTAGAACACACATCGTCAGGTCAAGGATCTGTTTTAATGCAAATGGCTGAAGAAAGTGGAAAGGAGAACTAGGAGGACTAGCGCAAAACTATAACGGAGGGCGACTAAAATTCATGGCAGAAGGTGTCCTGAAGGAACGACTCAAGGTCGAGAGAGGAGGTAAATAAACGGAACAATGTTAAACCGGTCGACATCACGAATTGCGAAACGGGCTGTATGTCTTGGGAAAGGCCGGCTCTCACCTCCGGCACTGAAAGCTAATGGAAAAACGTCGGAAGACTTGAACGGCGGGCGCGTGTCGAAAGCCAGCTCGGAACACCACAGGGAAAGGAAGGAAAGAGTACTTTGCCGCAACAAAAACGAATCTGACAAGTTGGTCGGGGAAAGTCGAAGTGCCGGGAAACGCCTGCCACTGGCCAGAAGATCGTGCCAACCCGTTTCGCAGTCAAGGAAGGAAACGGAAACTAATTCCCATAGTACGATTTTCCTGAGAAATCTCAGGGACGACCTTCTCATAGGGTATTCCACCTTCAGGGGGAAAAGAACGCTCCTCCATGGGGAGGGGGTCGAATCACTAGTTTATCAAGAAAAGCATTTTGAACGGGAGGACAAATACGATGGACTTGGGTTAGAGTATGTGTTACAAGCAGGCTAGCCATATCTGAGTGGCGTAAAAAATCCCCGGATCACCCACTGAAAAACTTTGCCGCAAGAAAAGTCAAACGAAGAGGGAAGGGCCTAGTCAGTCTGCAAGAAAAACTAATAGGGGAATCACGCGTGGGAAAATGTGGCGCTTTGGCCGACAAAAGGATCGTCCTGGGAAACAGGGTCGTGAGAGCACGGGAAACCCTGCTGAGAAAAATCAGTGCAGAGCAGGAAGGCAGATATGGGGGGGGAACCATCTGCGATGGTGGTCGACAGAGTCTGCCGCGCTATGATGAGGGAAAATTGGGGTGCCTCTTCTGAAAGTGCCCTGAGGCGGAATTGCGCGGGTTTCACGAATAACTCAACGCTAAAAAAAAGGGGAAGGGCATAGGACCGTCTTAAGGGTTGGAACGATGGTGAATGCCTTGGTCGTTGACTATCAATTTAGACGTGGCGAGGAAGCGGCCAAGGGGACCTATAACGCACTAGGCATGTGACCTAAACGTTTTCCAGATTGAAAGCGATGGCAAATTAACAACACACGAAAAAAGAATGGAGAAGCCCAAGCCAGAGCCGTGGTGGAAAGTGCTTCAGAGGAGGATGGGAAGCGGCCTCGGACTCATCTATTGCCCGCGATGTATCGAGGTGAACTTGAACGTTGAGTTAAGGAGCAGACGAGAAGGGCCCGAGCAAAGAAGGGCCTCGAAGAGAGAAGGCCACCAGTTGGGCGAACTATCCTGCCCATGCGCGGCCAAGTCGCTCCGTCGCTATTTGTGTAAACGGCGAGTCACCAGAAAAGGGGGGCGGCGGAAATCCAAAGGTTCGGGGCGCATTAAAACGATCGTGGACGACAATTGAGGTAAAAGGGCCTGGGATATTGCGTCAAAGAAGGACAAAGCGACTCAAAGCTGGCGGGAAGAAACAATCTCCGTGGCAAGACCGGCTGATATGAGAGGGGAAGTCGGGGGCACAGCAAGAAAGCCTTGGATATCATCATGGGCGCTCGCTTGGAGGCGGTCTAATGTCGTGGCCTCGGGGCCTTGCAATCTTTCAGTCACAAAGAAGAAAAAGAAACAATCGGGGTTTAAAGACTTTTTGGGGGAGAACGGAAGTACGATTGCCGTTGGGGCCATTCGGGCGAAGAATAATCGACAGGGCGATGGAAAAGGCTTATGAAAGTGATTGTCCCCCCTTGCCGGGGTCTCACAAGATGAAGGTAGGGGGTCGCCTGGGAGCAAACTCGAAAACCACACACGGGGAGGAGAAAGATAGTCAGGCTACAGGTGACCATCAATTAAAAGGCGCCACACGGACACGTTTTGACGAGAATTGCTGCATTGTCAAAGCAGGACACCTGGATCCAACACTGTACTCGACGAAGGCTAATAATCAGACGAACCAAGTCTAACTCAGTCGGAGAGGGGAAATCCCGCAATTCAAACCCGAAGAGATGGTGAAAATTCGGTGGCATCAACGGGGATCGATTCCAAACCGCCGATAAAAATCTCCACGGGTGCTTAGCAATATCGACTTTTCACACTGGGGAGACGTCATACCATCGGTGGAAACAATACGGGCGCGGGGGAAACTTCTAGATCTCCTAATTTAGGCGCTTGGTCCGACCTTGACGAACACCCGTGGATATCGCCTCCATTGCGCTATCTGAGTCAAATCCGCGAAAAACGTGCGGCTGGGGGCCTAAAGCCCCCAAAATAGGGAGAGCAGCCGGCATCTAGGCGAACTTAGCGCTAAAACCGGGAAGCATCAGTTTTCAGAAAATATTCAGCCCCTGGTCTTGAAGCGCCTAGGGAGCAGACCTTTGGATCCGTGAAAGAGGGATCTCGATAGAGGGGGATCAGGAAACTCTCATAGGGAAAGACCGATATCAAGGCTCTGAATCGTGATACATAGTAAAATTAGTAGATAATCTAGTCCAAGTTAGGAAAAAAACGGCTTCGGGGTGATTGGGAGGGGAAAAGCGTGGTGTTTGATAAAGTGAAGAAGAGTAAAGGATTTATTTGAAACGGAGTAGGGAATACTTTGAAGACCTCAGCGGTATTGGCGGTCACGACTGCCAATACCTCGGAAAGGTGCTCCGGATTCAAGGTCTAAATCAGGGAACCTAACCATCGAACGAAAAAAACTTTCATGGCTGTCCTTTGGACGGTCAGTCCTTTATGGGGGAACCAGAAGACAAATGCTCATGAACAACCCCAGAGGCGGCCTGTGATCAGGGGGAAGCACGGTTTCGACCAAACCCAGCTAAAAAGCAGGACTGTGAGAAAAACTGAGTGCAGGGTCCAAGTTCAACGGACTTCAGGGGACACAGGGACACGGGCCTAAAACTTATAACCGGAAGATTCCCATCCCAGGAGGGTACCGTGGGGAACCGATCGTGCAGAGTGGACTATGGGTGCAGCTTCCCGGTTAACTGGGTGAAGGGTACCCAGAGTGGGGGTAACGCCGGGCCCATAGAAGTTAATACAATGGGGATACTCTGTTTTAGGGAGGGAACTCTAGAATTTCGGGGAAAAACCCGAGGGATCTCAAATGCGGGGCGGCGAAAGGGGTCTGACGAACTAAAATGCATTGAGCGTTCAGTGGTGGTCCTGCAGGAGTACTAGGTAATGATAAGGGGGGGAAGAGAATCTGGAGGGTAGACGCACGGAAAGTCGAACGGAAATTCTTTTTTAGATCTGATGAAAAAGGTCAGGGGCTATATGATTGAAAGTCGGGGAGACGAAAGCGGCTGGTTCACCGCAAGCGATAGGACAAATCGTCGCCGAAGCTGGCAGGGGTCTAGACAGCATTTATCATAAAAAACAACTAGGATGAGGAAGAGCGATTTTGGGGACCTACTAAGCTTCGAACGATTGGGGTAACTTTCAGGGAAGTTACGGGAAAACCCGCAGGGAAGGGACAAGGGAGTCCGCCAAACCCTTTTCGCAGATCCGTCCACGGACCGAGACGGACTGGTAACGTCGCGTCTCCTCTTCCTCAGACCGGAGAAGGAGTGTATGCAGGATGAATCGCATCTGGGGAAAAGGCAGTTAAATCCACTGATTATCGGGGGGGGAAGTGGTCATCCGCAGCTGACACGTTTCTGAATTTAGAAGGTACTTTACATACACGATTGAAAAGTCAAGAGCCTCCAGGCCCACACTCGGGTAAAAGGGAAAGGAGAAAGTATAGAACCGGGAAGCGGCCAAAAGAAGCAGTGACAGAATTCGCCGAGCGTGGGAGAGGGGTCGAAGCGGGGAGGTGGGGTAAAACGCGTTGGGGCTATACTCTTCAAGGGAAACATTGGGAGTATCGGGGGGACTTTGGGGCTGGATACACTATTCAGTTGCCTCAAGCGTCAGCAATGGCTAAACAAAATTCTCGGGGTTTGACACGCAACTCCGCGAGGCTAAGAAGGGGGTACGAAGGGGCCTTCGCGAAGCGTAGGTTACAAAGGAATAACGTGACAGAAAAAGGGACTCCACTTTATCCTTAAATGTTGCAGGGGGGAAGGCCTGGGGGGGGGAAGCTCAGCCTGTGATCAAGGAAAATCCAGCAACAGTGACCATCACCCAAATACCGATGAGGAACATCCCTAAGAAGGGGAGAAATACTCTCTTAGGAACACCAAACGCCGGCAATTAAGCAAATCAAGTAGCTAATAAGAGAGAGGCACTCATTACTATAATCGAATGAACTCCTAATTGAATCGGGAATTGTAGATTTTGAAGGATCGCCACCTGAATAAGGATTCCCTCGAAAGGAAGGCCAATAGTCTAGAGAGCCGGCCCGACCACTTTGGGGTGAAAAAATGTCTTTCCAATGGAGGACAGGCCTGAATCTATACGTCGCTCTTTGTTGTGGGTAGAGGCAGTCCTTAGCCCCGAGTGGGGAGGAGAAATAGCCGCAAATATATGTGGGAGCAAATTTAGTGCGAGCACGGGGCGATTGTATCTGAACTTACGAAGATGGGAGGAGAACGTCTTTATCTCAGATAAGCCAGTACCGTATCGTGCCAAAAAGGGCTCGAAGGAGTACCATATGGCTCGGAGTAGTTTAGGCGTCTAAGTTAGTGAACTCGTCAAGAATCCAAACACGTTGAAACTCCTAATCCAACGTCGATATGGGGTCATACTTGCTGGGATTGTCGATACCTCCGACGAAACTTGTTGGCCGAAAGATTAGGTCTAAGGAGACGCGTTCAGAAAAGGGAGCGGGGAAACTGCTTTTTTCAATTTTGAAGGATCTTTTTCTTGGCACACCGGGCCGGCCTCAGGAAAAAAAGGAGGAGACGGTAAGGGATTCGAATGTCAGAACAAGTGGGGGGCTCAAGCAAACACCATATTAGGGGAGAAAAAGGGAAAAAGCGAAAGCGAAACCCTAACATCGTTGACTTTCCTCAAAAGGACACGCAAGAATTGTCAAAATAACAGGGAGGAACTCTCCCTGGGCTGTACGAGAAGTAGAATAAAGGAAAAATACCCCAGGGCTCTTGAGCTGAACCAAACGCAAGTCAACCTGCAATCGCCAGCGTGCAGTATTGATTGACTTAATGGGGGAAAGGGGAACCGGACTAAGGAAAACTTTCGACTACCGCCGAGAGCCGCAGCGTGAGAACATATCTCCAGGCTTTCCCGGCCGCTAAACGGGCGTAGGAAAACAGGGACATCTTGACAACTAAGACGTTCAGAAATATAGCGACGGGGAACGTCGTGGTCACGAGAGAGATCCCAGCTTATGATTCACTCATCCAAAGTGCGGCAACGAAGGCGCGAGAGAGACTACCGGCGACCAAGGATGAAGTCATATTCAACATTAGAGCAGGACCCGGGAAATGCAGGAAGAAATTTATGGAGCCCAACGGGGAGGAAGCTCGCGCCGAGGACTTGAGGGAAAAAAAAAGCCACCTCTCAGATGCGATAGGACCGTGGGAAAACGCAAGGTAGATGGGGGACTAGAGAAAGAGGGAGGGCATGAGTCCGAGGCGCCCGAGGATCAAGGATTTCAAAACTGCTCCTTCAGTCTTTTAGGACAAAGGAGAGCGGTCAAGTTTGAAACGGAGTAAGGGACCCAAGAAAAGCCGGTATGGGGCTGGAAAGATTCCGCATGGAACGTGCTCGTTGATAAGGACCTCAACGACCAAGGTTCCAAAAAATAGAAAGAGGGGAAAGGGGAGGCCTTTTGAGGAAGGAAGTGAAAGAGACCGTCACCAACCCCTTGGTGTTCAACCCCCATGTTTTGTTTTTTTGTACCTTACGCCCCCCCCCGCCCGCCCCCTGTGTGTTTTTTGCAACAGCCCCCCCCCTGGAAGACCCGCAGGGAGGGGGTGGCCAGCCTCTCCCGAAATTTTGGTGTGTCGCGGGGTAGTGGTGGTGTGTGGTGTGGCACACCCAAGCTAGCATAATCTCTGCGAGCAAAAGTGAATGAAAAACAAGCGAGATCCATATCTGCCGAATTGTACCGGAAGACACTGTAAGGGGCCAATAGGAAACCTGCCTTTGCCACAGAGGGGGTGCAAAAAACTGCCACATGACCTTCCTGCAAACTCGAACCTGAGAGGAAAATTCGTTGTAACCGAATCGGCCATGACTAAAGGCAGGGTTTGGCAATGTCTTTGCGGTTTTGTGTTTTCATCGGTGGGCCCCATGGGGAAATCCGGGTCAGGGAAAGCGTAGATAATACTCTGTGGTAAAAATGTACAAAGAAAAACACGAAAGAGGAAATTAAAAAACTCGCTCGGCTAACTGACTAAAAAGGAGGGGGCAAAAAAGTGTCAACTACTACTGAAGAAGGTCGAGAGGAATTATAGACAGGACATCGGGAAAAGACCTCAGGAAAGGCGTTTGGAACGCAGAACGGGATCTGTAACGGAGAGGAATGTGGGCAGAAGAGACACGGTTATACCGGCACTGCGAAGCAGGATTCACAGAAGCGTCGCGTGGAAGGAACCGTGTTGATCCTCGAAACCAACACGGAGGATGTAGGGACATTTTTGTGCGCGGCGCCCCGCCGAACAGTCGGCGGTTGTTCGCTTGAGAAAGTGCCGGTAGGGGCCGTGGCGCCTCTGGACAGAAAAGAAATGCAATGAGGACAGAGACGCAGAAAAAGAATGCAGGTCTTCAAACGATGTTCATCGGCGCGCCGTTTTCACCGATAGCCTAGTAAAAAACACGCAGGACACCGGAACGCAGAGGAAATAGGAGACGCCAATAGTTAGAGGCAGTGGGAAACTTGTAAGGGCAAAATCTGATGACGTGTTCGGGGTACATTATAACCAGAGGATAGGAATTCAAGAGGATGTCGGTATACCTGATTTCAAAAAGCTGGAGAAAGATTAAAAAGAAAAGGAACAGGTCTGAAACTGCAATCATTGTGGGGATGAGACGAGTCGTCAAGAAGAGTGGAATATTTATGGGACATGTGATAACTCATTTGGGACAGAAGCCCCTGTGGTCAAAGATTTGGTAACTGTGTAACCCTGAGATATAGATTGCTTCGCGATGAGGAAAATTCTTAGACTTTTTTCTAGAGACTCGCTCGGAGCTAGGAGAAGAAATAGGGGGCAAGTTTGTGGTATGTGCCTTGCTCAGGGGGAAGGCGGCTCATTTTGACCACGTAATCTCCTTAAGACCTCAGCCTATCCCGCCTTTTGGTCTTTCGGGGGGGAAATCCGTTGAGGTGTGAGGAAGGAGCTTAAGACCTAGGAGAACGTTTAACAGGCAAAACAAAGTGACCATGACCCATACGATTGGTAAACCTGTAATCACACTCTCCGGTACCGAGGAAGGCTCTTCCAGAAAACACCACCTCGGGGCTGACTGAGAAAAGACTGGACCTGCAAAGTTTTGAAGCACATGGAGGAATCGGAGCGGGCGACCATAATAGATCTATGTCAACTCAAGGCAGGAAAATTCGATCAGGAATCCCGGGGCCTAGAGCAAAGACGGCCCGAGTCAGGAAACTCAAAGGCAAGAGGAGAATAGGCGCCAGCAATGATCGGTAATGCCGATGAAGGTAATCTGCACAGGGAGTCCGGAAGGAGGAGCATTTTAAAAAAGGGGAGAAAGAAACGGATCCGGGGGGCATAAACTCGGCCTGCGTGCAACGAGATGTAAAAAATTGCGGCTAAGAAAGGGACCGGCGATCTCCACACCGAAAAAGGCGCCTCCAAGGAGTAGCCTCGCCGTTGCACCAGGACCAGAACAGTATCGTTCAGAATTCTACTGGCGGGGAGCTCGATTCGCGGAAAGTGGAAGGCGTCGAAGGAGTTTTGTCAGCGCGTTTTACCATTACGACATAGAAGCTGGAGAAGTAAGGGGAAAATGGCGGGAAGTCCAATTGGAGAACGGAGTGACTTGCGAATCAGTCGCCTTCGAGCGAGTCACAATCGAAGAGGTCCGGCTGGGGGGCGGACATTTCAGTGGGGAAAAAGTGGAACAGGAAGGGGGAGGTGCATTACTGGGGGGA
>Ga0179593_1632823_pt1 | contig 10946 bp, 12 predicted proteins | sample CZODoug2_1_08_16_FD_185931 | JGI IMG/M metagenome (GOLD analysis project Ga0179593, IMG submission 185931) | Vadose zone soil fungal communities from Angelo Coast Range Reserve, California, USA - CZODoug2_1_08_16fungal (PacBio error correction) | ecosystem: Environmental > Terrestrial > Soil >...
AAGAGGGAAAAGCTCAACCCCGGGTGGGGCAAGGGGAGCAAAAAAGGGCACATCTCGCCTTTACAAAAAAGGAAGGCAAATCACTCCTAACCCCGGATAGGGGGGATGCCGACCGCACTCTACAACTGGTCGAGAAAAAGGGACGAGAAAATCTTTTCACGAAATTGCCGAGAAGAAAGAGGGTGTCGCAACCGACAAAAGGAAAAAAGGGGCAGCTTGCTGTCCCTGGAGGGAAAGACCGGAGAAATGGAAAGGACTTAGCTGAGCGGGAAAAAAAAATGAGGAGGAAACAGGAGCCTGAAAGGCTAACTTCAATCCAAAAAAAAGGCTGCTCCACGTCTGCCACGAAAAAGGAACGATTACGATTGGCAATCCTCGGGTGAAAGAAAATAATGTACCGATCGCGCAATAATGGGGAGAAAAAGAAGGAAAGAAAACGCGACCAAGGGAAGGGTCAAGGGAGGGCGCAAGGCCGTGGAAAGAAGAATTCCTCACCGATCCGCTTTAATAAAAAGAAATTGTCCTGTCCTTGCCGGCACAAAGGACCGGAAAAAAAAAACAAAAAAAAAAAAAGAAGGGGGAGATAAGCGGGCTCGGAATCAAAAGAATCATCCATCCGTGCATGAAAAGAGAAAAACAAAATACCTGTCGCGCAAAGAAAAAGCCTCAACTATCCGTCGTTCGACAGGACCTTGTAATGGGTGAAAAAACTGAAGAGGGAGGAAGTCAATCGGGATGAGCTTCAGAAGTGATGGGCTGCGGATCCCAAGCAAGAAAAAGTCGCCGGAAATTGTCTTCAAGCTTAATCTCTAGGAAAAGGAACATCGCAAGAGTTTCGATCAAGAAAAAAGGGGACGCGCTGGTCGTCGACACCGGAGGAGGAAAGACTCTCTGAAAAGACCCAGTGCCGGGCATGTTGGCCCTGAGCGGAAAAGAAGAAAAGGAGGCGTCTTTATCGCGCAGCGAAAGGAGACGATGCGCTTCTTACCAGCAAAAGAACCTCGCTCACAGGGGCTTCGCGCAAGCTCCGTGATCAAGTAAAAAAAAAAAAAAAAGAAAAAACGGCGATCTGCTCGATCCTGCAATGAAAGGAGAAGTACCGGCGATCCAAAGGAAAGTGTGCGTATTATTAGCGGCGAACCTCAATACGGGCCATTATTTCTTGAGGGGAAAAAAGCCCATTGCTTCGAGTAAAAGGAAAGCAGGGGGGAGACCCCTTTTGCGACTCGAAAACCTATGATTACATGGGGATGGAGGCAAACGAAGGAGTCGACAGGCAAATGACATGAAGAAAGAAGAATACTTCCATGCAAAACGAGCGCCATCTGAAGAAAAACAAAAAAAAAAGAGCACCAAGACCGAGAACCGGAAAAGAGGGAAAAGAGTTTTTACACTACAGAAAAAAAGGAGTCGATCAACATCTTTCACCGACGTCCTATCGAGGTCGTCTTTCGAAAGGTAAAAAAAAAAGAGACGAATGATAACCAAAATGGCCGCGTATGGGGGAGAGGACCGATCCAAGCCACTTTGTCGAAAGTGCGCGCAATCATCCACGTGGAAAGTAAAGAAGGGGAGCTCGAATCTGGGGGGAAGCGAGCTGACGCCCGCAAATTGAACGAAAGGAAGGGTCGCCTTGTGTCCGCCGAGAGAGGGAACGGAAAGCTTCGTCAGTCCAATGCTAAAAAAAAAAAGAGACCCCTCGAGATGAATGGTCCATGCACTGGAATATACAGAACACCGTGGAAAAAAAGACTGAAAAAGAAAGGTGTCCGGCAGGCCGGCAAAAAAAGAACGGCCTGCCTGCACCAAGAATGACAAAAAGAAAATTCGCTGATGTAGCGAGTATTGACCCTTCGACAACCCGAAAAGAGCCAATTACCCGCGAGAGGGGAAGACGCAAAAAGCACAAAGGGGAAAAGGGGCTTCCGCCTGTCCGGTAAGTCGAAAGCATGGTCGGGAGTAGCGCGTAAACCAGGGGGAAAAGGAACCTCAAGTCAAGGCAAAGAAGGCGAACGACCGCGAAGAAAAAAAACGAGGCAATGCCTTGGATCGAAGAGCCGAATCCAGTTGGAGAAGAGGCGAAGTCCACCCGCTAAAAAGGAAAACCACACCTTCCCACGCGACGGGAAAGGAGAAGCGCAGTGCCCTTTGAAAGAAAGGACCTCACCCCCAAGGGAAAAGGACGAGAGGATGATCCCGGTCAAGAAAAACCGCAAAAGGGGAAATCCTTCGTGTACATTATGGAAAGGGGAAGCCCGACCCTGAGCGAAAGAAGGGGGTCGGCGACCCGCGGGTCATAAACCTGGAGAAACAGCTCGCTGTGATCTAGAGAAGGGGTTAAAAAGGAAGCGGGAAGCGGGGGTCTTCTCAAAAACCTCGGCCTTTCTGAAGAAGTCGCAAGCTACACCGCTTGATATCTCTGAATCCTCGAGAACGAGAGGGGAGGGTGTCTCGATCTGGACCTGAGAAAAAAGGAACCGTAAGCTCAGTTGCATGGAAAATCTGTCGTGGAAGATACGTCGCAAATCTAGGTGTGAAGCGCTAGGGGGTTCGATTTGGATCAGGGGGAGGGGCGAAATGCGACGCTTGCAAAATAAGGAAGAGGGGCTGACCCCGTTCGATCTTGGGAAGGGGTGACGGCCCAAAGGGGGGTTCAGGGAAGGGGAGAAAAAAAAGGATTTTCGCAAGATGTGCTCGGTGACAGACCGGAAAACTCAACTCCGAAGAAAATACGAACCCTTATCTCTCTCAAAAAAGGGAAAAGAGATAGATACGGCTAGAAGAAAATGGAAAAGGAAAAAGGGGGACTGCGAAGACAAATAATTGGAAGAAGTGCGAACTTTGGGGAAAAAAAAGGGGGCCGAAAAATTTACCCTACATATTCTCAGCTATTGCAGCGCTAGCAATTTAGGCGAAAGGGGAAAAAAAACAAGAGAGGGGAAACACCTATATTAGACGGATCGGAAAAAAGCGAAACTACCTGAGGAAAAAAACACCTTGAGCTTTAACGGGCGTCAGGGTCAGATCGATACGCCCCAGACGAAGAAAAACGGTGTCATCTTGCCCGAATGCCGATAAAAACGAAAGGCCGAGTCATCGGCGGACGGGGAAAAAAAAGAGGGCGGGCCGCCGATTCCTTGAGGTCTCTCCGTTGCATTCACCTGCGACTAGCTCCGAACGGGGAAAAAATCGCCGCCCTCGGTGGCCAGTCAAGGCAAGATCAATAAATCATGTACACGAAGGATTGGGAGAGCTGCAAGGAGGCACTTAAGGGGTTTTTTGTTGTTTGGGGGGGGGGGACAAGGGGGGGGGGGGGGGTTTTTTTGGTGGGGGGGGGGTGATCGACTGAGCAGCGCTCACTTGGAGAGAAGGGGAGAAGGGTCGATTCCCTAATCCCTGAGATGGAAACCGGCGCGTGTGACGTGGGTTTCATGGGAAAGATCCAAGAAAGCGGGGGGAAGAAGAAGAACTATCCTCCAACTGGATTAAACAGGGAGAAAGAAAGCGTCTTCGATCCAAGGCATTGACGGAAAAAAAAAAGGAAAAAGCGCGGTCGTTCTCGATCCGAAGGCAAGCGCGCCCAACTGGTTAAGCCGTCCGGAAAGAAGGGATGGAAAGAAAGGAGGCCTCCATTCGCGCTGGCTTTTGGCGTATGAAGCCAAGCTTCGCGGGTATTGTCGACCGGCCTAGGGAAAGAAAGAGAGGGTCAAGGCGCAATACTCGCCAGAAAGCAGATTGGTTTCATCAGGACCTCGAAGCGCTAAGGTGCCCAAGAAAAGGTCTTTCTTTCCAACGCGTCGGGGAGGGGGGGGGCAAAAAAAAGATCCACTCATCTCGGTGGGTTCGCGACTTTGGAAATGTGACAAAGGAAAAAAGCACCAATTCGCAACAAGATCGACACTGGAAAAAACGGCTCACTGTCAATTTGGCTGGGACCCCCGTGCATCTTCTGCCTCCGCCACACAAAGAAGAGAACAACGCAGATATATAGGGGTCAAGTCTGGAAAAATGATGGGACCACGGGGGAAGAGAGGGCCGTCGAGCCTTACGCGGCAGGAGTGCGGCGATACGTCGGCATGTTCTAAGGAAATAAGGAAATAAGGCACCGGTGAAAGATGTGACCTCGACTGAAGGGACTTGGTCGTGTAAAAAAAAAGAAAAGGGGGTTCGCGTCTTGTGACGGAGGCGATTTTTCCAATTGAGAGGGGTGACGGGGGGAGAGAAAGGCCTGTCATTTCCGCGAATAAAAGGTCCAAATGCAAACCGTGCACGGAGGGTTTTCGATTGCTCCTTTGAGAGGAAGGGTGCCGCTAAATGATTCGAACGTCGACGTAAGCAGAGAAAAAAAAAAAGAACTTCTTGCCGGGGACAAGGCGGAACGGTCGCCGCTCTCATCCGCGAAAGGAAAAAAAAGCCACGTTCGGATGAAAAATCTATAAAGCTAACGAAAAAATCGCCACACCCAGCTGTGGGAAGGGGGGGGGACTTGGGCGATAGAAAAAAGGCAGCCAATTCTCACCCAGCGCGTTAAAAAATACTGGGCGCATCGTAGCATCGCGCCGGCATATAAAGGGAAGAAAAAAGAAACCCGCGCAGGGCCAAAAGACAAAGCAAAAGCAGAAAAAGGACTGGGTCGTTTCAGCGCGTGGAGGGAAGAGAGAACAGCGCGTTGAATTCTGTTGATCGAACTCTGAGAAAGGCAGCCAACCGGCCATAGAGTATCAGCTTAAAAAAACGTCGATGGCCGAAGGGGTCGGTAGCGGAGATCCGCAGCGCTCACCTGATCAGAAAGAGAAATCCCGATTGTAAGTCGAAAAGAGCAATCCGAAGACCCATTTGAAAGGCTGAAACGAAAGGAAAAGAAAAAAGAAAAAAAAGGCGCCGGATTGCTGGTTTCGGAAAAAGAACAAAGAAGCGCCCGTTCGCCTGGATTGACCCAAAAGGGGAGAAGGAGGACCTGGTCCGGGTTTAGGCAAAGGGACGGCCTGCATGCCAATTTCGCGGCATCGAAGCAAGAGTCAAAGGGGAAAAAAAAAAAAAAGACACTGGCATGCGACAAAAAGCCGGGTGAAATCGAACTTGGTCTCCGGTAGGGGCAAAAAGGGAGTCGCGCGGATTGCGCGATCGGAAAAAGGCGATTGTGAACCTCGTCTCCCCGTCTAGGCTCGAATCGTGGAAAGAGGGAAAAAGGGAAAAAGGGTAGCAGCCTGCGAAATAGTTGCGGGGGGGGGAATAGAACTTGTTATCATAAAAAAGAGAGTGCTTCCTCGTCGCCAAGCCGAAAACCAAACGATCGTGCCATTGACGCCCACTCCCCAGAACCAAGGGAAAAAAAAAAAAAAAACCCCTATTGAATACAGGGCGGGACAAGGAGCTTCAACAGAAAAAAAAAAAAAAAGACCCGCCGTTCCGTACCGAGACAGAAAGGAACATACCCTGACATTGATGCTCGTAAATCCATGATAAAAGAGGGGGAAGGGGCGGCAGATTGGTAAAGGACGAGATGCAAAAGATAGGGGACCCACCCGGGGCGAAAAGGCGCGACGTGAAGAGAAGAAGGAAAAACCCCCACCTCCCCAAAAAAGAAAAGAGAAGATTTTTCGGCTACCCCGACGAAAGCTTCTGGGAAAAAACCCGGAAAAAGGCGGCACCCTGCATCTCGGAAGGCGGAAAGACCATACGGCGAGGTGCGGCCCAGAGAAAAGGCGACATCAATTTCAGGGTATGGATGAAAAAAAAAAGGAGCTTTCTGTACCGGGAGAACGAAGAAGATGTCGTTTTCGAAGGACGACGGTACATCGGGTTTTCGCAAAAAAGACATTGCCTACCTGGGAAGGGGGACAGCTGGTCGGGCAGCCGGAAAATGAGGGACTCGACACTGATAAAGGGAAAAAAAGGAAAAAAAGACAACAACTTTCTAACCGCTAACCGCAACTATTTCGCGGCTGCTCCACAGGTATGGGGCCAAATCTCATTGACCGCACGCTTCCCGAACGATGGAACATCCGGGGCTCCGGGGGGGAAGACACTTAACCCCTATCGCGCAATAACTCTACGACAAGAGGCGAAAAAAAAATTAAAAGGGAATCAACCAGCGTGGACTGGCAAAAGGGGGCCATGATTTCTTGGAAAAAGAAACACCGAAATCTCGTGAAGAGGAAAATTGGCCTGCCGGCCTGCACAAGAAGACCGAAAGAAAAAAAGAAGAAGAGGTCTACTATACGGGCTCGGTCAAAGACGGAGCAGCATCATAGGAAAGGGTCCGAACCAGCATCCGTCAGCTGCTAGGACTCCAACTAGCCGTCTTCGCCAGATTTCAAATCTCGAAGGGAGGAAGTTTTTCGCCTTAAATCCGGGGGAGGGGAAGAGAGACAGGTGCGGGCTTCTTATTCTATGAAAAAGAAAGCCGCCGAAAATGGCGGCAAGCTGATAAAAAAAGCTCATTCCTCGCAGAGTGACACACTGAAAAAGACGAAGGAGGACGCACCCATCTCGACAAAAAAAAAAAAAGACCCAGTCGTTTCGCGCGGGGGGGCGGCCTTTTCTGCCGGCAAGGAAGGGAAAACAACTCGTCTCGGCGGCAGGAGAGCGCAAAGGGGGCGCCGAGCTACTACGATGCAAAGAAAAAAGAGCGCTCACGCTCTTGGTGAAAAGACGCGACCCATTATCAACACGACACCCCCGCATTTGGTGGAGAAAAAAGAGAGCGTATCCGCAGATGGTAAGTACCGTCGATCCGACGGGGAAATGGTGTGCGCGGATGAGATCTGCGGAAGAGAGAGGGAGGAAGGGAAGTGACACCGCAAAGGAGGTCGATTCCTACGGGAAAAGAAATCTTTGTTTGCGAACGGGGGAAGGATCACTCGAAACTTGAGTCCATTTGGTTTTGAATTTGGGAAGGAAGGATTCCGAGGAGGGGAAAAAGACCGCGTCAGGAGTACTGCGTCAAAAACTAGCTGCAGGGAAACGAAAGGGACACCCTCACCAAGAACCGGAACAGGGGAGTCACAAAGGATTTTGGGAAAGAAAAAAGAGGAGAGTTCGCATTCAACCAGGGGACAGAACCAACACCTTCAGAGTTTTCCGTCTAGGGACTAGAACGTATCGCCGCACGAGGAAGAACCCCCTTCCTCGTATTCGGATCCAGCCGACCTGGTCCATAGGGGAAGGGGGAAAAAGAGATTCCCGAGATAGAGGAAAGGGGAAGGATCGGGGGGGAAAGCCACGGCCCTCAAATTGTCACGAGGGAAATCATTTTCGACCTTGAAAAAAAACAGCGAATGTTTGCGAAAAGCAGAGAACCGCGACCCCCTTTAGTTAGCATATTGAAAGTAAAAGGAAAAAAAAGCGTTTTGGACCGAAGCAGTCAAAAGGGAACCGACGGTGCCACTTGGGGGGGGGAAGGAAGGAGGGCTCGACTTCCTGCAGAGGAAAGGATTGCCCTTTTCTGATAACTTCGCTGATTTAGCGGTCGGAAAAGGGAGGAAAACCACCCTGTCCGAGGAGATTGCCCCCGTAAAACAAAACCCGCGATCCTGCATCTTGGGAAGAGGTCGCATGGATTCAAACTCGTCCAAGAAATCATGGTCGGAGTATCGGCGAACACAGGGAAAAACTTGAAGGAGAGGCGTGTTCGGAACGACAGAGAAGGCGAACGTCCGGCCGTTCTGCGCGGGGAGAAGAGCAAAAGGTGTAATCCATTGGGGCACCACTCGCTGCGAGAACGAGAGGGGGTCCAAGAACCAAAGAAGGAAAGGGGAAAAGGGCACATTCAGGGATGGGGGAAAAGAAAAAAACCTCAAACCCCGTCGAAAAAGGGAAGGGAGAGAGCGAAGTCGAGAAGTGATCCCGGGAAGGTGGCTAAATCGGTGAGAAAAGAGGAAGGAAAAGGCCCTGCACTAGGTCGGCGAACAAAGGGGGGAAGAAGAAAGCGGCGAGGGCTTATCATCGAAAGGGAGAAACAATCTTTTAATCGCGACCGACAAGGGTAGCAAAAAAGACGATGACTCGGGGAGGAGTCCGATGTTCCTAGCGAAAGGAGAAAAAAAGGGAGATCTCTTAGCCATTTCGAGAAAAGGCGGGGATAGAGAGAAACGATTCTGCCCGTAAAGAGAAGGGGAGGCGACGCCAGTCAGGGAGGAGGGGAGGGGGTGGCGATACGGAGTGTGGAAGCGCTCAGGATTTAGTTGGGGGAAATCGCTGCCATAGAAAATGACGAGCAAGACCACGGGTCTCTTCGGGAGAAGAGGAACAAAGGGGGTTCATTGAAAAAGGGGAAGAGAATGACTGTGCTCGGCGCCAGGGTTGGGGACGTCCTACTCAAGGGAAAAAGCAAGAAACTTATCCGACCCGGAATAGAGAGAACAGAGGAGAAAAGAGAGAAGATACTTGTCGGAGAAGGGAGAGGTGCGAAGAATTTTTCGTTAGGGGAAAAAGGGGCCGAAAGAAGCGCGAATCTAACTTGATGATGAACAAAAGGGAAAAGCACAAGATCGAAAAACGGGGGTAAAGAGAGCTCATGATATTGCATAGAGAAGGGATCCAAATCGACAACCTCAAGAGAAGTTGCTACTCTCGCCACCTGCTAAGGAAATGGGAAAAAAAAAGTAGCGGGTTCCGAAGGTCAACCAGGTCAGAGACGGGAAGAAAGAACTGTAGCGCCCTTTCAACTGTGTAAGCTTGCGAATGCATAGAATCGGAAAAAAGTACCTTTCGCCGGCATTGCTCCGAAAAGGGTGGGCTGTCCGCAGTAACTTTGAGAAAAAGGGAAAAAAAGGGGGGGAACGCGCCGTTGCATCCCCGCGACGAAAAGGGTTCTGACCCTCGTTCGCCGACCTCGTCATTAGGAAAGGAGGGTGCGGGGGGATTCGCCAAGATGAAGAGGCCGTCGACGGGATCAGGACGGAGAAAAAGAAAAAACTTGAGCGCTATTGTGGGAAGGGGGGGGTCGGATTTCCCACTATCCCGAGTTTGGAAAAGGGACAAGGAAGGTTCATGGTACCAGCAAGGCGCGCAGCGAAGCAACTCGCCTCCTATCCTCCAAAGGGAGAAAAAAAGGCCGCTCTTCGCTCCAATGCATGACGCCGGACTTCGATCTCTGTGGGAGATAAAAAGCCTTGAAGGAAAGGAGGAAAACTGTGGACTCCGCTAAAAAGGGAAACCCGCTTCGGAATTCTGCAGGAAGAAAAATGGTGCATCCCTTCGCGCGGGGGGAATCAACTTCCGGCTCGAGGGGGGGAAAAAAACAATCTCCTCGCATGGTGGGGTGAAGCTCAAGAGCAACTACATAAGTCGAATGTATAAAGGTGGGTGCAGCAGGCCCGAAAAACAGACACCAAGTTCACCGCGTCGGTCCTACCGGAGTGCGAAAAAGTATCCAGTGCATGACGACCACGACAATAGAGAAGAGGGGGTTCGCGAGAGAATTTCGGCACCATTCGCTCCGGGCCAACCCGGCGCACTGGCAATGTTGGACAAAAAATAGCAAAAAAAAATTCTGATCCGCCAAAAGGAAAGGGGCAGAGATCTCGGAGAGGATGATGCGCTCAGCGATCGGCTGGATCGCACATTCGGAGATCAGTAAGGGAAAAGGGGAAAAACGTCGGCATCTTACATAGCGAAAGGAAGAAACGGGGGTTGGTGAGGAAGGAGCAGACTTCCGCTTTAGTTCTGGGATTGCTGGAATCTTAACGAACGGCGACGCGCGGAGGGGGAGGGGGGAAAAGGGCCGAGTCTTTTGCACGGAAAAAAGGGGAATGAAATTCTGTCATTGAGTAGTAATTTTCAAGTCAGGGGGAGAGAGTGCTCCTTTGATGCCGAAAGGGTCGTCAAAGAGAAAGAGCGGCATCTAGAGACGACTCATGGGCCCGTTTGAAAAAGACGGGAACCGCGACACTTTGAAGCTCGCCGCCAAAAACGAAGGGACAGTCTCTATCGAATCTGCACGAAGAGAAAAAAAGAAAAAGGGAGAGCCACACCAGCTGTTGGGTTGTCGGGGGAAGATCTTGTCGTCGACTCCTCTCCACGAGAAGTCAGAGGAAAGAGTAGCTCGCGCCGCTGGAGCGAGAAAGAAAAAAAATGGGACAAGGGAAACCCAGAAAAGGAAGAAAAAAAAAGAGCGAACGACGTTTCTTTGAAAAGGTCGCGCCCACGCGTTGAGTAGTTGATGGCTGTGGAAGAAAAAGGAAGCCCAAAAGGAAAAAAAATTTCCGGCGAAGGAAGAAGGGGGAATGGAGATCCGCAGCCAGCAACGTAAAGGGGCACCGAAAGTGAAAGTCGAAAACTCTGAATCACTCCAAATTGTAGGAAAAGGGAAAAAGTTCAACTCAAGACCGGGGGAGCGCTGCCGGAGGGTAGGAAAAGCGCCAGGGAAAAGGGGGGAAGAAGAAGGATTGACCGAGCCCGTATATTAGACTGATTGAGGTCATGCCTGGTCGTCTGACGGACAAGGAAAAAATTCACGCGGATCGGGGAGAGGGTATGACGAACACTCCATAATGAAAGGGGGATCCAGCACGCCAGTTGCGCCGGGAGAAACTCCGAAAGAGAAAAATGAAACATCGGTACATTGTGGAAAAGTGGGGAAAAACGAGGGACGAACCGGCAAGAGAAAAAGAGGAGGGACGGAAGCGTTTGCTCTTCCAGGAAAGAGTAAGCCTGCGAATAGTTTCTGTTCGACGTGGAAGATGAAAAAAAAAATGTCATCAGGGTGCTCGCGAAAAGGAAGGGACATGTAGCAGATGCCGAACAGAGGGGGGAGAGTGCCCCGTTCGCGGGCCATGTCACCCGATTGATACCTTCGGCAATTTCGCGGAATAAAAAAACATGAGGAAAGCGCCCGTTGTAGCGCCGGACGGGAAATGAAAGTGGGAGGCTCGAATCCGGGGAAAGGTTGGGAAGGCCCTCGCAGTTGTCGGCAGATTGGAAAAGGCGATAGCCCCACCCTG
>Ga0179593_1730887_pt1 | contig 10946 bp, 12 predicted proteins | sample CZODoug2_1_08_16_FD_185931 | JGI IMG/M metagenome (GOLD analysis project Ga0179593, IMG submission 185931) | Vadose zone soil fungal communities from Angelo Coast Range Reserve, California, USA - CZODoug2_1_08_16fungal (PacBio error correction) | ecosystem: Environmental > Terrestrial > Soil >...
AATAAAACTATATGACAGAAAGTAGGACACTTCAAATGGTCGCAGAGAGCTCTGTTACAGAGGGAGTCGGAAAAAGGAGGGGATTTTACAAAAGCGCGTTCGGAGAGCAAGGCCGCGTCATTGGGTCATGCCTCGATCGGCATCCCAGGAAGGGCGCATTAAAAAAAAAAAAAACGAGGCAACGCGAGGAACATACGTCGTACGACTCATAATCGAAGGGTATCGGAACCATTTTGGGACAGCAGTCGATTTGGCGGAACACGTGTCCGCCTTGGCATTTCTTGAACACGAAAAGAAGGACGAAACCAACGGCGGAACCATTCTGGCGAGGGTGAAGTTTGTTTTGGGCGTTAACCCCCCCCCATAAAAGACAGGGGAAAAGAGCAAAAGGGGAAAAAGTCTCGATTAAACGGAGAATGAGGGGAACGCCGACGAATCGCCAAGGGGTGAGATTCCGGACCAGAATAGGTCTTCTCATCTTAATAATAGGGACCAGGACTGGAATTTGGGGACGCGAAGAAGGGAGGGGAGATTCAGGGAAATTGAGGGTCCTTGAAAGCACTTGTGGATGGCCGGTTCTAGCTGAGGGACACGGAGAGGAATCCGGTCCTACTCAAAACTCAGTAAGGAAGGAAGAGAATGTAAAACGTCATCCCGGTCAGTTGGTAGGAACAAGAATGGAGACGTCGCCTCGAAGGTTCAGTGTTGGGGGTGAGAGTCTTTGGAGGAGAAGCGGGGGCGGGCCAGTAGTCAGCGGAAAAAAAGATAGAGTGTTGGATTGTAGGAGAGATGTGAAGGTGTCCCAAAAGATCTAAATTCGGAGAATGGGGGAAACGACAGTTGCCCTCTAGACGAATGGGGGAATGGTCCGATCCAGATCACACGTCGGGGGGGAAGTCAGGGATAAAAGGGGGGTAGTCCCTAATCAGACAGAAAAGTTTGACAGTTACTTTCCCAGATCGGAAACATATCGACAAGAAAAAAAAAAAAGATCTAGATAGAATAGTAAAGAGTGGGATCTTGGTCGGGGTCCTTTCTTAGGGAAAAAAAGGAGGAATTCAAAAAGAAATCAAAAGGCAAAGATAAAGTCCTTGGGATCGAAAAAGAAAACACGGTAGTTCATGCACATCTCTGGAGTACCTGCGGAAACGGAGATTCTCAAGAAGAATGACAGGGAGGAGAGTGGACCTGCGTTCCTGTCCGTCGGGGAGTGGGGGATCGAGCGAAAATGAATATCAGATGAATTGCCGGAGACGCAGGAGGGACAAAGAGAAATGGGGGAAAGATTCAAAATGGGAACAATCCGGTAACAAGGGGAACAAATGCGTAGGATTCGGGAAGAGAGGTGTGGGCAGGGAAGAGTCCAAAAACTGAATTCTGGCTAAACATTTGAATGCAAACTCGAGTTTAGGACGATGGAAGACGTCAAGCGTTTTCGTGGATTACTATTAAAGAAGGGTCAGGAGCGGGGTTCGAAAAGCTCAATGGTACAGGGAAGTACCGTCGGAAAGGGAGGAGGGGGAACCTATAGGAGGTGTTTCAGTGTAGATGAGGGAAAGCAAGAAGCAAAGGAAAGAAAGGCATGAAGGGGAAGGGGACGGAATCCACAAAAAAAGAGCCAGTTTCTGACCGCCATGGGGTACGAACGGCGTGACGGTTGTAAGTGGTCGGCAATGAAGGAGGGAAGGAAAAGACGATCTCCGGAGAAGGAACAGGGTAACCTCCTGTTTGGGGAAAAAGCTCACCCGCGGCCACGGTTCCGCAAAAACAACATGTTCATCCGCCCAAAAAAAAACCCCCCATCCAAACAGGGTTTGGGAAAAAATGGAGAACTGGGGATGAAGGGGGAGATCTAAATTCCAATGCCGGGGGGGCGGGGAGGGGACAAATGGGAGGGCATAAATATTGATGGAAATTTGTACAGCTCGAGTCAACAACGAATTGCGCGGGCTACAACAAAGACGGAGGCAAAACAGGGGGGTTCCTGGCTAAAGTGGGCTTCTTCCCCGGCCTAGGACCGTAAGAGAAGGAATATTTCGCCGTCTAAAGCAATTGGGGACAGAGGAAAGGACTAGGGCCCAGTTATAGTTTAGCATCTTGACGAAGAAAAGAGAGAAAACAACAACAACGGATAGGGAAAGAGATTAAGGGGGGAGGATCAGCGCTCGGACGTGACATAGCCTATAACGGGGGGGAGCACGACGAAAGGCGGAATTGCATGCGACCAGCTAACTCGAGGAAGTCGTGAAAAAGAAGCATACCTACAAGTCAGCCGAAGGGGGGGGGTGGAATCGGTAGGTGCTAATAACAGGCAGAAGATCTGGTACAACCTGCAATCAAGACGCGGCGAAGCGCCACATTCCAATAGTGCAAAAGGAAAATTATTAGATGTTCGCACCTATCGCGAAGTCACGGCAGCGGTGGGCGGGATTAAGGGGGGCGGGCAACAAGGTCTAGGGGGATCCAGGGAAAAAACCTGGAGACGTTGGATCCTTCAAGGGAAACTATTTCGCAGGGGGAGCTCCAGAAAGGGGATTGGGATTCCTAACGGTCAGAAGGTAAGCAAGGGGAAGCAAACTCTTTAAGGGACGATGTCGGGGTTTACGGCATGACCAGAACCGACAATTTATTGCGAAACTCAGAAACCAAGGAACAAGACCAGTAGAGCGTCTAAAAGGACGCCCCTTTCTATGTCGAGGAGGATTCAGAAAAATGGGTGGGGCCTCGAGAACCCGGAAAGAGCGAACCCAGAAACGAAAGAAACCGCTCTGAAGTCATCTGTAAACTTCGTCAAAAGGGGGGCAGGAGACAAGGCAGGGGATACATAATAAGCAACGGGCCGAAGGGAGTACACATCTTCTCTTACTACTACTATGTGGGGACTTTTAGGTCTTAATCTGGAGAATTTCAAGCCGGATTGGTCACCGTAGGAAAAGAAAGTTGGGGGAAAAAGGGAAAAGCGCCACCCTAATCATCATAAATGAGAGTAAGGTAAAACGCCCTACGTGAACCAGGGTCAAACAGGTGCCCAGAAAAACAATTCAGCATTGGAATACATTATCGCTGTTGCTGACGGATACGCAAACCTCATGTAACAACTTTGAGAGAGGGGATCGGTCAACTGTAGATTCTGTCGAGGAAAGGCAGTTAGTCGGGTACATATTTCAAGAACAGAAGACGAAAAAAAGATACGAAGAGACCAATCTTTAATGACTCGGCGGGTGCGGACTATTCACCATGTGCAAGGGGAGATCGGGGGGGGAAGAGAACCTAAATGTGGTGGGGGGGGGGGGGGGGGGGGGGGACTTGTGAGGACGCCGGCATAAAACCTGTCAGCAAGAAGAGTCCTACTTTGATATATCGGGATCCAGGTCATTAGAGGAAGGCGAGGTGGGGTCAAGGACGACCTAGCGCAGGGGGGGACTAAGACATTAGTATTAAAGACAAAAACACGACGAGCATGAAACCTTTTGACACAAGAAAACGAAAAAAAAAATCTGACACACAAATGGGGGCTACTCAAATATACTTGGCAACCTACAAAATGAAAGAAAACTTCCAAAGCCGCCTCGACCAAAGGAAGGGGAGGAAGTGTCCGGACAAAAGGGGTTCCTGGGAATTTGATCGGGGGGAAGTTCATTAGGGAGTAGGGGCGGACTTACTAAAATCTCCATTTCAGGAGGAGCAATCAAAGCCCACCTGCCGAGAACCAATCTTACAAAACATGAAAGGAAAGCATGCCGATTACGCTCTGGAAAGATTCATGACTCGTGACAAAAGGAGTAATGTAGTTCACCCTCTGCTACAGAAGGGGGGAGGCGTACTGACTGGCTACTGCGCCAATGAAGATCGGGTGGACACAGGTACTTTACGAAAATTAACCAGACTTTAAAGTAAGAGGATCAAAGTCGGGAGACGAAAGGGGAAAAGTCTGTACCTCAAACACATACAAGGATCTAAAAAAATGGGTCAGCCGTTGGAGTGGAAAAGGCTAACGATCGGGGTCAGAGATTCCAGTAGAAAATCAAAACTGGACCCCCGGAGGGTTCCGGGATCAAAAAATCTACCTTGGATTCGGCCATTTTCTTAGGAGGCTAAGCGTTCTGAACCCGTGGGCAAGCAGGTGCATGGGGGGAGCCCGATCGAATGACCTGGGGCGAGAAGCCGTGACCCGTCAGAACAACCTCGCTAGCCGGAGTGACAAAAAACCTGCGAGCATTGTAGGAAAAGAAGAAAGGATATGGCTACTAGGCAGACCAAATTCGATAGAGAGGACAAGTCCAGTCTCTTGCATTTCGAGGGTCCCATCTATCTTTTTGGGGGAAAGAGATATCATAAAAAAAAAAAAAACGAGGGGTATAAATTATATATCTACAAATAGAAAGACGAAAGGGGGGCCGACACGTCCAGCCCTACTACCTGACGAGCGATCGTTGGCTTGAAGATTAATCGAAGACTCTAAAAAAGGTTATCGTAAGAGAAGGCCTGCACCGCTTTACGGTTTTGTGAAGGAGGAAAAGTGATAATCTCCCAGTTCATGGAGAAGGGACAGGGAATCAAAAGACAGGGGTACCAAAAATATCATCGCGCGCGACAATGCCGGGGGAAACAGGTTTTAAAGTAGATTTGCTCCACCATCGGGAAGGTATTTGGGGATAAAATTCGTGGCAGCGAGTTACAGGAGATCAAGGCGACCTCTTCTGACCATAACAGGAAGGGTGAAGGGTTGGTGTGCGGGAACACCGAAAGTGCAACGCCGTCGGAGGACAGAGAGAACATGTCAGTAGGGCACATTTGTAAACTAGGTCGAAAAGATAGAAAGGCCTGGCAGGCCGCCAGGCCGTAGATGACACCAAGGCGGGAGGAATACTGTCACGACAGAAAGAAAGGGTGCCGTTGAATTTGGAATCTCTATCAGATGGGCATGGATGCTGGGCAAGGGGGAATCCTACGTTGGGTCAGGAAGTTGTTAAGAGCGTCGCCCTCAAGAAAGCGCGTGATCAGTCCACTCAAATATAGGGTAAGTAAAAGAAAAGGGAAGTACGCAGTTGTAGGCCATCTCCTCCATTTAGAGAGGGGGAGAGACTGCAGTCGGGGGAAAAAAGGGGGGATGTGGGTGAGTCTCAGTCCATGGTAGGTTTGGGGGGTGAGCCAGGGAGGGTTAGATGCAACCGGTAGAAAGAACTTTGGGATGGGGGGGGAAGGGAGAAATAAAAAAAAGGGTATTCAAACTGTGCGGAAAAAAAGGGAGATCCGGGGGGAAAAGACGGGCGCCAAGAGAATTCTTGAAAGTTCGGTCCGAATATAAAACTCGGAAAGGTCCCGAAACAGGGGTGTCCCCGCGGGTGCAAGGGAATCGGGCGAGGAGATCAGAAAGGGGGAGAAGAAGGACGGACTAATAACGCCAAAAGACACGCCGGATCGGAAATAATATCGTCTCGTGGCTTAGAAGTTGCAACAAGGAGCAACTAATGAACATTTCAAGAGAAGGAAAGTTGGAATCCCTTTAAAATGTGACGAAGAATGGTTGCAAATCGGGATTCCTGGATCAAAAGACGGAAGATACAAAGACCGAGAATTTCAAGGGGAGGAAAAGAGGGGGGACGTCCTCGTCTGACGCTTCGGAAGATCAAGAGAATGAATGGCTCTAGCTTCCGAAAGACCATTTGGGGAGGAAACAATTCCGATTCCGCCGGAGTTCGAACAGAAAAAGGGTGAAAAAAGCGCGTGGCAAGTGTAACTGAAAAAACTGGAGGAACTTGCGGCTCTTTAAACAAACAGTTAAAGAAAAGGTTGAAGCAGGTTCAACGATGACCTTAAGCGGTTTCTTGAATTAGCTTGTAAAAGGGCGCGAGGCAAATGGTCAGAAAAAAGGCTCACGTCGACACGGGCGACACGGCAGATACAGGGACTGTCTCTCGAAAGATAAACATTTTGTCCGTGGGAGAAGGGGAGGTCTTAGGGTAAAATACGTCAAAGCATTCCGGGACTCACGACAGCAGGCCAGGACCCTTGGATCCGACAGGTTCTACAAAGAGGACTGTCGGACCGTACTAAGATACTTGGCATTTAAAGCCTCGAAAGCTTAGATGGGGGGGGGGTGGAAAACGGACAGTGTTTGTTGTCCTCTCAGAGGAGTGGGTGCCAAACGACAAAAGGGCCGTTCCTGACCCCGTAAATTTTAAAAAAAAAAGTTGTCAGGACTGGGTTCTGCTTCGTCGAATGTCTCCGACAGTCACAGGAAGGTTTAAGGTATTGTAAACTACCGGGGGCGATTCGCCTGATTTCCCTTGGAATTAATGGGGAACACGATGGGGTATCGGTGAAAAACCTACCGGACCGACAAAGCTCTCCATACCTGGATTTGCAAGGGGGAAGAAGAGTACTCTCCCTAATTCCGTCGGAGAAGAGGGGAAACGGAAGGAAAGTGGGAGCCACCATTATAGGTAATGGCAACTTCCGTCTCGCCCAATGAAAAAAATCAACAACACAAACTGAAGGAGGAAAGCTAGAGCAGGGGGGGGAGGAAAACGCACTTTCTCATAAGATAACGGCGCATCGCATTGGGCGCGTACAATTGACAGTTCATACAGAACGGTGTAAAGGATTCGGGACCTAATAATCCGAAAGACAAATCAGATGGGTTTTTCGCGGTATTTTCCCCATCAAAATCGGGGGGTCGGATGGAACAAATTGCACAGAAGAGGTCGAAAAAAGAAGCCGAAATGGAATACGGGCCCAACTGCAAGAACTGTCGAGTTCGGCCGCAGAACCATTGTTGACGGGGGGGGGGGGGGGGGGGGGGGGGGGGGGGGGGGGGGGGGGTGTGGGGTGTGGGGGGGGGGGGGGGGGGGGGGGGGGGGGGGGTGTGTGGGGTTGTGTTTCAAACTCTGTGTCTAATGGAAACATGTGAGGGGGGACCAGGGAGAAGAGTTGCTCCTGAAAAAACGGGAGCGGGGTTGATGAGGGAACATTTACTCGAGGCTTTGGGTCCGCTTTACGAGAAGGCGAAACGCATCCGTGCAAAAACGGAGGCGACATGGGACTGGCCGATTGAGGGGGGGTTAAAAAAACAGTCAAAGGAACCGCTGCCTGTTGGGCAAGTGACGCGAAGATCAGCCGGGAAAAAAAATTCAAAAGTCTAAGAAAAAAAGATGGACCGAAGTCCCCCTGTCAAAACGGAGGAGGGTCGGGGGGGGAACCATAAAATCAAAAAAGGTGAACAAGAAAAAGAATGGCAGCGAAACGAAAAAGCCTTGACGGCTCCAAGCGTTGCCACGCTTTTCCAAACAGTTTGTCGTAAAATCAAACAGGCAAGAAAGTAAGAAGGGACAAAGATTCTCTCAAGAAAGTGGGGGGGGGAAGAAAGGTTTGACATTGAGGAAAAACATGGGGTGCCGGAATTGGCCAAAATGTCTTAAGTGGGAAGCCCATGCCATTCATGACGATTTCGATTCGAGTCGAGCAAACGAGACCTACCGGAAGAGGAACGCAGGCAAAAGAGCGCCCAAAGGGGATTATTGCGCATGAATAAGGGATGCCACGCAGCACGGAAAAAGAAAAAAGTCTAGGGGAGTTCAAACGAGAAGATTACACTTTCTAGATTTAAAGGTAACAGTTGGGGTTCGTGAAAGAATAGCGTAAACGACCAGTAATCCACCTCGGTCGATGGCGCGCGAGGTGCGGAGTAAGAAAGAGGTGTAGGCGTTTGCGGCATGACAAGACCCCGGAATGGTGGAACTCTACGGCGAGAAAAGAACACTTGTAAAAGGCCGGGAACAGGGGGAAGTTTTGATAGTCTGAATCCAGGAAGAAAGAGAAAAGATCTCCGGAGGTTTCCCCGTCTCCGGAAATCGGTTGGGACACACGGCATGGATGAATTGCACACGGACCAAAATCTACTAAATGGGGCCACAGAGAAACCATCCGGAGAAAAACCAAACTCTGACCTTACTTGCAGACAGATACCCATCCATGCAGAGGGAGAAGGACCGAGGAAAAAAAGGATGGATTTGTCGTCTGACAACTTGCAGTATAGTGGACGAGGAAGTGGGAAATACGAAACATATGACCGTTTTGAGTGGGGGACTGGGGTTCCAAATCTTGCCAGAAAAAAATCTCGAAAGCAAAAAAAGGGCAGGAAACAATGCCTTCGTATTCTCAAGAAAGTAAAAATGAAGTGAGAAAGGGCATTACTTGAACGCGGCCAAATTCCCGAAAAGTCAAAGCATTTAATTTCGTGGGAAACTGACGACAGCCTGGGTGAAAGGCGACGAGCACATTTATTCGTCGGCCGCCGGGGAAAAATATGACGGGAAAAATGGGGCCCCCGAACGTTAAATTGAGGGCCGCGACGGCGGCGGACGAAAAGGGGCGGGGCTCGCAACACACAAATCACAACAAAGAATGTCCTAAATGAGGCAGTGAAATATCTAGACGGGGGAAAATCAAGACTGTAGACCAGGGAAGAAGGGAGGAACCGGTGTTCCGAGCCAATCTCTGAGTCCTTTAAAAAAAAGGCTTTAGGAGGAAGACCAGTGATCGAAAGTCGATTCGTGTCAAAGAAGGGCGAAATGGGGCGACGATTCCGTAGACGAAATGGTGGGGAACCAGTAAAGAAGTTTAGACAGGGCGGCAAACGACAACCGCGGAACGCTTTGGAAAGCAACGACGATGGGAGAGAGATTCGGGTAAATCTATATCAAGGGACGTTAAATTGCATTCTTGAAGGGGGGGAAGAGGAACCATGATAGATCTCTTTTGTCGATCGCTAGAAAAAAAGGGAGGAATATAGAGGGAAAAAAGACGATGATCGAGCAGGGGAATCGCCCAGCCGCGGCCATTACCTTCGCTGGAAAAAATGACTTGATAGGCAAAGAAAGGATATGAAAAGAGCTGAACGCTTGGAGCGAAGAGAAGGGAACGAAATCGGTACGGGGGGAGGACGTCAACGGGCGTAGAAGCACCCATTCATGGAATATTGTTACTAAAAGACCAAAAGAGATAAGAGGAGGGACGACTCATACACTGGACGTCGGAAAAGCGCAAAGAAAGGGTTTGGGGGAAACAGCGTCGGCTCGGAACAGGGAAAGGGAGTCGGCCAGGGGGATACATGGAAGAGAGTAACTCTAGACAATGGCGGAAGACAAAGTACGGGAACCATAGGTCAGAGGGAAAGGGGAAGTGGTTTTTAACACAATGTCTCGACGAGGGCCGCGGTTAAAATCTATAGGGAAGAATTGGGACCATTTGCGAAACGTACGTCGGCAACCTACCGGATCGGCAAAACCAAAGGGGGGGGAGACGTCTTAGACATTAAAGGCGATCCCAGGGTGGTCTGGCATTGGTAAAAAACTTTGGCCCGGATGAATTTTGTACTGAGGCGAGAGGCGGGTATCTTCGCGGGAAGGCAGGGCTCCTGCTGGGTGCTCCGGCTACAAAAATTCCAAAAAGTAAAGGAAAGCCATCCCGCCAAGCAAGGATCACAGTTTAACGAATCAAGTGGGAGAGGAACAGTGCATCTCATTCGACAGACCCTGGGGGAGATGAGGCGCTCTGGCAATGAGGGGGAAGGAAGAATAAAAAGTTGGGCATTCCCTTGTGGTAAGGGGCGGTGGGTCGCCGGAGGAGAGGGTAGGCGGGAAAAGTATATGTGGGAAATTGTTGTGTTTGATAAGAAGTTGAGGGTTCCGCGGGGCCTCGAGAAAAAAAAACGTTAAAAAGGCGCCTCTGATACTCTCTTGGAAGGATTACTAGAAACTTAAGGTCCCTGTAAAAGTTTCCGTAACTGTAAGGTAGAAACAGTCGCTTTTCACGTACAATAGCCAACGGCCGGCAGCAGGAACGCGACGCACCAGAAGAGCACCTCTAAAGGTATTCTCGGTTGAAGGGAAATTAGGAAAAGTGTCCCGGCTGCAACTAACTGCACGATTAAAACGTGGGGTAAAAAAGAGGGTAATTTGCTCCGAGAAAAAATCTGGAGGGGTGAAAGAGGCTTCCGGCGGCCCAAAGGTCAGGACTATCGGAGAGATTTCTCTTAGGTCGATGTACTGCAATGCTAAGGGACAGTGGGGGAACGGAAGGTCTCTATAGGGGAAGAGAGAAAGAAGTTTCCGCAGAAGCTTCAGGGTCAATTGGTCAATGAAGCAAACGCACAGGGGCAAAAGATGAATCAAATTTAAGAAAGAAAAGCTCGGGGCGTATGCAAGGAGAAGTCTAATGGGGAATTGAGAAAGTGGGGCTGAGCACCCATTTTCAACTGTCGACAGGCATCATTTTCACTATTAGCAGTAGAAAAGGGTCGGGGGACTTGTTATAAGGGTTCATGGTTGGGGGGGCGAATCGTCTACACGTGGAAACAGGAATTGTAAGGGATGAGGGTTCATATCTAAGGAATGGGGGGGGGGGAGGGAAGGGATGAGAGTGCGAAGAAGGAAATTCTCAACATCAGGTTACGGACTTGGACGGGTACCCAAAATCAGGAAATCCCATGGGAGGGCAAAATGCTTCCTGGGAAATCTCCGTAAATACCAGGCGTGCAGGGAAAGAAAAGGGGATACTAGGGGTGACCGTAGAACCGCCAAGGTGGGGTCTCGCAAGGCAATTTCCCGAAAAAATGTCCTTAAGAAAACACCAACAAAAAAAAAACTCAGTTGACCAACGGAGAGAGGGGGGCTAGGAAACTCTCCACAGGCAATAGGTCAATCGCAATAGGGGAGATATCCGTGGGGGGGGAAGGGGGGTAAAACTAAAAAATGAATGCAAAGAAACAGTGGTGACTCTGGGGGAGCCAACTACCTAACAAAATAAAGTCTAAAGTCGAAAGATTACTGACAGGGAAATCAGGACGAGACATTATAAGAAGAGCGTCGGGATAAATGCCGAGAAAAAAAAATTGAAGGGGATAACCCTGTGATGAACGTCAAATATCTAGACGAAAGACAATG
>Ga0179593_1546286_pt1 | contig 10945 bp, 10 predicted proteins | sample CZODoug2_1_08_16_FD_185931 | JGI IMG/M metagenome (GOLD analysis project Ga0179593, IMG submission 185931) | Vadose zone soil fungal communities from Angelo Coast Range Reserve, California, USA - CZODoug2_1_08_16fungal (PacBio error correction) | ecosystem: Environmental > Terrestrial > Soil >...
CCACGTGCTGGTGAGGAAGAAAAGGAGGGGGAAAAAGGTCCGGAAACACAATTGGGGGCAAGGCAAGGGTGAGAAAGACGCAGAGGGACATACCCGAAGGGATGGGGTGGGGGGGACAGCGAAAAAGACAAGCCCCCATTCTTTAGGGAAGATGATCAAGGGGAGAGGATAACGGGGGGGACCCTTATTCCAAACCTTGTGGAGGAACTAAGAAAGAATGGGGTGCGGAAGGGGAAAATCCTGCAAAAAAAAAAAGGGTTGACCATTTCCGTCCCAGAGTGGGGGGGGGACCGAATGGAGATCTCGAGGAAAAAAAAATCTCCCAAGTAAGTTCAGGGGGGAGGATTGCCAAAGAGGGGTAACAAACAGGGTTTCCTGAAGGGGATATCCATCGAAGGATCCCAGTAGTGGAACGCTCCTCACCCCGAAATAGGGAGGTATACACAAGGAAAAATTTCCAAATCAAATAGGGGAAAACTTCCACTTTCTAAAAACTCTCGGGGTGAAATGGAGAGAGCAGGGAAAAGTGAAGCACGCTTAATAGGAAAAAACTCGGAGGGAAGTTTATCCCGGAAGCCTCGACGCCAACCTTTCGCGTAAGGAAAAATGGGTCGAGACCGTTCTGCCTTACAGCAGAAAGAAAGGCCTCCAGAAAGGTTCGCAATTAGAACAAGACTGCACCTACGAATAGGAATGTGTGACAGTTGGTAAATACAGACTGAGAAAAAGACAGAAAGTTAAAAGGAGGCTTGGGATGGGGTAGCCGGCGAGCACGCTCCAGGGAAAAAGACCAAGAGGGTACCCAATATTCCAGGGGGGAAAAGATCGTAACTTCCGTAAGCTAAAGGCCCTTGAAGCCCAAGTCACTCAAGGAGAACTCGACGAGGGCGGTTCGGAATCGGGGAAAGAATGGCAGAAGCGAGAGACAAAATGCCTTCTGTCTCGACGACTGGGTGAAGGGGAGACTTCAAGGCATCAAAAAACGAAAGATCGTTTCTCGGTGGGAAGGGTGGAAACGAGGGCAGTTGATCTATCACTGCTCCGCCGAAAAGGGGAGATCCAGAAGTGAACAGAAGGGAAGAGGAGAATATCAAACATAGGAGGGAAAAGAAGAGATCAAGAACGGGGCAAATGAAGACAGCTCGGGCGAAAAAAGAGGGGTGGATAGACAGGAGGAGCGCCATCCTAAAAGAAAGAAGTGCAACCAAAAACCGCTGCAGCCGCAGAAGTCCGGGGTTGGCGTCAGAAGCAGGGCGCGGCACCAATTAGCAGCTGGGGCGCAAATCCGTAAGGTTTGGTTCCTCATCGAGGACCATTGGTTCTTGCACCGCGCGGCGTGAGGCGCGTGGGGGAGGGGTTACGTCTAAAGATTGAAAAGGTGGGGGATCTATGGCGCTGCCGGCCGGGGGGAAGGAGTGACTCTTAGGACGAAAAGGTTGTCGTAAAGTCAGTCTGGGAGGGCTTGGGCTGGCGAGGGGGATTCCATCTATGAAGCAGAACGCCAGAAAGTCGAATTTCTGTGAAAGGAGGGGAAAGAGTAAAAAAAAAGGGGAAAAAATTCGAGAAGGTAGATTGAGGTCATCTGAAAATTGGAGTATTGACTTGAGGGCGGGTCATGTACCAAATGCTCAGAAAGGGAGAAAGAGTTTGTTACCGAGTTACCTGGAAGAGGAAAGAAAACAGCCACCCGTACCGGATCCTGAAAGGGGGAACAGGACGGGTAGATCCTCTGTCACAGAACAGAGCGGTTTACATTACGGCCATTTGGGAAAGGGGGATTGGGGGGGGGAATAGGGGGTGGAGGGTGGCCAGCTTGGGGGGGGAAGGGGGTTTCATGAGCAAGGTCAGATATCCCTTACGGATGTCTCGTAACAGAATGTTTGGGGGAAGCCAAAGAGTGAGGGGTTATAAACAAAGCGGAAGGGAACAGCCAGTGGGTGGAGGGGGAGGGGCGGGGGGATCGATATAAGAACATGCTTTCCAACAAGTGAAAAAGAGATGGGATTGCATTCGTCTGGTTCTGGTCTTTTGGCCCGAGGCCAAGGGCTGGAAGGTCTGAGGAGCCATCGCAGTTTGGGGACTGGGAAAAAGTTCAAAACCTTCACCAGAGAAGTGGTGGTGGAATAACCACAAAACTCTGCGGGAGGGGACTTAAGAGGGGGGGTGACGATTGGGGGGGCTCAGGCCCCAGGGGTTGGCGACAGTGGGGGGGGTTGAGAAAAGTTTGAAGGGGGAACTTGGGGGGGGGGCGGGGAGGAAGTTGGTTGAAAAGGGGAGGTCTCAATGGACATGAATGCAGTGGCTAGACTGTACCATAGCTATAGAAGAGAAAACGAGAGGAAACGTTGAGCTTCCAGGACTAACCCAAGATTGAGGGCCGGGGGATGTCCTTCATGGAGATAAATGGCGAGACCCTCGATGCTGAAACCGCCAAGGTGAGGGGTGAATGGAAGATCAGTTAGGAAGAAGCCTACCTGTTTCAGAATAACTTCAGTAAAAAGTTTGTTTAAGGGAGTATCATGAGAAGGCCACTGATTTGGGTCGCACCCAGAGCATCCTGGTAAGGGTGGATTGGGTAAGTGGAAGGTCTAGGGGAAAAGTCGGAAAACATGGAGGCGAAAAACCCCCCTCCCGCCCCAGGAGAAAGGGCCGCACACCGGGCGAACTCAGGCATCGACATAACCAGCAAGTCGAGGCAAATAAAGCGAGCTTCGAAGGAGGGGGGAGAAAAGGGGAAAAAAAAGAACGCCCTCGAGGTCCAACCAAGAAGGCTCCGACGACCCTTGACATGCCTCCATACATGGGTTTCTGGGCTTCCAAAACCCTTATAGAGAGATAGTACACTAATGAAAAAAAAGTCGGGGGAAAATTCAAGAACCATAGAGAAAGCGACCGGGGAAAAGGCCCGTGTGAAAAAGGGGGGACAATGAAAAAAAAGCTTCTGAAAAACAACAACAACGTAGGAAAAGATAATTACGAACCCCAAGTGCACACGAAGGAAAAAGAGTATCAACGTTCGGAAAGGCGGGGGGGGGAAAGGAAGCGTGAAGCGCGCTCGTGTCAAATAAGCGAACTATAACTGACAAAGCGATGGAAAAAGTCCAGGTTTCGCGACAGCGGATTGGGACACAGGCTCGAAGTGGAGAAAGGAAATGGGTAAAGAAGGCCGAAGCGGGGAAATCTTAAAAGCCAGAGTGCTGGGGGTCGCCTTTCGACGCTGTGCTTGTGGGGGTGCATACTGGGGCGGTGGGGGGGGGAGCGGAAAAAAACATGAATTTAGCCGGAAACGTTCAGTGAAGGGGGTACCCCCGCACCAAAACGCGGGAACATACATACGTATTGGTCCCCAATAGTTCCTAATCAGAGAGCACGAAACGTCCAAGGAATTCAGATGTAAATTCAACACGGGGTCTTATTGCAAAAAAATCGCTTAACGCTTCAAACTTGACGGTTCAATACATCCAAGCTAACTGGTCTAGATAGAACGGAAAGCATGGAAAAATCAATAGTGTGGACAACTGGACATGGGGGATTCTAAAACGGACTGCGAGTACAAAAAATTCGGACTAGAACTTGGGGGGGTTTCATGATCTTGCTATCCCAGAACCAAAACTTGCTCGTACAGCATTCAAACTGGCTCACACAGGAAGAAAAATCGCAATGGTTCGTCAAACAAAATCCACGTAAATTTCCGAGCTGGGGGGGGGGTTGGGACCTCGAGTACAAAAAACGATTGGCGTAGTACCCTTAACCAAGTAAAAGGAGAAGTGGGAAACAAGAAATTAATAAGGGGGGACAAACGACAGAAAACTGGGGCCGAAGCCAAACGCGAACCAGGTGCCGAGAAAGACGGATTCACGAATAACACTACGCAAGGAAAAAATTGGGGCCCGAGAGGTATGGGTCGCTGATTTCAAGATACAGCTGGCCGGTATGCAGGGTTACCGTGCACAAGGTCGGGATCATAGAAAAGGTTGGTGGCTACCCAATGAAAAAATAAACCCCTAAGGAACCCTGAAAAAAAACTGTTCAAAAAAAAGCATCGGGGTTTCTGTGAAATACGCGAAAAGGGGGCCGGTGACCGAGCCTGAATCCTCAGACATCGCACATCTAAGGGGAAGGGGTCAAAATGCAAGTCAAAAATAGAAACCGAACTCGGAAATGTGTCGAGCCGGGGAAGGGCAGCGAAAGAGCCTCCAACAGAGAATAAGGAATCAACTTCAACGAGGAAATGGGTACCTGGTTATCGCGAAGGGATCAGAACAGCTCCCGCCAGGGAGATACCCGTCTCGAGGATGTGATACAAGAGAACAACTCCAGGCCAGAACCAGAAGAATTTGTCCACAGAAGAAGAAAAGAACTAAACATTCGATATCACCCCGAATGGGAGAACAGCCCACATGAACCCATCTTCCAATCAACTAAGGCTTGGGACTCGTCAGAGCCTAAATATAAGACCAACCTCAGAGGGAAATCCGGAGAATTTTGGAAAACGGCGCGCTTATGCGCCACACAGACACGACGACTCTGCAGGCCGGTGGAAAAGATGATGAACGAAAATGTAAAAAGAGTTCAGAAGAATTCACTGGCCAGAAAAAGGATGGCCGGCGTAAGAATCATTGCCATCGCTAAGGAAAAAAAAAACAACCAAGATAATGAAAATGAGGTCAAAGGATTAGAAAAAAAAAATAAAGGGTCGACCGCGCGTCGCCTAAAAGGAATACTTCAGCAAAGGACACCGAAATTGCCAGACGCGCAGGATTCCAGTTTGTGTTGCAAAGCGGAACAAATTATCTAAGAGAGCACTCAAGAAGGAAAAAAAGATGGGTCTCAAAAAGGGAAGATCAATAGGGGGGGGGGATTTCCGCCCAGGCGTTCAGGATCGCTCGGGCTGGGGGAATATTCGGGGACTGGAAATGAGAACCGGGAGCAAGTTCCTCGGCATGAAGGTTGAAAAAGGTACTCCTTGGGGCGGCGGAGGTGACCAAGGAGATGGGGGCTCGAAACTTCGGAAAAGCATCCATAAGAAAAGAAAAGGTCGAAGAGTGAGCGCAAGAACGGAAAAAAGGTCACCCTAGTCGATAAGGGGCATACTGAGTTTTCATTGAGAGTTAGGAGAGATTTAAAAAAGAAGGGAAAGACACGGCTCGGCAGTCCGACAGCTCAATGGGTGGGTAAGGGGATTTACGAGGGGTAGGGGGAAAGCGAGCCCGATGGAGCCAGGCTACTAAAGGCTACCGAGTATTTCATCACCAACCCTAGATGTGGGTGGAGAAAAAAACAAATTGAAGGGGAGTTGAGAAGGGGAAAATGGGGGGGGTGCCACAAAGCAATGCGGGAGGGCGCTTGTCTGAAGCAGGTCCATATCAGCACCGGAACGGAGATGGCGGAGGAGAAAACACTCGGGGGGTGGAACCTATTGGGGGCAAAGCCGAACAAGGAGTGGTCAAGGAAGTCTACAAGCGGCAACTGATACGATCGATGCAGGGTACACGGGGAGGTCTTGGGGCTTGCCCGCGGCCAGACTGGGAAGAACACATACGTACGAATAAGTGGGGGACTCAAAGGGACTCTCGATTGACTGCGTAAAGGGGGGTTTCTGGCCAAAACACTCGGTGGACGGGGGGGTGTGTGACAAAGGAGAAAGCAGGGTTCTTTTGGGGTCGGGTCGGAAAAGAACGGGGGAGATGGCGGATCCAGAGAAAATGACATATCCAGGGGAATCAGGGTCTAAAAACGACCAATACGGGTTGATAGCCAAATACAAATAGGCGGGACCATGGAGCGGGAGGAAATGGGAGAAATCGTTCCGTCTGAACAGAAGGGGGGGAAGGGTCAGTAAGTCGTCGGCGGTCCGGGGGGGGAAAAGCGCAATAATTCAAGGGGACGTGCGGTATCGCTGATTTGTTAAACCCCTAAAGCGATGGTAGGGGTGTGGGGGGAACACAAAAGTGGATCCATTAAGCAAGTGGGGAAAATGACGTCATGTGAAATGGATTTCCAAAAATCAAAAGACCGCCCCCTAAAAAACAGGAATCAAAGCCGTCGACAAGACCATCACCACATTATCTGCAGCATCGTCATACGAAGGAACGAAACCTGCTTGAACTTGGAGGTCAAAAAACAGGCATTTGCACCTGAAAAAGAAAGCCACAAAGAAGAGGGACAGCCGCAGAGGAAGATGGAGCTCCCAGCGGGAAGAGGCGGAACACGAGCTGCAAGCATAACAAAAACGACAAAAAATGAAAAAGCGACGCAAAAGCCTAAGAAGGGCGTGTGGGCAACGCGGCCTAATCTCTGGCGAATTCAGATCTCGCGGCGGCAACAGCAAACTGAGGAGAGGAAAGTCATCAGTCAGGGGAAGAACATGTCTGACCAGAGGCAGTTCAACAACTCCGCAGAAAAAAGTCAACGGCGTGTCTCTTGTTTGCAGATCAGTGGAATGCCGCTCTAGTATAGCAAATATCCGTTAGAACAACAAAACGTAGCAAACTTAACGGTAACTCTAAGGGGCTGGGGGGGAAAAAATAACGTGAAAGCAGAGAGCCACCAGGGCTGACGCTGCTATCGCACTGGTTGCTGGTCAGCCGGACTACGGCTTTGATGCGGCTGGTGGTGCAGATTGGGGGTTTAGATGGGGACTTTCCATAATTGAGCCGTGCATGTGCAAAAAGACCTCATAAACCACAGACAATATTATTATCGGGAATGAAAAACCAAATACTTGATCAAAAAGTAGACGACTAAAAGATTAGCGCGAATCACCCACTTTCGCTTATCGCATCTCTAACACGAATACCCCTTTCCGGGTGGATCACGAAACTCCAATTCCAATCAAGTAGGAAAAAAAAAGGGTCAAACGCAATACGAGCGGAAGCCTCATGCAGATATGGCGTACCCAACAACTGATGCGGGGCAAGAACTGGTTATGAGTGCGGACCGCAAACCGAACCATCTCATCGAACCGTTCCTTAAGAAACAGGGTCTGCACCAAATTCCACAGCGAATGGCGGCAAAAACAAACCGGAAAAAAAACAGATTCGTGGTTTTGTACTCAAAAAAAACGACTTCTGGAAGGGAAAAGAGAGAACCAAGGGGTCGACCTTCGTACGAGTTGGAGTCGAAAAAAAAAAAAACTACTCCAGAATATGGGGGCAAATTAAAAAAAAAAAACCAGATGTTCGCCCTTGCAGAACCACATCAATCATGCTATTACTGGGATACCCCCTCTAAAGGGGGAAGGAAACTCGAGCAGTAAAAACCAAAATTCATGTCCACAGTATTTCAGCGGCCAGCAGGGTCCGGAGCATCCAAGGGACTTCGAAAGAGCGGGCGCAGACGCGTTGTGCTATCGCCAATGAAAAGGTCCCTCAACGCACTCTACGTACACCAGATCGCAAGGGGATAGGGATAAGAAAGAGGTATAATGCCTGGACTCGTGCTCAGAAGGGGCTTATCATTCCATTGGCTGGGAGAAGAGCCCAGAGGCGAAGGGTCCGACCTGTCTACATGACGCAAATAACAAACAAGGCGAACTCTGAAAGGATAAGGGGAAAAAACACTACAACGACGAAAACTTTTTAGACGCTTGAAAGAGCCCACCCTAACGCCGGAGAAACCGGCTTTCGGGGTTCAGAAAGATCAAGAATCAGGGAGGAAAACCCCAAAAAGATTGGTACGACAACATCGTCGCCTAGGAACATAATGCGACCAAACGGAGCGAAAAAGCCCTTTCCCGCCAAGAGGCTTGAAAAAATGAAAGAACACGCGCGACACGTGGAGGAGCGGGGAAAAATAGTTGCCGAAGCGATGCGGGACCGCGGATGGCGAGATTACCTTTGGAAACCGCGCGGTACTAATAGAGAAAACACGGCCATCAATGCACTGCTGCAATTGCTAGGGCCTATTGCTGGAACGAGGTAAGCTCCGCCTCATCCAAAATCTCCCTGAAAGGAGTTTTCAAGGAAAAAGCAGAGGTAAAAACAACAACGGAGAGGAGGAAAAGATAAAATAGAAGGGGCACCGGACCTAGGGAATGGTCAGGGGCGCCTCAAGGAACTCTGAAAAACAAAAAGCAGCTTGACACTAAAAATTCAGCCCAGAGGGGAATTGTGTGGGGGCGCAAATCGCAGTGCCGAAGGCTAGCCCCGGTGGGTCCGTATCGGAGGATTTCAAGACTCGCTTGCTAAGAGGAGCCTTCTTATAGAATGACTGGCAATCGGACGACGCCGTGACGGAGGGGCCTCGGCATCGTGGTCGTTCACAAGGTTGCTTGGGGGAAGAGCGCTTTGCTCGCAGGATAAAAACGCCCCTTTAATCCCTGGCGAGGGGAGAGCGGAGAAGGTCACCTCAAACTGTGGGGGAGGAGGATGGGTGCCTCGAGATTGGTAAGACTTGATTCGGGTAAAAACGGCGAGAACACATAAACACGCGCAAGTCATTTTTGGAAATGAGACCGTACAGTAAAACGTATCCCAGGGAAGACTGTGCAAAAGCTGGCCGGCTAAAAAAAGAAAGGAAATAAACCCCGAAAAGGTAACAGTCTGCCAGTGGGAATGCTATGATGGTGGCTAATGTGTTGAAGGTAGCCAACCGCTTTGGTCGGTGAAAGTCTGAATCAAAGGCAAAGTACAAGCACAAAAATGGATAGCGGCTGATATCACTGACTGTTAGGTTTTACAAGTCGGCCCGCCGCGGAGGAAGCAAAATGGGACATTGAAAATGATTGACGCGCGGGCTAGCACGAAAGTGTTTCTAACGTGGGGAAACTCGAAGAAATGATTGGTGGTCTGAGGGGCAAACATGCTCCGGTTTACTGGGGGGCGCCAAAAAAAGGGTGAACTAGGTCGATTGGGGAAAGGGAAGAGGGGAAGAACCAGGAGTTGTGCTGGGGAAGATGGAGAAAACACACGGCGGGGGCCCTAACGCGTTACAAAATGTACGAAAACGGTAGCACAGGGAATACCTTGTTAGGGAGGGTCTGCAGGGGACTAACGGGTCTCTTCTAGTTACTGTTCGGGAGGCGGGTACCCATCATGAATAACCTACGAAAAAGGGGGGAAGAAAGGTCAGTTGGCCAGCTCACTTACAATAAATTGGGGAATTAGTAATACCCCATAATGGCATTGCCGGGAGGCTGGGAGAGAAAAGGTATTGCAGCCGCCGATAGAACGGACTGTCACCGGCCGGTACCGTTAATAGAAGAGGGCTAGAAAGGAAGAAGGGGGTTTAACGTGGGTCCTCTAAGCAAGGACTGTGCGGTAGTCATCAACCCTGGAATGGACCCATTAAGTACGTGGTCTTGTCGGTTTGGGGGGTGCGGAGTAGGAAAAAGGGGCCATGACGGTCTCAATTCCCTTGATTACAAAGCGAAAACCAAACATAAAGAGGAGTGCAGAAAAAAAAAACCGCAAGCATTAGAAGTCCAAGCACCAGATGGGCGGATCACTTCGACGCTTTTCAAATCAGAAAGAGGGGGTGTCCCACATAAGGGCGACTACACACGAGTAAATCCCCAAAGTGTTGGGTTCCAACATAGAGCTCTAGGGGGGTCTAGAAAAAAAAAAACCTCAGCCAGTTCCCTAGGAAACGTCCAGATACCTGAAAAGCGTTGGGTGCAACACGGTCGCGTCGACCGGGTAGAGCTCGGAAAAAACAAAGTGGAAAGATAAGAATTTCCCAGCGAGTCGCTACTGCAGCGGGGGTGGCAACGCCGGCATCACAAAGTGGTGTATGGGTCCTGAAGGAATTTCCGAAAGGGGGGATGAAACAGAGAACACGCTCGCTAGGGTAAACAACATGGTGGCTGTGTGTGTCTTCTAAAAAGGGGAAGGGTAAAAATGATCTTCGGGTTGAGCCGTTAGTGCAGACGCGCGCCTGATAAGCATCGCTGCTGGAACTGGTCTCATGGGTTTATTTCTGGGGGACTGGAATGTCTGAAGGGGTAAGTGCGGGACTGCCATTAGAGACGTAATGGTGGTAAGACTCTAAGCCACCACCGACAACAGACAACATATGTAGCACTTAAGCATGAATAACCCAGTAAAAGGTAAGTAGGGGGGGAAATAACACACGGGGATTAGCAGCCATATTATTCCGCAAGGGTAGGACAGGGGGGGGGGGTTGGGGGGTGGGTGGGGTGGGGAAGGGGAATTGTGCGAAAATAAACATGTATCGAAAGATCCCATTGTCATGCTTGGCAGAAGAGCAAAAAAAAGAATCGGATGTGAAAATGATCGTCGAACTGGTATTGCATGTAGTGCGTACCCAACGAACCAGCGCACAGTTCCCGGAAAAAGGAGGAAAACAAAGGGGAGAAGCAATTGGCGTAACTCCCGCCCGTACCAGCGTGGTTGGACCCATTAAACATGCTGGAGAGAAAAATCGGGAAGGTGGACAAAAAGTCAAGATTCTTACTAGGTGGGCTTAAGATCCTGTTCGGGGAAAGGGGCAAAAAAGAAACAGGTACCCGTCACCACGTAAACCTATTGGGGTCAGAAGTGTAGGATTCTAGTCACCCACGCAGAGCTGATTCGCGCTTGGTACTAAATTTCTGTTAACCACAAAGATAGTTACATTCTCCGAAGGCCGGAGGGACATGGGGACGTCTACATCACAGGGTGTCTAGCGCTATTCAAACAACTGACCCTTACGTCCCCTATAGGAGGGTAGAAGAGGGGAGCTTGCAAGAAGGGACCTCAGAGAAGAGGGAGAGCGGTATTTCACTCACTCAGTCAACTTAAAGCCTGCGGACTTGTCAAAGATTTGAACGGAAAAAGGCCTAAAAAAAGGGCGCGATCCATCCGGACCCTAGATCGATTGTGGACCGTGGTATAACTTGCTCCCACGCTAAACCAAAGGGAGCCCCCGGCGCCGTTGAGGGGGACGGAGAACAGGAAAAAAAGAAAGCAGGGGGTACAAAACACTCGTAGCCGAGAACAAAACC
>Ga0179593_1595141_pt1 | contig 10945 bp, 8 predicted proteins | sample CZODoug2_1_08_16_FD_185931 | JGI IMG/M metagenome (GOLD analysis project Ga0179593, IMG submission 185931) | Vadose zone soil fungal communities from Angelo Coast Range Reserve, California, USA - CZODoug2_1_08_16fungal (PacBio error correction) | ecosystem: Environmental > Terrestrial > Soil >...
AAGAAATGGGAGAGCGATGCTTGCCACTACGCAATACCTTGCGACGGGAAACCAACCCTTCCACGGTGATATTTAAAGCTGCAGAAGGGTCTTGCGGAAGCCCCAAAAATCAGACAATGCACGGCGCCTTTTCGCAAACGCCAAGGTACAGCGGGAAACGTTTCCACTGCGAACAGTTTCTGGAAAACCTTTCAAAAAAACCTGCAAAAACACGAGATTATGTTCATCGTGGTCACCGAACTGAGGAAATCAGTTACGCGGAGAAAGACTACGGTGAGAGAGGAGGGTACTGAGGGGGCAGGGGAAGGAAAAAAAATGCCCGGCCGTCCACTTAACAACTGAAGGGTGGCGATCTATGGGTTCCACAGGTGAGTTCCCCCGAGAATGGCAATATCATCGAACACAGATAAACTAAATGGGACATTTCCAGACAAAAACGATGCGCCAGGGACGTACCACGCCATGCCGCGGGGTGCTGGATGCAACAATTAACAATTTCATAGGGCGTGAAGAAAAGTGACATTTCGGGGCAATGGAGGCTGGGATCAGCCCCAAGAAGAAAAAAGGCCCGATGGAAATGGTGGCCTCAAAGGAACCCATTGACACTTTGCTGCGAGAACGCGCCGGCGACGATGGTGCTAGGCAGGGGAAAAATCGCCGGACTTGAACCTTGGGCCTGGGGGACGTCCGACTGCGACCGAGGAAGAGATAGGGTTCGCTTCGTACGAAAGGGAGGAATCGCGAGTTGATTACAGTAAACTTGAGGTGTTAACCGACGCGACCCGAGGGGAAAAGAGGCGTGTTCAGCGGACTTCGGGTGATTCTCGGGACTGCGCACAGCAAAATCGGACAGGATTGCGTCATTGCATCGAGGTGCGTAGTAGGAACTTAGCGCTACTCCGCAGAGCTTCGCTCTGCAGTGAAGGAAATACGGTTGTCAGGCTGCACCATCGCCACGAATTTTGTACGCTGGGAAGGAGAGGAGAGGGATCCATACCATTCGGGGACCAGGGTGACCAGGCCGGGGCTTTCGCGCAGGGGCATCGGAGGGGGGGACGGGCAGGCCAAATGGTGGAGGAAGTCAAGGACTTGGCTTCAAGACAAGCCCGTGGAAGGAAACAGAGACACAGACTTGCAACATATCCAGTCACAAAACAAAAAAAAAAAAAAAACGTTTTTTTGTTTTGGCGCTGCGTTAGAATGGTCTGGTAAATAGACCATAGTGTTGGGGGGACACCAAAGAAATCAGAAGACAGAATCGCGTAATCGCGAGCTACAGGGGGGAAGAGTTGAAAAACAGCGCGTGGGAAAGAATTGACCGAAGTAGTCCCACGAGCGAAAATGGCCAGCATGGGTACAGTCAGGGGGGAGACTCTGCATTATAGAGGGAATGGCGCGAAAAGGAACAACAATAAAGCACCAAAAACCGAGTGGATAACAGTGAGTACGGGCAAGAGGGGGTTGAAAGTCTAACTGGGAATTAACAATGGGGGGGGGGGGGGGGGGGGGGGGGGGGGGTTTGGAAAGGGCGAGAAAAGTTTGTAACGCAAGAGTCGACAGTAAGAAAAAGAGCTAGATAAACCTTCGAGACCTTTGGTATAATGAAGGTCATCTAAGTGAAAAGTGAACACGATCTGACTGTTCGATGGTTGATATTAGATGACTATGGGAACTGGGACCTGTCTGCTGGCGACGTGGTAAGAGCCAGAGCGCCTCCTCATCATAAGGGAAGGAAAAAGGCCTAATGCGCTCTTTTGGCAAGATCACATGGAAACGTCGTTCGAGATTTCGAAGTACCCCAACGGAAAAGACGAAGCTCACGTACCCAACCGAAGTGGATCAACCGTTGAAAAACCGCAAGACTTAAGGCGACCGTGATCGAGGGCGCGGCACTGATCATCCTTTTTACCGCGCAGACCGAAATGTGGCCGCTAACCTTCAAGAAAACCACACACCCAAAGGCTGCACTGGACTACTTGCTCAAGAAGTAAAGTCCTGTCGAGGGGAACGCGAGAGGGGCGAGGGGAGCTGCTGAACAATGAAAGATTCTGAAGAGAAATTCTTGCTGAAAAAAAGGGAAGGACGCAATCAGCATTTCCTAGGGTATGGCAAAATTTGGCGCGCGGGATACTGAAAAAGGTCGGCCGAGTTTGTGTATGGTTAGATAGCCAAGCGTAAATGCAAGAACGGGTTTGGAGTAAAGGCCGGCAAAAAGGACATGCATGCTTCGCATCGCTAGCGCCGCATTGAAGCGTTAGGTCCCGAGCTGCGTGTGTATTTGGGGGGCAAATGTCAAAGGGAAGGGGAGGTGTCGCACGGCTGGCAAGTCCGCTACCTAGTCGGACACAGGTGATAGGCGGAACACGGCCTAATCAAATGGGCAGACCGACGAGAGTGGCAAATGTAAAAATCAAAATGGGCGCGCCGGGAAAACTCTCTGCACGTGGGAACCCGTCAAGGGCGGAGACGAATTCAGATCAGGGAAAAGTAGTGGGTTCCGAGTTGGCCCAGAGAACAATGGGAAATTAACGACCTTGTTGGCAAAACCGCTGGAGGGCGCTAAAATCTTGTAGAGTGATGTCTTGTGCCCAAAACAAAATCGCTTGAATCCGAGAAAGACCGCGGGAAATTGGGTGCGGAGATTTATCCAAAATCTGCGCGCCAACAGAATGGGGAGGTTCAAAAGGGGGACCGAGCTGATCACCGCGGTCCGAAGGAGTTTTCAACCAAGCCCTGGCGCTGGAGAATCAGGTCGTCTGGGAAGGCTGCTCGGGAGAGGGGGAAAAATGAAGGCTTGACGTTCTAGAAAAAAAAAAAGAGGGAAAAAAGAGAGGCGTCTCCACATTTCCGTTTGACCCATCAGACGGGGGACGAAACCGCAAAGCAGGGAAGGGGAGGTCACAGCAAGAAGTGGAATCCGCGGCAAGCGGTGAGAGCGCCGTCCAAGACAACCCCTGCTGGGGAGAAAGAGGATATCTCCGATCACAGTTCCAAACTCCCCGGGTCTCCGGGGCAGACGATTTCCACGGTGTAACGGTCTACATGAATTCGATCGGAAAGAAAAAAAAAAAGGTCTGCATATGGACGGCCAGGTATGAGGCCGGGGCGCAGGGTCCGGTGCTTCCAAACCGTAGGCTAATCTACGGTGGGGTGAAACCGGTATGAGTGGGGTTGAAAAAAGCGCAACAATTACATTGAAAAATGAGTCTCCGATAGGAGGTTTGCTATAGCAGTTCGACTGCTGCGCCGAGAAAAGGGTACTTATAAATTGCCGTCGCATCAGAAATCCTCCCACTTAAAAAATGAGAAGACGGGACAGAAAGGAAGTTCAAATGCGTGGCATCCGCATCTCTCATTCTAGCAAAGGACGGCGTCGGCGCGCCTGGCTAAAAATTTCGTAGACTATTCAAGGGGCAAAACAAGTTCCGATAAAACCATAACAAGGTCGTCAACGAAGAAAGTGCTCACGAGCCAAAAGGTGATAAAAAAGACCTGCCTTAGGCCTTGTTGAGTCGTAGCTTCATCCAGAAGTTTCTTCCATTTCAAAAGCGAGCCGTTTGGGGCAAAAACATTGGCCATAGCACCAACGGAATCTGGGCCACAGACTTTACTTCGCCGGCGAGGTTAGGGAACAGCCAGAGTGCCAAGGCATCGCCAGGGGAGAAAGCACAATCAGTCCTGCGCTTCCATCGGAGGGAATTCAACGTGGCCGCAAAACAGACGCAATTGAAGTCGTTTCGCTGCAGGAACGGGAAGGGGATTCGGTTTGAGGGATGGATATGTTAAGGACAATTCGAGCCGGGGCGAAATCTAGAAAAAACTGAATTCAGGAAGATACCGAAAAGAGGCCACTTCGCCCTCGTAGCAAAGAGTGACTTGAAAGAGCTAAATTAGGTACCAAGTCTATAGGGGGGGCGGAAGGGCCAGCAGAATAGAAAGGGCAAGCGAACAGCATTCAGATATCTGTTTCATTTAAAGATGGAAAGAAATGAACCTTTTTTAGCGCGGCCCAAGGGGGGACATTTGGTGCAGAATAATAAAATTGCGGAACGTTTCACCGCTAAAGAATACTCAGCGTGCCAAACAAACTTTCATCTTGATGGCCCGTCACAAAGCAAAAGCTCGGGAGGGAAGAGTGGAAAGGGAAAATGACATCCGTATATATGTCATACGGAGGACCAAAGTAACCATGATTTGTAAATTAAACTCGGGGGACGAGGGGGAACCATTTTCGGGAAAAGGGGAATTGATGGGTACGACGGAATAACCGGGAGACGCCTATGGAACGAGGGGCAGGCAGGTGCGGTTTTCATGGGGGGGAAAAGATGCGAGACCAGAAATCAAAACACAAAAGAAACATTGTATAGACCGTAGGCGGCGGTCACCCTGCGGTTCGGCCTGAAAGCCGTTGGCCTCCACAGGTGGAAGAAACTTCAACGGCTACCGTGCGTCACTAAGGGCGAGCAAGGGGAGGGTCCGAGACATCCATTGGATTCCCCGCAAAACAGGCTAGGCGTTGCCATACGTTATGTCCAAGGAAAAAGGGGCATCCGGAACTTACGGGAAAATGCAACCTGAACGAGGACTGCTCATGGCTTACTTAGGGAGGAATCACGAGGCAAAACTGAAAAAAGCCGAGTGAACGTGGATCTAATCTCCTGAAGGGGGAAAAGCGAATGGCGGCTGTGCATCAGGGCCACCACCCAGCACGTCCTTTGAGTCCCCGCTTCAAGGGAGGGGGCTCTTAGTTGGAAAAAATCTAAAAAGGAGGTGAAGGAAGGCAACGTCTGATTCAGAGAATTCTCGGAGGACCTTCGCTCGCTCGCGCCTGCAAAAAAATTGACCCAAGCGAGACGGACTGAATAACACATGAACTCAAAACCGTCGCTATGCGTCGTCGCGCCGTAACGGTGTTTCATTGGTTGCCGGGGAAGAGGTCAGTGAGGAGGGGGGAAAACTTGGACGTTGGTATCCCCAAGAAAGGCCGGGGCAAGAGGGTGCAGAACGACCAAGGACATTGTCATTGGGGAAATCCACCAAGCGCAAAAGTGAGTGGAGCAAGCTCGCAAATCAAAGAATACCCTGACAAGGCAGAACGGTTGCGTAAACCGTGGACTGGGGGTAAAGCAGGCACAGGCTCAGCGGGTCCTCAAAGGCGGCAAATATGAGCTGAAAACAGTAAAAAGAAAGGGGGACTACCCGTTGCAGGGAAAAAGAGGACAAAATAAGCTTTTAAGAGGTCGACGTGACACAGACTGAAAAGTCGAACGGCAACGGGGTTGCTTTACGTTGACCCCGATGAAATAAATAAGTGTGAAAGGTAGGAAGTATTGAGACATGTCGCAGTTGTTAAACGTAAATTAATCCTTATAGGAGGTGTGTGCTCACAAGGAAACGCCGGGGGAAAGGGAATTCTTCTTAAATGGTTGAGCCAAATACCGGATTGGAAGGGGCAGAGGAAGTGGCAATGGCTCAAGGTTCCGCAATTGTGCAACCTAACGGAGTGGCCCGAAAATCTGTCGTCAGTTATCTAGCAACAACAAAAGGGTATTATTATAAAACTAAGAGAATTAGTACAACGCGAGGAGGGCCACTACCGGCATTATGGAATGTGCGTGGACTGATACACCCCTGCCACGGAGATTACAGGAGGAATTACAGGCGTTCTGAAGAAAACAAAAATCGGAAAGAAATTCAAGGAACCAGGGCGACCAACCCCTTAGGGAGAAGGACTTTCAAAAAAAATTTGTCCCATTGCGACATGTCGGACAATCACCACCAACGAGAAAGTGTCCAATCGTGGTCAAGGTCCTTAAACCCAACTTCAAGTTAAAAGAATCCGCTCCCGGCGAAAATCTTTAACAAGCATGTGATCTGACCATAACGGCAAACTGACCACGTAAAAGTCCTAAGTTGGTCATCTCTGGACTCTTAACAGATGCCCTGTTGCAAAGGCGACGGCGAACAATACACGTTAGTGAAAGGATCGATGCGCTGGACGTGCCAGATTAGCCATTGGTGTCGAGGGTGGATGTCAAGGAAAAAAGGTCCAATGGGCAACGGCTACGGGATTGAAAAGGGTTTAGGTCTTGGGATCGCCAACGCGAAGGGAGGACAAGGGGGGCACGTTTTGGCCCTAACAAACTAACCAATTACAAAAAAAATGGCAGGATCGAACCGCGCAAGAGGAAGGATGAGAGGAACGTAGTCGGTGGCAGGGGGGGAACTGGTTGCAGCGAGTGAACGCTACTGGGGGAAAAGGAGGGGTCCCCCAACGGAGAGGGTTAGAGCGGCTAGATCAACTGCAGTAGAGGGATCTTCATTACCCTGGTTTGGGTGGACACAAGGAGAAATTCCATATGGGGGGGGGTTAGATTGTCTCACGAAATGAAAAGGCTGGGCCTGCGATGCACACAGTCGCTCAGGCTCATTATAACATACACTGGGGGGAAACTTATTGGGGGGGGAATTGTACTCTGCGGAATTAAGCGACTATAAAGAGCAATTAGCGATGAAGGGCAAGGGTGGCGCATTCCAGGATTAGTCAGCTTAAAGGGAACGGGGCCCATCACTAGGTTGGGGGGAGTAGGTCTGCGTGCGGGAATCTGGAGGTTTCGGTGTAAAGCCGTCGATTCGAGAATAATCAAGTACCTCTGGGATGGCAGAAAATGGGAGTGGCGCGGCAGGCTTGACTAACGAATTACCACGGCGCACAAGCAAAAAGCGGGAAAACATAGACATTGATGGGGTGTTCAAAAACGGGAGGGAGATGGTCTGGGAAATATAGTGGTGGTTCACCCAGCAAAAAACCGAGAGGAAGATCGCGTAAGCTAAGTAGTCGTTTTCAAAAAACGCGGAAAATGGCACAGGTGACCTGATGGGAAGAGCAGGAGAAGGGTTAAACAATGTTTACAGATCATGGCGGAGAGACTCATTCAGATAAGGAGGTTGGACACAAAGGTACATCACTAGAAAATCGGGTAAAGTGGGGGGAACCTTGACTTTAACAAGAAGGGGTGTTTGCAAAGACGAAAGGAGTAAAAAGGGTTGAGTGGGAGGGGGGGTTGAAAGGGATCGATTCGCACCCAAGATAGAGAAACCTGAGAGGCGGAAGAAGGGGGACGCATATCCAGAATATTGAAATGAAACGATCTGTGGAAAGCTGGTTGCGTTTTGGGGGAGGAATAGTCGGAGGCCCCGCCGCAGAAAAAGGAGCAGGGCCGAACTGAGAAACGAGAAGTCCCGTCAGCGAACCACAACAAATAAGGCGAAGGGCACGAAGGACTCTGGGAAGTCAAATCACCTGAGATTAGAGGGGACTAAGGTCTAACCCAAACTTCGAGAAACCCACACGAAAACCGATGGGGCAGATAGTCCAATCGTCAACAACTTCAAAGAAACAGTAGAGGTTGCGTCACATTAAAATTCAAAAAGACCTCAGAGTGGCGAAAGAGCGGGCGAATGAAGGGGAAAGAACAATTCAAAGTGGAAGCTTGGGTGTCTGACTAATGATTCTAATCAGGGGAAAAAAGAAAAAAGCCAAAGAGGTTCGGGATAGGACAAGGTGACCCAAACTATCAGATGCAATTAACGGCGCAGACGGAGACCGAAATCACAATGCTAAGTGCCGTATGGAACCTTGGGGGCGCGCGAGTAGCGGGAAACGTATTCGGTTTAAAAAGTTTTTATGGGATTCATATCAAAGGATGGTACGAAGGGCGAGACCGGAAAAAGGACCTGAGTGAGAGCTGACCGCCGCATTGGAAAGGGGACGTATCCCTGAAAGGAGGTTTCAATTTGGAAAAGGTCAATAATGGGTCTGCGCGCATCGGGACGGCTCCATGAGAAGAAATATTTCGGGGAAGGAGAAGAATCTTCTCAGCCACCTCCTATGTGACCAATCCTGGATTGTGACTCGCCGAAAAAGAAAGACTGAAAAGGGTTCACCTCAATTCTTAATGAAAAAAGATAAATGGAAGGGACCCAGGCCCCAATGGAACAAGATACCTAAACTCTGAATTTCGGGGGAGCAATTCATGTTAGCAACAAATAGGAGGAGCGGAGAAATACGCAGGAAAGGGGAAAATTATTGATCCAAGAAACAAAAAGAGGCAGTCACATCGCTTATCACCGGACCAGACGGATTTCAAGACATGAAGAGTGGCTTGAAGGCGGCTGGCGGGCGGGGTCATGGGGGAACTGCGAAAATTTAAATTTCTGACGGACGAAAAAAAACAAAAAAAAAAAAATTATTAGTATAAAAGAGATATGAAACTCATTTTGAAAGCGCCCAGATGCCCGCCGAACAGTCCTCCATGAGGCTGTCCCGAAGGGGAAAGAAGACTATTTGATCAGCGCGGCCAGGCCGGAACACACCCTTTTGGCAGTGGGAGCGAAGGATCAAAAAGCTCAAAAACTTTCCCAGGGAAGTCCTAAGAAGAAAAAGGTTACTTTTTGCGGGGAGAAAAAACCCAATGGTCACGGTAGCGCAGCCGCAAAAGGGCAGAGAACGAGTTTGACATGGCGCCGGGGCCACGGCAAATTGCAGACGTGAGCGGCCGTGGACCCCGGGACAGTGGGATTTTAAGCGCGCACAGTGGATTTTCAATGAGTTCGGGAAAGTCGGATGGGCGGGAGAATTTCAAGAGCGGACGACTAGATCCTTATAAGGAGAACAAATGAAATCAATTAGTAATGCAAAAAAAAGCAGCCCAGTCTTAAAGAGGATGCATCACGCAGCCTTCTTCTAAGCACGAGCCGAAAAACCTGCGTTGGGACCAAGAAAAAAAACAACCGCCAATGTCTTGGGAGAAGGGGCATACTTCAAAGGGCTCTGGTCCGAGTCCATCAACAGGAAAGCAAACGTTGGGATGTCGGCGAGTCCAAAATGGAGCCAACTCTGAAAAGGACTTTATGGGATGGAGGAAAAGTTTCTAGAAAAGGTTCTTCATTATCTAGGCTTTTGGGGTCACATTTGGACCTAACACAGAGTGGAAGAGGAACGTACTTTTGCTCCGGCGACGTAGTCTTAACAACCAGGCCTGCAAAAAGAAACGGACAATGGATGAACGCGCGACAATCGGACCGTGGGGAGGGGATTGACATGTCCTACCGCGAGGAGGGGAGACGGGTCGGGGGCGTTCAAGAAAAAGGTCCTTGGCGTAGGTTGCGGAGGAATTTAAGGGGACACGGTCTCAGACGGGGAAGTCGAAAGAGAAACAAAGCGGTTACTTGCCGGACAGAAGTCCATCTCAGAGGACCAGGAGGGCTTACGGTAAGGGCGGATGGAAAAGAAGAAAAAAGTACAAGAAAAAGGAATGTGGAAAGGGTAAGGAAGCTAAAAATTGAAATAGCGAACATCTTAGATCGTGGTATTTTCAAGACGACAATTTGGTGGACTCTCCACGGAGCTGATTTGTCTCAGGAGATAAAGCCTTGCGTTAAAAACAAAATTTGAACCTAACGGAAAAAAATAAAACTTGTTCTATGCCAAAAAAACCCGGTCCACACAAATGATTTACAGTAACAGTGACAAGCCAAAATTGCTTTACAGGGAGGTAAAAATGACATCCTTATATATGCAAAAAAGGCAGATACCAGAAGCAGGAAATGTTCATCGTGGAAAGGTTCGTTGATAACCTTGAGGACGCACTCCTAGGGGGTGACGCAGAATCACGTAGCTTAGAGGGGGGGGGGCGAGAAGGGCGAGGCGGTGCGAGGGGAAGGGTGGGAACAAAACGAGAGACAAAGACGAGAAAGACAGCGCGAAAAAAATCCAGATATGTGGGAAGATGTGGATGCACCTGTACTGCCTTTTAACAGGAGTTGGATCTCTTACAACCGTCGGAAATGCAGGAAGCGGACTTAAAAGTCAAACAGAAAGGGGTGCTGCCGAGGGGGCGAATGAAAACCCTTAAAGAATGGAAGCGCAAAGCACAGAAATTAAAGTGAGCTAACAGGGAACCTTAAGCATGACAAAATGAGAAAAAACCGAAGCTTGAAGCGCGAACGATAGATTCTTAAGTATGAAGAAGGAAAAGCCTATTGCCATAAGTACTAGAGAAAGACTATTGAAATGATAGTAAAGAATAAGCCAAAGTAGGAGGAAGTGGGCTCAGCTACTACTATCAAAACAAATCCGAAGTAAGTAAAAAAAGGAATCGCTTAAGGGGAAACCAAAAATCTCAGTTTTAGGCAACTAGCAAAAAGGAGGGTTGTGGAAGAAAAAAAAGATGAACCAAAGAATCTCTTAGACAGAGAATCATTATCTGAAGGAGGGCGGCAGTCCACACGTGGACAAAGAAAAGTCGACGGGGGGACAGCATCATTCGTCCCAGTCCCGCTGGCGTGGAGGAGGAAGGCCGTTATTGTTTGCAAAAGGTCCTGGAAGAATGCCAAAAGGGAAAAAGGTGAAACGTGGGAGCGTGGCCCAAAAAGGAAGGCCGACGTCAATCGGTGCCAAGGAAGATTTCGGGGTGGCGAAATCCAAAGAGTGACACGCTCAGGGGGGACACGTATAATCAGATTCCGTTGCGGTAAAGGGGTGTGATTCTTGTGAGAGACCGTTGCCCACCCGGCGGAGGGCGAACCAAGAGAGGGCACCATAGATGATTGAACTTAAGGACTTGCGTTGATTTGGAGGGTGGGACAGAACCGATGCCACCAGGTTCGGTTCGGATGCCGGAAAGAGCGATCGCTAAACGTTAAGGGGGCGCATTTAGGGTGAAGAAAAAGACTAGGGTGGGTTGGACACGGTCGACAATGGAAAAGCTCGAAGGTCACAGTGGGAAAAAGCGGATCCAGAAAAAGGAAAGGAGGGTCGAGCGCCGAGACTGCATCTCGAGAATGGTGGGGAAGCAAGAACCGGAATCCTGAACGTGCTCAGTTGGGGGTAAACATTCCTCCCAGGTTGCAAGAGAGGGTGGACACGTAGCAGCAAGATGGA
>Ga0179593_1695717_pt1 | contig 10945 bp, 18 predicted proteins | sample CZODoug2_1_08_16_FD_185931 | JGI IMG/M metagenome (GOLD analysis project Ga0179593, IMG submission 185931) | Vadose zone soil fungal communities from Angelo Coast Range Reserve, California, USA - CZODoug2_1_08_16fungal (PacBio error correction) | ecosystem: Environmental > Terrestrial > Soil >...
TTGAAACACTTTGGGGAGAAAAAAAAAAGAAAAACGCGGGTCCGGGAAGAAGAACCCCCCCTCAAAAAGGAGTACAGAAGAGAGATCCATCAAGGAGGAAGGAAAACCTGGGGGAGTAAAGGGGATAAGAGTAAAGGACGAAACTGCTGGGGGGAGAAGAAGAAAGGGGGGGAAGGAGAGTAAAAATTCCGAGAGGGGATTGAAGAAGGAAAAAAAAGACAGGGAACCCTCCTTTTGAAGGAGGGAAAGAGATTCCTTTGAAAAAGGAAAAGTTCTGGGGGAAGGCGGGTCCTCCGACTGAAAGGAAAAGGGGAACAAGAAGGAGGAAACAGGAAAAGCACACACACGGAAAAAGAGAAAGAGAAAATTTCTCAAAAAAAAAGGTCTTGATGGGGAAGGGCGGTGCCTCAATCAGGGAGAGGCAAGACGGAGGAGTGTGGGTTCAGGGAGTATTCTTGCAAAAAACCTACCGCAGGGAAAGGAAAAAAAAGATGGCCCGGACCGATGGGGGAAGGGGAAAAAAAGAGCCAAGACCCGAGGGGTGGAAGTGTTGGTGGGGAAGAAGAAGGACCTCGTAAAACGGAAAAAAAAAAGTAGTGGGAAAAAAATCACCAGGAGTGGTTGAAAGAAGGAGAAGGGATGCAGCTTGAAAGGGGGGGGGTAAAAAATGCTCTGCAAAGAAGGAAGAGAACACATCAGATCAAGAGGGACTCAAGCGAGGCAGGAAAAGGAAGTCAAAAAATATTGGGGACAGCCGGGTGAGTTGAAAACTGGAGAAAAACGGCGTAAAAAAGAGGAAAAAACGGGTTGTGAAAGAAGCACGGGGGGGTCGTATATAGGAAAAAGGTCAATTTACCTGCCCCGGGGGGGGAGGGGGGAGAGCAAGGGGGCCACTGGAGAGGGGAACCCGAAAATCGGCTGTTGGGAAAGGAAAGGAACAAGGCGAGGAAAAAGATCCAAAAAAAACCATAAGGCGAAACGACAACCTCTAAGAGAAAAGGGGTAGGATGAAGAAAGGGAAAAAAAAAAGACAATCAGGGAGAGACAAACGTAACCTCCAAGCGGAAAAAAAGGGTAATCAAAAAGAAAAAGCCGCGGCCGGATCAAAACATAGGGGGGGGAAAAACGAAAAAGGGAGTCCCGAAAAGAAAAGGGGGGAAAAAAATGTCGGTTTTAAGAGGAATTCGGGGAAAGGGGGGTCCCCCGCTCAGTAAAGAAGGAAGGCTGCCAACGCGGAAAATGGGGAAAGAAAAGGGATTCCCCCGCCAAAGGGGGGGAAAATGGCGGAGCAGGAAAGGGGGGGGGAACTCGTATCCCGGTGTGAAGGGGAAAGGAAAAGAGACGGGAAAAAAAAGCCGAGGCCAGGAAGGAAAAAGGGGAAGAGTCCAGCAAGATCAAAAAGAAAAAAAGGAATTAACGAGAAGACGGGAAAAGCAGGCATGCTGAGACCGGCGAAAAAAAGGGGGGGAATATCACTAAAAAAAAAACAGGGAAAAGGAGGGCAACAGGGGAAAAAGAAAAAAGAAGGCTAGTGAGCAAGAAAAAGGAACAGTATTTCCCAGAGAAGTGACAAAAAAAAAGTCAGAACACTATTCCAAGGAAAAAAAAAAGGGAAGATAGCTTTACAGCGTGAAAAAAGAAGGGACTTAACAGAAACAGGGGAAAGCCCCAGCCGGGGTTTTTTGGGGAGGGCGGGGCAGGGGGGGGGGGAAAAAAAGAGCGAGGGAAAGGAACTCCTTGCCGGTCATCAAGAAAAGGGGAAAAAAAGGTGGATAGGAAAAGTCCCGCCCGCTCGTTTGCAGGGGAGGAAAGGATGCGGGTAAAAGAAAAAAAGGGTTAGGAATGATGAATAAAAGAGGGGGGGGGGAAAAAAGTAGGGTTGTTCGCGGACCGGAGGGAAAAGGAAGCAAACAACAAAAAAAAGACCAAAAACGTCTCCGAAGAAGAGAGAACCTAACGTCCGCACCCCGAAAAGGGACCGGCGGAAAAGAGACGAAGCATACGGTAATCTACACCCGAAAGAACGCGGTTTTGACGAAACAAATGAGAACATGCCAGGGCAGAGGGGGGGGGGACGGAAGAAAAAGGAGCGACCGACCTCATGAAAAGAAGGAAACTTTGGCAGGACAAGAAAAACGCCGCTTTTGCGACGAAAGCCGAAAGATCAGCGAAACAAACAAAGTTTCGCGCCAAAAAAAACCATCCTGGCTGGAGGGGGAAAGGGGGTGGCCTCAGTGCGCCCCGAAGGGAGGAAGGGGTAACAAGGAAGGATTCAGGATTTCCGTTAGGGGGGAGGGTAAAAACGCGGCATGGCCTGTTGGGAAGCCGTTTTGGGAAAGAAGGGTGTCAACAGGCGGGGCGTTTGGAAGAAGCCAACGTAGGAAAGAGGAGGGACGTGCTTCAAGGATCTTCACGGAGGGGGGAGCTCTCGCAAAAGAAGTGATAAAAGAGGGAGGACATGTGTAAAAGGAAACGCCGGAAAAAGAAACCAGACTTCCGCGCAAACGAAGGAGGAAAGGATCTCCAAATCAGTTTTCACAAGGAATAAGATTAAACCACTTCCAAACGCAAGGAGGGATGAGTGACACTTTGGGGCAAGGGAAACAGGAAAACTCAGGAAACGTGACGGTGAAAAAAAAGGACTCCGGCTGGCAGCAAACGGCTTTTAGGCGCAGAAAAAAAAAAGGGGGAAGAAATCAGGCGTGAAGGAAGAGGGAGAGACTAATCCTCACAGAGGGGGGAGGGGGTAATATGGTGGGAAAGAGAGGGTATGGGAAAAGGGAGGAATACTGTGCGCTAGGAAAGATCATTGCAAAAAAAAAAAAAGTGTTTATTCGGCAACGGGGGTGCCAATCGGGACGTCCAAAAGGTTTCTTCGGAGGGGAAAAAAAATTCATCCGAAGGGAGGGGAAAGGCCCTGCCTTGCGGATCTCAGTAGTGTGCAACCGGAGGGAGGGCACGAGGAAAGGAAATAGGTACTCGGGAAGGGCACCGCCTCCATGAATACCAAGTCTGAGAAAGAATTGTGCAAAAGGGGAACAAGAGTAGGCTCACAACCCGGGAGAAGAAAATTGAAACCGCACGCCCTGGGGGACACGTGATCTTTCTTTTGGAATTTAGTCAACAAGAGACAGGAACCATGTCCCTGAGGATGGTTGGAAAAGATGAAGCTCCGCGGGAAAGGTCGCAACATTATTTTGAAAAAAACTTGTGTGAAAAAGACGGGGAAGGGGGGAAAGGGCAAAATCGGGTGGGCCCACGGCCAACGAAGCTGTTCGGTTTTAAAGAAAAAGTATACGTGGGAAAACGGGCCGAATTGCATCAAAAAAGGGGGGGGTTTGGGCGGAAGAAAACCGGGAAAAGGACGATAAACTTTAGGGGGGAGGGGAAAAGAAAAAGACTGGAAATGGCAGAAGTTCCTGCGCCTGCCAAAAAAAATGCCCACAAGCCGATTCTGCTTCGGGGGAAAAAGGAAAGGAAAACCCGGGGGCAAAGAGACAACGAAGGGGTCAGGAACCTATATACGAACAAGAAAAAAAGGGGAAAATGAGGTGCAGGATAGTGTGAAAAACCGCTTTTGTTAAGAAAGGCTTTCGGGGAAAAAAAAAAACGACAACAAAGGGGGGGGAGACAGGAGGGGTATCAGAAAAGGCCTTCCCTTGAGCAGGGGGGGCGGCAATCGGAAAAAACACAAATTCTCTACGGCTTCAAAGGAAGAAAAAAAGTCGGGAATATTTTCAAAAAAACAAACGGGGTTGATTTCGTAGGCCGTGAGAAACTGACGGGTCTGTCTTCGTCAGGAAAAGAAAGTTAAGACGAAAACAACACGTTCGAACTGTACCGAAAGGGAAAAACATTTTGCGTTTGAAAATCGGCTATACAGGGGAATCCGCACAAAGAAGGGGTTGGTACGGGCAGCCATACCAGAAGAAGAAAAACCGCACGGTTTTACCGCTAAAAGTGAAAAAAGGACTGGAAAAGAAAAAAAACACAGGAATTGGAGAAAAGGGCTGGGAGGGGGAAGGAAAAGGGGGAACTCTTCTTAAGGGGGGGGGGTGAGGATGGGTGAAACTCAAGGGTGAGGGAAAGCTCGAAAAGAAAAATTCGACATTTGGAAAACAGAGAAGACCACTCTGGTTGAAGGGAAAAAGAGCCGCTGGACCCAGCGCCTCACGGAAAAAGGCACAATATCCCAAGAAAACGGAGAGGAAAAGAATCACTTTGGAAAGGGGGGAAAAGGTGTTCCCTATCGATATCATACAACCCACTTAACCCAGTGGAGGAGCCCGGTGATCTAATGACTGAAAAGGACAGCCAAACGATAAAAAAACTACAGGCCGGGTGGATCTCTCTCACAAGATTAGGAGGGAATCCATCATAATTGCCGTTAGTGTAAAAGGTTATTACAGTTGGAGGGAAAACTTGTAGTGGGGGGGGGGGGGGAAAGAAACAGAGTTGAATAGCGAATAGGGAAGACGTCTGGGGAAACAAAAGGGAAGTCTTGAAGGGGAAAAGAAGGAAAGATGACACTGTGGGAGGGGAAAGGAGCGCGAGATAGGGGGAAAAAGCGCTCGTTCTAAAAACCAGAGTGAGCCGGGGAACCTGAAGAAGAGGGGGGTCAAAGTGTTCATCCAGGCGAAATTTCAAATCCAAAAAAGACAATAAGCGCGCACTTAGGAAACCCCTTTCTGTGGAGGGAAAACACGAAAATTCCTGTCAAAAGGGGAAAAAAGGCGCAAGAGTAAACAAAAGTCGGATATGGCGACCCCGGTGAAAAAGAGAGTTAACCGGCAGGGAACGAGGAAAACCGATGGATAAAGAAAACAGGACAAACAAGGGGTTTCCTGACTACCGGGGGGTTGAAAGAACCCTATAAAAAAGGGGCACTTCCCCAAAGACAGGAAAAAAAAAAAAAGTCATTAACGTATCACAAGAGAAAAGGAAGTGGGGGTCTCAAGCGCGAATTGCTCAAAAAAGAGGGGTGAATCCGGGAGGGCCATCCGAAAGGACAAAGAAAGCGAGGCCCCGACCCTCTCTCGCCGAGAAAGGCAGACATTGGAAAAAATGATGTGGAAAACCGCGTAAGTTTCAATGGCAGGAGGACCAAGCCGGCGTCAAAGCAAAAGAAAGGGGGGAAGACACAGAAACGATGTTTTCGTGAAAAAAGGGGGGTCGTTGCAAGTACCTGCAAAGAGCGTCTACTTGCCGAAATGTTCCGAATGAAGAAAAGAAGCGGCCCCTGTGTTTTGGAAAGGGAGAAAACCGGAAAAGTAAAGATCAGTACGGATTTCTCAAACCAAACCTCCGGTAGCTCATTGAGGGGCCAAACCAGGGGGGCCAATCGCATGTCGAGAAAAAAGGGGTTAACAAATGGAGTGGGGGAGCGCCCCCCACGTCAGCCGTAAAAAACGATCAAGGAAGGACGAGGTCCGACCGCCAAGGGGGAAAAAAGCCAGTTGGGGACGAAGAAGGTCCCCGGGTCCAGGAAAATCGGCCGCCAGGATTGAAGCCCTCTCAGGAAATATGGAGAAAAAAAAGAGAAAGGCCGAAAGGGAGAAATGAAACGGGTTGTTCTGTTTGAATCCAATTGAAACCTTCCACCAGAAAAAAAAAAAAGGAGGTCGATTCAGACGGCTAGGGGAGAGGGTGAAAAAAAAACAGCAATAATAAAACCAAGAAACTCCGGTGAAAAACGAAAGAACAAGTACCCAGCCAAGCAAAAACTACACAGACGGGAGAAAAAGGTGTTTGCAATCCGGAAAAAAAAAAAAGGGGGGGTGTAGGGGGGGGACAAGACCCAGTTGCGAGAAGAAATACAAGAAAGAGGGGTTGAAATCCAAAAAAATATTCCCTAAAACGAGGGGATGACGGAAACCTAATCATTTATTCTGGGAGAAAAAGAAAAAAACTGTGAGAGATTACAGCAGTAAGGAATAATGGAACATCCAGAAAAATGGAGACTCCATCCGTGGTTTGTCTGCAAGAACAGACTCAGTTTACCGGCACGAGCTGACCTTACCGGGATAAAAATAAAAAAAGTGATCGCAACGATCGAGGGAAAAGGGTGTCGGTTTTTTACAGAGTGACATTTGGGGGATTAGATTAAGAACATTGATTAATCAAAAAGCAAGGGAAGGTGGGGGGAAGCGGTGGTGAAGGGGAGTTTCCGTGATGTGAGGACAACAGGGCTCACCAAGCTCCGGCCCATAGCAAAAAAAAAAACCGCATTCGAACCGCCGAAAAGCACGTCCGCGCCGAGTCCTGGAGTTTAAAATAGAACGGTCCAGAGGAAAATCCTACAAAAACGCACTCGGGGGGGCGGGGACAAAAGGGTACAACAACGCAAAAAAAGCCCATTCCACAGAAAAAGTCATACCTTGCGGCGACACTCATTGCAAAAAAAGAAAGGTGAGTCACGAACGGGAAACACGGGAAAACTTAGAAAAAAAAAACTTCCGCCCGGGAGAAAGAAATAAAAACCTCTCAAAAAGATCAAGATATGTAGCGGCCAAAAAGGTGCCTTTCTCAAAAAAACCCGTGTGGAAAAAACCATGTCTCCGCCATAAAAAGAGACCAGGGCAATTGAGGGAAACTCGCTCCGGGGGAAGCTTCATGGAAAGGGGGGGTAATTGCGGGGGGGACCCTCGTTGTGTGGGGAAAACGTGGTTTGTCGAAGATCCTTAGGGCTCAGGAGAGTGAAAAAATGATGCGCCGTGCGACGGAAAGTAGGATGGAGCAGACATCACTGCGAGCAAAAGAAGGGAGAGGAAAGAGGGGTTGTGTTTGCGACAAAAAAAAGACCCGCAAATCCAGCAGAACCTCGAAAAAAAAAAAAGGTGGTTATATTCATCCAATGGGGGGGAGCGAAAAACCACAAGAAAGGAAAAGATTTCACCCGGCCCCCCTCACAAGCGGAACACGAAAACGAGCGGCGACGAGAGAGAAGGGGGTTGGGGGAGGGACTAGTGAGAAAAATAGTCACATCAGAAAAAAAAAGTAAACTGCTTGGGGGAAAAAAAAAGGTACCAAAAAAAAGGGACTTTTGGGAAGGGAGTCCCCTTCTGGGGCCTCGTAGCGGCGTAGGATGCCTTCGTTTTTGCCGGGGGGCCTGTCAAAAAAACAAGGGGAAGGGTCAAAACCGAGCAGGGGAGGCTAGCGGCGGTCAACAACGACAAAAAAAAAAAGGAGGTGTTCTTCGTACTGAAAGGGAGAATGGTCAAAAACCACGGAAAAGAAGGGTTCGGAGGAGGGAAAAAAACATATGGTCGAAAGGGAAAGGGGGGAAACTGCCTTCTTTGGCGGAAAAAAAAAAAAATGGGGAACAGAGGTGGGAGGATTCTTTGGAAAGGGACGTCTTCACTCGCAAGTCCTGAGGCCAAAAAAAAAAGGGGAATCTCGAAAAGCCGGACACTGGGTGCACAATGGACTCGTTAGGCAAAAAAAAACCACCCCTTTAGGATGTTCAAACCGTCCCCGCACCCTGGCGGGAAAAACCTGACCTTCAGGTCCATCAGAAAAAGAAAACGCGAATTGATATACTGAAAAAAAAAGGCGGAAAAAATTGTCAAAAGGACCTGAGCCGGGGAAATTTTCGCAAAAGGTATGGTCAACCCTCCAGGTGAAACTGAAAAGGTCGTCACAAGGGGTCGTTTGACAAAAAAACCATAGGACGGGCGCGGATCGGGGGGAGTTCCCCAGGACTAATGATGGAGGACGACCCATGCCGATTGCGAAAAAAGGGGGGGGGGGGAACAAACCTACCAAAACTTTATGAGGTTGGGAAAGATTGTAGACAAGCGTCCCTTGGCCGGAATGAGTGATTTTCGTGGGGGGGGAAAGCAAAGCTTAGACAAAAAAGCCGAAGAAAGGGAGGGGTCCGGAACAGGTCCCTTTATCAAATGCTCCAGCAACGTAGCCGCGACAAAATGGCCCTAAAAGGGAGGCAGGAGAACACCCCTTAAAAGGAGAAGGGGGAAAAAAACTGATCGTTTTCAAAAAGTGCAGCGGGAGAACTAGCAAAAAACGGTCTTGGCACAACCGCCCCATGACTTACAAAAAGGGATGCGGTGTATCCATCCATACTTTGACAAGAAAGTCAAAACTGATGGGCAAAAAATCGGCTTTCCGGGGGGAGGCCTTTCAAAAGGGGAAGGCGGAAAGTTTCCGGAAAGAAAAAGTTCAGGAAAAACCACTTCCTGGTGGGAAACGGGAAAGCCGCTATCACGGGAAGGTTTGGGGGGTTGGAAGGAGCGTCCGGAAAAGGAACTAATAGGGTACTTCCACAAAATAAAGGTCTACCTTTAACCGGGAGGAAACATTGTGCGGGTAGGGAAAAAAGATGGATAGAAACGGTCCGGACGGGAAGGGTTCACCCTAAAAGGGGGGCGTTTTGGTACGGGGAAAAACCTCCCATCGAGACTTACCGACGTTTAACCCACAAAACGGGCCTCGACTTTGGGAAGGAAGCAGGACATTTCGACAAAGGGGCGGTTTTGAGAAATTCAGGGGGGGGGTCCAACGTTGGGGGTGCGTTGGAAAAAATTTCAAAAAAAAAGAAAATCACGCCCCAAAGGTTGGGGTCAGAAAAAAGGGTCCATTTTTCAGTAGGAGAAAAAAAACTCTGGGGTGGGAAAAAAACAAAGAACAAGAAAAAGCCATAAAAGAGCGCCAAGGAAAAACAGAATCCCAGCGTGAAAGGAAGGAAAAATGGATCTTTTCAGGGAAACTTTGGGGGGGCTTGGGACAGCTCGGAATTTCAGGAGAAGACTATGCCTCGAAAAACTACCAGCGGGGGATCCTAGAAGTTTCAAAAAAAAAAGGACGCCAACAACGTTGGCGGGAAAAAAACGTCCTGGAACCCGGATGATAAGAAAAAAAAGGAGGAGGAGGAAAGAGCAGAGAAAAAAGCCAATCAAAGAAGCCCGGTAGTTGGGGAGTGTTTCGTAACAGCGAAGTCTAGATCACCAGGAAAGGGGGGTTGGTAGAGAAGGGAAGAGCGAAAAATGATTCTTGAAGAGCCGGGGAGAACGCTGACTCTGGGGCATATGTAAAAAAAATTTCAGGGGAAGGGAGCGAAGACCTGGGAAAAGGGTACTTTGGGGAAACCAAAAAAAGGCGACGAAATGTCGAAGGGGCATGGAAAAAGAGGAACTAACATTTGAAAAAACAATGGAAAGCACAACAAAAAAAAAACGACTGTCAAAAAACGCAAAGGAGAAAAAAAGCTTGTTTCGAAAGGTAAAAAGGGTGCCGCAGCCGTTCACCAGGGAAACGTCGGTAGAAAAAGGGGCGGAGTATGGCTGCCCCCGTACCAAAAAAGAAAAAAAGTCGCGGATGGAAAGCGAAAGGAAAACCCGCCCCAATGTTAAAAAAAGGGAGTAAAGTCGAATTGCCGACAAAAGGGAAGACCTCGGTCCAACTGGCCCCCGATTAAAGAAAGGAACATCACCAGGAAGTTGGAAATCCTGGTAAGCAAGCGAAAAGGAACAGTATGGGTGAAAGGAAAGCGAGTGAGAAGCACCAACGGGAAAAACCATACAAAAGGCCGCTCAAGCAAAGAGAGGAGAAGCCCCAATTGAAAGTCAAAAATCATGGGAGGGACACGGTTTCCAAGGCACAGGCGAAACCGATCCGGGGTTGAAAGATCACAAAAAAACGTATATAGGCACCAAACGAAAGGGGAGTAACCTTCCCCGTGGGTCAAAAGACACGCAGGCAAAGGGGATAGGAGAAGAAATCTGTCTGTGGAAGGAAAGGAAGCGGCTATGAAAAATTGACGGGAAGCTTGAAAGAAACACTCAAGGGTTATAAAGAAGAATGATCGAACGAAAAAAAAGTTTGGAATGCCATGAAAGCTCAATCAATAGTTGCCAAAAGCCTCGGGAATTCAAACAAAACTGAAACAAAGCATCGGGGAGGTTCCACGCGAGTCGACCGCAAAAAACCCTGCGGTTTATCGCGAGGGGGAAACCCGGCTGGAACGCTGGCCCGGAATCCAATCGGCATGAAACATGGGAACGTAATTGGAAAAAAAAAAAAAGAAAGTGCGAAAGCCAGGCAGGAAAGGGCGAAAAAGATTTAAAAAAAGGGTGGGGGACTACGTATTCCATTGTGCAAAAAACCTTTCAGAATAAAGAAATGCCAGAAACGAAAGGAAGGCGCGCGATTGTAAGAGTCCAGAAAGAAAAATCGACGAAGAGATTGAAAAAAAAAAAGCCTATACCGGCGACCAAAAAAACAATGGTGGTGCAAGAAACCGTTGAAAGAAAATAAAGAAAAACGAGACTATAACCAAGAAGGGGGGGAGGTAAAAAGCGAATCAAAAAGGCGCCACGTTAGAAGGGGACCCTAAATCATTAGACAACTTATGCCCGAAACCCGAGTCATTGAGCAGGAAAAAGAAGGACCCCAGGAAAATAGAAAAAAAAAGGTTGTTTGTTAACGGCGCAGGAGCGCAGGACACACGAGCGATGTGCCTTACCAAAAAAAAAATTTCCGGTCAGGCACGAGTCACAAAACCCAAAATTGATCTGCACAAAAAAAAAAACGCGGTGAGGGTACCCGGCCGGGTGAAATAGGGGAAGAGGGGGGGGTGGGCGATGCAGCTCGGGGTTTTGGGGCCGGAAGGGGGGTGGGGTGGTGTTTCGGGTGGGGGGGGGGATCCGGCGGAGTGATTGGAAAAAAATCTCACAGCTCCGAAGAAAAGAGACCGGCTCCAAGAAAGTCCCGCGGGGCACGGGGAGGGGAAGCCTGCGCAGCATTCGAAAAAAGGAACAAGCCTGGGAGGTTCCTACAAAGGGGCTACAACAAACACGCGGGTTTTAAAAAAGGGAACGGTTTAACAAGAACGACGACATTCATAAAAAAAGAGCAAAGAGACCTCATGCCTGACGACTAAAAAAAAAAAGAACAGGAAACGGGACAACGCCAACAAGAATTGCGCGAC
>Ga0179593_1192662_pt1 | contig 10944 bp, 10 predicted proteins | sample CZODoug2_1_08_16_FD_185931 | JGI IMG/M metagenome (GOLD analysis project Ga0179593, IMG submission 185931) | Vadose zone soil fungal communities from Angelo Coast Range Reserve, California, USA - CZODoug2_1_08_16fungal (PacBio error correction) | ecosystem: Environmental > Terrestrial > Soil >...
TATTTAGCTGTATCGGGGGGGGGTACTGCAAGGACCGTGTGGCCCATGATACCACGGGGTGCGCCTAGCGGCAAGAACGTGGGGGTGGGAGCGAGCGGAGGCGATAGACCCGGTTTTCTAAAATGAAGGATCAAGGTGGAAAGAAGGAGGGGGGAAAATGTGGCTGCCAGGGGGGTGTAACGCGGGTGAACAGGTTCAACAGGTTGGACTAACCTCCTACGGGTACGGAGCTAAGGGAGGGGATCCTAAGACGGAACAGTCCGGGTTAGGGGAATAACCCGCCACATATCTCCTTAATGGGGACGAGGCACGCAGGGCATTCAATTGGCAAATGCACGGTCTAAGCCCTCAAATGAAAAGCGAGGAGGACGAACTCGCGGGAACAAAGGGTGAAATCAGAAAAGAAAGGGGGGAGACAGGGGGAAAAGTTCTCTTAACTGGAAACCTGGGCACATTCAGAGGAGGGCCCGCGAAAGTCAGGGTCGGAACTGCTTTGGTCAGTCGGCGTAGCCGTCGCTTCAAAAAAAGGGGGGAAAAGAAAAAAAGAACACACATGAAGGAAATTGTCCCTACGACCATAGAGGAAGAGAAGTGCACGGCCCCGGTGTGGGGTACCAATCAATCGACAAGAAAAGGGACAAGGGCACTCAAAGGGGTCTACCAAGAAAAAAAAAAAAAACCAAAGGCAGAGGAAAGAGTGGCGGGGGAAAGGAGTGCTTAATCATTCAACCATATTAGGAGAAAGTCTCTTTGCGTGAATCGTACCTCTAGGGCGACAGGAGTAAGAGGAACACTCCCGACGACTAAGGGGACACCGAAAAGATAAAAGGGGATGAAGAGAAAAAAAATTCAGGAAACCGACGCGACTCGCAGTACCAAAGAGGGTCCAGGACCCTTTTGACGGGGCGTGGAACTGGAGAAGAAGGCTCACATTCCTCCCGAGGGAGGGACGCATTTCGTGCTAAGGGGAGGTTACATGTATATAAACGCAATCTTGTAGGAAGAGAGGTACTAAATGAAGCCAGGGAAAGACGGCGAGCTTTCTTCCCAAAAACTACCGAAAACTGGTTGGAGGAGAAGAAAAAATAAAAAAACGGGCCCCGGGAAGATCTTAGCCATCTAAACCGGGCCCGACTCTTGAATCGGGGGTAATTGAGAAAAAAGGTGTTTCAAACACAGGAATGGAACTGCCCGAAGGGCACAAAATACAAGAGGGAGGCGATCATAGTTGGAACGTTATTGACGTCCTCAGGCCCGCTGACATCCAGGGGAGCGAGAAAAGAAACCGGCCCAGCAAGTTTCGCTGAAGATCTAAGGGGACATTGAGGGGGAGCGGTGACGGCACGTTAGGATAAAAAAAAAAAACATGAAAGGGGGCACGTTGGTGGGGGAAAAAAAAAACTAGAGAAACGGAGCTTTGGAAAATAAGGGGAGCCATGCAATTCGGCAGCCCTGACTGGGGAAAGGCAGAACATGAAAGGAATCACAAAAAAAAAAACGTGCATTTCCCATGGCTCCTTTTTTTCTCGAAATACCAACACCCCTTCTTGACAGCGGGGAAGAAGGTTCGCCGGGGGAAAGGAAGACAAAGAACTGTGGAGGGCGAGAAAAAGAAAAGATGGACGATTCTGGGATGATTACGAAGGAAGCTGGCGTACAGGACCGTCAACGAGAAAAACCAAAAGCGGGGGACTCGAAACAGAGAAGAGAAGAGGAAAAACTTCTTTGAACTTTATTCGAACGGGGGAGTTGCACGAAGAATGGCGGGAAAACGATGTGGTGTTAGGAAAAAAAAAAGGCTTCAGGGGTCAGGGGGGGACAGGTGCCGTACTGAGAATCAAAAAAGGACCCGGGGAGTTCGTGGGGGACCTAAAAGGAAAATCTCGAATTTTCCCAAAGGTTGTCCGATAAATTAGCGGGAAACCTCAGGGGGGAGAGTCTAAGGGGGAAACGCACTGAAGGGGAGATACGAAAGGAGAGTGGAACTCCAGAAATTGTAGACGCGGCAATGGCAGGGACGAAATCATATCCGGGGGGTTTCCGCCAACTTGCTCGTGGGTCCTTTGGGCAAGACAAGGGGACAAAAGAAGCAAAAAGGTAAACGGCAAAAAAGGGGGCAGGAGAGAGAAAACAACAAACTAGGAGGTAAATCTATATCTAGAAACACAGGAGGCGACGTGAACTGGGTGTGACCGGACGGGAAAGGAGAGAAACACACGAGAGGTAAGGGACCGGCAACAGATTAATCAAAAAAGGACATGACAGGCGGCAAATGAAGACACGCTCCTTCGGGAATCCCATGCCCGTGGCGATAAACACGGAGAGGGAACCTAAAGCTCAAGGTCCGCGGGACGATCGAAACCACGGGAATCTACGGGGGGCACTTGGTGTAACCACAAAAAGGAAGGAAGCGCGCAAAATACTGCACAGGAACCACGAAGGCCGGGAAAAACTCGCTCAATGTGGGTTTTCACTCACACAGGGTCGAATCAAGGAAGGAGAAGAAATTCTCGACCTCATAGACAAAAATAAAGGGAAGACTCAGATCCTTCTAGGGGTCGAGAACGGGTGGAGAAGGGACTTTCGGGACGAAAATCAAATTACGGGTAACTCCGAAAATAGTCAGGGGGACTCAAACCAGTGGATCAGGGAACTCCAGGGGAGGCAGTTAAAGTCCTTCCAGGCTAACCAGAAAAACGAACCTTGAAAAAGGTACGTTTTTTGGAGTCGAAACCCATCAAACCAAAAAATGGGGACAGGGCCTGCGATCTTTTTCGGGGGTTTCTGTAAGGCACCATTACGTTCGCGGACGCAACTGGCGCTCGGGTGCCACTAAATTAGGGCGAGGGTGGTAAATCACGTGTCATCCTGGAATAGGAACATCCGCACCATGTCCGGGTCACGCTCCAAAAAAAAAGGGTTAACCCAAGAGCCTTTGAAAAGTAACTGCAGGGGGGTCCACCGGCAGTCTGGTTAAAGAAAAGATTCCATGGATGCCTCTTTGAGAGGGCCTTCAATCAAGGGGCTAAATATATGCAGCCAAGCTCTATGAGCGGGGGGGGGACCGAGAAGTCATACGGGGGGTGGGAGGGACCAGAGACAATACACATGATCTATTCGGAGACCGTTGATATTGCGAAAGAAACGGGGGGAACCATAGACATTTGTCCGGCAGAAAATGGGGAAGATCAGGGAAGGGGGAACGGGGGGAGAACAGGAGATGTCAAAAAAAAAAAAAAAAAACCCGGAACAAACCGCCTTGCCAACTATGCCGAAAAAGAGGGTGGAAGCCAAAAGGCTTGCAAAATCGCCCTGAGCAACGTGCGCACGCCAAAAAACGGAAAGGGCGAGGAAAAAAAAAAATGAATGAACAGGCGGATGCCATTAAACGGTGTTAAAATGAAAGGGCCTTTACACATCATACGAGGAAAGGGGGGGGCGTCCGGGTCAAGACGGCAGAGGCCCGGGGCATGGCAAAGAACTCTCTTGAGGTCAACTCATCGCTAGCCGAGGAAGATAACTCGGATCCTCGGGGACCTAGTGAAATCCACTGCTCCTGACGCAGCATCGGTGGCATGCGAAGACTCCGGACGAACTAGCCGCGGAAGGGCCGGCAAAAAACAACGGGGAGGGAAAGAAGGTGCTAAGGGCTGCAAACAAGGGGACAAGAGCCATTGTCAAAAGATGGGGGTTCCCACACCCCTTGGGCCGTGACGTATACCCAGATATGGGGGGCGGAGTCATTCTTTCAAACCTGGCTGGGCAAACCAGGGAGAGGGGAAAAGTAGAGCGTCCAAGACGCGAATCAGCAGGACAAAGCAGTCCCTCCATGACTCAAAAACGAAACTCAAGGAGGGCCCCTGTTCCAAATGGAAAACCCGATACCCTTCGGAAAGCTCGATAATCACGGGGGGGGGGGATCGGAAGAGATTTAAAGAAAAGGGGAGGGACTCAGAAAAAAAAAGAAACATGACATATAGAGGACCGCGGAGGAAGGAGATGGGTGTGGGCGCTTTAACTGAAAACCGGACGCTTTACCGGACATTAAAGAAAAGAAAAAAGAAGAGGGAATACAACCGTCGGATCAGGTAGTCATCAAGAAAGGGGGAGACACAACAGCGGTCAAAAAAGCAGGGGGGCTCGGCCCCAATTCACGAAGACAAAGCGATCCGTATTCTACGCACAGATGGGTCAGAGGCGCCTCGGATAGTCCAAACCACTCTCTTCTAGAGGGGACGCCAACCACGGGGGCGTAATGCACCTTGGACACAGGGCCGGACGGCAAAGAAAAAACCGAAGGCCGAGAAAAGAATCGATCTCACAACACAACGCTTACACTCTCTATATTAGGGCGGCTCGGTATCGGTATTTTTACGCTTCCGGCGTGTCCCCTTGCAAACCCCCTTGGGGGCAGACGAGCGGGGCAAGCTCTTGGGGATCAAGGGCGATCAAGAGGTTCAACGAGAAGAAGGGGGGAAAAGAGGAGTTGGACGAAACGGTGTTTGAAGGGGGGACCCGTAAAGTGCCGGGGTTGTGAACGCGAGGGGGGGGGCGCAACAGGATAGAGAACAGAACCGACTGGTGGGTCGGGATGCTCTAATCCATCGGGAAAGGGAATAATGGAAAGGGGGGGCCCGCAAGGTAGTGACTGACCCGATCGAAGGCTCAGAAGGGGGGTGACTATTCCAGCCAGAGAGGGGAGAAAGCTGGGTCAAAGCCGCTTCTATAACAAGCATTATCTCTAAAATTCGCTCAAAAACAAAAAGTGAGAGACGCGCCCCGAAAGGAGCTTCAAGAGGGCTCTACGCGGAAAGAGTGAGGGACTTTCGTTTGGACCAAACTCAATTCAATGACTTACGGGGGAAGGGGGGGCAGGCCCTAGGAGAGGAGGGGAGGACGAAATAGTGGTTACTGCGCATGAAAGCAAGAAAAAACGACCATATCTGCGTCAACGGTAACGGACCTGGGTGTGGGGAACCCAGAAGCCTCGGACAAGGCGCCCTGGACAAGAAAAAACGCACTGGGGGTGGGGAGGAAAACCGGAACCCCGACCGGCGCACGGCAAAGAAACGACTCATCTTTGAGGGTCAGGAGCGAGCATCACAACGTGCTCACTGACTTTCGATCGTAAATAAAGAGGCTAAGAAGCTTAGGAGGAAAAAAAGTCACTGACGCTCATGATGTAAGAGTGAAAGCAGCCGCACAGTCATCCAGCCGCGATCGCAGTACCCTGATGTGGGTCCAGGCCCCTTGTTGAATGGGTCCGACAAAAAAAGGGGCAATAAGAAAGAGAAGGCACAAGTTCGGGGGAAATGACAATCTCGCTTAAGGGGGGGCAGTTCTCAAGTGCTGGGACTGGGGGGCTATGCCGGCAAGCAGGGGGGGGGAAGGAAAACGCTGCTAAAAAATAAAAGAGGGGCAAGCGGTCTGACTGATCGTAACCCACCCGACCGGAAATTGGACTCTCCAACTAAGCAAGAACAAGGCCTCAGGGGAAACACTTATCTGTAATCTCAAGGGGGGGGGGAGCCGCCGAAAGAGCGTGGGTCTTGATAATTAAAAGAACCTGGTCCAAAGGCAGATGAGACGGGAAACAACCATCCCTCCGAGTGAGGCCAGGGGAAAAGATGGAAGGAACGACGGCCCGAGGAGAAGGTTATAAGTTCCCCCCGTCCGGGGGAACCCAGTTTCCGCCAAAGAGGCTGACACGTTTTTCTGAGGATTTACTTGGTCTATGTCCGCTGGGAAAGGACACGGGGGGAAAAGTGGAAAAACCTCTATGACGGAAAAAACGGTAGCGGGTGGCAACTCGAGCAGCCAGCCATAAATAGCCATGTATCTGTGCCTACAAACCCCCCTTCAACGATGAAAATAAAAGCGTGATTTCAAGGGGGCAGGGTCAAAAATACAAAAAGTCCTTCGCTCGTGGAAAAAAAGGTTCGGCCAGGGAAGGGAAAACAGCAGCCAACTCTTTGCGAATCCCCATACAAGGAAAAGATCTGGGTAGATGGAGTTACGACGGGAAGTCGGGCGTATTCCAGACAGGGGCAATGAAAAAAAACACGGCGTCTCGACAACCCGGGAGAGCTGCACTTAATGGGGTTCTATGAAGTATCAGGGATTTCTATAGAAAAGAGGGGGAAAAACTATTGTGGTGGGGAGGGGGGACAAAACCTGCGAAGGAAAAGAGGGGGGGTTTCCATGTAACGTAACTGAAAAAAGATCATTCCCGGGGGTAGGGTCACCCCATCACAAAGTATGAAAAAAAAAAAAAACGTAAAGGGGGACCTATCTGCAACAATCGACGACAGGAGGGACGCGGGTGGAAGCGCACTGGAACTGGGACAGAGCTTTCGGAGGAATTATCGCAAACTTTCCGTTCTATCATAGAACTTGTTCCGGTAAAAAAAACTTGGGGAGCGTGGGGAAAAAATTTCCCAAACAAAAAGGGGAGAAAGGGAACAAGGTACCCGTCGACAAACTGTTGAGCGCTGGGAGAGTCAAAACAAAAACAACGGATGAGAGAAAGAAAGAAAATATAGCTCACCAGTCGGAGGACGGCCGGTCCTTCCGTGTAAACCATTATGAAAGGAAAAAAAAAATCAATGCCGAAAAAAACAAAAAGGGAGAGGATCGACTCCGGAAATGAATCTTCATACTGCAAAAGGAAAGAACTCTCCTTCGGGGACAATCACCATCCCAGTGCGCTCACCCCGATCGAAAAGTGCGCTCGATTGTAAAACCCGAAGTCGAAAAACGGGAAAATAGTGTGAAGTGGTGGACCACGAAGAAAGGTCATGAGCGCGAAGTAACGGGGAACCGGAACCACTCTTCACTTGAAAAATCTAGCAAGTGGGTGGGGTTCAAGGCCAAAAAGGGGGAGAAAACACGGCTCGGGTAGCAAGCCCGATATCCGAAGGAAAAGAAGTGGGACGGAGAGCAAGTCTCAGTTGAGAAGACAAAAGGCGCAGGAGTTCGAATACGAAAAACCGGACGTCGGTAACTATTCACCTATCGTCTAAGCAGGTCAGTGGAGAGACAATACGGAACTGCTTTCAGCCCAAGAGCGAACATTCTCAGCAGGAAAAGACGGTGGGGTCGCGACAAACTCTAAATTTCCCGGAAAAAAAAAACTGGTATCATCGGTGAAGGGGGTTTATGAAGTCAAAGGGGTTACACCTGGGGGACACGGGAACTGCGCTAAAAAGTGGAAAAAACAGATACAAAAAGGGAGAAAAGTAGCTAGGTTTGAAGGACAAGTCCAACCCTGAAGAGGAACAGACAGCAACGGAAGGGAAACTATCGAAACGGTCCCAGAAAGAGTTTTTCCGGAACCTGCGGGTAAACAAGGAACGGGACTGGGGAGCGCAAGGGATTCCTCGGGGCAGCAGGACGAAAAAATCACGAGGTCCCCTAAATCTCGGCGCCACGCAGAGAAGGGGAAGCGTTTGTGACCTGCATGAGAACAAGAAATTTTTCAAGTTTCTGGGTCAGTCAAGACCCAGGAACGAGGCCACTTACTGAGGTGTCCTAAGACGACGGGCCTAACCTTTGCCGTCGCGCCAAAAGGTTTAGAGAGAAAAAAACCGAGGTTAGGGGGTTTTCGAAAACCCGATCAGTAAGGAAAAACGCTCCACCGATGCGCACAGGCAGAACAAAAGAGGGGCCGGCATCGACCGGTCAGAAACACGGAAAGGCACGCCTGCGACGCGAGGTCCCGAGAAAGTCCTGCGCCTTCTGATGCAATTCGTTTGGAAGCGACCACGTCCACAAACTTGAAGTGGGGAACGGAAGGGACGGGAGATCGGCTGGGAAAGGCCAAAAAACCCACCCCACAAAAAAAAAACCGACTTCCGAGGCAAATTCTTAAACTCTCGGTGAAGTCAAGCACGAATCCTTTACGTGTAAAAACAGATAAGGGGCCGCGAGCAGGGGGGCAGCGGTCCAGTCAGAAATCCAGTGCGACCGCAGCGGGGATGCTGTCCGCTAACGGAAAAAAGATATAGCCAGGGGTCCGAGAAGGGAGGGACGTCCGTTCATACCAAGGGGAGGGAGCCTTGGTTCCAGGCGCTTGGCGCAGCGATTGGGGGGGGTAAACCCACACCCTTGGTCCTGTACAGGAAGAAAGCCAGATATTTGGCTAGACATTCGGGAACTTGGGAGTTCAACTGCTCGGAAAGAGATGCGTAGTACGCGAAGGGATCCAGCCGCCTGCAACAGGGCAAAAACGACATGACGAAGGGCCACGCCCAGAAAGAAAAACAGTTTCCAGCGTAGAAGGTGGGGCCCTCTACCCGCTTCAGGCGAGAACTAAATCCCTGGGGAGAGAAAAGTCCTTGACAAAATAATTGAGAAAAAAGACGAAAGGAACCAGGGGGGCAGAGCGGCCGGAACTCTGCCATCATTTAAGGATGTTCGCGGTAGGTCACAGAAAAACGGACGCGTTACCGCCGTAGCGAGACCAAATATATCTCCCATCGATCAGTCTTCAGTCAGAGCCGGGGGAAGAAAAAATCAACATCTTTAAACCAACAAGAAGCGCCAAAAGTCAAAGCCCCGGCATAAAAGGGCGATCCCGTAAAGAAAGACAGAATGATGGGGAAGCGCCTCTAGAAAATCAAAACACGCGCGTTGAAAGAAGGCGCCACAGAGGGTGAGGAATGAAGGTAAAACCGGTCCCCGTATAAAACCAAAAACAAGATGACCAGAGAGAGGGAACAGGACAGATCGAGGCACAACCACAGGAGGAGTAAGGAAGCGAAAAAAGAGGCTGGTTCTCCTTCTGTAGTGAGGTTACGGCGGACCGTGTGGGCACCAAAGGAAAAAAAGGTGGGGAGCAACGAGAGCAAGCTCGGGTGATCGCGAGGAAAAAATCACAGAAGGTTCGTCGAATACGGGAGAGGGGACTTGGATGACTTTATTTGGGAGTTTTTGGGGACCTCGTTAGGGGGGGTGAAACAAGGTTTTCCGGAAAAAAGGGATGACTAATACCTGTCAACGAAGGGTAAAGACTAAACTAGCAGCGAGTGGAAGGAAGCATTCCGGTTTCGGTTAATAACACCAACGCACACATAAGAAAGGGGATACTCTACGCCGAGATTTCATTCACGGCATGCGCTTCGAAAAGAGTCAGGCGCGCGTAAGGACGGGAGCGACGATCCAAACTTGCTGCTATCACCGGAGCAGGGTATCTGGGGCCACGGCTCTACGCTGGGAAACTCTGGGCAATAATACGGGCGTGGGGCCGCTCGTTAATGTCATCAAAAAGGGGGGGTGGTCACGGCGTCTCCGTCGCGTAAGAACATCTCTGGGAAGCGCATGAACATCAGGAAGAAGCCTACGACCCTCTCGCTAAAACTTGTCCCAGTAACTTGTGGGGAAAACCCAATCGTCCTCTGAAAAGCGCGGTGGGAGCACCACGGTTGGTAGCCCTTACGAAATCCCGGGCCGGCCATCCGCGAGGATAGTTCGTTCCGTATGGGGCGAATCAGGCCCCACGAGAAACGACCACGAGCGTGAGGAGAGGGAACCTTCGAAAGAAAGAGGCGGGCGTTATCTGACACGTCAAGCGCGTTATTTTTGATCAAAAAAGTTCGGGAGCAGGCGCGGAGCGTGACCGCGCGATCAGCTACCTTCAGGGGGAACAATGCCACATTTGAACGTTCGTCAGGAACGACTTGGGGAAGCCGGCAAGGCTCAGGATGAGTACGAGGTCCCATCGCTGCGCAGGGCGTTCACAAAAAGTTGGAGGGTACAAGTAGGGACCGCAATCAAAGGGGGTATGGACAAAGAGGGGCGCCGGCATTGGCATCGGGTAATGCCGGATCTCGGAATTACCAAAACATACGACCTTGGATTAGAGGAACACTGGGACTAAAATAAAGGTCAAATTCATGGGGAAGACGTATAGCAATCACTAGGCACAGAAAAGCTTAGAGGGGGTAGTGGAATTACAGCACCGTTTCCAGGCGATTTCCTTCATAGGGTCACCAAACGCTCCCGCGATATTTGAAAGGAACGATAAGTATTACCCAGTGGGATTGAATGCACGCTGGGCCCGAGACAGCCAGGAATGAAGATGGAAGGGCAACGCCGTTGCCGCAAATAAGGGCTGGACAGTTTTCTGAGGGGGCTGTGCCGGCAAAAAAAAAAAAAAAAAAGGGCTTATGGGGGCGATGTCCATGAGGGAAACAATGGAGGGAAACAGTCAGACGGGCGAACGATGCAAAAGTTGGCAAGAAAGAGAAAGGTGCGCGCCCTGTACGGGGGGGCCTACAAACAAGGATAACCCGATGATCCCGCAAGTGACGGGCAAGGGGGGCGCGTGTGTCGAAAAAATACCAAACCCGTCTTGGTCAAAAGCGGGCGCCTTAAAGGGAAAGGGGGCACGACACGTCGCCTGGGATCGTGATGAGACACAGCCCTTAGCGATCGTGGAAAGGGAGTTACTACTTAAATGGGCGGAGGGCCATACCCGTAAGGGGCGCACACACGCGTCTCGACCCCAGAACGGCAGAGGCACTTCTTCTTTTTCTTGAGGAAGCGGTCTTGACGGACCGCTAGAGGTGTAGCCGAGGGTGTTTGGGTCGAAAAGGCTCGACAGGGGGACAAGAAGATTGGTCCAGTGAAAAAAGGTACTTAAAGGGGACAAGGTCACTATTGAAGTGTCAAAAAGGACCCACGATGTAAAGGTTGCACCGGGGTTTCACGGTCGTTAACCGCGTCATCTTGAGTGCATGCGAGAGGGGGAGCGTCAAAAGGTACGGGTATGTGAAACAAGAGATTGTAAGGATTATCATATGCCCGAGGCCATGAAAGAAAAAAACGAGAAGATCAAACTTTGGGGTCCGGCAAACGCCTTCCGGTTCTAAAAAAGGGTGTCATTTCATCCGTTAAAACGAGGCAAACAAGGTTCACAATCGCGACTGTGTGATCTAGTCGGGG
>Ga0179593_1273931_pt1 | contig 10944 bp, 21 predicted proteins | sample CZODoug2_1_08_16_FD_185931 | JGI IMG/M metagenome (GOLD analysis project Ga0179593, IMG submission 185931) | Vadose zone soil fungal communities from Angelo Coast Range Reserve, California, USA - CZODoug2_1_08_16fungal (PacBio error correction) | ecosystem: Environmental > Terrestrial > Soil >...
GACGAAAAAAAAAAAGAAAAAGTAAATCGGGGGGGGGGTACTCAGTGGAGGTGACGTGTAGGGGGGGCAAACATGCAGTCGTCCGACGTCCAGCCTTCTGGACGAAAAGGGGCGGGAAAAAAACCAAACTTCCAAAAAAAACTCGGGTAAAAGGGCTAGCGTTGTGCAAATTCAAAAAAGACTTGGGCTGGGGGGGACCCAACCACACTTCCAGAATATTGGGGGGGTTTCACAGGAAACTGCACCGACAGCCTCGCAGATTGCCCAAGGTTTCTTGGTGGGGAGCACACGAACTCTGAAAGAGGGCCAACACAAAAAAATGGAGCCGTCATGGACATGATGCAAATCGGGGAAAAAAAGGAGGTGGGTGTGGGTGAAAAGCCAGGTTTGGACTACAGGGAAAAAATCAGGAAGGTAAGGGGAAAATTGAGGGGGCATCAGCCCGTGGAGCGGAAAAAAGGCACGGCCTGTTAATCAGACAAAAAACCGTTCAAAATCACTTTCTAGGAGGCCGAGGCAATGTTGGGTTGGGCCAATGGAAGCGGACAAGGCGGCGGTGAGAAAAAAGACTCCCTCTAATGAACACGGTCATTGGGGGGGATCTTCGAAGATAAAGGAAAAAGGGTTGTTGGGTTTGTTACCGAAAAAAGGTTTTTAAGCGTCTGCCAGGTTTCCCGCACGCAAAAAAAAACCAAAGTGGGGAAGGGAAAGGGTGACGCAATTTCACCGCGAAACTATGTCGTCGCAAAAATGCAGGGGAGGGGGAAAAGTCGGCGGGCAAAAACAAACCCGCCGTGAAAATGTGGAGCAACAAGCGTACACACGATGGGGGGGGGGGCATAACTGTCGGGATAGCCGCGGCAAACCCGCCGGAAACCCTCAAAAGTGGGGGGGAAAGAAGGGAGTGGTCACGGGTAGAGCCCCGGCCACAAAACAATTGGCGAAAGGAACCTACCAAATTGGCACAAAAAAAGGGCGGGGGGGGTGAGGGGGGTGGGTCGACAACGACAAACCCCACAGCCAAGGAATTCAGGAACTCCCAAAAGGGGACAACCATTGAAATTAAACTCACCGAGGGATGTTAGCCAAAACAGGGGTTCTGGGTGAAAGTGGGGGGTAGACAGGGGAAGACAACGGCTGGTCCAACAAAGGGGGAAAAAGGAAAGTGAGGGATCAAAAAGAACTCCGAAGTACGACAAAAAAAAAAAGGGGAGCACAATGTCACGGACAAAAAAAAAGAAAAAAAAAACAAACTTACAGGAAAAAAACAAAAAGCTCTCGAGGGGGGGAAGAAGGGAAAAGAATACCAAAAACTACAGGGGGTGGGCAGAAATAACGCAAAGGTTGCCAAAAAGTATGGGCACAAGCCGTTGGCACAAGAAAAAACAAAAAAGGGTCTAAAAGTTGGGCACTAGCCAAGGCCAAACCAAAAACTTCAAGAGAAAAATGAGGGGAAGGGGGGGGGAAAAAAGAGGTCGATAAAAACGGAGGGAGGAAGGTCAATAGGCCAAAGTAAACACACTGTAATATAAGGGGGGGGGGGAACTGAAGAAAGGTAAAAAATTGCAGGGTCCGTAGTGAAAAGAAACATTGTCACATTGCCCCAACCACGGTGTTGGGAGACGTTAGGACGAACCGAGGATACAAGGCAGGGCGTCAAAAAGATGTACGACAGCATAAGGTAGGGGACTACACCGAAATTTCCCCGGGCGACAAATTGAATGAAAACAAAAGGGGGAGGCAAAATGACGCCAAAACAAGAAAAAGGAACAACCGCGGGGGGGACACTGGGGAGGGGATCTAAAGGGATGTTAATCCACGGGGCACACTGTAAGAAAAAGGGCAAAAGAGTAAAAACAAAAGAAGTAACAAAGTGAGTCAACAAAAAAAAGACTAAACACTGGTCCTGACTTTCAAGAAATACTCGGGGGTGGACGTGTCGGAAGGGCTTGGGGGAATCGTCCCAAGACGGAAAACTGCAAAAAAAAAAACAAAACAAAATGAAAGGGAAAAGAGGGCGAAATAGAAATCGTCCGGCCCGAGAGGAATCGGAGGATAAACAAACATGTGGACTACACCACTGTCTGAGGGGGTATACGGTCAAATCGTCTGGAGTCACTCAAAGCACGTCAAAAAAAAACAGGAAAAAGGAGAACAACAGAGGAGAGGGAAGGGGGAGACAGGGTGACACGGACAGGTACATAGAGGGGAGTAGGTGAGGGGGGGGGGCGGGAGGGGGGGGGGAAATGAAAAAGTGGCCGGAGGGTACTGGGGTGAAAGCTCGAAGGGTCCGTAAAAGAATGACCAATTGGCAGCCGTTACTAAAAAAATATCATAAGGGGAAAGGGAAGCCAAAGTTAAAGGGACTTCTTCTGGAAAGTTCAAATGTACTTTCCTTGCAGTAAAACCGGACAGTGGGCAAGTGGGGGATTATGTACAACACAAAATGTTCAGGAGCCAGCAAGTAAGATTTTCACAGGGCTCAAAAAAAAAAACCACAAGTGACAAAAAAAACATGGTGTCAAAACACATTGGGAAAACTTGGAAAAAAACGCCCCTGGAAAGTCGGCGAGAAACGAAAAGAATCCAAGAGAGGGACGTAACGGTTTGAACCTGGGAAGAGGTAGGAAAAAAAGGAACAAGGAATTTAAAGAAAGCACGAAACAACACGAAGGTTCTGGCAAGGAAAAAGCCTCACATCCGTCAAACTAAACTGGCATGAAAGGGAAAGCAGGAAAACGAGAAAAAAAAATTGGGGGTTGTTAAAAGGGAAACGTTAGAGGAAAAAAAAATGCGAACGAGCGTAAATCTTTGGAAAAATCCTGGCAGCGAAAAAACGTGAAGCTGTTGGAAGGAACGACCATTGGGCTAGAAGAAAAAAAGGAAGGTGGGTTTGCGTTTGAGGGGGAAAAAAAAAGTGTTGCGAGAAATCCATGGGTGGGGGGAAAAAGGGGGGGTTGAATTGGAGCAAAAACCCAAGAAAGAGTCGTGAAGGTGGGACCACTCGAAGAAGAAAAAGGGCAGAGGTTGTTTTGGGTGGGCTCCACAAAGACGATGGGAAATGCAAAAACTTTTTGGAACTGGGGTCTCAAATAACCGGAGAGAACCGGACCAACAAGAGGGTACCACGGGCACCGACGTTGCTCCAAATGGGGAGACAGATAAAAAAAGAAAACCAAGGAAAAAGGAAGACAATCACGGTGCAATAAAATAGGTAGGTTATGAATGGGGGTAAACAATGACCAAACAGGAGAGACGGGGCCGGGGTAGTGTTTGTTTGGGGGGCACACACAACCTGAAAACAGAAAGGGGTGTGAAGAAAAAAAAAACAAATTTTTGAGGCAAAAACGGAGGACTCATTTCGCGCGGTCCCCAGAGGAAAGGGGACCACTAAAACCCGAATTCACCAGGAGGGGGGGGGAGGAAGGTCACGGAAAAAACGGGAAAACTAGAACCCATCAAAAAAAAAACATCACAGGTTTGGTAAAAAATTCCCTGCGCCACACCTTTTTTCAAAGGGTAAGTTGCCCCGCCCGGACCTGTTTTTGAAAAAACAGAAGAAGGGAAAAGGGAAACGACAATGGGAATCAACGTGTAAAGGGAGAATAAAAAAAAAAACAAAAAATAACTTCCAAGGGGGGAAAAGGGGCCGTGGCGCGAACCCGCAGAAAGCCTAAAAAGGGCACAGGGGTGAAAAAAAAAAAAGAGGACCAAAAAGAAGGCCGTCGGGGCGAAAATTCAACAATAGGACAAAAAAAGCCGAAGGGGGAAAACTCGACCCAGCAGTCCCGACCTAGTTGAAGAGAGACGGGGGGGGGGCAACCATTGGGAATGGTGGCGAAAAATCGGAAAAAGAGGCAGTCAGGGGAGCAAAGGGGGGGTTCGAAAACGCGGTTGGGGAGGACCTCAGGAAACAAAAGCGCTGACAGAAATTAAAACTTTCCTCGTCTTTGTGCTGCAAGTAAGCAAAGCTCACCACCAAAATGCACTGGGGTCTAGGGGGGGGGAGTTGAAAAAAAACCAAAAATGAGGCCGAAAAAGGGAGAGTGAACTGGTCAACGATCAAAAGAGGGACGTGTGAGTTACAAAAATAACCAGAATACCGGGGAGAAGGGGGGGATTGCCAGCAGAGAAATGGATGAAAGGGTCCCAGCACAGGGGAGAATTGTGAAAAAAAAGGTAGAAAAAAGAGTACAACGAAACCGCATGGGAGAAAGACCCGTCCGCCTCAGAGAGCAGGCAAAGAAAGAACCAGAACGGCAAAGTGGTGGGTGGCCCGGGAAAAAAGGCACTCCGAAAAACCACGAGTGGTGAAGGGGCGGGCTTGGGTGGAGATCATAAGCTCAAACAAAAAAAAAACTAATGAGGGAGGAGAGAGAGATCTAAAAGAAGAACAAACTCAAGAAAAAGGGGAACTCAAGTGTTTTGTCCTCACGGGGGGGAGTTCGGGGCAGGGTTTTCACAATGCAGGCGTACGCAAGGAAGGCAAAATTTGAAAAGCAAAGTTGACGTGGAGCCAAGAGTTTCTGCTGGGGGGACTTCTCACGGGTGTCAACTGACAAGGAGGGGGGGGCTGGGGGGACCCTTTAAAAAGGATTTAAACAAGACGGAAAGAACCTCAAGGGCAAAAATGGGGAAGGGGGGTTTTGGGGAAAGCAAAACACGCAAAAAACCTGAGCCGGTGTGCCCGCACGCAGGGAGGGGGGAAAAAAAAAGTCAGGGAAGTGGGGCGGGCAACCCGACAGCATTTTGTGTGGGTGGCTAGGGGGGGGCCCTACGAAAATTGCAGGAAGGAAGGTTAGGGAAAGCAAAGCCGGGTTGGGGTGTTGGCCTACGGCTTCACCGCCCGTTGGTTCCGCAACAAGGGTTCACAAAAAGACGGGGGCATGCTGAGGGCCAGCGGAAGGGGTGCACAATGGCCTCGAGAAAGAGAAAGACGGGGAGAAACAAAAGAAAACCTCTCGGCGAATCGGTCAGTTTGGGGGGATTGATCTTCGCCGAGAGGAAAAAAAACGACTGTGGTGGTGGTGCACGGAAGTGGGAAGAGTGGACTGAATCGCGCACCGGGGTCAAATGAAAAAAAGGTGTGAAAGGTAAGTTAGGCCTCAAGGGTTAACCTGAGAAAAAAAAAATACTATGTACGGGTCCAAAAAAGATGATGTAAAACGGGAGGGAGGGGGACAATCAAAAAAAAGGTGGAGAAGAGGGAAGACACCAGGACAAAAATATGGGGGTGGGGGGGGGGTGAGGGGATAGAACTGAAAAAAAAAAAGTACAGAAAGGAAACTACATTGTGTCCGAATGGTCACGGGGTGTCAGAGAAAGCGAGACATGGTAAGAGAAAACGCATAACAAAGGGACAACCAAGGGAAGGGGGGGGGAGTGTTGGGGTGTGTAAAAAAAAAAAAAACAAGAACAACCAAACAAAGGGGAGTCATTCATTCCAAGGAAATGTCAACAGGCAATTACCAAAGCACCAAAGGTATTGAATTCAGACAAAAGGGGTGATCAAACTGGGAAGTTGGGAGGGCGACAGTGGGAAAAAAACTCCGTCAAGGAACAGGGACAAGTAAAACCAAAGGGGGGGAGGGTGACGAAAAAGTCAGAAGTACGAAAAAAGAAAGGTGGGAGTCTCGATGGGGAAGCAAACTCAACCACGGTCGAAAGAAAAAAGCCGCGGCCACGTGGGAAAAAAAAAAGTGTACAACCAGAAATCTACTGAAAAAAGGGGGGGGGTGGAGTCAAACAAATCAAAAAAGGTTGGAAAACACACCAAGAGGTAGAACAAAGCCCTGTGTTCCATAAAGCACACACCCCAGTTCTCGGTGGGGGCGAGAAACAAGCAAACGGGAAAAAAAAACAAGGAGGGACAAAAGCGCACAGCGGTGAATGGGCCTCCGGTCGATGGATCGGAAAGGGCAAAGGGAAAAAGTGAGGTGAAACCACTGAATCAATGGGAAGTGCCGGAGTAAGACCGGAGACTCTCAAAAATCACGCAAAAGAGGGGGGGGAAGGGGGGGGGGGGTGTAACGACAAAAAGACAAGGTGTCAAATTCTTGAAAAGAAGAGAATAGGGATAGCCGAAATTTAAACACCGGGGCGGGAAGGTAAAAAAGGGAAACGGGGAGACTCTGAACGCCCAGCACTGTGAAAACGAAGACTTTGCAAAAAACATGATAGGAAAAAAGGGGGGAAAAAAAGAGCCCACGGGCCAAAAGGGATACGGGAAAAAGAAAAATTAACGCGTACTGTTGAAGAAAGAAAAAAAGGCCCTCCATTTCCAGATCCAGTAAAAGGTACGACTGATATTGCGGGCGGAAAGAAGGAAAAAGTGGGGCCAAATCTTCCAAAAAGATGAAAGAGTCGAATACAAACGAACTCCCATGGACACGAATTGGGGGGGGGAAAAATGAAGAGAGAAAAGACGTTTTCACAACGGCAGGAAAAAGGCCAACCGACAAAAGTTCAAAATATTAAGACAGAACTCTTGTTGGGAGAAACAAGAAAAAACAACAACAACAGAGGAGAAAGGAAGGAGAGATAAAAAAAGAAAGTCAAATGGATGATACGGGATGAGGGGGGGCCGGGAACAACGAAAAATAAAAATATCATCCTGGTTTAAAAAATCGTGGCCAGGATTTACGGGTTGGGGGGGGTTTGGGGAATCCTCGAAAAGGTTTCCGTCTGGGAGGGGATGGGGCAAAACGGGGAAAAGAAAAAGAACCTGCAGTAGCAAGAGTGTTGGAAAAATGGAGACCCTGAGCAAGGAACTGTGGTCAAAAAAAAGTTTAAATTTAGGGCAGTTGAGAAAAAACGGGCAGTGGGGACCGGGGAAATGATTCACACAATTCGATCGAGAAAACGTGACGAAGTTGTACCAAAAAGGGGAGGGTGTGGGGGGGAGGGGGAAAGCAGGAAAAAAAAACAGGGTTCAAAGGGAAAAACTGGGAAAAAACCCGGGAATGAACGAAAGATATCTCTGCTGTCACGCGTACCAGATTTTGAAAACTGTGGCAGGAAGTGAAGACCTGGAAGGTGGGAAAAAGACGCGCAACAACCGGCCCGGGCAAGTGGGGGAATAGATCGGGGATTCACCGACATGGGGAAACCACAACTAAAGAAAAGGGGGGGTCAAGGTCCTACAAGGGTGTGAAGGGAATGGGACGAAGAAATGCTAACGGATAGGTAAAAAAGGATTTTTTGGCAAAAAAGACTGGAAAGAAGGAAGGATGTTTTACGGTGGGAGGGCAGCTTCAAACCGAGTAGCCTTGGGGGCAGTTTGGTGGTTCCCAAAAAAGGAATGGGGGGGCAACATCGCCTTCTGGGGGGGTAAAAGGGACCGGGTGGGGGGGCTTTGAAAAAAACACAAAACTCGTACGCTTGGTACTTGCGGGGAAAAGAGCGAGAAGGTTCTTTGCAGAGGTGGGTGAGGGGCGCACACGACTACAAAAAAAAACATAGGGCTGTTCATAAGAACGGAAGTTTACGGGACACGCAGAAGTTTGTCCATGCTGAAAGGACTTGCCAAGCACACAAAGAACATAACCAATGAACCAGTAGACAAAAAAAACCAGTTGGTGTTCGCAAAGAGGTAAGAATGGGTTTTTGTACCATGTCCGGGAATAAGGACAACCTGGGCGGGGGGTAGGGGGGGGTTTGGCGGACAACAAACCAGAACAAAAAAAGCACAGAACCATTTTTGGAGGTCCTAGGGCGCTCAAAAAAGGGGGTCAGGAGCCCGTTTAGGAAGGGGAGTGGAACAGTCAAAAAAAAACGTGAGCCCAATGAGGGAACGGTACAAAACGCAAACCGACGTCCAACACAAGACAACACCCAACACCAAGCTGTGTTGTAAACGGGTCGCTTCAAAGGACACAGGAAAAGCACACTTGTTTCAAATGAGGGGAGGGGGGCATTGACAAGGAAAAGCACCTTTTGTACAGGAGCCTGCCAAGGTGAAAAAAAAAGCCGAACCGGGTAGGACCAAAAATCCTGTGGTAAAGGCGCCCACTAACTCAACATTCACTTTGGACAAGGGGGCCGGCGCGAAAAAAACGAGGAAAAACAGATGCAAGAACAAAAAAGAGGCGAAATACGTTCGCACGAAAAAGGAGCCCAAGATTGACCGCACGAAAAAGGACGAAGAGGAAAGAGGGGGGTTGCGCAAAAAAACTCGCCAGCAGACCAATCCCGAGGAAAACTGGGGACACAACATGCCATGGGGCGGGGGACATGGGCCGATGCTCAAAAACAATAGCAAGACAGAAAAAAAACAAGGGTCAAAGAAACGTAGGAAAACCGAGGGGAGGAAGTACAAAAAGCTGGGCCAACGCGGACGCTGAAAATCAAAAAAGTGAGTCCTGGGTGAACAGGGGGAAGGGGGTTGCAACTAGAAAAAGAAAAACTTCACCACAAGGATTTAAAAAGGTTGGGAAACACGCCCAAAGGCCAATAAAAAAACTGAAGAAAAAAAAAACGGTGAGGGGCGGGCCAACTAATTCAGTTCTTGGGGGAGTGACAAACAAAGGAAAGGAAACTCCCGCGAGGAGGGGGGGCGGGAGGACAGGGAAGAGAATATAGAGAATCAATGATGAAAGTTCCAGACCAAGATTGGAAAGGGAAACGAATCAAGTTGGCTGGGAAAAAAGAGGAAACAGAAAAAATTGTTTGGGGGGGGGTTGGCCTCCAGGATGCCCAGACGGAGGGACAGAAGGGGCGGGGTTTTAAAAAAAAAACGGCAAAACACAAAAACGAAAAACCCTTGAACCACTAGGTAAGGGCTACGGTTGTTTCTTTAAGCACACGGGGAAAAAACAACAACGGATTAAAGCAAGGAATAAGACACAAACCAGAATGACAAAATTCGTGGTTCTCACAGGAAAGGGAGTGCGTTGTGGCATTTGGAAAACACGGAAAAGCTGAGTCCATACGTGCAGCCATTCGGAAAAAAACAACAAAAGGGCGTAGCCAGAGGGGGATCCGTGTCTGGTCAGACATCGTTGGTCACACGGGTGCAATCTTGCTGGAAACACAGGGTAAGGAAGGGATTGTACCCAAGCGCGGGGCCAGGAAAGACCTACTCCTGGAGTGCCAGGGGGGTCGTGTGTGTGGAACGCACCGACTAGGAAAGAAGTGGGGGGGGCCCAAGAACACAAAAGGGGTGAGCCGTCAAAGGGGGGGACAAAAAGCCGGGGGAAAAAAACAGGAGAAAAAGACAAAAAAGGTTCGGTGGGGGGGGAAGGGAGGTGAAAAAAAACAGGAAGGAAGTGGGAATTCTGGAAAGCCACGGAAGGGGAAGTGGGGAAGCGGGCTGAAAAGGGTGGTAAAAAAAATTTCCTCAGACTGCTCTGGGCGAGTATAGAAAGGGAGGGGCAAAAATGGCTCTAAAAAAGGAAGGGGCGAAGCGGAAAACGATTACACACCGCGACGAGAAAACGGGGGGAAACAAGTGAGTTATCGTCAAACAAAAAACGCGGATTTTTCGAAGAGGGTTGGGTTGGGGGGGCGGCCATTTTTTGAAGTGTTGGGAAGGGGGGGCAAAATCGCCGGGCCATCCGGTCAAAACAACAAGGGGAAGTGAAAGGTAGGCCCTGGGGAAAAGGGGGGAAAGAGCCTAGGGTCTTCTCAAAAAAAAGGGAAGATTAAAACAGGGGACGGCGGGCACAAAAGAAATGGGGGGAAAAAAATGTTTGCTGGGTCAGGGAAACTGCAAACCGATGGGGGTGGGGGACGGGGATGCAAAAAGCTGAAAAAAAAGGGACCGGCAATAAAGCATGGGATCACAGGGGGAGCGGGGGGTCACACGTGTGGAGAAAACCCAGACATGGAGCGCCAAGAACCGGCAAAAGTGACAACCCGAAGTGGAGGGGTTGGGGGCGCAAACCAAAAAAAACGCAAAAAAAAGAGAGCATTCTCACTGGAAAGGAACAAAACATTTCAATTACTCAAAGAGAACGCGCAAACAAAATGGATATCTGGGGAATTTGGGGTAGGGTCGACAAAGGGGGAGGGCACACTCCAGGAAAAAACAGCAGAACAACGCAAGCGGGGTGGGAGGAAGAATCAAGGGAGTCGAAAAAGCAAGAGAAATCGCTTTGAAGCAACCTAAATCACCTCGAAGCAAAGAAAAGACGGGGCGGGAAAAAAAAGGGACCAATCGAGGACGAGGGTTGCGAAGAAAACGCCGTTGGAAAAAAGTATTTCAGACACACTCAGGGGGAAAATCAACAACCGCAAAAAGGCTGTCGTGTGGAAGGGGAGGAAAAGCCAACGTCAAAACAGCAGTTCAAGAGAGGGGGGGGGGGGGGGAGACAGGGGGGGAAAAAAAAAGGCAAAGGTTCACGACTAAATTCGAGGGAGTCCGTGAAGAACAATTAACACCGTCTAGAGGGGACAATTAATCAATGTACGGAAAAGTGAGTGCCGGAGGGGCAAAAAGAAAAGGAGGGGAAAAAAGGGGCAAAACAACGGACGGGACGTTTATGTAAAAAAAGGACCCGGAGAGACTCGCAATGTCAAAAAAAGAGGACTACATCAATAAGGGACGCCGGGGGGGAACCGGGAAGAAATGGAAAATAAAAGAGGGGGACGGGAGGGGGGTACAAAAATCAACAAAGGGGACCAACTCGGAATGGAAGGGGAGAGGAAAATGGGGATGTGAATAATCCAAAAAGGGCAAACTGCTCAAAATGAACTAGGACGACAAAGGAGGGGGAAGGGACAGACGAAAAAACCTAACACGGGTGACCTGGCGTAAGTAATACTCTGAGAGGTTCCGTTTCGGATAAGAAGTGGGGAACAAGGTCAAAGACTGGAAATCAACAAAACTAAAAAACAGGAAAAAAACTGGGACAAGGGTAGGGAAAAAGCAGAAAAAAGTCGGGAACGGGGAATCAAGGAAAAAAAAGAGCAGTCAAAATGGAATCCGCCAGAACTCTGTTGTAT
>Ga0179593_1282116_pt1 | contig 10944 bp, 12 predicted proteins | sample CZODoug2_1_08_16_FD_185931 | JGI IMG/M metagenome (GOLD analysis project Ga0179593, IMG submission 185931) | Vadose zone soil fungal communities from Angelo Coast Range Reserve, California, USA - CZODoug2_1_08_16fungal (PacBio error correction) | ecosystem: Environmental > Terrestrial > Soil >...
AGGGCAGGGCACGGGAAAACGAGGGCGCCCTGCAAAAATCACCGGAGGGTCCCTTCGCAAAAAAAAAAAGGGGACCGCACGGGCATCGCGCCCGATCTCCGAAACAGGGGGTGTAGACAGGAGGAAAGAAAGCTAAAATGAAAGGAAAGGGAAAAAAAGATCCACGGGTGGTCATCAAGATGATTCGCAGTCCCACAACTACGTGTGAAGTGGCGAAAAGAAACGGGCAAACATAAAGGAAGCAAAAGGGAAGCTTCATAGGGGGAGACAACAACGAGGAGGTGAAAAAGGGAACGGCCGATAGCGAGGAAAGAGAAGAACGCCAGGGGGGGCAAACCGTTCTGGAAGAGGGACAGTCATGGGAATGAACCATTCTCAATACCCACGCGCAAAAAAAGAACGAAAGAGGGATCCAACACGGCCGCTTCAAAGAGATCGAGGAAAGCGCGAATTGAGGATCGCTACACCCTGGCAAGGGGGGGGGGGAAAAAGACGAAAAAACGAGGCGTAGGTGGAAACATGAACAGCAGATGAAGCAAGCGAGCAGGATTCAAGAAGGGAGGGGATGGAGACAAATGGGGGGGGAAAAAAACGAACATAAAGAGAGGAAAAAAGAGGGCTGCGATTAGTTAGCGGCTGCAGACGTGATCGAACGGAAGAGGACCGGCGCCATGTTTTCACAAGGGAAAATGACGGGCCCGCAGGCATTTACGAGCAATACGTGTGCGCTAGGCCGGCGCAGGGGGAAAGGGACGATGGAAGCCTCAAGTGACGAGAAGGTAAAGGGTCGTGAAAAAAAGACTATTCCCTCGTGGTCTTGGGTGGGGGACGGACCATGGAGAGAAGGAGGGAACAATGGGGCAATGGGTGTTTTCGAAGAGGAAGGTAAAAGGAGCTGCCGGGACAACAGGGAATTTCAAGTAAAACGATGGGAAGAGATGTGAAGGGCAACGGCACATGTGGAAAACGTCCGGCTTGGGCGCCGCTAAAACAGGGCTGGGGGGGACGAGCATAAGGGGAAAGTAGTAACTAGGGATATCATCCTCGACAAGAGACGTTTCCTCAAGCAGCGCCGGGGGCGGTGGCAAGGGGGCCAACCTGCCGAAGGGAGGCACGATCAGAGGAAGGGGGTCGGCCTCCCGAGAAAAATGACGCCCGGGGGTCATTGCCCCTCTGCGCCGCCAGGGGCACAATGTAAAAAGGGGGATGGGAGGCGGTCTGGGGTTCAAGGAACAAGCCCGAACGCGAGCATCAGCCCACCTGGGAGGGCGCTGACATGGAATGAAGAAAGAAAAGGGGGATTAAGTGGAGGCCGCATAGAAGCAGTTCGTCGGCAAGAGGGCGAATCTCCTGGGAAAGGGGGAGGTACTGCGCAGGAAGGTGACCAATGGTAAAATTGCTCCCAGTGGTGGAAACCAGAGGGAACAAGAAAAGGGGGACATCGCCATTCGAACCCGGTCAAAGGCGCGCGGCCCTATAGTGAGTGAGGAAAAAGGGGGGAAAAAGAACGGTCAGGAAGGGGAAGGAAGGGACGCACGGAACGATGGTTCATAACCAACGGGAGAACACCAAAAAAAAAACAGAGAAATAAACGTATTGGGGAAGCAAGGGATAGGGTGGGGGACAGTGTGGGGGGGACGGGGTAAAAAAAACCTGCGAAAATAAAATTGAAAAAAAGAAGGGAGGACGGTAGGGTATTGAGTTCCGGAAGAAAAAAACAATAAACCAAAAGACTCCACGAAGATAGAAATCCGAAATGGGAAATTGGGACACCAAAGAAGGTAAGGTGGTAACACAACGGAAAAAAACCTGTGAAAAAGACCTAAAAGCTTGTAAAGAAAATGATGCGATTAGGGAACGGAATACTCTGTCGGGGAGTTCGATTGTGGGTGAGATACTCGGCCCTGGAGACCAGTGGGAGGGTGGGGGCACGGGGGCAGGGAAAAAAGAGCAGAACCATCAAAAGGGGGGACGAACAATGGGGGGGGGGGTAAGCTGGTGGGACGGACAAGTCAGCCGTCAGCAAAGGACGCCCAAGGGAGAAAATCGACGATCACACAAGGCGCTGGGGAAGGAAAATGAGAGAACAACGGGAGCAGACGAGCAAGGGTGTCGGTGGGAAAAACGGGGTGGGCCCGTTCCCGTTGGGGGGAAAGTGACGCTTATGCGGGAGGCAGCCGAGTGAGGGGGCAGTGAGTCGATCGTGAAAAAAAAAAAAACATGAGGTAAAGAAGAGATACGGCCACGCAGACGGCCTGGGAAAGCAGGCACAAGCAAAAGGGGGGACCGGGACTAGACATGACGTAACAAACCAGGAAAAGGAAAACAGTCCTCCCTGCGGGTGGCGGGGCGTAAAAAGGGGAACTGCAGCGCAGGTGAGTCGGTAGGAAGGTGGGACAACCGGGTGGCGCAAGAATGTAAGGCTGTATATTCGTAAAAAAAGAAATACAAATTACCGTAACTAGTGGTTGGGTCTTGACGCATTTGCCCCGCCAAAACAAAAGGAGGGTTCAGGGGGAACAGAAAAAGAAATCGATCTATAAGGAAAAAATAAGAAAGAATGACAATCTCAGGGCGAAAGGGGGGAAGAGAAGGAACGAAGGGGGTAACGCAAAAAAAAAAAAAAAATGGGAAGACACCATCAAAATTGAGTGAGATCTTCGGGGAGGCGTGGGAAATGGGTTGAGTAACCAGGGAGCAGTAAATCAAAGGGAAACACATCCTCTAACTTTTTTGGGTGGGACGAGGGTACCGGAAAAAAAGGGTCCACACCAGAAACCTGCGGAAAATTCTAATCTCCAAAGAGTTTGGGGGGTAGCACAAAAGGGAAGGAAAAGGAAAAGCGCGACACCACTCCCAAGGCCCGGGAGGGGACCATAAACCGAGAAAGAGTAAGAGCACTCGCAAACCCGAAAGAACGGGCGAACGGCAGAGGAAAAATCAGTATGAAAGCGGACAAACAATCGCGATACCTGTCTTCAGGGATGGGCAGGGGAGAAACAAACCGAACAGGGGAACCCCCACCGAACATCAAGGCGAAGGCAATGACGGCATCCTGACCCACGCATACGTATAAAAGGAAAGATGGGGGTAAGAAACTGAACCCGTACCGGAGCAAGAAGCGCTCGATACCGCCCGCCAAGAGAATTCATCGGGCAATGAGGTCTCAGGCAGCAAAAAAAAAGCGGGGAGCGAGCTTCTGAAGACGGACGGAGAATTGGCAGGGGCGCCCGCGTCGGAAGAAAAAAAGCGCCCGCCAAGTGCGGAAACTTCCGGCAGAGATATGAGATAAAGAGAAAAAGCGAGATTTCCAGAACTTCGTTCAACCCGGCGACAAAAAAACCTTGGAAAGCAAGGTGGACCGAAATCCTGGGTAAAACAAGACTTCTTTCAGTTGAAATCCTTGGGTGGGGGAGAGAAAGAGAGATAAAGCCCAAATTTCAGAAAAAAAAATGCCGAGACTTCAGGCGAATCAAATGGCACTCAACGACCCGGGAAGGAAAATAGTGGCGGGGGAAAGAATACACGAGACGGCAGTGTCAGTGAGGGCCATCATCGAGCCCATCGGACTCCCTCGCGAAAAAAAAGACCAACGGGGGGGATAGTAAAAATGACGCGGGGGACCACTCCGGTAAAAAGGGTGAAACAAGCAGCGCCGCTGTAACGGGCGAAGCAGCCGCAGGAACCTAAAAGCAGCAATCCGATGAGGGCGGGCAGGCCGACCCTTGGGGAAAACCAATTGGGGGGGGGGAGACCCAGCACTCAGATCGGTACGCCGGGCACCGAGGGGATGTCATCGGCAAAGGCACGTGTCACCTAGCCTTGACGTAAGTCGAAAGTGGACCCTTCAGGGGGAGAAGAAAGATGAGAGCAAAGGGGAAAAAAAAGATATCATACAGATGGCAGGATCGAAAGCATGCTGCGAGTGAAGATTGGCGCATGGGTCGCAGGGAAAGACAGCATCTTAGGACATGAAAAATAAAAAAGAAAAAAGGACGGAGCGTCCCACAGAATCGCACCTAAAAGGGGTGAAAATCCTCGTTGCGCTCTCACGAGGCAAGAAAGAAATCTCAAATCAAGTGTCATGGGAGAAGTTGAGGCAAAGCCAGATCACAAGGAGTGCACTGGGGTGAGGGCGAAAACGTCGGCGTGAAAACCAGTAATCTCACCTCCTTAAAGCCAAGGTGGGGCGTGGTGGCCCCCTACCGATCTAAACAATAATTTCAAGGCGCATTAAGGGGAACGGGCGCCGAATGCCGGTTTTTGGGAAAAAGGGAAAGAAAGAAGGACGGACCACTAGGGGCAAAGAACGACACCCGCCCTATACTTCCGACAACAAAAAAACACAAAGAAAGGGGATAAAATAGAAGGAATAGGAGGGTCGTGCTGCCGCGTGCCAAACCTGGATCCCACGATGTCCTGGTGCGGGGAGCAAACGAAAGCCACGTCTCCAGAAGCGGATCGCAAGAGGTGTGGGGGTAAAAGACCAGGGAAAGTAAAACCAACAAAACAGAACTTTAAAAAGGAGAAAACGATATCACGGGACATCCACGATAACGGGAGTTACCGCCTAAACACAGAACTGACAGGGGGGCGTGATGCAAGGCACCACGGAAAGATATTATTCAGAGCTCGGTCGAGCTGCAACAAAAGAGCACAAAGGGAAACTGGTACTGAGGATAAGCGGATGGTGGAAGCAAAGGCAGGGGTGCGTGGTTCAAAAAAGCGGGAAAGGACATGTCACATGGCCGCCAATAGCAGCAGACAAGCAATGACGAGTCGAAGCCAGGGGAGCTGCGATATCGATCCATGCGAGAAATGGAAAAACATCCTCCCATTCCGGGTACATGCGACACGAAGCCGAGGTAGACAAGAGAAAAAGTAAGGGGGAGGCCCGGGGAAAAGAGATCAGAACGGGGGATGGAGGGAAATTGGGTTTTCGGCCGGCAGAAGCGCATAAAGGGATACTGAAATTCTGCGAAGGGAGGGATAGTAGGGTCCATGTATCAAGAACGTAATGAAGTAAAGCAACGAAACTGCCTTGGGTTCAACCCTTGAAGGCGGAGAAAGATGGAAATTTAAAGCAATAAAGACCGGAAGCCGAGGGCGGTGCCAAGATTGGGAAAAGAGGGTGGGGTCAAGAACAATGAAACAACGGAACAGCATTAAAAGTGAAAAACAGAAAACGTGTCCTAAACGTGGTCCGTGCGCCGGGGGGAGACCGCCATGAAGGTCGTCAGGGGAAAGTGGGTTTCCAAGGAGGGAAAATGAGACATCAAGACGAAAAAGGAAAAAAAGGAAACGACGCAGGATTGTCACGTTAAAACACGAAGTGCCGGCCGCTTTGACGGAACCTCGTGAATACGAAGGGGGAGGTTAGATGGGGGGGAAAGAGACACACATAAATATGCTAAAGAAAAAGTGTCCGAAGGAAGGGCCTGCTGGGGCCAACAGACGACCGGGGCCCCAAACAGTTCGCAGGAAGCGCCGGAGAGAAGACCAGACCTAAGAACAAAAGGAAAAATGGCTAACTGACCCTGGTTTTTTAGGGACCGCTTTTTGTGCGCCGGGCCAAACCATTTTGTTAAACCGATTGAAATTCCCTGGACGTGGAAATAGGGTCAAGGAAAAAGATATAAAAAAAAAAAACAGCTACTTCCCAACAACCCCTAGGGGTTTAAGACTGAACAAGCATGGTCCGCCGGCTCAAGATGCGAAGGTGTGGGCCAAAAGAATTGCCGCACATGCAACTGGTCGGCGAAAAAGGCCGGGCCGTCCCTGTTCAGGGGGGGGGAACTTTCGGGCGCCCGACGGCGAAACATGTATCAAAAACGAAAAAAAAAAGGGGGGTACAGGGCACGTTCATGAAAGGTGGCCAAAATCAAAGGGTCCTGGAAAGGTCCGCCTAAAAAGCACGGCCATATGGGGGATGATGGGGAGCGGTGCAACCTAAAAAGGGGGGCCGAGTGGGATAGCGGCACGGCGGGTAAGAACCACATGTGTTTTGCTGAACCAAAACGAGAAGAGGATGGTTGGACACAAGGGCCTCGGGTGTAGGGGGGGAACCCTTGCACTTTTTTGGGGGGGGGTTTTGGGCCGACCTCGCAAAAAGGGGAGAACGCGGTGGGGAGGGAAAAAATGGTTTTAGTACGGCCCAGCCAAGGAAGATGACTAAAGACAAGAAAAACCTGGGAAACACGCGCAAAAATCCCTCAACCAATTTGAGGGTGTCCCAGTGAGGGTGAGTTGTGGAAAAAAAGAGGGTACCGGTGGGGGGAACCAAAACCTCCGGGCGTTGGTCCAATAAATGGGCGATAAGAAGTGCGTCGTGGGGAGGTTTTTTAAGGATTGGGGGGGGTGGGGAGAGTCGAAAAACTTGGACGGGTTGGTGTGGCGGGTTCGCAAAAAAAGTGGCGAAAAAATCCCATGGACGGAATGGGGACAACTGGCCAGGGGTTGAAAAGGGAAATAAGAAGTCAGCAGTGGGCAAAACGGGCCACATCCGAAACGACCAAAAAAAAAAACCCTGGCGCTTGGGGAGAAAGTACGCCCCGGGCAGCGGAGCGACTACGAATGGGGGGTCAGGTTCAGGGGAAAAATACGGGGGACAGTAAAACGCAACCAAACTGATAGAGGGAAGTAGGCAAACCAGCGATGTGCGGAAATCGAGAGCAGAAAAAAACACGCAAACAACGGGGAAAGAGAGAGAAAACCCAGCAAAAGAAAGTGGGACTTGGGAAGGGACCTCCCAATCCTCCGGAAATAACAATAAGGACCACCGTTAAAGAAAGAAAACGAGAGGTAACTTCTCCGTTCGGCAGACTAATTCTAAAGCGTCGGTGTTGTAAGAGTACGAGGGGCGCCAGGGGAGAACTTGTCCATCAGGGAAAGAGAACGCACAGAAAAAAGAAAAAAGTCAACATCGTTGTAAGTGCGCATGGGCGACCCGCAAAAAGGGGGTCGAGAGACTCGAAAAGACAGCGGTCGAAAATAATAAAAAAATGAGGGGAAAAAATGAGAATGATCCGAAAAGGTAAACACTGGGGGGGGGTCACTCACCCAAAGACCCGGCATCAAAGTTGGAGGAGAGCCAAGGACGGGCCGGTGGGATTTGGGGGGGGAGGTCAAACGGAAGGGAAGCAAATCAACGAAACAAAAAAATTGGTGTGTTTTGGGAAAGAAGCAAAAGGGGTCACACCCGAGGCAACCTGCCAAACCAATAGATCAAAACTGAAAAGTGTGGGGAACAAACCTTGGGCGACTGAAACGCCCATCCCAACGCGACCCAGAAAAAAAAAGGCCGGAAGCAGGAACATCACCGCCTAAGGGAGAGAGCATTAACAGGGAAGGAAGAGAAGAAGCCATATGTAGGAAGGGGCACAATCGGCGCAGAAATGGGAAAGTCGGCGGCGCCGGAAAAAAAAACCAAAAAAGTAAGTGAGGGAAGGCCAATCGGAGACGCGCGGAAAGAAAAAGCACACAATCGGAGAATCGGGAGGCCGCCGGACCATGTACGCAAAAAAAAACCTCCGGGAGAGCTACGCAGGCCTTGGAAACATCACGAAAAAGACCGATCGGGCAATGTCGGGGGGCGCAAAAAACCGAAAAGGTAAGCGCGGCGGCCGGCGAAAAGCGTGGGGGAAGATCAAAAACTTCTCGGCAAGGACACAAGACACCTAAGGGGCCAAAAGAGACGGCGAAGAGTCCAAGACGGGCTCAACCAAGACCTTCGTACTCGCAGTAGAACCAGACGCGCTTGCCGGCCAAAAAACATGGGGAATGGTATTGAATGAAGACTTTGTTGCGAAAGATCCACCTACCCTCTTTCGAAACAACAAATGCACGGCGAAAGACACAGGCGTCAAGGGAAAAAATCCCACAAAAAGGGAAGGTCTTGGCAAAAAAATAACAGATTCAAGAGCGCACCAGTCCATTGTAGCAGACCCATGAGACTTAAAAACCCATCAGGCAACCAAGGGCCAATCGGCCGCCCCCTTAGGATTGAAAATCGAAAAGGCCGCGCCAAAGCGGAACAATGGGGTAGGACCAGGGAAGGATAACATGTTACGGCGAAAAACTCGAAAACAAAACCGCTGAAAAAACTCGCATAAGAAGAAGGACCAGGAGGGGAATGCAAAGGAAACTGGGATTTGGGTAAAAAAAAAAGAAAAATCAAGAGATCTGTAGGGCTGGATCAAAAAAAAGGGCAATGGGGCATACAAAATAAGTGGGGCAACAGAACCATTCGGGAGCGAATGGACCTGGGCGATAGAGCCGGACATGGTAGTAAAAAATGGATCGGGGCGCAGCGCCTGTCGAGCCGCAGAGGGGGGGGGGGAGCGGAATGAAATTTGACGAAAAAATGCAAGATAATGGGGACCATCTGCAAAACGGCAAACATGGGTCTTCCGACTTTCCAAAAGCAGCGGACAAGTCGGCGATGAAGAAATTCACTCGTTGGTAAAAAAAAAAAAAAAAAATAACCAGAAGAGAATACACAAAAAGCGTGTCCGGCTGCCCCGTGGCGCCCATCCAGATTCGACCACTGGGAGCTGTGGGAGGCGAAGAACCGGGGGCTGACCGGGTGAAATAGTAAAAGCGGAAGGGACTTCAAAATGTGTTTGACAGGGGTCAGAAAAAGCTTGAAGCGAAAAGTCACTTGCAACTCGGCCGCGATGACGTTTTGGCGTGAAAAAACAGGAAGACCGCAAAGCAGGAGCACGGACGGCAAACGACAAAACCATCGACTATCAAAAAACAAGAAAAAGAAACCGGAAAATGAGGAAAATAGCGGAAAGGACGTGCAGAGGGGAAAAAGTACCCTAATCCAGTGGACGGTCTCGAACAAGCATCGCGCAATCAATTCGCGAAAAATAGTTGTAGACAAAAAGAGGGGAAAACGAAAGGAGGAAGGGAGTAGTAAACCAATCACGGGGTAAAACCGAGTCCTTCGAAGAGAACCAAAGACAAAACCTGGTGATCGGATGAAGAAAGAGTACCAAGGTGCAAACGGAAAGAAAGGAGAAAAAAAAACGCTCGAGAGCGCAACACGAGAAAACGTCCAACAGAAGGAAGAGAAGGACAGCTGGAGATAAAAAAGTGTGCCGTTCTGCAGGCGTACAAGGAAAAGAGAAGATGGTAAGAAACCATGGAGAAAGGTACTAAACGCGCCCCAGCAGGAAAAGCTTCAAAAGAACAATGCAAGGGGATAATAAAATGAGGAATAAATCGACCGTATTGATCAGCGCCCGAAAAGGGGACCATTTTAAACATGAGGAAAAAGGAAAGCTTTGGGGGGGGGGACCTGCGGAAAGATTGACACGATCCTAGATCCAACGAGGAGAAAAACATGGGTGGAGTCAAACCAAAAAGGGGAAAATCAGGGGGGAGCAGGATGTTGGCGGGAAGATCACGAAACGTAGAATAGAGAGGGGGCGCAAACTGAGGGAAAACACTTGGGAAAGTGGGGCCGCGCATTCCGATCAAGACGGGGCAAGGGGCAGTAGGCAAGGGAAGGGGAAAGGGGGGGGGTAAATCACAAGAAAAGGACACGGAACAAGAGGAATACGTGAAAAACAAGAACTGATGGCATCGTGGGGCGGGGGAGAAGTCTCACGAATGAAAAACCGACTCGGTGGGGTGAGAATAGTAGGTGACTCGCAGAAAAACGCAAGATTTCAAGGGCTTGGGACAACAGGGGAGTCACAAAAAGGCAAAAAGGGGGAAGTCTCCATTGGTAGAAGGGAGAACGAAGTACCACCTGGGATCTCGGATGGGCATACTCACGAGGGGACCACCAGAAAAGTTTTTAACACAATGAAACAAATTGGCAAGGACAAACCGGGAGCCCGTTGCGACCACCTCACGGCCGAGCCGCCGAGATGGCAAGCCGGGGACAGTGCAACGCTGGCGCAGAGAAAAATGGGGGTTTTAAAAGATGATGTCTGGTGGGGACGGTTCAAGAAAACAGGGATCTAAGTAAACCACGCGGGGTGAAGTGGGAAAAAAGGGGAAGGGAACTCGATGGCGAGTGGGAAACGGCATTGTGCCGCGGAGGGCAACTTCGGCGGCAACAAACACAATTCAACTGGGGAAAAGGGTGGATAGAGGGGACATGGAAGCCAGGGGATCGCCGATGTGGGCAAAAAAAAAAGAACGCTTTCAGACAGATGGCAAGCGGCCCACAAACCGGTCAGCGCGACCGCCGATATAATTCTGAAAGGTGGGCGAGGGGCCTGAAGGGAAGTTTGTGGAAAGAAGGGCCAGAAGTTACCAGGTAAAGACCCTTGTTTGATCACCAAAACCGGAAAGATATTGGAACGAAGGGGACTTAGGGGGGGAGAAAAGTTTTGGCCGGGGTAAAAAAAATCAAGGACAAAAAAATGTACGGCCGGAGGTGGTGAAAAGAGAAATGATCAAGGGCGGGGGGGGAAAAAAAAGAAAAAAAGAACCTCAGACTCCCCTCAAGGGGATGGGTGTCTCCCGGGAAGGGGTATTGGTTGAACACAGACGGGGGTCCCCAAAACCAGGAAAGGGAAAAGAGAACAGTCAGGTGCAGAGAAGGCTGGTCCTTGGTGGTGGAATGGGGATCGGGACCGGTGGGTCGATTGTTTCAGGCTTTAGGGGTCGAAAGGGGGAACCAAAGTTTTTTGGACGGGTTCAAAGCAATGCGCAAGAAAGAAGAGTTGGACCGGGTAAATGTAGGGTGGACTTGGGGGACTATGGAAAAACGTCAAGGGTGAAAAAAAAAAAAAACCACACCAACAAGAGACGAGAGAAATGCAGCTTGCAAATTTGGACGACCTGGCCGCCGGAGAACGACCCTTAGGAAAGTGGGGGGGGGGGGGGGGAAGGGGTACCGGGGATGGGGCACAAAAGTCAAACGGATTGGAAAACCGGAATGGCCCGGCGGGGACAAAAAGACAAGAGGGAAAGGGAAACGGT
>Ga0179593_1296300_pt1 | contig 10944 bp, 19 predicted proteins | sample CZODoug2_1_08_16_FD_185931 | JGI IMG/M metagenome (GOLD analysis project Ga0179593, IMG submission 185931) | Vadose zone soil fungal communities from Angelo Coast Range Reserve, California, USA - CZODoug2_1_08_16fungal (PacBio error correction) | ecosystem: Environmental > Terrestrial > Soil >...
AACACTCCTCCCATTTAATCTTGGTCAAAACACAAAGGTAAGGGGGTCTAGATCCCCTTGAGACCAACGTCCCAACCACACACCCCCTAACAAACCGAAAAAAGTCAGCAAACTACCTGTCAAGGAATACCCTGAATGACCCAGAGGCACGATATGGGGAAGAAAAAGAAACCTCAAACGAAAATCGGAAAGGGCTTTTGGCAAAAAATGTGTAATCAGAAATCATGGTAACGGGTAAGAAAAGAATACCGAAACAATAGAAGAAAAAAATCAACCCAGATGGAAAGTAGAAAAGAGGGAGAAAAAAACTGGATGGAAAAAAATACTAAGAGGCGTGGGCATGAATAGCGAATGGAGAACTCAAAAAAAAAGCTACTTCCAAAGAGGAAGACAAAACACCAAACGTTTTTGGGGGAGCATAGGTTCAAATTCGGGGAAAAAAAAACTGATCTCCAAAACGATGAGACAGGTGGCCAAAAGACATGGACAACCCAAGCCAACAGCTCTAAAAAGCCAGGCCATCTAGATTTTGGACTATACACGAGATTTCCCCGAAAGGTTAAAAAAACCCAGGATCGGGTAACCATCAAAGGGGGGAACAGGGAATTTAATCATGGGTGGAGAGGAAAATGTATGCGGAAATTAACAACATTACCCGGAAGAAGCTCGTAACATATATGTCCTAGCTCAACCAAAAAAGGAGGAGTTTAAAAGCTCTAGAATCGTCCTTATAGGGTCCGTTTACTGCGGGGACGGGGGTCTTGAACTTTTCAGTGAATTCATTTACTGACGTCCGGCGAAGCACATTGCTCGATCGTGGGGAAAGTTAATTAACTGGTGGTTTTTTCAAAAAAGTGAGGGGACATGGCGAGGGGGGGGGCCGCATGGTAGGAGATATAGGGGGGGAACTGGGCGGGGGGTTGGGTTGGGGAGGTGGGCTTTAGGGCTTGGGTTCAAGGGGGGAAGGGAGGGCCTCTAGGCGATAGATATCGGGGTGTGGGGGTGGAATGCATAAGTCGTCTTTTTGTCTCGGATGGCAAAAATTTGCTCCACTACCCGTCGGTGGACCGGGTGTCACCACGGTGTTAGTACTGGGTGTGTGGGTTTCATTTGGGTGTCCCGAGAGTGTGGGGAAGAAGAGAGTGGCCCTGAGAAAGTCAGGGATAAACGCATGAGTACTACTATATGAAGAAAAGACACACTGATGACCAGAGGGCCCGCTGATGTTTTTAATATGGGGGGGGGGCAGTGCGCGCAAGCTTATTTTGGGGTTCGTATCGGGGGGGAAGAGGTAGTGAGAGGGAAGCGTAACTTGTGTCAAAAAACAAAAAGGGACAAGGGGAAAATTGGTGTCGGGTTTATGGGGACGTGGTGTATTCAATATCGGGCTGTGGAAATTCCTTTTACTCAATGGGGGGGATGAAAAAGGGGAAGGGGGTTCTTCAAGTTGGCGACTGGGGGTGTGTAGTGGGTGGGGGGCTTGGAGGCGTGGAAAGGAGATAGCATGCCAGGCAGGGTTGTTGGGGTAACCCATAGTGGGAATGGGGAGGAGTTTGGCCAGGACTCCGCTGCAGTCTGATGTACAGAGGAAAGGGGGCACACATTATCAAAAATGGAGAAGCCGTTGGCGGAAGGGGAGAAAATGTAGGGGTTTCATTTTTTGGCAAGGGCTTTTTGGGGAATCTTTTGCCTATGGTGGATGGGGGTGTAATGAGAGAAAGGAGGAATGGGGCCTGCGGAGATATATAGTGGGAAGTAGTACTTGCAATTTCGAACAAAAGATCTCCGGGCCAGAGTCCAAAAGTAGAAGCCAAGCGGGTGCAATTGTTAGGTCAGCTTTGTGAAGACGTTACTTGTGTCCACCATTAGAGCCAGGAAGCATGAGGGCCCATGGAAGAGGGTATGTTGCACCTATGGGTTATTATGCTTGTGGGATCACTGAGGGTGGGGTGGTTGGGAGCAGTGTGGGGGGTGTTGGAGGGATGCATCGGGGTGTACGTTACCCACCAAGTGGGGCATGAGAACCAGGTCATAATTCCTCTTGGGGAGGACCAGATTTGCCGGGGAAAGGGGGCAGGAGGTGCATGGGGGGGGGAAAAGTGCTCCACATACTTTAATGCATCAAAACAAAGGGGGTGATAAACTTGGAGAACTTAGTACGGGTGATTTGTCTTTGAGGGACAGCATGAGTATGAATGCCTGATGTGGGTCTCCTTGCTATAGGCAACCTTGACATTGGTGATAAGTTGTCAATATCGTGTGGTTTCATTTTATAGGAGGCTCCTCATCCATTCTGGGTTAGTCTGTAGCAAGCATTTGGTTCAGGGTTGAGGAAAAGAATGGGGGGGGTTATTGTTGACTCACCTTCGTGGAGGAAGGGGATATTAAAACTTCCCGGGGCACCATGTGGCTTTGGAGGGCTCTATGGGGGGGTTGAAATGATCTGGGTCATCCTGGCCGGGATCTGTAAATGGTTGGGTGGGGAACGGGTTTGTTGAAATGTGTGGCTTTGTGTAGTGATTCTGGGTGACAACACATCAATGACCATGTAAGGGCCTGGTCTCGCAATGTGGAGGATGATGGGACTATCAGGTCACGATGGTTGTGAAAGAGGGGGTTACAGGTTTGGGAGAAATCAAGGGGGAGGACAAGGGTGACTAATATGGGGGTGGAATGGGCAAAAAAACAGAAGAACACTGGAAAGGGAAAGTTACTGTTCTCTGTCAGGAAGTGGACTGGTTGGTTCAACACTGGTTGATTAGGGGGGGGTTTGCGGGTGGATTTGCGCTTAAAGGATGGTTTCGAAAGGGGAAAGAGGGAGGAGTTGTGGGTTTTAAAAGGGCGGTGAGTAGGTCAGGGGGGGGACCTTTGGAATGGGGGAAATAATAGTTGGCCTTGGATATTGTGATCGACGTCTCAAGTGAAAGGGTTTTTTTCTTTTGATTTCTGGGGAAATGGGGATCATGGGGGGTCGTCCGAAGGGACGGGAGGTAACCAGGCTTGGGAGTCCATAGAGGGGCTCACCTGGGGGGCTAAATTCCGTGCAAGCAGGTCTGTTCTGTCTTAGCTGAGGGATTACGAGTCCAAAAAAAACATATACATTTCAATGAATGTGGGTGGGGGGGGGGGTTGGGAAGGGGGGGGGGGGGGGATTAAAAGAAAGACAGGGACATTGGTAGGATCTCAAAAAAACAAAATGTAAAAACTGGTTAAACCAGAAAGAAAATAAAAAAAAGAAGAAAAAAAAAAAAATACGAAAGACTACCAAATTGTTCAACACCTATGCAGCAAACAAAGGGCGACTAAGATGTTCTATTTTCATCAAATACACACGGGCCAACCCAAAAACCAACTGGTACCATTAACAACGAAAGGTACGAAAGGGATAAAATTTTCACTGGTAAAAACATTGGGGGAGAATGGCTGGGCCTAAAGGAAACTTAGGGGGAGGCTAAGCGCAGTGGACCAAATCAAGCCTGAAAGAAGTCAAAGCAGATCCAGGGGAAACAAGTCGGACCCCACACAATAACAGACATAATCAAGTGGAATCATTTGGAAAGGGATAGGAAAAAGTGAAAGATTAGGGGGAACCTTCTCCCACAAGTTTTAACCCCATAATACCAGAAAATCATAACTAAACTAACACCACCGGTCCTCGGGGATTTCTAAGAAAAAGGGAAAGAAGACAAAAAAATCCACCAATGCAAAAACTTTAAACAAAAGAAACAAGCAAAAAGAAATTATGGTCCAACCCATTAACTATGCAGGTTCCATAGAATACCTCTGTACTCTTAAAAGAAAACCGTGGGGTGGACTCACTCCTTGGGGAAAAAAAACCACACTAAATATATGGGCTCACATAAATGTGCCACTGCAAACGTTCCAAAAAGAAATGACAAATCCCCATCAAGCAAGGGAACCTGTAGCACTAGCAAAAGAATCACAAGCAATGAGAGAGCTGGAAAGCGGAGGAAGTTAGAGTCTGTGGGGGGGAAACAGAATGCAGCCCAAAAAGGGAAGACAGGCCAGGAAAACCAAAAAAAAAGGAAATAAACAGTACTACTAAAACAATTAAAGACCAGGGGTACCAGTCAGTTTACCCTAAGGGTGAATAAACGTCCCGGTCGTCCCCGAAGAAATAAGACCTGAGTCACACAGGAAAAAAAGGGAAATATGCAAGGAAATATGGTAAGAAAATAGAAAACAGATAATGGACAAAATAGAAAACTATCCTTCAAGGGGGTGAGGGATATAGACAGTCACCGTCATCAGAGAACCTCTCCTCTACATGTCTGACCAGGAACCTCCTCAAGGGCAAGGATACGCCGCTTTGACGATGAAAAGGCAGTAAGTAAGAGGCAGGGTTGTAGAACTAATCCAATCAGTAAAATTGTAAAAGAAAGGTCAACAGGGAAACGGGGGCTAAATACACTTGAAAAAAATTTGGGGGGGGAGTGTAAATTTAACAGTCACCTAAGTGCAATCACAAGCACTATCACAAACGCTCAACACAAAGAAAATTATAAAAAAACAGGAAAAAACCAGGTGAGACAAAAAAATCCCCACCAAGAGGAGGACAGAGGGGAGGAAGGGAGTATGTTGGTACACACAGAGAAATTGAAGGGAAGGAAACGGTGACATCACAAGGGAAAGACTGGACTGAGATTTGGAAGACGGCTATCCATTCCTGTTGGAATCTAACATGGGGACAGAGGCAACTATAAAAGCAATCGCGTCCAAATCAAAAGGAGGGGAATGAAACATGGGTCCTCACAACCAAGAAACATGCAAATAGAGAAAAAGCCCAAAGCAAAACACGGACCAAACATCGATCCAAAATTGAAAAGCGCAATCTATTGGGTGAAAGGAATCAACAGAAAGGGCGGGGAAGGCATGGGGAAAAATATAAAAATGGGACAAAACATTCATGGGGGGGGCTGCGATCAGATGCGACAGGGCACAAAACGGAAACCAATCCCCCCCTACACAAACGTATTCCAAAACAAAATGCAGCAAAAACAGATGTCAAATGCCAACGGGACAACTAGCAAGTCATTAAATCGTGTGCACATATGGGTGGGGGGGGATGCTGTGCGGGGCAACTAAAAAAAAAATACATGAAGCGAGGGGAAAAACGAAAACCGAAGCGGCACAAAAAAGGACGGCAACTGTGCATCGATTCAAGGACAAGTTGGGACGAAAAAGCATACAGAAAAATGACATGCGATTATTTACAGGAATCTGGGAAGTACTACTAACATGGATCCGCGAAAAAATGAAATAGGCCTACAAAGCAAGAATGGCCTCAGGGGACAAGATAGCCAAGCCTCAACATGTGGTACAGACGGGTCTGCAGTCAGGAAGCCAGGATGATGGAAAAAATCTTAACACCTGCACCGGGTCTGGAGAAAATGAAATGACGACTCGTTGAAAGGACAGGGGGGCAAAAAACTCCAAATTCCGACGAAGGTTAGAGTTGTCGTCATAAAAGGGTGTGAATAACACAAACACAATAGTACGACAAGGAGCGCCCTTCTGGGGAAGGGAAGGTCATGGGACATTCAATTCGTGCTTGTACAAAGGAGATCACCATGAATCACATGCACAGATCTGAATAATTTTGGCAAAAAAAAAAAAACAGAAAGCGGGTCTGGTTACAACAACGTGCACTAAAATCCGGCTAAGCAAGACAAAGAAAAATGGATCATCTGCAAACGATGACACACATAGAGCCCCTACGTGTGGGGCTTCAAGGTGCACGTCCCTCTGAACTACGGGGCAGGCCATAAAGGTTGTCAAAAGAAAAACTCTTGGAAAAAGGAAAAGGACGTGCACGGGCGGGTAATGCCAAAATAAACATTGAAAAACCTTGCGGTACACAAAATAAAATGCCACAAACCCACAAAATGATGCACTAAAAATAAGGAGCACGCCGAACCTACACGAACATGTACCACATAATATGCACAGGGTGATCCTAAAAAAGGTGGCAAAGGGGGGTGGGCTCGCCAGAGCAAAAACAAGAACGGGGAAACCAATAGGATAGAAAAACGAGATGTGACCAGGACTAATAACTAATCGAGGATAATACGGTGGGCCACCACAGGTGTCTGAGCCTCAATTTCATAGCTGATCGACCAAGAAAATTATAATAGCGATTGGTCGTGCAATTTAACGTGTGAAGGGAGACGGCCGAGTCGAGTGGGTGAGAAGTTGAGGAAATGAAAGTGTGAGGCCGTGGGGGGTCCCAGCTGACGACGTGACAAAAAACGGGATAACGACGAGAGGAAATGAAAAATACATCAGGGGTGGAAGAAAAGTATCCAACGAAGAACAAATACAAAATGGGGGGTAGGATCACTAGGGGGGAAAAAAAAGTATAGAGAGGTGGATCGGATAACTTCAAGCTGCACATGTGGCGGGGTTGGCAAGGTAAGTCACTGTGCAAACGGCGTCAGAAGCGGAAAAAGAGGGAAGGTGGTATTCAATATAAAATAAGCAAGGGGGGCGCGGCGAGGGTGACCTGGTCTGGGCAGGGAAAAATCAGACCTTGTGGTTGTGCGCTTTGCGTCGCCAACAACTTTTGTCGAGACTGGGAAGGCAACCGGGTCAAATGTGGGGAAAAGAGATGGCAAGTAACTGTAAGGGGGGGGGGGGGGGGGGCGGGTTGTGTGGGGTATGGAGTTGTGCGAAGCCGGACCGACGCACGCAAAGCTTTAGCTGCATTGCTGTGTAGTATCTCGACTCAGTGCAGTAGGTGAGTCGGCAAAAAGCGGTGAAGACTCAATAAAAAAGACTTACCGGTAGAGTGACGAAAAGGGAGGGTGGGGATCCAATACTGTGGGGGGGGGGGGGGGGAGGGTACGGGGGGGTGGGGCATGGGGGGGCTGGGGGGGGGGGGCGGGTTTCTGTTGGGTGCCAATCACGACCGTGGGGATTAAAGGGTTTCACGTGAGGCAAAACGATGAAAATTTGTGGTGGTCTCTGCACTGGGGGTTAGAATTCTCGATGGCCAAACACGGGAGGAAAAAAGGGCGCATCGTGAGTCCTGGAAAGGACCACATGAACAGTACTAGTCACACACGCAGGAATGGGGGCAATATGGTTGTTGATGTTCATAGGATTCGAATTTTCATACGTAATTCACCATACTTTTGGGTCAAATGGAACGCCGGATTCGGGGGACACAGGGAGTCAAACACCCTGGTTCTTACCCATTCTTGTGTGGCGTGGCATGTGGTTGAGGCTGCATAGCGGTGTTGATTTGCGCGTGGGGCAAAACGAAATGCAGTTGCGTGTACTCTGACACAAAATACAGGAAACAGAGCAAACTCAGGCCAAAAATAGAAAATTCGTGAGGGGATGTAGTGGGAGGTCAGAACATAAGGGAAATGGGATAAGGAAGGGGGGTGTCGGCCATGGCGGCACGCCACTTGGCAAGGGGGGGGGGGGGGGGGATAGTGGGAAAAAATTAACCGAAAGGATCAGTCCGCACCCGATAAAGAAGCCGGATGGGGCTGTCATGGCGGGGTGGTAATTAGGTGGTAGACTAACCCAACGCCTGTTCTTTCTGACAGGTGGAGGGGGGGGAGTATCTTTTGCAAACTTCAGGACACAGATGCGATACGCCAGGGATAGGGTAGGCGCGAAAGTAGGAAGTGAAAAAAGGAAAGGCTCAATGGGATTTACCGGAATAATTGAGATATTAATCACGGGAAAAGGGACTGTGGGGAAGGAAACGCTTTTCTCACCGAGCGAAAAAGTGTACAACAGGGTGCCAGTACCCATTGAAAAAAAGACCTCTTGCTGGGGGGGGCGTCCGTTGGGACAAAGCAGGAAAGGAGGCACCTTTTGTAATCCAAAGAGCTCGTGAGGGGGGAGGGGGGGGGGGCCGCGCGATGAAAACGAATTGTTGAAAGGACGAGGACAAAGAAAGTGTGTACAGTAGTTTCAACAGTATCGATATCCACCTTGTTTTACTCAACATGGAGGCGTTAAAGCACAAGGGGGGGGGAGTGTACAAAACGGTTATAGTTCACAAGACAAGGTTCAAGGTGGGGTGGAATGCCAGGCTGCAAACATGTGGGGGTAGGGAATAAAGGAACAATTCCTCGTGCAACCTGAATTTTAGGGTGATTCATGGATTAGTTAGGGATGCATTGGAGGGGACTGGAACTGGAGAGAAAAAAGGTACGTGGGGTGTGAGGGTAGACAGGAATAGTCTTGGTTGCTCTCGTTTAATTTTCATGTAGAAAGGTGAAGGTTCTTAAAAGCAAAAGAAGTGAGGTATAAGGGAAAGAGGATATACAGCAAGACCGGATTTTAAGGTCTTTCTTGTCGGGGGACAGAGTCCTGAGTGTTCTCAGGACAAAATACTTCCAAGTGAAAACTAGGGCCGGTTGTTGTGGTGGGTGTGGGCAGAGAGGGGTTTGGGGACTGGTCTAGCGTCGCGAAATACAGTAAAGGGTCTTTGAGCCTGTTTGGTTGTCAAGGGTGTGAATTGAGTTTCTTTCTCTGCGGGTAAACCTTAGGGGGAGAAGAGTTCTGATGCCAAATGAAAGGGGGGAAAAATGTTCGAATTGTCTTAAAGGGTAGTGGATTGAAAGCTGGTGTGGGAAACTGACTGGCTCTGAGGGTTGAAGGGCAAAGGAACAGGGTTTGGAACAAAAAAAAAATGCCTATGCACTATTGAGAGGCGCGTGATGCTGAAAGGATGGCGGGTTGCCAGGATTTTAACGGAACCTGGGGGTTTGAGAAGCAGGGTTGTGAGTGCCCGGGTTAAAGGGGGGAGAGAGCCTAGGTGGGTTTTTGTTGGTCCACCAGGAGGACAAGGAGGTACTATGTGGGGGGGGGTGTCTGAAAAGGGGGAACGGGGGGGGGAAAAAACCCTGTTGTCGTTTTATTTAAAGGGGGGGGAAGGGTGAAATGGGTTTTTAACGGCCAGAGTTTCAAAAATTTGAACGTGGAGTTTTTCAGGGGAAAATGGGGGGACTGGTGGGAAAGGTGGGGGCGAATAGTGGGCCGTCTATAGGAGCGCACTGAGGACCATGATTAATGTGTGGCGTGTTTTCTTGTGGGGGACGGGGTAGGGTTCTTTCGGGGGTCATGCAAAACGTGGCCCGGTGAGGGAACAGTGCTTGGAAGGACTACGCTAGGGCGGGAAAGTAATGTGGCGCAAATTCCACCACCAATGGGCCAAGAGGTGTTGAATGGGAAAGAGCTCTGAGTAGTTCACGTTTAGACAGTACCTTTCAAAAAAAGGGTTTGTGGGGGTGTCTGGTAGGGGGAAGGGCCTCCCAACCTAGCCATTTCAGGTTGGGCGAGATCAACAACCACGGATAGGGAGAAAAAGAGAGATATAAAGTTGCGCGGGTGGAAAAATCAAAATAACAAGAACAAACCAAACCCCCATCGGAAAATTTGAGGGGCAAGCAAAATGAAGAATATCCGGGTTGGGGGGAAAAAAGCAAAAAGCTGAACATGGGGTGGAATGGCTCAGCACGAGACGAATAACGTCATTGAAGGCAACGAGGGGCCCAAAAGAAAGGTCAACGGGGGACGAAAGGAAAAGCAGAAGCCAAATGGAGAACACTGTCAAAGGCGCAAAAATACCCCATCCTACTGGAAGGCCTAACGTCTTAATCACTCGTCTTTTAAACCTGCTCCAACCAGGAAACCCGGACAAAGAAAAGCTCAACAAAACTACCATACAACACATCCTCTTGGAAATTAGTCAAACATGGGAAAAAAGAAACCCATGCATAAAAAACTGTAAACATAAAACACATCCAAAGAAAAAGGGGAGGTTCCAAACCATCCTAAGAATCAGAGAAGACCTCCTTAAAACGATTGGGTCTTTGGGAAACAAGACACAGAATATTCGCCACGAAAAAAAACGAAAAAAAATGGGCACTTAAACCCAACAAACAAGTGACTCAAAAAAAAAAAACCAGGGGAAGGGGGAAAAAATCCCCAATCATTGAACCGCTAGCAATAGAAGAAATCAACACAAGTTCTCAAGAGCCAAGCGAGACAGTCTGATGTTTGAAAACAAAGGAATACCAGCCAACCATGGTCACATGCCATGCGAACAAAAAGTTCCATAGAAAAGAAAAGGAAGACAGACACAAAGGGGAATGTCATGGGGGGGCCTCCGAAGTCAAATCAACAAAGGGTTAGGAACAACATAGACGAAAGGCGCAGGAACCCCTCCTGAAAAAAGGATACTTCAACGGAACGGGCTTGATTGTCAAACGCATAACACAACACACTCTCAGACTTTGAACAAAGACTAAAAAAACCCCCCCCAACCCCCCAACCAACACCCAGCCCCATCCACCCCCCCAAAACCCCCCACACACCCAACAAACCCCCCTTTTTTTTTTTTGTTTTTTTTTTTTTGTTTTTTTTTGTTTTTTTTTTGTTTTTGTATGTTGTTGGTGTTTGGTTGTTTCCGGAATGGGGTTAAAATGTAATCATTAAAACCACACAAGAAGAGGAGAAAAAGAATGCTACATCATAGATGAGGGAAACTACCTCACAAACATTCCGAGTGAGGAAAATTGGGATACTCACTCTTGGTTGAAATGATGGGAGGGGCAAGGAGGTGGTAAGAACTCAGGGAACACTCATGACTTGGAAAAAGAAATTGGAAGGCACAGGATCGGAAAAGGGGCGATCAAAAACTGTGAATTTGGGTATCGGCAAAAGGGAAAGGGAAAGAATAAAAAAGAAAACTAATCAAAAAACTGCTCAACAACAAAAATGAATACCACAACCGAAGGGGGGCAATACACATAGGGGGCACGACCCTCAAAAGGAGAACAAATTCCTGGCGTTGAGGGGGGAAAACAAGAGAGGACTTCAATTCTGCAGCTTTCCAAAACACCTCCTGGAGGGGATAAGTGGGAAACTGAAAAAACATCCTTTGGAAGAAAAAGGTAC
>Ga0179593_1334368_pt1 | contig 10944 bp, 9 predicted proteins | sample CZODoug2_1_08_16_FD_185931 | JGI IMG/M metagenome (GOLD analysis project Ga0179593, IMG submission 185931) | Vadose zone soil fungal communities from Angelo Coast Range Reserve, California, USA - CZODoug2_1_08_16fungal (PacBio error correction) | ecosystem: Environmental > Terrestrial > Soil >...
GCGGAGACAAGAGTGATACTGGTGATCGAAGATCAAGGACGGTAATAGAGTGACCAAAAAGGGGGCGGGGCGCTTCCTCGTCAAGCAAAACATTCATAGAAAACGAACATGCCCGGCACGAAAGTGACCTCGGGACGACATCAAAAGAAGGAATCGTCAGCTTAAGGATTCAAAAGCGCAACACGGACTAGTGGGAGACGGGAGGCGCTGGGAAAGAGGGACGCGCAGAATGTAGGAAAGTACTCAAAGAACAAAAAACTCTCAAACCAAAAAGAAAATTTGACGGCAGGGTGCTTCATCTTTTGGGGTCCACCAATCACAGGGACAGAAGGAGGTGTCCCCTACAGCCTCCTCAGCGTAAGGGCGCAATAACAAAAAAAAACATCATAGTCTTACGTCAGGTGGCCAAAACGGAAAGACCACCGAGGAGTACATCAGGAGATCACTGGAGAAGGAGAGCCAAAGGAGCAGCAGCTACATGACGGCCGTTGGAGATCAAGGCTGAACCGACTGCAGGAATAGACCAAGTTCCTGGTAGGGGAGGGGCTAGGTGCGCGTCCTTATTTTAAATCAACGCCGCTTACGACGCAGCCGACCAGGGCCCAAAAGCCCTGAGAAATCTTAGAAATAAAAGCTACGTCCCCCAGAAAAAGGAGGAAATGTGGGAAGTCCAAAGGTCTTTTTTATCCATTGAGTGTATGGGCCTCGGGAGGATGGAACAAAATTTCCGGAAACAAAGAGGCGACCAAAGAGAACCGTAAGGGAACTGAACGAGTGAAAAAGTTTATCGTGGGTCATCGAAACCTGTGGATGAACACGCTAAAACTCTAAAAAGACCAACGTCTGGAACGCCCAGACAGGACTGCCAAGGAGTTTTAGTGGCCCTTTCAGAGGAGAAGGGGTGTTCAGGATTTTAAGGGGTTAGCTCCCAACGGTAGTGACGTGGCAATCCCAAAAAAGAAAACCCCTGTTCGGGATCAAAAGAGGGGGTGAAAAATGTTCTTAACCCATAGAAGGAAGGTGGAAACGGGATTCTACTCTTTCTCGAGTTACCGCCACATTTGCCGAGGTCGGAGGCAAAGGCCCGGCCGACAAAAGAAAGGACGTGAGTCTCAGGACAAAACTTAAGTTTTGGAAGAAGTCGGAATTCGCGCTGAGCTGGGGGGAAGAGGGCAGAGGGTAATCCAAGTGGGCTGTTGGAGGGTACCGGATCCGGACTCGGAGGAGACGAGGTAAAAAGGTCGAGAAACCGGTCACAAGGGATCCTGAGGTGTGGACGGGGGGGGCAGCGCCGCGGGGAAGGAGAGGAGAGGAGGCAACGCCCCCAGAAGAAACTGGGGCGGGAGAATGGAACGAGGGAGCACAAACCTGCTCGTGGACGATCCGGTCCGAAAGGGCGCTTCCTGTCATACGACAAAAACAGGTCCGAGAAGATACTTGTGAGATTTCGGCGGAGCCAAAACTCTCCGAGCTCAATTTCAAAAGTGTGCACCCCCCTAAGGAAGGGCTAAAAAGATGGTCAAAAAGAAGAAGGGCTCGCGTAACGTGGAGGCGGCACTCGACGAGAAGCAGGGGAAGGGTGAGCCTGTCCTCAACGGTGTGGAGTGTACAAAGGACGTACGGAGGAGTGTCCGCAACCGCTTCAAACTGTGGGAACAAAAATGTGCCACCGTCCCGAAAGGGGGGAGGAGGCGATGCTTGAGAAAGGGGCGTCTAAGTGACTAGGGCGACGAAAGGCGAACGGGGAAGAAAAGGGAACTGGCGGAGCTCAGGAGGAACTCGAGGCCACCGGTAAGGCAGTAAAGAAACGTACGAGGAGCTACATGATAGGGACAAAAACAAGAAATCCTCGATTTCCCCGAGCAGCAGGTGTAAAGCCGTCCAGGGAGTCAAGATCACCCAGCACAGGAGTCTATAACCTCTCCAACTAGAGACGCTCACCCCGGGACATTCTCCTGCCCCGGGAGCCCGACCGAGAATAACAGGAAAGGGGGACAAAAACCGGGAAGACTGGCCGTCGTCGTGACGAAGAGACTCAGGGCCAAAAAGGGGTGGCCCACCCGTGGGCAAAAGGAAGCACCGACACCGTCAGCCTGCGACCGTAATATTGGAGTGGCCAGCGCTCTGAAGGAAGGAAGTAACGGGGGTCTTCTTGAAACCGAGAGGTCGCGCTGGGACAACATCAGCCGCCAGATACTGCAAAAGAGCAGAGAACACCGAACGCTCGGCTCTCCGATACAAGAAAAACAAGAGGCCCACGGAAAAACTTAGAGGCCGATTCAAAGCGAAGCTGCGCGCCGGAAAGGAAAACCATCGGGGGAGGGGAAGCTCCTATGGGGGAGAATGGAAAGACAGTGAGGGCTAAGGAGAAAAACAAAAATGGCTGGGGGAGCGTTGGACGCCACCACTCCCAAAAGAATGTGACCGGAATCGTACTGGGGGGGGTTAGAAACCACTCGTGGTCAAGGACTGCGGGAAAAACTTGAAACAAGCTGAACTGCATTTCAGGCAAAGGGGCGCGGCAGACGGAAGGAAGGAAAAAAGCGCTGTGGGACGCAGCTGCTTCCCCTCGTCCGGGCAAGGATAACCCATGAGTCTGCTGGGAAGGACGGAAAAATAAACCGTCGCCAGGAAAATAAGCTAATCAAAAACGGGTAGGAGTAGTTACAAAGGAAGGGGGGCCGGAAGGGAGGTGACGCTTCAAGTTGGAAACTATCCGCCGCAGCATACTCAAAATGTATTCTTCCTTTTATCCTTCAAAAAAGGGGGGACACGTCCCCACAGCGCGGGGTAATTGAAGTCCGTAACTACTAGCACACGCGCTGAAGATAAATTGAGACGAAGGAGGGGGACCCACCGAGAAGAACCCCCCAGCCTTCAAACGAAAGATGTCGTCAGGGATGGGAGGAGTCCAACTCGCACCATACCAGGGGTACGAAGGCGCCCGGATCTTGATGCCAAATGAAAAAAAGCAAAAAGCGGAGATCCAAGGCAGGGGTTGTCTTCCCTATCAAAAAACGCCCTAAGACGGAGCAGGAGAAAATCGGTAGAAAGGAAGAAAAAAGACGGATACCGAATATTGGAAGGATTTCACAGGCAGCGTGGGCGGTCGAGGGAAGTTCAGTCGTCTATCAGTCTGCGGGGCAGCACCGCCTCGAGGGGAAGCCGCAGCGAATCACCGTTTCGGAAAGGAACATCGTCTTTGACGTCCAGCCCCAGAACCAAGAAGTAAGGGAGGTGCAGGAGGAGACCGGGGGGGGGGGTGGGGGGGGGGGAAAGTGCTAGAGGCAAGGATCTCTCCGCAAAATAAAGGGCAAACGGCCCGGGGTGGTTCTATGAGCGTCTCCGGGGGCAGGCTGAAAAAGAGGATAGGAGAAGGTATTCTGTACGGTAGAAATGAGAGACCTCAACCATGTCCGGGTGATCGATCCGACGGGGGGGAAAGGGTTCTGGGAGGGGAATCGAAATGCTGGGTGTGACCGAAATGGTACGCCTCACGCCTTCTTCTCTCCTAAGCAATTAAACTGAAGAATTCGAGTGTCCCTCGAGCACTAAGAGTCAAAGATCTCCAGAGACAAGTGCTGGGAAAAAGTAGGTACCAAAAAGCACAGAGAACAGGATACCAGCGAGGAAGCCTCCTAGGAAAGATTGAGGAGAAGTTTCAGAAAGCCAACGTTGGTCACCGAAGGGGAGGAAAAATCCTCCGAAGACTCCAATTTATTAAAGCAAGGTTTTTGAAACATATCAAATCCCAGGATCATCGAGCGAGATGCCGAAGAGAGACAGGTAGGAGAGGGAGCGAGCCCCTTATTCCGGCTAAAATAACTGAAAAAATGGAGGGGGGGGGGCGGGACGGGCACCCAGCCTGCGCAGGACAAAATCACGGGCGGTGGCCGAAGCAGACAAGCTAAGGAATAAGCTCGTCCATCGTTAAACGTTTCCATTTAAGAAGACGGGCCGAAAAGGAAAAGGAGCGACTGCCAGCAAGTGAGATGGGATGACCCAGCGTCAGACCTGCATAGAAGCGGGGGGGGATGGTCAGGCCTAGACTTCAAGAGAGAGAGGCCGCGGAGGTCAACGAAGCCAGGGGTTGCGGGCCCGTCGAAAAAACCAAACAGAAAATAAATCCGGGGGGTCGCAAGAACTCTGGCAAACCCCTGTAAGGACCCAAAATCGCAGCTACAGGAAGCGCTGAAGGCATCACAGGCCGTGGCACCGTCAGGCCCGACAGCCATCTTCACGTCAGCGAATGGACCGTCGTGACAAGCACGAACCCGGAAGGGGGGAGGGAAAGCACCGAGCCAAGTTCGACACAGGGAGCAACGACAGGCGAACCGGGGTAGGACGTAAGCCGGCCTGGGCAAAAAAGTTTAGACGAGAACGAACACGTGGAGGGATACGGTGGGCGTCCCGCAACTCCTGGAGAGACCACAGTACCAGCACCGAGCTACAATAGACCCGACGCAAACGTATGGACGAGAGGGCGAGGGCTTATACTACGGGGGGGGAGAGGTGTCGAGGTACGCACGGTGGGATGCGATGCCCCAAGGGGGGAAAACAAAAAAGGGAGGCTGCAGGGCCAATGCCACCTTTCGAGGCGCCCGAACACGGGATGTTTCGGTCCCAGGTTAAAGAGAAAACCCTGTAGCAAAGGCTCACAGGGAAAAAACTCGGGGCGAGGAAATCCGAGGGGACGGGGACCGGCCGTCGGGCGGGAAGACAACAGAGGGCCGTCTCAGTGACGGCTGAAGGGGGAGGGCGTGGATGGATTGAAGCTGCTGGGAAGCCACGAGTCAAGAGAACTAAAAAGAGCCCGCCAAAGGGACACAGGAACGGTCAAGGAAAGGAAAACTGCCATCAGGGCGATACAACGGACTGCCAAAAGAAAAATGCTGCCTGGAGCTACGCAACGGAGAAAGTCCCCAGTCAAAGGAGGGGAGGAACTGGGGGACGACCAGAGCCGAAGCAATGGGAGATTGCGGGCTGGGAATGGGGAGACACCAAGTCCACGAAGGCGGTTATAGGGAACAACCGAGTCGCGAAAACATGACTGGGGTGGTCTGAAAAACCAAGATGAAAAAAGCCGCAGGTTTATTTGGGGAGACAAGGGAGGGCTAGCGTCGCCCGTACGAACGTGTCGGGTACGCCGTAACCAAAGAGAAGTACGAAAGGGCGTCCTCTCCGCAATCCAAGGCATCGCCTGCTTAAGAGTAAGAGCTTGATAAAAAAGAGGGATGGAAAATCGGCATTGCAACGGGGCAGTGGATCATCTCATTGAAGCATAAACACAGCGACCTGAGGGGAGACGCGCAAAAAAGCACTGTGTACGAAAAAAAAATTGGAACTGGAGCAAAACTGCAGATCATACACTACTGGGGGAAGATCGCGAACTAAAAAACAACAACGGCCGGAGGAAGATCAGGAGCCAGAGGGGGAGAATGTGATCGAACTCATCCTACTGTGATCCAGAGCTTTACAGAAGTGCGCCGAGTCGAGGGCACAGGAGCTCGACGCAAAAAATCAATTCGATTGCCATAGGGAGACACCCATCACGAAAAAAGAGAGGAAAGAGACCCACTCCGGTGAGGAGAGGCCGAATGAGAATGCGCTGGGGGGGACGGCTCCAATGGCAGAAGAAAAAGGGCGAAGCCAAGAGCAGAGGTTCCTCAAAACCAAAAGCAAAACTGTCGACGTGTTCGACTAGGGGGGTGGAGAAAGAACATGAGCGACCGGTGTGTAAACGCTACAGACTGCTCAGAGGGGGAACTGGCATGTTGGAGTCAACCGACCCTCCCATCTACCGGTCCGTCAATGGACTAAGGACAGCCACCGAGAGGAACAGTGAAAACGATCCCCGGCGCAACTCGGCGGCCCAGGACAAAGACAAAAAAAAAAGTGGAAGAGCATTTGTGTATCGCCCTGCGATTGTGACGGGCCTTAAGAGACGTTCCTGATGGTCAGGGGAAAAAAACGGTTCGACAGGGGTGAAGGGAAACGCACCGAGGAAAACAATGTGATGGCCGAAACAGGCCCTCGCCCTGAAAGGCTCAGGAAAAAAAGGAAGAAGAAGGCCCGTCCCCCGACTATAAGTAGGAATCCTAGAGGGGGGGGCCCCTGGAGCGAGACCGGGCTAGGATGAGACGACGACAGAACAGGGGACGTGCACGACACAGAACACTTTTTCACGGAACTGCGCCGCTTTGGCAGGGAGAGGACATCGTCAAGAACACAGACGGAACAAAGACAACCTCGAAGAAAAAGTCGTTCTACTCCATGAGAAACCGTGCGGGGGGAAAGGGCGAGGCGACCTTGGGGGGGAGGGGTGCTGGACTGGGGGGGGGAAGCGCCCCCGGTCAGTGCCGGGTCAAAACGAGACCATTGTACGACAACCTATGCAGAAGGGACCCCAAGGCCGAGCTGGAAGCCACTAGGGTCGACCGGGGCTCGTCGTGGAAGAAAAAGGGAAAGTCGTGCGGTCCACAACGCCTCTCAAAAGCCAGAAAGAGGGAGACGCCGTGCGGGAAAAAGTGAAAAGGTGTTCGCAGCAAAGGTAGAGGATATGGGAATCGGGTCCCTCACAGGGGCTGTTAAAGTAGTGCCGACTGATAGAAAAGAGACGTAGGTACAGGAAACACAGCCGCTTTGCTACCTAAAGGGGAAGAATCGACCTCGTGCCGTTCTCTCGCAAGTAAAAAAAACCAACGAAGATGAAGGGAAAGGATCTGCTGGGGGAAAAACATGAGGGGGGGAGCAGCCCTGCTTGACAGAAAAGAAGGCCCGTCGACGGAACACGTCTGGAGTTGTTGGAGGACGGAAGAGAGCACCTATGTAGAAGCAGTAATGCTTAAAAAGTCGTCGTAGAAACGACCGCCGGAAATCACCTACGGACGGGTGATGGGGGGGGTGCGTCAACAAAAGAAAAAAGGGCGATACTGAGGAGGGGTCCCGAAATCGTCAACAGGGATCAGGTGTACTCCAAAGGGGAAACTGGGGGGGCAGGAAGAATAGAAGCTCGGAGAATGTTGAGTGGGGTAAATCGCAAGGTGGGTGAGGGAATAAGGAGTCCAATACGGAGTATTTCCCAAAAGAGGAGGTGACAGAATCGGGGGACAGAGATGAGCCAACCTGCTTAAAAAAAGGGTGTGCGGCGAGGGTTCGATAACAGTAGAGGGGGTTTGTCCGAGTCGTACCGAATCCGACTGTCAGCAAAAAAGATGCGGCGGGCCGAATTCTGGGCTGGAAGGCCACCGGTCGAAAGAAGGGCAGGATCGGCAACGCCGAATCGAAAAAACGTATCGACCACAAAGCCCGAAGAGATCGCACCACCGAGTTCAATCACCCCGTGGAATCCTCTGGAGTCGATACGAAAAAGAAAAGGAGGGTCCGCGAACACCTGATCCGGAGAAAGAACTTCGCTATCCGAAGGAGAAGAAAGCGGACATGCCTCCGCCCGGAAAAGAAGGCGCAAGAAGGCTATCAAAAAAAAAGGGGAACGGGCCGGTCGGGCCCGGAGGGATAAAGAAGGGCTCGCAGGGAAAAAAAACACAAAAAAAGAACTTCCGGACAATACTAGGGAGGAAAGGGGGGCCGGGGGACGAGCCGCTCAAATGGACCGGGGGAACGGTGATCTTCAACGAAGAATTCGTCGAGGATTCGGCGCTCACTCGCCGACAAAACTAGGCACGAGACCCCGACACGCAACGGCTGAGACAATCGGAATCTACAGAGGGCGATCAACCGCCAAAAAGCACGTATCACCGCCGGAACCGGCCGCAGGAGACCGGAAAGGGGCGAGGAGAAGGGCCCACAAAAGTGGCCTGTTCCTCTATGTAAAAAACAAGGAGTTGGAAGGGGGCACGAGAAGCATCGCCTGCGAAGTGAGGGGCGACCAGTGGACCCACAAGGAAAAGGGACATCTTAGGAAGGGGAAGAGACTGACGGGTTAGAAGGAACAATCGGGGTTCAAAAGGAGCGATAAACATACAATGGAGCAGTGCGGCATCCACCTGAGGCGCTTGAAAAAAAAGTCCTTCACCCCCCCGAGGTGGGAAAGCTGGATGGACCCCTCGGCTGCCCATAGGACTAGGAGTCTGCTTTCTTCGGACGGAAAGAAACCGTAGAAAAGAGTCACAAACAGAAGGACCGGAAAGCGAACTCTCACCAAACGAGGATTATAAGAGGAAGGGAAGCGGGTGACGTCTTCGGTTTCAAAGTCTCAAGAAAACAATCATGGTAGGACAACACAGCACGAAGGGGACAAGTCGCCCACCGTCGCGGGGGCGGCCCTCAAAGACGCTGAGCTCCGGATAGAAGGGTAGAGAACACTGGGTCAAGCCGGGCGACCGGCGAACGAAGCTTTTACCAAAAGAGGGGAGTCGGAAAACCCCCAACCGATAAAAGCGAAGAGAGGAGGGTGGGGCGGACACCGCTGTCTCAACCCAGGAAAAGGGGGTGTCGAAGGCGGAGACTGGAGCTCAGGAAAGTGAACAAAACTACTAAAACTGAGCCTCTGCCACTTTTACCGGAGCCGGAGAAGCCAATCTGAAGACCGTTAAAAAGGGATGAAGCGCAGAGGGTCATGGATCTCAAAGGAATGCGGAAGACTCGTGAGACAGGAAGAAAAGAGGGTCGGGGTCGAGTCTCATGACTAGCTGCCTTCTAGGTTCAGAGCCGCAACTCGGAGACAAATCGAAGAAGAAAAGCATCCCGGAAATGCAAGAGGCTAAAAGGGCCACAGGACTAGAATCAGCAACCCGGGAACAAGAAATTGACGTTTTCCGGGAGGAGTTTGCCTGTTGACCACGCTGCGGGAAAAGACCTCAGACAGAGAAGGGAAACGCCCGGGTTCAGCGGGAGTAGTGCGAATCGGGCAAGGTATAAGAAAGCAAAGTCCACGGGAGCAGGAGAAAGTATAAATCTCAGGAGCTAGATCAAAGGGAAGAAAGGTGCTTTGGGGCTGAAAAATCCAGTACTGGCTGAAAACGGATCTCGAGAGGATTCAGGTGTCCAGAGCAATCCAGCATCCTTCGCGAGCCAGAAGGCAGATAGGAAAAGTGTCCGCTGTGCCTCGCCCTAAGGCAGGGGGCGCAGGAAAAGCTCGAGGCAAAACGGAAAACAACTAGGCAAAGCGACTCCGGCCCCACCTGGCAACCGCTCCCGGCGAAGAAAAAAAGCCGACAGCCAAAGTTGGAGGATACCGTTTTTTAAGAACCGACGGTGTCACACTAAAGGTGGGGACAGAAGAAAGAAGGAATCAAAAAAGGTATGTCGCCCACCCGCAGAAAGGGAGAAAATCATTGCGCTCGAAAGAAGGGGAAATCCTCTCCATAGGGATTACGGCCCCCAAAAAAAAAAAAAAAAAAACACAAGAGAAACGGATGGAACGTTAAAACACTCCACGAGGGAAAACACCCCCCTCTTAGGCCCTGCTGGCACGAAAGTGCCGACGCGACACAATCGGACAGTATACGACAAACTCTGGTGAAAGGGAGAAGGAAGCTCCCGGAAACGGAACGGAGGAAAGAACAAAAGGGCACAGCATGGGGGCTCCATAATTACAGAAGATTTGCCGTCGGGGCGTGGCCGGCCACTAAGAGACCGGAAAGGGAGATGATACCGCGTTAATCACCAGAAGAAAGTGTGATCCGGGACCGCTATAGAAGGAAGATAGAAAAAAGTCGGAAGAAAGAGTAAAACACCAAGGACCCTCCACTCGGAAGAAAAGGCAGGACGATGCCTAAAACGTGGGCCAGTAACTCAAGAGTCGAAAGGACAGATTCAACCGCTTAAGGGGGCCCGGAAAAAACGAACTCGGAAGGGAAACGGGGTAAACGACCAGGGAGCCCCGTCAAAAAAATACCGAAGTCTGCCTGGGGACGTAATCGGGCATAAAAAAAAGATCCCGAAAACAGTTTTGCGGGTGGGAGTGAAACTGCAAAACGGGGGGCCCCCCAAGAAAAATACGCCAAAATGACTCCTCAAGGGCCCTTGGCAACGAACACGCACGTGGAACGTATGGAGTACAAGCATCGGGTAGATTTTGGAAACCTCACAGGGGGATGACCGATAAACGATAGACACCACCTTGGCAAAACTCGCAGGGGGGGAAAGGAAAGGTTAGAGTAGTGAACGCCTCCCATATTTTCTGCCATGGAAATAAGCCCGAACACGGCACAAAGAGACTGCTAAAACACGAATTGGGGAGGAAAGGTGGCCGAAGTAGTGTCTTTTGAAAGGAAGAGGAGGACAGAAGAGCGACCTCTCAGTTCGGCGGACCTCTAGGGCTCTTCACGGACGGTTGACAAGGGCTAAAACTCAACAAAAACAAAGCAAAAAAAGAAATCAACCGTAAACAAAGGGAAACATGTAGCTGAACTTCAGGAAAACTGTACAAACTGGAACAGGTATACAACTGCAAGGCACAACGGATCATCTGGCTCATGGCGCCGAGCTCGTCAGGAGAGGTAAAATCAAGAAGAGGGGTAGGTCCAGGGTTAAGACCAGAACCAGCGGGTAGAATGAGAGTCGAAGAGAGAAAAAAGAGAAAACCGAAAAAACACCTGATCATTTGAGGTAGAGGACAACAGAAAGACGGCATGAGTTGGTTCTGAGGACAAACCACACAATCCAAGTGAAGGACCCACCGATTTAGGTTGTATGGAAAAAAAGGCACATTGGGGAAGTCTCCAGCAGAAGGGAGGGCTCCTTCACAGAGGATAACCGGGTAGAGTAGGAAAGAATTAAGCCTTGAAAGGGAATCAAAGCGTACTCGGGAAAAGATGATGAACATTTTATGGGGGTACGTCGTCGAGAAGGGAGGGACTTTCAGAGGACAGTAAGCTGTCTCCGACCTCGGAGCGAAAAAGAAAGGGGGGTGGAAGAGGGAAATGTATCACAGAAGGTATGAAGACAAAATTCAGGAAACCACGATTGGAGCCGGAGAGA
>Ga0179593_1361145_pt1 | contig 10944 bp, 12 predicted proteins | sample CZODoug2_1_08_16_FD_185931 | JGI IMG/M metagenome (GOLD analysis project Ga0179593, IMG submission 185931) | Vadose zone soil fungal communities from Angelo Coast Range Reserve, California, USA - CZODoug2_1_08_16fungal (PacBio error correction) | ecosystem: Environmental > Terrestrial > Soil >...
AGAGAGGGGGGCAGTCGACAAGAAAAAGTGTCACAGTGACATGACAAACAGAGGAACTCGCATCAAAACTCAATGGTGTTGATGGCGGGGGGGGGGGTGGGGGGGGGACATATAACGGAGGTCAAAGGGGGTGGACAAAAATAAAGGGAAAGGGGGGGGGAAGGGGGATGTGATGGGGGGGCGGTAACGTAAACTGCTAAAACTGTGGGGGTGGGGTTGTGAAAAAAAACATCTGGGGTGCTTGGGGCGAATCAGGAACAGGAGAACTGAAGGACATCTTGAAAAGGCCGGGAGTTGGAAAAAGGGGACGGTGGACACCCGTTGACGGGAGACCACGATTCGCGATGAATAAAATTGCTGGGCCTATGTAAGTGGTGGCCAGGAGGGGCTTGAAGACACCGCACGGAACAAAGCCAAACCCTTCACCGTCGCTGGATGCCTAAATACGCTTCTCGCGTTTATTGGTCCAGCCCTCCTTACGTGAGGAAATACAGAAGACAGAAGGGGAACCAATACAAAGACTCTGAAGAGTAGAGGTAACCATGGCTAAAATGACAGTGAAGGGAGGTACAGGAGGGAGTGCTGCCTGTGGATGGGCAGGAAAAAAGAAAATACAACAGACAGGGGGACTCGGAGGAGAGACAATTAAAAGGAGCGAAAAGTAAATGGGGGCTGAAAGCGAAAAGAACCCATGGGTGATCTAAACGAAAACCGAGTATGGCGGGGCCTCGAATTCCTCCCAACAAATCAAGCCTCCGGGACATAAACAGGTAAAAAGCGACAAGTGTCAGCACACGACGGGTTGTGGGGATCGGGGGGTCCATGGGGGACAAAAAACGCAAAAAAAAAACTTAAGGAAACGGACAGACAACATACGATGACTAAGAATGGAATTGTGGGGAATTTGGTGAACCTAAAAGTCCCAGCGACTAATGAAACATCGAAAGTGTGTCGGCCTAGGGAAAAAAGGAGCTATGGCACGGGCGAACCTGGAAAAAAAGAGAAACAGTGAGAAACGCATGAAGTCAACAAAGAAAGAAGAAAGAAATAGGGAGGGGGGTGAAACAAAAAAAGCATTGCGCCATGTTCACTGCTGAGGCAAAAGATGACGATCGATTGGGGGGGCCACCTCAATATGAGGGGTGAAAGTGAACACTCAGAAAGAGCAGAGGAGAAAGTATAGTATGGAAGTGGTCCCGGAGGGTCACAAAAATTGGGGGGCCGTCGAAGAGGGAAAACCTGGAAAAAACCCACGTGAATAAATAAAGAATAGATGCTTGATGTTCAATACAGGGATGAAAGTTCAGCGCTTATGAAACGCGCTTCGAACCAGCCATGTAGTTGCGTATTCTCTACCCAGGGGAAGATGCCACATGTCACTAGCAAAAAAAAAAAAAAAAAAACTCAAGACACACTTGAAGGTGGAAAAAGGGGGGGGAAAAGAACCTCACTCGGAGATTTTTCCTTATTCGTGCATGAGAGGGGCGAATGGCTTAACAATCCGGAGACAAGTAATATTCAAGGAAAAGGCTCCAGTGACCACTGCAGGAAATCAGACCTTAGGTAGGTACGGGACAAAAGGTCTCATCTCGGCGCAGGGAGGGATAACCTGACTGCCACAGCAATCACAAAAAGAGAATCCGGCTCTGCCCAATGCACTGAGCGAACCTAATGAAAAAATCAATGAAAGAGTCCCGGCATTTCCATAAGGTACCGGTGGAGGTACCAACTTGCCCCCCGCCTCACAGAAGAAAGCAAATCCTTCGCCAAAAAAAAACAACTTATATCGCCCGATTCTGAAAAAGAAAAAGCAATCACTCAGTTTTTCTTATAGGAGGAGCACGTTGAGTGGAAGGCACGGAGAGATATGCATTAAGAGAAAAGGATACTAGTCAAAAATGCAAAACCTGACCCGTCTCTTGTCGGCCCACGTGCCCACCTAATCAAGACACTCTCGCCTGCATAAGGGGCAACCCACCCTAAAAAGCAGCCTCCCTGTTTCCTGCAGCCAAAAAAAGGGGGTCGGGCTGGAGCCGCGCCATTTTCAGACTATGCAGGGGAGGGAGGACGGCCAGAAGGAAGAGACCACCACATCTGCCGGACGGGACCCCAGTGAAAGGCAAACAGGCAATTGTTTGGCTGAAAGAGGGGGAGAGCGCAGAACCTGCAACAGGACAAACTCCTACCCCACCACGGGGAAAGAGCACGGGTTTCAGCGAGGGCGCATGGCAAAAGGAACTTAGACAAGGAAAGTTAGTCATGGGTGTGACAGGGGGGGGGGGGGGGGGGGGGGGGGGGACGAAAGGGGAAACTGGCACGCAAATGGTGCCTCAAGAAACAGAGCACAGGGCTCACTTTCCTTCTTTCTTCAAAAAAAAATTCGAAAGGAGACATGATTTGGGACCTAGAAAGGCTACCATTGGAACCTGGGGAATCCCTGCGAGTCAAGGGTGGCTGCCCAGGCGCACGAGTATTAAACAATGGGTCTTACGCTTCTTGTGGAGAGGGCACTCAACGTACAGGTTGGGAAACGCATCCCAGCCCAAAAGCGCCAAGAGGGGGAGCAACTTCATCCGAAAAGAAAAAACCGTCCCTGAGTACAAGTATAGGGGAACCTGAGCGGGGTTCTAACTGAGCCGTCTGCGTCAAAGCACGGAAAAAAAAAAGAGAGTCTCAGCGACTCAAACAAGGATGGAAAGGGGGTTTTACAAAGTCCATCGTGTGAAGGATACGGCGTGTATGCATGAATCTTCACGCAAGCTTGTGAACACCAGGGGGAAAAGCAAGAAAAGGAACAAAACCGACCACGGGAAGGCACGTGTCAGTACACGTCACGGGGGGAAACTGAGACAAAAGGCAAAATGGGCAGCATACGACCGCGTCTAAAAACTGTCGTGCATCTTGCCGCAAAGACCTCAAAGACCGGACATACGGGGCAAGACAACGCGCCGGCCAGCCGTGGGGGTGGAATGCGGAATGAAGAGGGCTTCAGCGTCAAGGGGACAGCCGCAGCCCGGGGACCCGTGCTACGCCCTGTCAGATCGTCCTTTCAAGCTTGTGCCACGGCACCCTTCCGGGCAAAATTAAGGGAAAGTATTTGCGTGCGCCTCGCTCCGCAGCTCTCTACAGCTGCGGGGGGCTGATACGTACGACAGGATGGAGATCTCCGAACCCAGGACAGCTATGCTAAACCTAATAAGCATGTTACGGAGCAAATGGGGAACGGCTGGCGAAAAGGAGAGGGAAAACTAGCAGATGATACTCATCTACTAAGTAGCGCGTCAAACTCACCTGACGAGCGAAACAGCCATTCAGAATCACCCAAAAACAACAAAACGGTAATGCGGCAAATTGAGGGAAAATCGAATATAAGTGGGCTCTACGACGTCCAAGACGAAAACGATTCGGCGGATCGCAAACGCACCGCCAATCCGAAACTACGGGGATTGGCATCAATCATCTCCTATTGGCCGTAAAAACTGGTGTCTCCTTCGCTCCTGAAAATTTCCCCACGGGCAAAAACAAGAGTGCAAGCAGGACAAAAAAGGATGAACCCCCCGCAAAGACACGACAAGGAATAGGAAGGGGAAAAGGGGAAAAAGACCCGGTGCGCGGCATAAAAGCAATTCCGTCATCCAAAATTTCTACACGAGGAAGTGGAGGGGGACCAGAAACTGGGGAAAAAAACGATCGTCTTGAGCTGACGATGGGGGGGAGTTCTCGGACCAGGGTCAGCCGTTGCCACGGGCTGGGAAGTAACAATAACGAGGCGAATAAAAACGGGGACAAAAGCCTAAGGGGAAAAAAAGGGATAGTGACGAGCTCGGGGGGCTCCCCAGGAGAGGGGCACCTACAAAAAAGGCACCGGGCTACGCGGGAAACATCGGGTGACACCCCACACATACTCAAATGGTAAACAAACCCTCCCGCTAGGCCCTAAAAAAAAGGGGAGCGTCCATCCATCCACGTCCCTTGTCGTGGCAAGCGGCGCAACAGACTATCATGGTGAGAAAAGCCACCATAGCGACGGTCCATTAGAAAAGAAGGCATCCCATTTTCAATCCAGCAAGGGGCAAGACGGGGGGTGCTCGCTGGAATACTTGGTCAACCATTCCTAGGTATGCGTCTAGGTCCTATCGTAGGTCTCGGGTTGACTTGTCGGGACTCGTGTCTGTAGTTAGCAAGTCAGACAACGCGTATACAAAAGAACGAGAAAGAAAGAATGGCAATTCGGGAGTCGTGTCGAGGGCGATAGAATCCAATCCAATGGGGCACTAGGCACCGACGGACGGGGAAATCGGCGGGACCTAAAATGGGGCCTCTCAACTCGGGACCTATAAACTAAAAAATGCGTGAGAAATGCAGCGTTGGATGGCAGGTGAAAAAGAAAACCAGAGAACCCACAAGGACGGCTGTAATGCAAGAAGAAGAAATAAGGCAAAATAACGAACCCTGCAGCACCTCACGGGGGATTGCTGTTCCGAAAAAGGCGTAAGACCCGAAGAAATCAAACGACATGTTGCAAGGGTCATTGTTTTTTGAAAAGGAAAGGGGTTCTCTTCGAGGGGAGTCAGGAGAGCAGAAGGAATTCAAAATGACAAATCAATTGAAAGAGGAAACTGGCTAGCAGCGTATTTAAAACACACACCAAAAAATCACTAATGGGAGGAAACAGCTTTGTCTCCTTCACCGGATCCATTGGAGGGAGCGGAGACGTGCCTCGGGGAAATAGCATAATATAGACAAAAAAGATGGGCGAACTCAAGCGGGACGTTTCATCTTTCCAGCGAGTTCATAAGGGTTAAATGTGAAAAGTAGGATACTCCGCAGTCCGAAAAGACGGGGTCATACAGTTAATGTCAAAAGGGAAATTCTCAGGAAATGCAGGTGGGGGGCGAATTCAATAATGAAAAAAGGGGCGGGAATGGAAGTCGGTAGAAAGAGCACTCGTCTGGGGGAATCCAGAAGCCCGGTTCGATATTATGGGTTAGGGTGAGCCGAGACGCGGGATGTGTGAGGTGACTCTAAAGGCGAATGCCTTGGATAATTGAAGGAGGGTTACTATAGCAAGTTGAAGGGGTACACAGATGAATGGTGTGCCATGGGGGCAGTACTCCCACATCGAGGTCATACTTTCTAGTAAAGGGGTGTTTTGGACCAGACGGATTTAAAAAGTGACGAGGTGTAGTGGGAGGAGACTTTTCCTAGGGAACAAGGGTACCAGGGAAAAAAAAGGTGGGGGAGGCCGCTGGAGAGACGGTGCAGAATTAGCAGGGGACTATCTACTGGTTAAAGGCTGGCAAGGAAGGGGTCATTCGAGAAGTAACTCTGCACAAGGGGGGAATAAGATGCGAGCCAAAAAATGAGCCTGACGGGGACTATCGGGCTAGGGGTAAACAGATACTGACCGGGTAAGTTGTGGCTGGGGTAAAAGATGTCAGGGAAACTTTTGAGGTCTATTGACGGGGGCAAGGGTTGCGGGTGAAATCTTCGAAAGGGGTTGAAACAAAGGAACACACAAACAGGCCCAAGCTAAACGCAAAAAAAAAACGGAAAACAAAAGTGACCCACACTTTGCCATTTTACAAGAGCGAAAAATAGGGATGGACTTTATTTTGAGATTTCGCCAAACAAGAAAACGAGACTAGCGACGAGAGGAACGACGCGGCTGTTGGAAGCCGGCTGATGCTCAAAAGTAAAATTCGGTCAGTTTCGGTCATTTGTACTAAGGGATGCAGTGGGGAGAACGTCAGGGGCAGGATCATATTGTCGGAGGGCAGTTCCTAGTCGACTTGGTGGGCACTTGAAGGGGGGAGGACAGGCTGACCTGCTGGTGCAATCGACAAAACGAAATCACCCATAAAAAAAGAACGGAAAAAAAAATAGGCATAAATACAGTCGGGGGGGGGGGAAGGCGTGTCCAGGGGGGATGGGGGTAGAATGGCGCGCTGGATATCGAACAGGAGACGTACACAGGCGATGTCGACGGTGGTCCAGAAGGGTCTTTGAAAGGGCGGCGAACAAAAGGGTTCAAGGGAGAAGGGAGCAGGAGATCTCGACGGAAACTGACGAGTGAAGAGGGCGGTTAGTGCGGGGTAGCCGGCGGAATTCGAAAGTCGAAGTGGACAGAAAGGGAAAAGAGAGAGGACGAACGGAAATAAGGCAAATGTCTGAAAAGACAAAAAGGAGAGAAATACAAAAGAGTAAAACATGGGTAAAAGAACTTACAAAAAGACGAAGAAAAAACCGCGTATGAGAACGGGGAACTGCGGAAGAAAAGTGGGTGTCAAACACCAAGCAGGAAAGTGAAAAGGGACCGGATGTGCTGCAGGGGAGACATTTGGAGGGTAGTAGAGGCAGTGGGACGCGGGGGAGGAGACGAGGGAGGGGTCTGAGGTTCAACGGTGTAGGAAAAAGGGGAAACGTTCGCAAAGGAAGAAAGACAAGACAGGGGACCGCAGGGAAAGGATAAAAGTCGGAGGGAGGACGTTAAAGATCAGATTCTGCGGGCCGTAGGGAAGGGGGGGTAAAAAGAGAGGAGGGGACCGTCTTCCTGCGGCCAATCCGGTCGGGGGTCATTCAGGAAAAGCAGAAGGGGGAAGTGTAATCACCAGCCCCAAGCACAATCATGAAAATCTTCAATTAAGGGGGGGACGGGGGGGTGGGGTGGGGGGGGTATGTGTGTCATACGGGTAACTGATGATAGGAAAAAAAAAAAAAAGTGAGGGCGGTGAATCAGTGCCTAAGGCCCGCTTAAGGAGACTGAATTGGGGCATCAGAAGACCAAAGCGGGAGGGGAGGTGGGGGGGGGGGGGCCTTGTGGGAAATGCGGCCAGGTGCCTAGGGTGTTAACTAAAACTAACGAAGATTTCATAAAAGAAAGTAAAAAGCATTCGGGTGAAATGGGGAGTTGATCTTGACTCAGGGTTAAGGGGGCACGAAGGAGGAAGCTTCGCACGAAATGGGGGGAAATTTCTAGAATCAGTTTGCTGGAGCAAAGAATTTACCCCAAAAACTTACAAAACAACGAAAACAGCAACAACGGAATCTCTACATAAAACAGGTGGGGGGCAACAAGGAGTGGAATCTGGTTGGTCGACCGTCAGTGGAAAACTAGGGGGAGGTTAAGAGCGGCCTATTAAAATGCGGTGGCAGACCAGTGGCAGGTATGAACGACTCGAGGTATCTCATTGCTGACGTGGGGCTGTCTGGTTCAATGACGAAATGGGTGGGGGGCGGGGGTGGGGGGACGATGGGGGGAGGGGCGGGTGGGTATGGGGTTGTGTGAGGATGGGGTTGTGTCGGGTGTTTTTGTGTGGGGCGTTGTGGTTGTGTCGGATGGGATGAGGGGTTCGGGTAATTGTGGTTGTTTTGGCGCGGGGGTGACGTTTGGGGTGTGTCCTGGAGAAAGAGAGGGGAGGAGCGTTTTGTCAGTGTGAGTTGTGGTCTTTTTCTTGGGTTGTGGGGAGGGGTGGGGGGGTGGATAAAGAACAGATACGAAAGTTGAAGCGATGTAAAGTCCAAATTGGGGGGGGGGGAGGAGAGCCCAGTAGGAGGACAGATAGCGGCTATCGTTGGCTGCAGCTTTATGCTATGAACGTGTTAAAAGATGGAGAACACCAGGCTTGTTCAAGGAAAAGCGTCCTCGTGGGAAGAGTGGGACGCAAAAACGAACAACGACTAGGCGGTGAAGGGAAAAGGACAAGGGAATGGGAAGGGGTGTTAAAAGTTAGGGAGGTGGGTTCACAGGTGACAGCTTAAAACCAAAAAAAAAGAAAAGAAAAAAGGACAATTACACCCCAACCCAGGTAAAAAAAAACCAAAAACAAAACAGCAGGGACAAAACAATGAAACAACAACGGCTCGCAGGAGCATTTTGAAACAGTGGGGTGGGGGGATGAATCGGCTCGGTACGGGCATCACCAACAAAAAAAAAAAAAAAAAAAGTGGGCCAAGATTAAAGTTCCACTGGGGCAATGGGAGAAGGGGTTCCTAGGATAAAGGGGTCAAATGATCAAGCCTTGCTCCCCGCACACGAAGAAAAAGCTCTCGGGCAGAAGATGGGGGGGGGTAGTATTCACAGTGGAGGGGCCTTCAGAAAAAGGGGGGGTTGGGGGGGGGGGTCTGTTGGGATATACATTCTTCATGGGGAGGAAGTGGGAACCTTAAAAAAAAGGGCATTCATGGGGGGCGGTGGGGGGGGGGTGGGGGGGGGGATGGAAGTAGGCCGGGTAAAAAAAAGAATTCTGAGAATTCCTGTGGGGGGTGGGTCTTAATGGTGGTTGCTCTGTGTTGGTGTGATAAAACACACTTGTGTGCGAGAATCAATACGCGAAAAAGAAGGTCATGAAACGCTCGGCATGCAGTGGGAAAAAAAAAAAAAATTGGGCCAATTCAAAAAATAAAAAAGCATAGGGGGGTCTAGTAATCGGAGTAAAGACAAAAGCTGCGGAGAAAAAGGGAGAATAGGGAGAAGAAGTATATTTTACCGGGAAGGGGGAGAGGACCAGATCTACCATACGGGACAAAAAGGGCTGCTGCGGGAGGAGAAGCTTCGTGCAAGGAACCTGACTTGGCAAGGGGAGGGGAAGGTGAGGGGTAAGGGGAGAATCTCCAGACTTTCTTCTGCGTGTATGCAAGATATCAGTGAAAGGAATAGATAACTTTCTGGAGTGGTGTTGGAAATGACAATGGGGGGGGGTGTGGGGGGGCAGAAGGGGTGTACGGGAAGAGGGGGGGGGTGAGTTTTTATGTGTGTTGTGGGGAGGGTGTCTGTGTGAGGGTTGGAAGATGTGAGAGCGTTGTTTTCTTTTTTGTTTTTGTTACATTTTTTTTGGTGTTTTTTTTTGGGTTCTGTTTAGTGGGGGTTGTTCTGGGTGTTTGGAGTGGGTATGGGGGGGGGGGGGATGTTTGCGTGGTGTTGTGGGTTGTTTTGTGGTGCGGGGTGTGTTTTAGCAGAGTGGGTGCGTGGGGGATGGGGGGTGGGGGTGGTGACGGTGCTCCTATTTAACCCGCGTGGTCTCGGGGACACGAGGGCAGAACCGGGCGCTAAAGGAAGCGGGGTGACGGGCTATGGTACGTGGGGGGGCATCCGTCAATTCGGGCTCAGGGAAACGGCTGGAGTTCGAAGCAGCGCGGGGGAAGAGTCACTCCCGAAAGGTCTACCACGAGCTGGATCAGGCCTCGAAAACCTATTGGACCTGGAGTTGTAAATTTGGAGTAGGGGGATTTATCGCGGAGACTATTTACCTTGACGTGCTTTTCAGAAGAGTGTATGACCTCTCACACAGGGGGGACGAAAGATCGGCAGAAAGACTGAGAAAGGGGCTGGCTTAGAAAAACGAAAAAGGTCGATATGGGGAAGGAAAAATAGGCTGGGGTTCTTTGCGGCAGAAGGATTACGAAAGAAGGCCGTGAAAAAGAGATTGCGATCAAAAGAGCCAAAAAAAAGTTAGAAGATACGGGGGGATTAAAAGTAAAAGCTTTAATTGCGTGGCATAAAGGGAAAATGACCAGAAAAGGAAAAAAAAAAGAGGTAAGGAAGGACATCAAGGATCCGCGGCAAAGGGGTGCAAAAAAGGAACAGGAGGGATAGTCGGCTGAGAGGCCGGAGGGGACGCCAAAAAAAGCGAAAAAAAGAAAGAGGAGCAGGACGGCGGAATGAACAGCACCTCAGGCCAAAGGCGGGGGCCACCGCTCAAGCATCAAGGACGACCGGATCCAAGACCAACCTGAAAGGGAGTAAAGGAGGGCGAGAGACCGGGGGCCTTCCATGAGCCAAAGACAGAGAGCATCTGAGAAAAAATGCACGGCACAACTCGAAAATACCCAGAGCGGGGGGGGAGAAACCGACAAAGAACCAAAGGAGACAGAGTAGACGGAGGGCGCCCAGCGGGCATACAAATAAACTGATTCAAAGTACCGAAAAGGTGGGGATCAGGAGAAATATTTCGCGATTCCAGTCATCCGAATAAAGACCTAAATTAAATCGGTGGCAATTTCGTCCAAGACCGTGCGAGGTCACTGGGGTGAAAGAAACCGGGAAGGCATACTAATGCAAGCCCAAACCAAGAAAATCACAAAAGACCAGAAGAAAGAAACAATAGTTTGCAGGGCGAAGAAAACCAGGGTGGGAAAAGCAGGAAAAACATGGAGAGCAACAGTGGTTGGAAAAAAAAATATAAACAGCAAGGGCAGGAACCAGCCGGCCAACATGGTAGGAAGAGAACCGCATCAAAAAAAAATCTAAAAAAAAGGGCTAGGGGAAGGCAAGGACAAAGGAACGTACCTTCCCTGTGGGGTAGAACAGGGGGAAAGGCACTTCTCTGGCTCTAACGAACGATCCATGGGGAGGGCCGACAAACGACGCGGTGCACCTTCTAAAAAACATGGCTGAAGAGCGTTGAACCAGGGCAACAATTGCGGATCGTGAAAGGGGGGGGAGAAATGGTTCACATCCCCAAGGAACTCGTTCGAGTCGGCCAGAATCATGGGGCAACCACCACATTCTAAATTGGCGAGGGCGTCAAGTGGGAAGCAGGTCCAAACCGGGTCACGTAAGCTTTACAATGGGGGGGTCACCGCGGGATAGATCGAAAAAAGCAAAACACCCAAACAAAAAAACCCAAAAAAAAGAAAGAAAAGCCGAGCGGCCCATCCACGACACCCACATCAAAGAAAAAAAAACACAAATATTGGAACAGTCCAAAAGGGGAAAAGTGTGCGAGCAAGCTACGGAATGCCGGAGGTCACGGACCTTAGCCTGACTATGGGCAAAATCCCGGACCACACATGGAGTAGTCTCATTGATCAGAAAGAGCGTGCAACAGGCAAGGCAAAACAAAAGATGCAACTCGAAGTTGAGGTACAGTCAGGAAACATCCACGCCCTGATGTCATTCTACTCGCATCCAGGGATGCGGCACAAGTGACTCGGACTCCTTTC
>Ga0179593_1494005_pt1 | contig 10944 bp, 6 predicted proteins | sample CZODoug2_1_08_16_FD_185931 | JGI IMG/M metagenome (GOLD analysis project Ga0179593, IMG submission 185931) | Vadose zone soil fungal communities from Angelo Coast Range Reserve, California, USA - CZODoug2_1_08_16fungal (PacBio error correction) | ecosystem: Environmental > Terrestrial > Soil >...
CCGCGCTGTTCAGCGATAACCAAAGAGAGGATGGATTAAGCTAGCCTGTCCATGGCCGGCGTGGCTTACAGAAAAAAAGTCCCGGACACAGAGTCAAGACACTGAATCAAAAAGGTACGGGGCGGAGGCCAAGGGGGGCCCTCCACGTCGCATTGAAAGGAGATTGCCGTAAGGTTGAAAAAACCAAAAAAACTGGGGGGGCTGGAGTCCTCCGGCGATGAGGAAAGACGCGCTAACTAAGAAGGTTCACTTAGACGGAGAAGAAACCTATAGCGGCCAAAGAAACAGATAACGAGCGGCGGCTAGAGTTTTGTAATCGCCGGTTGGTGCGTGTGAAGGTGGATGGGCCTGTGGTTTCGGAAAAGGTGCGGGGTTGTTGCTATGGGAGTATCTTGCCATAGATTGAAGAACAGAAAAAAACTTAAGGTCTTCTTTAGGGGGTAGTGAACCGTTTAGGGGTGGAGGACGTTAGGGGAATCTTGCTCGGCGTGATGAATGGGTCGGTCGCATGTAGCGGTTTACGGGTCTTATACCAATAAAGCGGGGTGGGCAGAAACGGAGCACATCATGCAAACTCTCGCAGGGCGAAGAAAGCGGGACTTAACCTGTCCAAAATGGTGCGGGTCTTTCGGGTCGGAAGGGATCGGGTCAGGAGGGCCTTGTTTCGACTAAAAGGGCAGAACTTGGACAGGCATCTATCAGTCTGGCTCGGCAGGGGGAGTTCTCGGTCTTGAAAGTGGGGCGACCGGCACGTTTGCCAAAACGTCGTCAAGAGAGCTTGGCAGAATCCTCCTGGCTAGTCTGGAACGTCGATCTCGAAGCCCGGGGGGGTCAAGACTTGGGGTACCTCGAGGCAGAGAATAGTCCGCAGAAGGGGGGCAGAGTCCGTAGGGGGATGAAGGTACGGGTATGTAGTTCTCCTCCGCCCGGAAGGAAAGCCACCAGCAGAGCTGGGACGGGCACAAGACGAAGTCAGAGAAAGGCAGCACGGCCAGGCAGGAAGAAGTAATATCCTGCTCGACGTATCCAACTTAAAAAACAGAAAATTTCATCAGGGAAAGACGAAAAGTACTTGGACCGCCGGCCCGAAATCACGGTGAGGACGTGAGCAGAGGGGCTGGGGAGGACAAGCGGAGCAGGAAGTATCACAAGTGGCAAACTTTTTCGACCCAAGTGAGACACGGGTTTAGAAACTCAGTCAACCCAGGACATGAAGATATGTGTGCAAGAGGAAGTGGTCAAACTCGGCCAGGATCCTTCCTAGCGACGGATAGCCAGCGAATAAAAAAGTACACGAAGAACCACGCCAAACAGGAGTGTTCACTTGCGTGTCAGAAGGACCCTCAGACGGCCCGGCCACGCTGGTGGAAAAAGCAAAGTGCCTACAGGTTCAAGAAACCCGATAGAAAGAAAGGGGCATCTACTTATACACACCGGAGGGCTCCGGGTAGCAAACGCCACGATAGTGCATCAACGCAAGAGAAAAACCTGTGGCTCGAGGAATGCAAGCCGTAGGCGAAGAGTCCGACGCTACCAAGCACGACAGCACCGGCCTTCCCGCTTTGAAATGTTCGGGGCTTTGACCGGAGAGGCGTCTCCAGAAAAATCTCTAAAACCACATCAGACGAACAGGGGCCTCGTCAAGGCTTAGAAGGAGGAGACTCAGTCCAGACCCCGGAGACTGCACCAGGAAAAAAACCTCCAAAAAAATAAAGTCCCACCGCTGCCACTAATCCTCAAGGCGAAGCCCTTGCGAACCCGGGAACGGGCAACGAAAAAAAGAAAAAGGCGAGGCTCAGGCCTCCCTGCCAAGGCTACATGATAGGATTTCCCAAGGAAAAACGGAAGCATTTTAAAACAAAAAAGGGACCTCAACGGCCCTCCTCTCCTTTGGCGAAAAACAAGCATGAGGAACAACATCTGCCTGGACCTGCCGGTCCAAGAAAACGAAAAACCTGAATGCTGCCCCCGTCCGCGGGAAAGAGCCTCGGAAGAACAAAGAACGGCCAGAAGAGGGAGGACTCCTCAATTCAGCCGTGCTGTGCCTTCCCGCGGACGGAAAAACTGAGGGAAAGAAAGCCAGAGCCAGGTGCAAGAGGAACACTTAGTTGAGGGTCGGCAACGAAGCGCCGCCAGGACCAATAGGCCGGTTAACCCGACTGCCAGCCGGACAAAGCGAGTTCTCTGCATGAAAATCGAGGAGCACGAAACAGAAAGAGCTGCCCGGGAATAAACCTTCACCCCTACCTACCATGCACCCGAAGGGGAAAGACATCTTCGGCAGGCAAAAAGAAGGAAGACGCGGCTTGCTGGAGGCAGGAAAAAAGCGAAAAGGTTAAGATTTTAAAAAAACACCATCAATCAGCCCAGAAGAAAAAGAAGCTGAAGGTACCTTAAGGATATCTGACCACCCGTCGAGGGATCAAAGGAGGGATTAGAAAAGGGACGCCGGCTCACAAGATGAAGGAAAGGAAAGGCAGACACGAAGGGCGAGGGGGCGCCTAACGCGCAACGGGCCGCCGCTGAGGAACTGGTGTACGAAAAGGTGATCTGATCGAGACTCACACTCCGAGGTGGCCCCGGCTGTCGGTGGTCGCGGATGTCAGGTCCGGGGGCCGGGGCCGGGGGGGAATGCTCAGGATAGAGCAGCAAAAACAAGCAACGAGGAAGAAAAAAAGTAGAGATAAAAAGGGCCAGCGCCCGAACACACGGTAACTCCATGAACACCGGAAACCCGGTCCAACTCCCTGCCAGGGCGCCCTCCTCAGGAGCGAGAACAGCAGCCAGAAACCCACCCGCTACGCTTCGGAAAATAGAATCCAGGAGCGATAAACAGAAAAGGGAGAAGGGCAAATGTTTCCTGAAACCGCGGCGCCGCGCCGGCCGTCACAGAGAAATAACGCAAAGCAGTTTAATGTATCCTTTTTTAGGAAGGGGGTACAAATCTAACTTGAAAAGGCACCGGTTCAAAATGAGATAGGGGGGAGGGGGTAAAGTATTAGAGGGGGGGAAAAGTGGGCATGAAAACGTCAGAACCTGCTCCTGCCAGAAAGTAGGGGGGGCTACCGGAAGATGTGTGCGGGTGCTCATAGGGGGTTACGATAATCGCAGGGAAAGGAAAAGCGACGTGTTCTGTGGGCGAAGAAGGGAAAAGATGCAGGCCCGGACACATCGCTGGGGGCAAAACGGCGAGGAGAAGAATAGTGTTCAAAAAAGCAGAAAATGTAACGCGGCTGGGTGGGGCTTCGAACGAAAAGAAAACGACGCTACGTGGAAAAGCAAACATCGGCCTCTTACGGAAGGGTAGAAGAGGGGGGTCTGAAACCGGACGAGGGTGAAAAAAACATCAAAGGAAGACAAGCTGGTAGAAGGACAGAAGGAGCTACTGATTTAAGGTAAAGGGGGGACGGAGAAATCTCCCGCCGGATAGGGGGCGATCAGTCAACGTGACTTCATTGTCGGAACGGAAAAGGGGCAAGGCTAAGGGGGGAAGGCGGATGAATATGGCGTCCCTTCAGGAAGATCTTGCCGGAGGGCATAATCCGAGGAAACCGGAGTCTTGCAGCATACTATTGTACTGAGGAAGCAGGAGAATACGCCTCGGCAAAAAGGAAATCCGAAATTCTGACCCGGGGGTTCGCAAGGGAGTCCGCGGTCACGGAGGGCAGGTAGCATTTGGGATCCCGTATCAGGTGGCTAAATGATGAAAGCCTACACAAACAGCGCGGATTCCCTGCAAGGTAGGGAAGACGCACGCAAGTGGAAGAGTCCGTTAGGATTTTAGAATTTGTTTAGCAGATGGTGTCAGGGGAAACGCCTAAGAAAAAGCCCCTTAGGTGGAAGATGGCCGTTCTGAAAGGAGGCCGTAGCTAGGTCTTGAAACGACGTGACGAACATTGCTTTCCAGTAGGATAAAGGACCAAGAAAGAAAGATTTAACTGAGAGAGTTCCGCAGAGAAGGGAGGCTGTAACCGATTAATTGAGGTTATAGTCGATGCAAAAGTCAACAGGACGCGGGCGAGAAACAACGTTCGATGACAACGAGGGGAAGTGAGAGGGCCGCTAAAACGGACTTGAAAACGGGCGGTCGTTCTTTTGGCATCGGGAATGGAGAAGAATCGGGCTTCCGGAAGAGGCCGATCTTGAGGGAGTAAAAGAAAGCAAGCATGCACCGGGGGGTAGAGAAGAAAAACGTTGTAACCACGAGGAAAAGGCGAAGCACCGGCCTTTTTCTCGTCACACGTGATACGAAAGGGAATGGGAAAGAGGGCTCGAATCCAAGCTGGATAACAGAAGAAGAGTCCCTTGAATCAAAGAGGGGTCCGGTGGAAAGAAACCGTAAATGTCGCCTAACAAGCATGCATGAGAAAAGGGGGAAGAACGACGCGAAAGACAAACAGGCAGTCCGAAATGGAGAGTCAAAAAAAAGGGCGTTCTGTGCTCACTAAACCGAAGTCTACTGCTTGCCAGGCAGCGGGCAGAGGGGGGGGGGGACCAACTGGGGACCGATTAACGTTTGCTTGAGGGAGAACGAACTAAGTAAAAGCCCAGCGAAATAAGGCGCGGACACGAATCAGAACGAACTTCGAAAAAGAGGGAGAAAACCAAGGTGTTACCTAAAAGGCCAGCAGGGAAACGAAGGGGAAAAAGGGGTCAAACACCCGAGGCAGAGAAAGTCTCGAACCGGCAGACTTAAAGCACTGCTGAACTCGGAAAAACTAAATAACAAAGGGGGAAGAAGAGCACGGAAAGACAAGCCTCAATAAAGAGTAGAATCTAGTCCCGAATCTATCAGATAAGAGGAGAAAAATTCAGAAACCGAATCACTTCGAAAACTGGGACCGCAACCATACTACCAAATTAAAATTATGATCTGGGGAGACACCTGCTTGTCGCGTCTGCAAGTGTTTCTCCTGACATGATCACATACCAACTCCTAGAAAACTCTAACACAGATCAAAAAAACTGGAAGAAAGAAGGACGCGAAAGAAAAGCGCAACATCACAAAAGAACCAGAATACGAGAAAACCTCCAGGAATCAAAGGTGAACACACCGAAAATAAACAGTTCAACAAATCCAACCTCTCCTCTCGGCCGAGAAAGAAGGGATCATCGACCATGAGAAAAACCACAAACCGGGAAACCCCGCCAATGCCCAGGCGACACAAGAAAATAAATAAGCTAACCAGGCAAAAAGGAAAAAAACAAATACAATTCCGTTCCAGATCTGTTGAGTCAGGGGGAACGTAGGACTGAGCGGGATAAATAAAAGATAATCAGCGCTCAAAAGAAGCCATCGCAGGAATCGGCAGAAACCGCAAAAAACACCGTTACATCTGACGTCTTTAACACCGGCAAGGTCAATCCACTGGTGAGACCCAGTCCCCACAGACCGGACCCCTTGCGTGCTCGGAGCACCGTTTGACAAAAATGAAAGGGTTGAACAAAGAAGAGGACAGGTGCTTCTCTCAACATCCTCGGTATCTCCGCGAACCGGCCGGCTTCGGATCGCTCAACACAACACGCTTATCGAAAAGAACTCTGTGAACACGACGTGGGTCTGGATAAGAGCCGGGAGATTAATAATGCACATAGACCGTGAAGCTTACATTAAGGCATGTCAAAACACGTGACCTAAACCATAAAGTAAAGGAAGCGCGGGAAGGATGTAGTCAGGAGGACCTACAAACCTGATTGAGTGGAGCCATGTCCCGTGGCACCGGGTCGCTGACAGGGTCTGAGAGAGACGAGCTTAAAAGGCAATCTCGCTACAAGATTCACTTATGCTTAGAAAACGCACGGAAGCGGAAGACCCAGATCTAATGAAGGCGCGGGAGATTGGGTTTGAAAGAAAAAGGGTGGCGTCCTTATTGTTATTTTCTGGGGCCAGAAAGAAGGGGAGGGGTGGTGGGTTTAGCTGTTCGATGAGAAAAGCCGGCAAAGGAATAGGTCTCTAGTCAGGGGATGCGGAGGGTACGGTTGAAAAATTTGGGGGGTGAGGGAACGGCCGAGGGGAAGGAGGGTGTTATTCTCGATGATGGTGCTAGTTATAGGCGTAGGAGAGAAGGTACGTTTGGATCAAAAGTGCCCTAGCAAAGGGAGCGTAGTTGGGGGGAGGGCAGCCGTACATCTGACAAGCAAACTAGCCGACACGTAAACAGAAGACTGAGGGAAAACGGCCGGGGGGAGTCGAGCTAGAAGTTGCAGGGGGAGACGTTAAAGGAGGGCCGTTTGAAACGAAGATTCGGTGACTAGGGAGGAAGCGAGGAGGAAGAGGAGGGATCAGGGTACTCTTGATACCGGGGGGGAAGGACCGGGTCGCCGATCTAAACGGCCAGGTCAAAAGGCTCTGCAGGGGGTGTAAGGGAAAAGCCTAGAGTTATCGGCGTAAAAACTAGATTGTCTCTTTCAATGCGGGAAGGGGTTGGGAAAGAAAGGGGTGTGAAGCGAGGAATAGGCGATATATTGAAACTAGGAGGGGTCCTGTTCGTCTTAGGTTGGAAATCAAAGCCAAACGGAAAAACTTAGAAAGCAAAACAATCGCGTAAAAGAAAGAAAAGAGGTCGGATGGGCAAGAAAAAACTTCCGGAACGGACTCTAAAAGGAGCTGGACAGGGCTTAGGACTTTAGATTCACTTTGTGGAAGAGGGACAGAAAGAAGGGGAACGAAAAAGTTTCACACCCGCTAACTGGAAGACCTCGTCGGGGACGGCCAAGAAGGGAGGACGATGGGGCCACAGGTAGCATGTTGCAAGTCAGGCAGACGAAAACGCCGGTAGCGAACCAAGAGGGCGAAACCGATATTAATAGGGCCCACTTCGTTACTTGTCTTCTTGCAAGAGAGGCCAGCGAAAGGAGGAAGAGTTGACAGATAGCCACGACTTAAGGGAAACATTAAAACACAACACCGCAATGTTAAAAGTGGTGGAGGGGCCGCGCGCCCCCGAAGAAAGTAACCGATGGTTAAATACAGTTGAAGGGAAAAAGGTGGGGTCGCAGAAAATACGGGGCTGAAGAAGACGTATTACCCAAAAGGCTAAGGGGGAGCCGAAACAGCGGGAGCCTAAAGAAGACTGCAAGAAACAGCGGGACTGGGAGAGCGAATCGAGGCAAGAAGACATGGCTAAGAGAAAGCTGCCGAAAAAAAGCCCGCACAAGCCCCGATTTGCCCCTGACCAGCAGGACCTTCTCGGCAGTCATCAAAACACAAAGAAAAAATAACACAGAGAAAAGCCAACAAAAAAGAAGAAGGCCGCGGAACGGATCTCGTCGCTGCCTCAATTCAGGAGAACCCAATCCTTCCCTGGGAAGTTGAAACATAGCCCCAATCCCTGAGAACATTAAAGGATGCGAAGCGCCATGTCACCCTGGGGCAAGGACGCAAAGACTGAAAAAAGGGAGAGATCCGAAAAAAAAACAGGCACCGGCTAGAAAAACCCAAGGAAAGAAAGAACGGTTTCATGCCCAATGAGGGGAACCACGCCACTTCCCTCAGGACGGCAAGGGAAGGGAAAGGAAAGAACTGCTGCTAAACTAGAATGGACAAAGGCCAAGATCCGCCGAAGCAAGTGACTGTGGAAAAACCCAAGGAGAGAGAGAAAGGACCGAACCCCAACACGAGACCCATGCCCGTACAAACAAGGCCCAGGGGTCCGTCACCGTTAGGGACAGACAAGAGAAAAGGGACCAAAGAGGGAAAAAGAAACGAATAGCCGGAGCGAAAAGTTCTTCGTCAGCCCCCATTCCTAACTTCGTTGAAGGGAAGGAAGACGTAATCTCATGAAACTCATGAAATCGCAAAGACTGGATAACCAAACAACAAAGCGTGAGGACAGAGAGAAAAGTCACCCCGACGAGGAGCAGAACCCTGAAAAAAAAAATGCCTGAGAACGCATGCTGCATACCTAGCGAGGAAGAGAAAAAGAGTCCAATTAGGGAATCATTTAACAAAATGGTGACCCAGTCAGACCCGCGGGAAGAAACAGTAAGGAGAGCTGAGACCAACGGGAGAAAAGGGGAGATTAAAAACGAAGTTAGTGCTAGGTTCCTTCCTTCCTCTGTAAAAGGATCCCTAGAAAGGTAGGACACGACGAGAAACGAGAAAGCTACGTGTGGGAGAAGGATAATGAGCGAGGAGAAAAGAGCCGTTAGTGAAAGGAGAAGGGGGGAGCGGATGTAGAGGTGGCGGGCCGCTGGCAGCGGGGATATTCAAAAAACAAGAGGAAGAAAGAGAGATCCTAAGAAACGGCAACGCCCAACCCCGGGGGAAAGGAAATACGCGACAACAAACAAAGAAGAAATACCTGAAAAAAACAGAATCTATCAGATCAGCATCAAAAGCCACACCCAAGGGCGGAAAGGGGAGCGATGGACATCCCTCTTAAACTGAGGTAAGGCGCTGAAAAGGTCGGAGAGTAACCGGCTGAAAAAGAGAGACAATAGCAAGGTCCAAGGGGGAAGATCCAGTGGAGAATGTCTACAGCTCCGGAAGTTTAGATGAAGAGGCAACCGTTTTCTGAAACTGGGGAAAGTCTGGTGGGTTTAAAAGATCGAATGGACGGAGGGGGGAGGTCCCCGTAAGGGAAGGAGGATGCACATCCTAGGAGTCACGTGATAGGATTCAACGAGGGGGTATGCGCTACGTGTGAAAACGGGGACGGTCGGAAAAGTGGGAGAGACGTCTGCGGTGAGGTTGAGAAAAGCGAGGAAGAAGGAGACATCAGGGGGGAAAACGCGGCAGAGTCTTTCCCCAACTCAGGGAAGGGAGGCTAATGGGGCTACGAAAAAGAAGGTCACGCGGCAACATGGGCAAGGAGTTACCGAATGGAGGGGAAGGGAAGCGGCCGCAAAAGAAAGGGGGGGTGAAACGAAACTGGAGACAAAAAAAAATGACCTGAGGGAAGGGGTGAGGGACAGGAAAAATCGCCGCAACGGGCAGCAGTCAAAGGGTGCATTCTCGCTAGGAAAGGGAACAGGTGCAGAGAGGGAAGGCCCACTGCCGCTTGGAGCCCGCAGCTGCTTGGCCGAGGCAGAAGGGGGGGCCGGAAAGAAGAAAGGTGACGTGACACAGAGATTATCGGAACCGTAGCAGGAAACGGAAAAAGGCAAAAGCGTTTCCCCGGTTCGAAAAGGTGTCATCGCGTGAAGGGGGCACTGAATCCCTATGAAGGGGGGTAAGGGATGGGAGAAACACCCGGGGCATGGATGGGGACCTACGGAAAGTCCAAGAAAGGCGACGCAAGGACTAAAATGATTTGCGGTTAAAAGGGATCGAGGGATGGGGGGAGCGACGGCTACATGTAAGACCCCTAAAAGAGTCTAAGCGGGAAGGGCCGGGAGGCACGGTTCTAAGGCGCTGGGTGCTGGGGACTAAGCCAAGAGGCTTTGCATATAGAAAGAAGACCCACCGGAACAGCTAGGGAAGGAGGCATTAACAGGGATGCGGGCGAAAAAAAGGAGACCTCACTTTTTTACTCTGGTAATGAAAAAAAAGGAGCTTACCTGAAAAAAGAGAAACCTTTCGAGTTGAAACAACTTGGGCCAGGGCGTGGATGGGTAAGCGAGGCACGAAAAGGAAACGAAGAAGCGGTCGTGTATTTCAGGTGACTTCAAGCCTGGTCCGGGCGGATCACAATGCCGAAGAGAGGTGCCTGAGGAAAGGAAAAAAGGCCCGAAGGAAGAGTAGAATGAACTGCTTTTTGAAACGGGAGCTTCTCAACCCGACTTTGAGGGTATGCAGGTAGAACAAGGGGGAAAGGGGGGTGAAAGAATACCGGCCTCCTCAAGGGGAGGGGGACCAAAAGATGCAATGGCCCGTCCATAACAGGGGTCACTGAAACGGGAAACCGTAATCAGAATGGACCATGAAACATGCATCTCAAGGACTACGGGGAAAGGCCCGCAAGACCCGGTTTCAAGAGTAGAAGGTCGATGAATGGGCAGGAGAACATCCGACTAGAGGAGGGCCAGCAACGACTGCTGGGCTGCTGGAAGGGTCCGTTAAAGGAGGGGATAAAAGAACGTCGAAGGAAAAGCCAACATAAACAACAGAAAGAGAGGAAAATGAAAGAAAATCTGCGTCTAACACAAGTAAGGGGGAAAAATCCGTCCACAAGGAAGCGAAATCTATTACAGAGAAAAAGAGGCGCGGCCAAGGGCAGACTGTGACTTTAAGGGAATGCTATAGAGAAACAACTCGAAAAAGAAAAAAACACTGCAATCGAAACGTCAAAAGTCACAGAGCAAAAACTGAACAAGACTCAAGCTCCCTCTTCGAAAGTCAAAAAAAAGATCCCGAACAACCAAAAAAAAAATCTACACCACAAGGCGAAGGCCAAAGATGACAAAAAAAACGCATGCCTGAATAGGGTAGGACTGCGGGAGCGCCCCCACAAAGGGTAAACTTTCTCAGACCGGAGACTCAACGCTACAGAAAAGGGGCCTGAAGAAAAGACCGAGAATAAACCCGAGACCCTCAGCGCTAAGCAAAGGAGGAAGAACCTTCCCAAAAAAAAGGGGGCAACCTGTAACAGCAAAAAATGTGTAAAAAAAAGCCCGCGTCGCACGCCCAGGGAAAAGAAGAGAAAGCACTCACAGACAAACAAAAAGCCAACGTATCCAAAAAATGCCCATCTCAAAGCACCGGGCAAAAAACTGACGATTAACACAAGAAGGAATCCCTGAGAAGTAAGGAGAAAAGGTATCAGGGCGGAGAATCCGCCGAAGGCACGAGCTTAGCGCGCGCCAAAAAACAAGCAAGAGAATCAGGCTCCCTCAGACTAAGATCGTGACCATTGCGACAGAAGGGCAGAAGCAGAGGGGAAACCCAAAGACACCGGAAAGACTGCTGCCGTCGGGATCCGGGGAATGAAAGGTGAAAAAGCCAAGCATTCAAGGCAAGACTGGGGATAGCAAATTTCGCGGTAGAAGAAAAACGATTAAGGC
>Ga0179593_1550956_pt1 | contig 10944 bp, 9 predicted proteins | sample CZODoug2_1_08_16_FD_185931 | JGI IMG/M metagenome (GOLD analysis project Ga0179593, IMG submission 185931) | Vadose zone soil fungal communities from Angelo Coast Range Reserve, California, USA - CZODoug2_1_08_16fungal (PacBio error correction) | ecosystem: Environmental > Terrestrial > Soil >...
TAAAAAACACAGAACCGTACGCTGGGGTTGCTCCAAAGACCTCCGGCCGTAGAGCCAAGCGGGGAAAAATACATTAACGCGTCTTCTTCAGGGGTTGAAGGAAGACCACGAGGAAAGGGGGGGGAAGGGGGGGAGGCCAGGAAAAATGTCCCCATCAGAAATTGCCGAGCGGGGGCCCACACCCTCTCCGCTCGTAGATCGGAAAGATGTCGGGGTCAAACAGGAAAAAAAAAAAGCAGTAAAAAGAGGGGGACTGACCGCTCAAACTTCCTAACTTCCACAATGAAAACGTGCCCAGACGGGGGAAAAAAACGGGTTTCTGTTGGACAGAGTTTTACAAGATCAACAGACCCCCCCCCCAAAAAACCCCCCCCCGAAAAAAAAAAACCCCCCCCCCCCCCACCCCCCCCCCCCCCCCAAAAAACCCCCCCAATCCCCCCCCGCCCACCCCCCACCCAACAACCCCCCCCCCCCCCCCAACAACCCCCCAACCAAAACAAACACCCCCCCACCAAAAAAAAAAACCCCCCCAAAAACCCCACAAAAAAAAAAACCCCCCCAAAAAAAAAAAAAACCAACCCCACCCCCCCCCCCACCCCCCCCCCCACCACCCCACACCCCCCCCCCACCCCCCACAAAAACCCCCCCCCCCCAAGAACAAACCCCCCCCACCCCAAAAACCCCCCCCCCCCCAAAAAAAAAAGCCCCCCCACCCCCCAAGAAGAAAACAAAAAAAAAAAAAACCCAACCCACCCCCCCCCCCCCCCCCCAAACCCCCCCCCCCCCCCCCCCCCCCCCACCCCCCCCCCCACCCCCAAAAACAACCCCCCCCCCCCCCCCAAAAAAAAACACCCCCCCCCCCCAACAAAAAAAAAGAGAACCCCCCCCCCCCCCCAGAAGAAAAGAACCCCCCAAAAAAAAAACCCCCCAAAAAACCCGAAAAAAAACCGCCAACCCCCCCCCCCCCCCCCCCCCCCCCCCGCAACCACCCCCCCCCCCCCCCCCCCCCCCCCCCCCAAAAAACCCCCGCCCCCAAAAAGCCCCCCCCCCCAAAACAAAACAAACCCCCCCCTCCCCCCCCCACAACCCCTCCCCCCAAAAAAGGAAGGCCCCCCCCCCCCACGCCCGCGAAAAAAGAGAAAAAAACCCCCCCCCCCCCCCCTCCGCCGACACCCCCCCCCCCCCCCTCCCCAAACCCTCCCCCCAAAACCAAAAAACCCCCAAAACAAACCCCCCCCCCCCCAAAAAAAAACAAAAAACCCCCCAACCCCCGAAAAAAAATAAAACCCCCCAACCCCAAAAACCCGCAAAAAAACCCCCCCCAGGCACCCCCTCCCCCCCCCCCCCGACCCCCCCCCCCCCCCCAACCAACCCCAAAAACCCCACACCCACCCCCCCAAAAAAAAAAAACCCAAACCCCCCCCCCCCCCCCCAACCCCCCCCAAAAACAAAGGAGAAAAAAAACCCAAAAACCCCCAGACAAGCCCCCCCCAGAACACCCACCCCCCCCCCCCCCCCCCCCCCCACCTCGAAAAAAACCCCCCCAACCCCCAAAAGAAAAAAACCCCCCCCCCCCCCACCAAAAAAACAAAAACCAGCCCCAAAAAAAAAATAAACCCCCCACCCCCCAAGATAAAAAGAAAAAAATCAAAAATTGCTTCCTTTATCTCGGACAAAACAACAACACTAAATTATTAAAAGAGAAGATATCCACTGGCTGGCAAAAAATCTTCACAACTAATGCTATCATCGAGGGAAAATTAATCAAAAGTCTCCAAAAGTTAAAAAAGAAACTACTTTTACTTACGTTCTTTTGATCAGATTAAGTGGGTCTAATCTTTTTTGGGAATCTGGGTATTCCAACGATGAAGGAAAACCTGTCGGGTATATCTCACTAGAGGTTCGAAATTTTTCTTGTGGTGTCACCTCTCGAAAAACAGGTAGACTTCCAACTTCAAAAGAGGAAATAAAGGGGTGTTTCTTTGTGGGTTGTTGGTTGGTATTGTTGGTGGGTTTTCTTTTGAAGGGCGCCACCTAACAAATCACATCCGAGGACGCGGGGGTGTTGCTAACCGAATTTCGCGACTAGCAGGCGGTCCTGTGTTGCGACACACGCGGTCTGGGGGCACCGGGGGTGCACTCCGGCTCTCCATGGAAAAAAAAAAAAAAGGAAAGACGGGCGGGAAGGGGGGACAAGGACTTTTCCAGGGGGTTCAGAGGGGGCAAACGGGTTGCGAACTCACGCTTATAAGTGGGTCGAAGGACACGGGCCTTGGGCAATCAGGAAAAAGAGACGGTCTTGGGTGGGGTCGCCCAAAAAAAACGCGCAGGAAGGTCTATCGCAGAACGAGACTCGGAACTGAAAAACCCCGGCCACACCGTCCGGGTGACCGAACGGGTGCCGCCCTTTTGGAGATCCCGGTACGAATAATCTTTAACATCCCGGCGTTGTATAATTGTCTTACTGGGACGGTGACCGTGGGGAGATCTCAAGAAAGGATTTTTGAAAAAGAAAAGTGTTAGAGAGGGCGATGGGCCTGTGGGGTACCCGGGGTGCCTACACTCGGTGTCCCAGATGGGAGACCCAGAGGGGAGAAAGGGACTGGGTGATTAAAGGTTGGTTACCTCCCAAGAGATTGCTGAGAACTAACAAGTACAACATGACTCAGGGAAGTAATAAAATCGGCTCTCTCAACATCCTTCGCCACCTACACCTCTGCAAGTTTATCAAGGGGGGGGGGTGCCTGGGCAGCCCAGTGGGCAAAAAAAAAAAACGTCCGTCTCCTTGCGTAACACGAGTGAGGCGCGCAGGTCTCCCGGGCCCTCGAGGGAAAAACCAGGGGAAGGGGGGATTGTGGTCAACCGTGCAAAAAAGGGGGGGGGGGGTTGCGTGCCAATCAGTACACATCCGTATCGGGCTCGAAGATTGTGGAAGGGATCACTGCGGGAAAGGACCGCAAGGAAAAGGTTATCTGTCAAGGACAGTCCTCCGTGTCGTCGTTGCCAACGGGAAAGTACGACCTAAAAAAGTGCTTCAGTTTCTACGTCGGGGAACACAAATAAGGGAGTCGCGTCCGGAATCCATGTTTGAGAAGAAAAACAACTCGCCCGTCAAATGAATTCGACTGCTGGAGATGCCCCGGGGGAAGAAGGAGGAGGAACCAAGCGCGTGGAAGGCGGCCCAGGTGAAACCGTTGAGTGCAAAAAACGAAGCAGCTCTATCAAATCAGCCGAATCAAACGCGCAAAGGAAGGGGACCTGCAAAAGACTGGCTGCTGGCGCACAGGCAAAGCCACTGCACAAGGCACTGAGGGAAGTGATTGGATCAACAAAATCAGGGGGGAAGCAGAATTCCCAAAAAGGTTTTGCAGAAAACCTGTAGGAGGGAAGGACCATCAGGGGAAGGGTTTGGGGACTACAGGCGTCGCCAGGGGGGGTGAGCCCGACCAGGAGCCCCCGCTCATCCAAACGTCAAAAAAAACGGTGAAAGTGAGATGGACCGTTCACCAGGGAGGTAGCAGGGGTGCTTCCGCACATCGTTTCGCCCAGGGGGCATGAGAAAAAGGGCAGTCCCGGTCCAATAGAGCATTATCGCAAGAAAAAGGAAGAAACTCTACCACCCGCGGAGGAGTCACTTCCCCCCATAAATCATGGCGGGGGCCTCTTCTCGCCGCTCCTCTTATACCGACCTGCCAAGGAGGGGGGGGGAGCGAAAGCAAAACTCGGGGGGACCTCGGATTTTGGACCCAACCATAAGCCCCGGAATAACTTCGAGGATCCCACGCGGGAGACCTTTAAATAATTGTGAAGAGTAATTAGAAGGGGGGGGGACTTCAAGAAAGGGGGTCAGAAACAAGGCCTAACAAAATTGCAAGAGTGCCGCAACTTGTGAATACCTAATTGTCCTCAATATTCTGCCGGCAAAATGCAAAAAAAAGGAAGGGATCGGGAGGGGTGGGGAAGGAGGAAAATGTCCTATCAAAAAAACGGGGGCCCGCCGGTACGCGCTGCATATCGTTTATAGAAGCATGAGAGAAAAAAAAGTCACTGAACAGACGGGGATAAGATGAAAAGCCCGCAAAACAGAGGGGAAAACTGCATACATCACAGAAGCGCAATTTCCAAAACGCGCCGCCCGAAGTTTGGCTAGGGAAAGCGGCGAAAAAAAGATCTGGAAAAGAAAAAAACCCGCGGCCCGGGTGAGCCATGAAAAAGTCGAAAACCGCCCGGCGGCACGAATGCACTGGTCAATCTAGGAAAAGAAAAGAAAAAAAAAACCGGTTGTGGGAAAAAAAGAGAAGGGGGGAGAAGAAAATGAGAAGGGTAGGGCTGGAAAAGGCCCTCAACAACCATGCAGAAGAACATCTTCTAACATCTCGTACTCGTTAATATGAAAAAAAAAAAGTTAACAACAAAACAGGACGTGGGTCAAGGTACAGCAGGCGGTGAAAAAAAAAAAAAAAAATAGGGGGGGAACCGAATTTCCCCTCCCAAAAACTAATTGGAGGGGAAAAATCGAGGGGGGAAAAGAAGCGAAAAGGACTCCAACTGGGGTGAAGGCCAAAAAAAAGGGACCCCCCTCTCCGCTTATTTTCTTTGGGGCCTGCCGATCGAGCGAGATAGAAAAAAAAAATGAAAAAGGGGAAAACTCAAGGGATTCCACCGGATCACAAGAAAGAAACCGATCATAAAAAAAAATGAACATCGGTTTCGCACACCCCTGCCCCACCCCCGCCAGGGGAAGCCGCGGGGAACAAATACGAGAGAATCTGAAAAGAATCAAGTCCAAAAGTAAAAACGTCGCAGAATGACCGCGAAGATGAGCTCGTCGTCCCGAGTTACACACAGGGAGGACCAAAGCGGTGAAAGGGAAAACCAGAAAGGGATGGGGGGATTCAAGGTGCGAAAAAGAAAAAAGTGAAGGGTTCGAGCCAGATATAGAAGACGCTTTTTTTGACGACCACAAGCCCCCGCGACCGGAGTGAGCCTACCAGGAGAAAAAAAACAAGGCAAGAGACTCGGGACCTGGCCAAAAAAAAGGCACAGTTGCCCCTGAAAGACGAGCTCCATGCAGAAGACAGGGGGGACCTCCCTCAGGGGGCCTGAAAGGAGGGAGGGGCCCAATCAGCCGGGGGAAACTCGGCCCATCTAACAAAGTGTGAGAACAACAAGCAGACAAGTGCCTGTGCAAAAGGAAGATAGGAAAAATCTGAGACGGGGAATGGAAGGCTTGGCGGTAAGTACAAAGGGGTAAAGCCTCCCAATGAACATTTGTTCCGGAAGCGTCACTGTCAATTGCTAGTGGAGCCACAAAAAGAAACGGAGAGTGAAAAAAACTTTGGGAAGGGGTCAGGGAGTTTGGAACCGGGACTAACAAACCTCAGAAGCGCCAAAATTGCTTTACTGCCCTCGCCAAAAAGCCCAATCCCATCAGTCAAGGGTGCCACACGTTCCTCTGGGGGAGGGGGGAAACGGGTACAAAAAAAAGGAAGACCAGGGGAAGAACCAAAGGCTGAACCCGATTGAACACAACGTAAAGGAGGAAAGAAGATAGAGAATCCAAAAAAAAGGAAAAAATAACGGCACGGGAAAAAGTGAGCAGTAACAGAACAACTCCAGGTCAACTGATGAGGGGAATTGGGGAGCCGTCACCGAAAATTGGCGAAGCGGTTTTGTCCTGCTGTTCCGTCACAGAGGGACCACAACTGGGTGGGAGGGGGAGAAAAAAAACAGTCCGCAGAGTTGAGGTTTTCTCCTAAGCCCCTCTAGGGTTACAGGGGGGAGAATGAACAAAAAAAAAAGAAAACTCAACGGGGGGGGAGACCAGGGGGGGACTTCGCCCAAACTAATCCCATCCAAGACTTACGCTGGTTGCAGGTGAAGATTTGGGGCGAGATCCATTCCAGTGGGGAGAACACGAGTGGAGGGCACACAACATCGTTGTGCAAACCGCCTCTCAAGGCAAACTTGGTCAAGAAGTAGGGGGGGGACCGGCAGGAATTCAAAAAAAGGTATCTCTAAGTGTCAAGGGGCTAGGGAAAAACGCCGGGGGAGCGTCACCTTCGGGGTGGGGCACGGGTCAAAAAAGTGAAAAAACTCCTCCTTCTCCTTTGGGGGGGACCAAAAACCACCCAACACGAGACTGAAAGAAAAGGAAATCTTTCAGGTCTCGGAAAAAAAAAGAAACGGGGACCAAAAAAAAGGACCCCCCCAGCCCCCCCCCCCTCGTCCCGAGAAAAAAAAAAAGGAATCAAAAAAAACCGTTCTGAGAAAAGGAAAGAAGATTGCCTCGGGTGTACCTCGTACAAACTAAAAGCGTCCGAAGCGGGAGGAGGTGGGGGAACTTTTAAAAGGGGTGGGTCAAAAGACGGGGAAGGGGCTTTAGTACTCCTTTTACTTGAAAAAAAATCGCACCCCCGGCAATTTCCGGTGGGGGGGAAGGGGGAAAACTGTGGTAAAACTCAGAAAAAACCTGAACGTATCCTTCTCTGATTCCGTTTTGGTTACTCCCACCGACTAGCGTCTACAGAATAAGAACTGAGATCGGCTAGCGACTAAAAAAGCCAAAAGCCAAAGGGGGAGTCTTTCGATGGTTTTCAGCCTGGGGAAACAGTGGGGGATAGTGCGTGTCTAAGGATCGGGACGAAGAAATTCGGCCGCGATGGAGTCCATCTAAAACCTCATCTTGGTTCTCCGGAACCTGGGGGAAAAAGCTGAAAGGTCACACGATCGGAGGTCAGAAGGTTCACGTAAAGCAATTCTTTTTTGAGGAAAGAGGTCCAAAAAGGAACTCCCCGGATATTCCGGAGGGAGAGCCCCGGGGAACCTGACATACGAAAGGAAGGGGGGGACGAAGGGGAAAAGGGAACCGTGCTATTTCCTCCGGTTAAAGGTCGCAAAAAAAACGGACAAATGGAAAAACGGAGCTGAGGGAGGCGCTGATCCAAATGGGCCAGAAAAAGGGAACAAAACCCAACAATCTTCAAAAAGCTAGTGGGGGGAAAGGGGGGGGGACGCTTCAACCTGGAAAAAGAAAAAGACCGCAAAAAAGGGGGAGTGCGTCTGGGAATAAAAAAGGAAGAAAATACGAAGTTGTGAAGGAGCATCTCTAATCGCTCAGACCTACGTCTTGAATTGGGCACAAGAGAGGAGGGTCAGGGACACTTTCTTCAAAAAAAAAGTCCTTCCGGGACCCACCGGTCCAAGGGGGGGGTATTGAAACTAATAGTACACAAAAGTACCCACGGAGTGCGCCAAAAACTTCTTGTAGGACTCATATTTTGTGGCCAAGACCCCAGGAAAAAGAAAAATGGGGAAAGGCAAAGAGAATCAGGACGAAAAAAAAGCCGTCCCACAAAGTAGGGGTCCCCGGTAAGCCTGAGTGAGAGGGGCGAGGGAAGAGACCGGAAATCATCGCGCCACGCAGGAAAAAAAGCGTCAGAGCAAAAGGGGGGCGGGATGGACGCGTTAGGACGCAGCGGCACGCCCGGAAAGAAGACTCTCGAAAAAAAAAAACCAAACTTATTATTGGGAAAATATATAAAGATGTCTCGTGGGAAAGGGATGCTCGACAAATAAACCGAGATTGGGGGGGGGGGGGGGGGGGGGGGGGGGGGGAAAAGACGGGGGCTGGGGAAACCACCTCTTGAACGCTATTATTTACGATCCAAGAAGACAGGAACGGCACTAAAAAAAAGAAAAACCGGGGGGTGAGGGGGGTATGAACTGGCTGTGAACTAGTCAAGGGGGCCGGACCCTTGGGGAAAAAAACCCCCGTGGGCATCTAGTTCAAAAAAACGGATCCTAAGAGGAAGAAGGGGGGAAAGGCAGGCCCCAAGGATTGCCAGATAGAGAATGGGAGTTGCCAAAAAAAGGCTTGCCCTGTGCGCCAGTCAAAAGGGGGGGCCCGCAGGAAAAAAAAAAAGCGCAAAAAAAGGGATATAGAGAGAGAAGTCACAAGACTAGGGTAAAGGACGGACAAAGCGCTCAAACCGCATTCCCGGGGGGGCTGACCTCCAGAAACATCCCAGCAGCTGACAGACTCGCGGAAGGAGGGGGGTTGAAAAAGAAAAAAAGACGAAAAAGGGAATCAGATCCACCTCGGGGGAATAACCAAGGGACCTGGGGTGTCTACCTCAAAGGAACCCTAACTAAATCAACGTTTGTCCAAGGGAAAAAAGAGGCTCAGGGAACAAGAGACGGGAAACGACAGGACAAAACGGTGAGAGGGGGGGGGGGGACCGCGGAAAACCAACACAGCATTAAAGGACTAAAAAACTCTTCTCGCATCAATAGATAAGTCGGGGGGGGGATTGCAGAAAAAAAAAACCACGACAAAACAACAAACTTACTGAAACGAGTAGGCCGGGGGGGGGGGTTTCCTCGATGAAAAACCGGCGAAAACCTGCCGCAACTAAATTGAGCCTCGAAAGGGGAGACGAAAAAAAGGAAACCACTGGAGGCCAACCATCAAGCAAAAAAGACTGAGAGCCCGATGGGGTGCCTTCGTATCTCGAAACGATTAAGTATCTGGTAAGGGGACGCAAGAGGGCAAAAAAAGACCAGACCTGCAAAAAGCAGAAAAAAAAGGGCAGGAAGAACAGCCGGTTTGAAACCCCCCCGGGGAACACCCCCGGCCAGTGGAGTCCCGAAAAAAAAGAAAACGTCGTCAAAAAAAGGGCGCAAACAAAAGACACCGTCCAAGGAGAACCGCAGGACCCCCTCAACGTCCGTACCGAGGTACCCCCGGCCGGTCCAGAAAACGGTGGAAGTTGATTCGGGGAAAAGAGGGAGATTCAGGGGGAGAGTCGTAAAACTCCAAAGGGGCCAAAAAAAAGGCGAGCAGAATAGAGCGAAAATAGCTACGGTGGTGGGGCGAAACAAGAAGCAAAAAAGCCACAGACCGGAAGAAAGAAAACCCCGCAGCGCACTGCACACAGTGCACGGTTGCAAAAGACGAGCAAAAAAAAGGAAGTACGGGAAGCCCCAAACCCAGTTGGGAACTCAATATTGATCTCTGGGGGGGGCTGCCACGAATCTGAAGAGGGGGGCGCACCTCGGGGAGGCTCCTCGCGGCAAAAGAGAAATAAAAGAAAGTTCCACCTTTTCGGGGGGCTGTGATCGGTTGGCGAAAAAGTGCAGCCGGAAAACAAAGGGGAGGGGAACGGTGTCATCGAGGTGCGAGCCACAAGCACCTGAAAGCAAAAACTCGTTGCCTGACAGAGACAACATCACGACTTTTCTTTCCCCGCGGTGTCCCGACCGCAGAAAAAAGCAGGGGGGAAAAAAGGGCGGGGGACAAGGGGGAGAAAAGCGTCCCACGTCACGTCCAGGCAAAAGCCGGGTCGGGGGGGACCCCGTTTCCCTAGCTCGCATCGTTTCCGGGGGCTTCACCACTAGGAGCAAAAATCTACTGGGAAAAAAAAAAAAAAAAGTAAAAAGGGAAAGAGAATGGATCAGAACTGCAGCCAAGCACCGGAAACGAGCCCCAGCTTGTAACACGCTTTGAACAACCCCTTTAACGCTCCAAAGGAAAAAAGCTTTGAAGTGGGGGGGGGACAAAAGGGACAAAAGTCCAATACTTTTCGCGGTCGGCAACCTCTACCAAAACTTCTTGAGGTCTAGCTCAAAATGGGACCGCCTCCCTCCGGAAGGGTGGGAAACAGCATCCGGCCAAACTGCCGAGGACCGTTTGGAATCTTCTTAAGAAAAAAAACGAAAAGCACACCAAGTAGTACGTAAAAGGACAAAATTGGTTCCGACGGCCCGGGCAAAAGGATGTGGGGGGGGCACAAAGCAGCCCGACCTACGTTGGTGGTCGAAATCGGGACGGAAAAGGAAAGAGCGTAACTTGCGCCTTTGATGCTCCAGATCAGTGTCACTGGGGGCTGGGCGAACTGAAAAAAATTGTCGGAGGGGGAAGGGTAACTCCACGAGTGTTGTGGTAACTCCCACTAGAGGCGCTCTATCAATCGAACCGCACAAGAAAAAGGGGGGGGAAAGAAGAACGCAAAAAAACAAAGAAAGCAACCTGCGACGCAGGGGAAAAAAAAGTTGGGGGCGCCTCTGACTACTTCTTCATCAAATCCGTAAGGGAGGTTTTCTATAGGAATAACGGGGAACGTGGGTGGGGGGACGGTGTCGAGCCCTCGTGTTGACGCCCTTTACACGGCGCTCCGGGGGGGCACGGGGAAGTGTGTAAAAAAGGGGTGGGTACGGTTTGCCCAGAAGACGAAGACGATACGTCGGAACGGCTCGGTGATTTCCGCGACGCCACAAGGAAAACGGGCGGGGACAAGTGAAAAAAAAAAAAAGAGAAAGGGCGAACCGAACACTACCGCCGCCCCGGAAAACTCAGAACAGGGGGATGCGTGCCCGGGTTGGCAAGCAAAAAACAAGAGTGGAAATTCTTCGGTCGATCCAGAGGAAAAAGGCGCAATGGGTGGCGGGGAAGGTCGCAAAAAAAAAAAAAAAGCAGAAGGAAAAATCCTTCAGGGGCCTCCTACCGGAGTGGGGGGGGGGCGGTAGGGGGAAAGATTAAACAGTATCCGATGATGGGGAAAAGAAAGAAAAGTTCTTCTCAGGCTGGGGTGTTTGCGGCCTTCCCAGCAAACTCAAGGGGCAAGGGTAGAAGGGGAAGGAGGCCAAAAGAAAAAAAAACCGCAAGGGAGAAAAAGAAAAGGAAAAACTGCAAACTTCGTTGGAGGGGAAGTTCAAACACAACGCAAATTGGGCACTCCTCCGGAGCAGTCCGGGGGAGGGGGGGAGGAAAAAATCCAAAAAGGAACAACAATCGCGGCTCGAGGGGGGAGTGCGATCTCTGATGAAAACTGTTCCTCCACAGGAGCCCTTGTCGTCCTGGGGAGAGGGGGGGGGACTGGAGGGGAAAAAAGGCCGAAAGGAGCTTCTATCAGAAAAAAAAAAAGCGTTTGACAGGGCTGGCCA
>Ga0179593_1565075_pt1 | contig 10944 bp, 11 predicted proteins | sample CZODoug2_1_08_16_FD_185931 | JGI IMG/M metagenome (GOLD analysis project Ga0179593, IMG submission 185931) | Vadose zone soil fungal communities from Angelo Coast Range Reserve, California, USA - CZODoug2_1_08_16fungal (PacBio error correction) | ecosystem: Environmental > Terrestrial > Soil >...
ACTTCCTCTTCCAAAACCGCGAATTCTAAGAGGGGGGGGGAAATAAGACCCCTCGTATGACGACCGTCCATTGGGCATGACCAACAAGAAGTAAGAGCGGACCTTATCCTCAAGAAGGTAAGGTGCCGACTTAGGGGGTGCTATAGAGGGACATTGTACCCAAAAGCATGGGCCGGGGGGGGGGGGTTCTTGAGAAATCTTGTCTATAGAAGGAAATGTGCAAGGAAGATAGTTAGGTCTTTTTTCTCGGCGAGACTCCTAGCCAGGATTGGGAAAGAACTGTAGCCAAAATCATTCATCGGACTTCCAAGAGGCACATTTACGAAGGCGCGAGAGAAGAGTCACCGGGATACAACGGCATATCGAAAGACGAAAAACAGCTCTAGCACTGAGAAGAATCCGCCCACTGGGTCGTTCAAGGGGCCTGTATTCGGGGGGGGGGCTTAAAGAAGAGAGAAATATCACAGAAGTTTCGGGATCAAACCGGGGAGTCGTTTTCGACAAATCCTCGAACTCTAAACAAAGGGCCCGCGGGAATCAAGCTGGAGAAAAAATATGCAGGGAAAACGTATTCTACTCCTCAAAACGAAGTGTCTTTCTATCGAGGCCTTTCAAAGAGAAACGATGGAAAGTTGAAGAGAAATCACCAAAAAAAAAAAGGAGGAGATGAAAGAGAGAAAGGGGGACTTCCTTTGTCACGATTGGGAGTTTTCTATTGGGCCGGATCGCAAGGAAGGAGGGCTGAAGGGGGGGGGGGCAAAAAAAACTTAACACAAAAAAAAAACAAAAGAAAGACCATATATACCACAAAAAAACGAAACAAAAAATCAAAATCCCGAGCCAAGAGAGACAAAAACAGGGAGAAGTTTTTAAATCTTCTCTCTTCATAGAGCTGTCTTCCAAGTTTGTGTAGGAAGTCGGGTGGGGGAGAACTCCTTTAAGGGAGGCACCCTAACAGGAAAAGTGACGTATATATTCGGGGGACGCTTCATTTTTTCACCACCTCCCCCAAAGAAATTCTCTGGAAAAGTGCGGGGATCGAAGATGGGGGGAGAGGTTCGACATGGAGAGGAGAACTGAACGGAGATCTATCAAAACGTCCTGGAGAGGACTGAGGGGGGCTCCGGAAATAAACTCCTATGCCGAAAAAGGGGTGGCTCTACACATACCTCCCTATCTGGGGGGGAAAGGTCAAAGAATCCATCGGAAAGGGCCTAGGACGAGAGAACGTAGTCTGAGGGAAGAAAGATGCGGGTAAAAGACGCGATTACGCGGGGGGTTGGAGAGTCGAACTGAGGGGAAAAGAGGAGGGGGGGGAAAAACGGGGTACCTGTAGAAGCATTCTCGTTAAGCGAGTTCCTTTGAGGGGTTCGCTTAGACTTTTTGGTAGGGAATGAAGAAGAGAAATATCATCGCGCGAGGATCGGGAGAAAGAGCGGAGTCAGTCGCAGACCTGTGTTGTGAAACAAAAGAAGGATGGGGGGTCTGGACATATCCGGAATGTGCGCGCAGGTGGGAAAGCAGATACGTTTCTAAAAGTAAAAAGTCGCGGGCTGAAAAGGGACCTGGCAAAAAATTTTGCCAAAAAAAGTTGGTCTCGGTGTGCGAACCAAGGAAAGTCATTGAATTTGCAACAGCGGATCAAGGAAAGAAAAATTCGCGGAAGAAAAGGGACCTAAGAGAGGAGGAGCCACCGTTATCAAACCAAAAAAGGGGGTCGTCGCATGTAGCAAAAGGCATCGTCCGCAGCGAATGCTAGGGAACTCCTGGCTGTTCTCCAAAAAATGGGAAAAAGGACTCCGAAACCTCGCTATGGCGGAAAAAGAAGGAGAAGCGGAAAATGCGAGAAAGCAAAAAAACCCCCCTGGAGAAAAGAAGGAAAGGAAAGCAAAATGAGCTCTCCCTCACTTTCCAAGGGCAGCAAGAGGGGGAGGAGGGTTTTTGAGGCGAGAGTTGAAAAGGGAGGAAAACCAAAAAAAAGGAGCAGGCGAAGAAACCAAAAAAACGCCCTCTAGAGGAAAAGGAGGGGTCCGGGCTCCTCATATTCGAAAGCCAAGGTGTTTGTCTGTGGGGTGACTTTAAGGAGGGTCAGCTTTCTCTTCTGAGCAGCATGCGCCGTATGGGAGAGAGAAGAACTCAGAAGAAGATCATCGGGTTTTCCGAAAGACATGGATGACTCGTCATATTAGACGTGGGGGGACTACGGCAAGGGGGGGGGGAAAAAAGAGTTTTTAACTCTTTATAATTTCAGCTGGAGCATGGGGTGGGGAAATGAAACTCGAATCCGGGGAAAAAAAAGCGATCGAAAGAGATGCGGGGGAGCTCTTCTAATCAGGAACAGGAAAAGGCAAAACACTCCGAAAGGATACGAACGGAAGGAGAGGGTGCCTGGGCACGACGACCCCCGATTAGGTCGGGGGAGTAAATCTCCTAATTCGGCGGGGCGCGTTGAAGTAAAAAAAAGATTCCAAAAATCGGAAGACTACGTTCCATAGAAAGTGGGCGAATAGCGCGGATCAGGGGACTTCATCTATGCGCAACGTGAAGAGAAAGGGCTCAAAAAATAAACAAGGGAAAACCCACAAAGCGGCTTGACCCCCTCCTATGCGGGTTGAGAAAAAAGAGCGAGAACGACATACAGTCTACATTTCTACAAAGGAAGCTCAGGCATCTGAAACCTCTAGGGAATCGAAAAAAAAAAAAAAGCCAAAAAGACCAAAAGACTTGCAGAAAGTCAGGGGAAAGAACTATTTAGGGGGGTTTCGAAAAAGTTCGCGGTTCAGAAAAAGAAGGGAATATACGAAAGGGATCCGAAGGGGATCCTAGGTATTCCAGAGGGAAGATCGGTTTAATGAGTCATTGGAAGGGAGAGGTTAAAGGACGAAAAAGGTGCTGGAGGCAGGGAAAAGTGCATTGAGGACAGGAAGTCTTCCAATGCGGAGAGAGGGAGACATTAGAAAGGGAATCTGTTAGGCGGGGTTGCCTGGCTGATGCGAGCATGGGGGGGAGAGAGTCTGGAGGCGGGGGAGAGTTGGACAGCGATGGATGCATGGCCGGGGAAAGACGAAGCAAAACTGACGAAGGTCCTGAGCAACGGGCGGCGCGAATAGGAAGTCATCATCGTGGATCGTGCGACAAAAGGAAAAAGGGCAAGCGAGATGCAAAAGAAAAAAGGTGCAGAAGATTCGAGAAGGCCAGAAAGTACCAAGGGAAAAAATAAATATGCGAAGGCTGGGGGAGAAACATCATTCGAAAGAAGAACATGGAGCCAATCAAAAAGTGTGCCTTAAAATAAGTCAGAGAGGCGGAGAAGCAGGAGGGAAGTTCTAAGGGAACATGAAAAAGAGCAGCGTGGGGAAACGGAAAGGTCACAGGAAAAAGCGAGGGGGTTGGAAAGGAATCATCAATTCTATCGCATGGAGAGTTCTAGAAGGAGATAAAGAATAAGACCAAGGGAAGAGGGGTCATTGAAAAGGGCCATCGCCGGCGATTTAAAGAGGCATAGACTTGGAAAGTAGTGGAAAGAAATTGGACCTAGGGAAACTAAGAACAGGAGGGCTACTGATGGAGGTTATGTTTTCTGTAAATAAACGAGAGGAAAGCGGTTCTAGAATCCTAAACGACTAAAATTCAACTTGAGGGAGTGTTGAATTCCTTGTGTTGGAAAAGAGCACCTTGAAATTTAGGAAAGGAGGGGCCTGCAGTGAAGTTCTAGGTGAGCTAATAGGGGCACTTGGGAAATAGACCAAAATACGCCAAAAGCTGTCCTGGAATTCTGAAAGCTCTTAAGACTGAAAAGTGAACTTCGACTTCGAAGAAGTTACACGTCTATTGCACGCATCGTTCAATTTTGAGAACCGTATCGAGATGGTCCTACGGGAATCTCGTTGAAGGCCCCGTTAGAGTAGGAGGAAGGACAGATTGAACAAAATTCTTGGGGAGATCAATTCGAGCGACTTGACTTACAAGGTGATTAAGGTATTTCCATTTGGATGGAAAATTGTGTTTTGTGGTGGGACCTTTTTGTGAAGGCTCAGGTGAAGGGACCTTATCCTCACCAGGGAGATTTGCCATTTTAGGAGTCTGGCGTCCCTATCTGGTTTTAAAACAGTTGGAAACATCGAACAAATGCGGCAGAAGAAAAGTTAGAGGACGAGTAGGGTGAGTTGATGCGGTCATTGCTAGGGGCGCCGCGGTAGGGCAAACAGGGACTAGTTACCTTCAGGGAAAGGAGGTTCTTGGCGGACTTGAGTCTTCCGGGGCCCTCTAGTCCATGCCGGGGCCCTTGAGAAGGAGGGACGAAGGTAGGCGGTTGGAAAGCCCAACATTCGCGGTATTATCTGGAATTCAGGAAAGAAGGATAAGGAAAAAAAGTCGCTCGAGTGGAAAAGGATTGTCAGGACGTTCTTGGCCTCTAATTGTCTCTCAAAGACAATTTTACAGTTCGATGGGGAAAAAAAGAGTCAAGCAAAAAGAAAGTGGCCTCGGGACAGAAGGGGCGTATTGCCCCGCCGATTGGTTAAAGGGTGGGGGTACCGGGGGGTAACCAAAAAGGACGTTGTTCGCATTAGGAGTGAGCACAGCTTCTTCCAAGGGGGGGGGGAGGGCCTGAACGGGAGATCTCGGGGAGGAAAGAACTTCATATAAGAGGAGGAAGAAAGGAGGCTGGTTACAATCCAGATGACGCCACAAAGAAAATGTTTAGAGGAGGGGGGAATAGAAGAGGAAAGATACAGAAGAAAACGAAACGAGGGAAAAACCAGTCGTTATCTTCTCGTGTTGGATATCTCTCGGTTCACGGGGGGTCGACTAGCTGAGGTCTCTCACCACGGTGTGCAAAAAGGGAGTAAGGACGGAGAAATCGAATCTTCAAAGGATCAGGTTGGTTGCACCGCACCCGACGAGTATAGGAAAAGAAGTTAACTCCGCATCGAGAGGGACGTTTTCGGGGGGACGGAGAGAGAGGAAAGGAAACAAGACAGGCAGCAGGCAACATCCACCAGGAAAGGTTGAAGGAAGAGAGCACTACCTCATCAAGGGGGAGAAAAACCCAGCGCAAATCAAGGAGGAGTGAGAAGTATCTGCAAACGGGGGCCAGGACAGATGAACCAGTCGACACACAGTGGGGGAATACCATCGAAGGAGAAAAGCTCGCGAAGCGAAAACGCTTACGCAAAAATCAATTTCGGAAAAAAAAAAAGGGAACCGACCGGTGAGCGAGCAAAACAACAACCACTTGAAGGAAGGGCCTGACTCAAATCCAAACCACTCAAAAAAGGAAGCCGATCCCCGAGCGATAGGTATACCCAGGTTGGAAAAAAGAGAATCATCAGGATCAGAAAAGATCGAGGAAAAAAAGGAGTAAGCAAGAGATAACCCCCAGAAAATACAACAGAGCATAAAGAAAGAAATAAAGGATCGATCTAAGGACTTAGTTGTCGGAAGAAGGCACCTTCCCCTTCTGTGAATCGGAAAATTGAGATGACTGCCGAAAAGAAGGGGGGCGATGAAAAAAGAACCGCGAAACGCCATAGAAGAAAAAAAACCACTCGGATAGGATCGAGAGGGAGGCAAGACATAAGCCAGCTTTTATCGGGGCGAGAAATGAAGAAGAAGTGGAGAGGAGGAGATCTCTCAAAGGAGGGGAAAAGGGAGAATCAAAAATGCGCTTTAGAAAAGCTTTACGGATAAAGAAGGGGGGGAGAGGGGAGTGCTTCCTACAAAAGCGCGAGCCTCCGCTGGAGGGGGAGGGAGCTATTGGAAGGAAAGAATTTAAGTGAGAGGCATCGCCAAAAATAGAAAGGCCTGGGAGGCAGTCATCTCCTACAAGGAGACGCTGGGGTATAGAAAGTTGAGGGAAAGGGCCTCTAAGATCCATAGACAGACAAAAGAAACGTCGAAGACTTCTCTCTGGGCTCATCGAGAAAGGGGCTTAGGGCTGGGGAGTTCGGGTCCGCATATGCTGCTTTGGGGTTTGGCAGACGTCGAAGCGGAGTTAAAGCCGCGCTACGGCAAATGGGGGCAAAGCCTTGAACAAGCGGAAGGGGAGGCTCCTGGAAAGCCAAAAATGGTGGAAGACGGAGGATCGCTCAGCGAAAAAATTTTTGAGGGGACGGGTTCCCTTCCGTATGAAGAATGGGGTAGGGGGGGGGGCTGGCTACACCCCAGGGTTCCTTTGGCTCTGCGATGGGACTTGCATAAAAATGACGAGAAAGGCGTAAAAAGAAGAGGGGGCGGACGTTTAGAATAATCAAAGAATCCAAAGAGGGGGATCAAGACTGGTAGCGACTGGTGGAAGGGGGTGCATGAAAAAACGTTGCCCAAGGGTTTAAGGAAAGGAGCTACTCATCGAATTGCGGGAGGTAGGGGGGGAAAGGAAGGCTAAAGAACTTCTGGGGGAACTATCTGGGGCACTTTTAGCTGGGGGGGAGTCAATCGCGGAAACCGGGGGAAAAAGGAAAAGGGGGAGATATGTAATTCGGCGTGATAATGCAAAAACCGCACTACCGTGAGGGAGAATCCTAATGCTGGAGTGCTCGTTGCAAACCGGAAAGTGATCTGTTAGCGATTTGGGCTTACGGGGGTTTGAAGGAATCGTGGCTGGGCCCTCTAATCGTGGAGAAGCGCTCGACGAAATCCCCGAGAAAGGAAGTCAAGCCGAAGAATTCGTTCGAAGGCGCGCGGGAAGACTCTGGGTTTGGAAGAAATAAAAGAGACGAAACAATTTCGTGGGAGAGACAGGGGGTCTGAACAGCGTGAGGACAATATTCATGGAGGGCATCTAACGAACTAGATAACCATAAGAAAGATAAAAAGAAACCCGAGGGAAGCTTGCCTCCTCTACATGAAGAAGAGGACAACTGGGATTGGGCCAGAGAAGTATAAAAGGGACCAATACACAGGGGAGTCGAGGCCTTTTTTAACGGGCGTTCCCTCTCCCAAAAAAAACCTTAAGAAAATCTTCCAGGGGGGGGGTCAGGAAAAAATTGAGGAGGGGGGAAATCTCATGTTTTCGACATTTATATACATAGTCACGGCTCTCCAAAAGGGCACGGGAGAACGTGAAAAAAAAACCTCTTAGCGCTCCCTTGGTAGAAAAGGAGAAGGAAGGGCGGGAAAGGGACCAGACTCGCGAAAAAATGTGGTTCCGGCATAGTCACCACCGTCTAATGAACGAAAAAAGCGAGGGAAGACTTCCAAGGGCAAAAGACCACTTTAAGGAGTTCCACAGGCTACCGCTCTAACGCATAAAACGGGGAGAGTGGGAACAAGGGGGCCGTACGAACGAAAAGAATTCTCAAAAACCTTACCGTCAATCCCTACTATTCGCCATTGGGCAGAAAGACGAAGAAGGGTGAAGCTCAAAGGCACTCAGTACGGAGCGAAGGCCCAGGAACTCACAAATCGCCCTAAAAGGGAAACTAGGAATGAGAAAAAACTGCCCCACCGCCAAAGAAGAAACTGACACCTTCAACTCAGAAAGGCTTCAAAAAGACTCGAAAAGCAAAAGGTTCGTCCACCGAGACGTCATGAAAGACTAGAATCACTATCCATCAGGGAAGGGAACTAGACGGAAGGCGCCAGGGTCTCAGGGAGGTGAAAGACTAACCGTGACGGGGCGCAGGCAAAAGAGACGAGAAGACGCGAGGACGCGTCAGTTCCGTACGCCGACGGTAAGAGAGAACCGGGACGTGCCAGGAAAAACCGAGGTGGAAGAGACGCAACGGGGCCAATCGTTCGGGGAAAGGGGCGAAGGTGAAAGGGGAGCGCAGGGCATGAAAAGAGCAACTTAAAAAACATCTTCATAAGAAAGAGAGGAGCCAAAGGGGGATTTGATGGACAAGAGGCTGTATAGGAGAGGCATCCTCTATCGGGAAACCTTGGCGTGGAAAAAGAAACGAAAGGACGATCAGGAAAGCAATCCGGAGATGCTTTTCCTATGCGGCGCTGCTTGTTCACAAAGAAAGCCAAGAAAAAAAAGACTAGAGCGGAGTCCTCGCAAAACGAGGCGCTAGGAGAAATAAAAGAAAAAGTACCCGGAAAAAGAAAAGGATTCCATCGAACTTCAGAACCAGTATTCAAAATACGAAAAAGGGTCAAAAGGTGTGCTCTGCGGGGTTACGGGGACTTCCGGGGAAACTTCGCCTCGGGTTCAGTGACATAGACCGAACGGAGAAAGGAGAAACCAGAGTTCTGGGAGAGGGATGCCACGGAGGGAAGGTAAGGGGAGAAAAACAGGTCTTATGGTAGACAGGGATGTTATTGCCCACTGATTGAATCGGGGGAAAAAAAGTCCGGGTAGGGGAGCTAGACATAGAATTCCTCGACTGCCCACAGTGGTGCTTGCGAAGAACGAGGGGAGAGGGGTCGCAAAGAAAGCGTATGTGGAACAAGGGGGGGATCAGGAGGTCTTCGGCAATGGTGTCTGCTACCGGGGTCAGGGGACATGGGCCAAGCCGACGACGACGCTCTTATAAGCCAAAAAAAAAAAAAAACCCTGATCGAAAATCGAAAGGGGAAAGAAGCACTCGAATGAGAAGGGATTTACGGAGGGGGAAGATCCCTTTGTAATAAGCCAATTTGGAACGATGCAAACTTTCCTCCAGCAAGAGGACTGTAATAGAGGACAGAAAAAGACTCTAATCCACAAGTGGCATCTGGCAAAAATTCTCTTGAGACAGGGAAAATGGAGGCGGCGAGACCCGGTCCCTCTAAAAATGTATTTGAGAAATCCCCTATTTAAATATAAGGGGGTGAAGGAAGGTAGGAAAAAATGTGAGGGTAAATAGGGAGAAGAATGCGACTGAGCTTCAACAATCGAGTTCGTCTTGTACAGGCAAGAAAATCGGGGCCAATGGGGGGGATTTAAGTCCTAGGAGTGATTCAAGAGGGGAACAAACAACGTGGGGGGAAACTTTGTGGGAAGGCACGGGATTGCCCTTCGTACTAAAGTCGGGGAACGGAAGGGGCGCTCGAGTAAAGAAATATCGCCCGATGCCTGATGATAATGAACGGGCCGCCAAAAAAGATCAAGCGAACATACGGGAAGATGGGGCAAACTCCCAGGAACCATAATTCTGAAAAATTTCTGAAAAAAAGACAGCTTTGGGAGAGAAAGCATACTCTCATTTGCTCTCCCCAAGGCTTGGACGAGGGAAAAAAATCGAGAGCTTGCAAAAAGCCGCGTTGAAGCCTTCTCGATACAAACTAGAGATGAAGGCTGGATTAAAAGGAAGGTGTTAAGGGTACTCCACCATAAAAGTCGAGAAGCTGAAAAAAAGCCGAGCCCGGCAACATATCCTGAAGGCAAAGAAGAAACACGTCAGAAGTACTACTAGTCCATTGGTATCGATAAGAAAGGAGGGGGAAAGCATGATAAAAATTTACCGGCATGAGGAGGAAACCCCCTCCGCAAGACCTCGCGATCGAAAGCAGCGCTTACAGTGGGGGATACCATAACCAACAACGTTTCCTGGGAGGGGAAGATTAGTAAAAGAGAACCGAAGAGGAAAAAGGAAGCGAGTGAGAGAACGAGACGCATCGCGCCTGAGGGGGTGCTCCCCCACGGGCAACTCACAGCTGGACAAAGGAAACCTGGGGAGGGAGGCGGTCAGGAGAGATGGCTGATTGTCATACTGGCTGGATAGAGCAATGCTCCCACGGTTGGGCGAAGGCAAAACTTCCGATCCTGAACGAGAGGGACTAGGGGGCGCTAGACAAGGGAAGGGATGTCAGGACCTTTGGAATGGGTGGGTTCAAATGGGAGACGGGAAATGGAGGGCCGAGGGGACCTCGAAAGACTTATAAAGGCTTTGGATAACTTTGGAAGAAGGAAAGTAGGAAAAACCCAAGGATGGCAACCTCCGAGAAAGACGGCGGGGAAAAAGTGGGGGAGGACTTGAGAAAAATTCAGGTAGGGTTAATAACGCCACCGGGGTATACCCATCTAACAAGGGGGGGTTAGATTGGGTTCCATTGTAAAGGGAAGGGCTCACAGCGGGGCCTTTACCATGAACGCCAAGTCGCTGTTTAACAGAAAAAAAAAGAAAGCGACGAAAGCCATGGAAAAAAAGGAAAACCCTTCGAGGGCATGCAAGCCAGCGCAGGCTCCCGACGAAGCCTCGATATCGAACTTAGAGAGAAGCCGGGGGAAAGAGGGAAGGAACGGAACCCAACTCAGAGGGGACGGGAACCAAAAACTGCCGGTGGGGAACGAGGAAGGGAGGGGGGCAACCTGGCTGTCAAAACGAAAAAAACGCTGGATGGGAAAGAAAAACAAGGCTCTTACCTGATCCGCAGCTAGCTAAACTCAAAAGTTCCTAAGTCAAAGGAGAAGGTCCTAATCCCACGAAGGGAGTTGAGCCTTTCCGATACTCCTCCCTTTCACCAAGGGAGGTGGGGGGTGCAAATCAACTCCAATTATAGAGATCTTCTTTGGGAGGGGCTCTCTACGTCTCCAAAACTTAGTCAGAAAGGGAAGACGCAGGGATCGAAGTGAAGACTGCATCTCCACAGCTAACTCTCCAAAAAAAACTTCTATCACTTGAAAGCCGTCATAACTAGAGAGTCCGAGTGGCGTGTTGTCGTGGAACACTGCCAAAAATCATCTCTCTCGGCCGGGAAGGCAGGGGGAATTATAAAGAAAAGAGGGGAAAACCAGCCTTCCTCTACTCCAACATTTTGAAAAATGGGGAGGCATCGAGAATGGAGCAAAACGTTCTCAAGCCGACCCGGCTATTGGCTTGCTGTAGAACGAGAAAAGAAGAAAAAAATGAAAAAAAGTCTCACCAACAACTTAGAGGAGAAAGTATAGATATTATCGGCTGGGGAAAGGAGGATAAAGAGGGGAGTATTGCTCAAAAAGGGGGGGAGAAAAAGGCATCGGGTTGGGCGGGGTGTTTGCCTTGGGCGTCGGACTGAGAGGAAAGCTTGGGGGGGTAGGGG
>Ga0179593_1652675_pt1 | contig 10944 bp, 12 predicted proteins | sample CZODoug2_1_08_16_FD_185931 | JGI IMG/M metagenome (GOLD analysis project Ga0179593, IMG submission 185931) | Vadose zone soil fungal communities from Angelo Coast Range Reserve, California, USA - CZODoug2_1_08_16fungal (PacBio error correction) | ecosystem: Environmental > Terrestrial > Soil >...
CTAAATACCGGCTCCTTAACGACGCGCGGCCCTGAGCTGAAAGGAAGGGGATGACGCGTATGCGCCGATCTCACCTTGTCCGAATGTTTAGAAAGGGGGAGACCTGGGGCAAGTAACGACTCCTGCGCCTCTATGAAACGATGACGAGGGAAAAAAAAAGGGCCGCCAACCGACTTTCCCTTGCTTTGGCGCGCGGGGGGGGGAGGGGAAAGAAGCGAATATCTCGCAGCGAATTCCGTCGCGCAAAGGGAGGGGGGGGAAAAGGGAAAAAGACTCAGCTGACACACTCTAGCCAATTTCTTTTTCAAAGAAAAAAAAGAAGGAAAGCTTCGTCACGTCTGGCTGAAGAATCGGCCTTATGAGGGGGACAGCAGGGTCGGGCGCGCGCTGGCTCTCTGTTTTCTTTATTTAGAAGAAAGTCCGGAATCACTAGCAGCCAAGAAAGAGAGAAGAAAAAAAGGAAGTGATGCTGACTCATTGAAGGGAAAAATTAACATCCCGCTGGAGAGGAAAGAGCGGAGAAATCGGATGAAGAAAGGAAGGAAGGCTTGCGCCCTCTGCCTGTGGCCGTTTTTGGAAGAGGGGGAAGGGAAGCGCGATAAGAAGCCGAGGAGGGGGATCAGGGGGTCCCTTTCACCACTTTTCTCCACCACTAAGAGGAAGAAAAAAAAAAAGGGGAAAGGGGGGTGGCGGCGAGCGGTGATAAGTACCATCTCTATTTTCTTAGAAAAGGGGAAAAAAGAGTTCTCTTTCTCGTCTACTCCTGGGGAGTAAAGAAGAAAGCCGAGCTTCTCTTCATCTTTGAAAGAAAGAGCCGATTGCGTCTTCCGGCACATGAACTGTCTCTAAGGGGGGGGGAAAGAAAGAAAAGGGGGCGGTTGTTTCGCCTCTGTTGGGGAGGAAAAGGGGAAAAGATCAAACAACAACGAGGAGAGGAAGAGAGATATCTAGAACTCCTGGCATCCAAGAAAAAAAGGAAAGAGATAGAAAAAAGGGGGCCCAAGGTGCCTGTAACTGATGCCCCAATAGCGCCAGTTCAGGGAAGGGGAGAAAAAGTGGGGGGAAAAAATCTGAGGCGATGCCCGCTCTAAAGAGGGGGGGGGGAAGGGGGAAGGAGACGAGCCAGCGAACACGCCTGCGTGTCCGATGTTAAAGGTCGACGAAAGGGGAGGGGAAGGGAGGAACACCAGAAATACGCAGGTTTTGTCAGGGAAATGTCCGAGAAAGAGGGGAAAGACCCAATGCAGCGCGGCTCGGTTTGTGTAGAAGAAAAAGAGGGCGAATTCGAATAAGTAAAAGGAAAAAGCACCATGCAAGAGGGCTCAATAACTCTCCCACTCCCATAGGGAGAAAGGGGTAGAAGCTAGGTCAATTCCATCTCTGCCGAGGGGAAATAATCGACCGAAATCTCATCATCACTCGGGGAAAAGCGGTTTTACCCGTGCTGCTAGTTGATTCCGGATTCAAAAAAAAGGAAGAGAACGCTCGACCGACCAGGTTCGAACGACCGAAGAGAAAAGAGGTCTCAAAATCCCCAAGGGGAGGGTCGAGGGCTCAAGCGCGAGCTGAAACGAAATTCTCCGCGTGTGGGGAAAAAAGGGGGGAAAATCTCCCTCATTGCTCGACGACGGAAAAATCGTCCGTCTGCGGCCCGAGAAAAGAAAAAAAACAAATCATAAAATTCGGGGGGAAAACTCATATATCCACTCAATATCTTCTCCACCTCGAGGGAAGGGGGGGGGAGGCGCCAGGATTCCTTTCCTTTAATACAAAAACTCCACACTACAGGGGGAGGGGGGGAAAAAAGGGTGCTATCTCTCACCTGAAGATAAAAAGAATCGGGCCTCGCTTCGTCATTAATCTTATTTATATTCTCCGAGAGGGTTCGGAAGAAAGACGGGTGCGAATCCTCACCGGACTCCATGTTTCTGGGTGAGAGAAAAAGAAAGAAAAAAACGGGAGTCTCCACCGGTGGCAAATAAAAAAAAAAGGTCCTTGCTGGGGAGCGACCCGATCTCCCAAAGCTACGGAAGGAGGGGGAGGATCGAGTTTCCCAAGAGGGGAAGGGAGTGTAGCAGGCACTAGTCCATTCTTTAGCGCGGCACCTGCTGAGTGGGGGGGGGGGGGGGATGACGACGCTAATAATGAAAGAAAAGGAGAAAAGGGTGTTCAGAATCCTATCATAAGGATACAGTCCCTTCTACTCATCCGGAAAGGAAGCATCGACGCGGTTCGCCTCTCCTTCAATAATACCGAGGAAAAAGGGGACATGTCCTCGCCTGCTCTAACGAAGCAAGGGAAAAGCAGAGGCATCAAAAACACTAGCAGCCGAAAAAAAAGAAAGGAGGGAAGAAAAAGACGATCTGGGGCAAGTGGGGGTTAGCCACTTGACGAAAAGGAGAAAGGGAAATGCTGTGGGAAGCGTGGCTTCGAGAGGTCAGGAGGAGAAGGAAGCTCAGTGCCTCTTGCCGGGATCCCAATCGTCCCCAAGGAGGAAGGAAAAGAGGAGAGGAAGAAATGGGAAGAGCGAGGGAAACAGCGGCCGCCCCCAACACGACTAAGGGGAAGGAAAAGAGAGAGGGGGAAAAGAAGTCTTAAGAACATGACGTCGTGGTTGGGGGCTGGCCGCTGTTTCCGGAAAAAAAAAGGGAAAAAAAAACGACGGTACTGGGGAAACTTTATGACGCCCCCCCTGGACGAGAGGGGGGGAAAAAGAAAGCGGGTCACTATCCCTCTCTCCAGACCTCTCTAATCCAAGGAGGAAAAAGAGGGGAAAAGGCTTCGGCAAAAGGGAAAAAAAAATCGCTTGAAGTCTTCCTTCCGATTCGCTCGACATGTCAGGGAAGGGGAAGAAAGGGGAAGGGGAGGACTGAGTATACTACATTGTCTTCGGGCAGGAGGAACAACAGAGCTCTCCGCTGTTGAAGCGGCTCTTCTTGACGGAGAGGAAAAAAGGAAAGGGGGAGGAAGGCTGAGTCGCAGGACTGTAATCCGGAAACAGAAATAGGGGAAGAATCTCCTGAGGGGGGGTGGGAGAAAAAGGGAGGGAGGACTCCCAACGCATCATTTTTCTCTCCGAGAAAGACTAAAAAACAAGGGCACGAAGGAACCCGCCGGTCCCCGCCGTCGCCGCTGCAGGGGGAAGGAGGAAAAAAAAAGCAAACACCCGGTTGGCGAACTTGCGGCGGTTTGAGGTCGGGGCAAACCAAGACCCCTGATTCCTGTGCGATTCTCACGGACAAGGGGGGAGGAGAGAAGCGGAAAGAAGAAAGAAACGCTTTCTTAAGACTCTCGGCCAGGAGCGAAAGAAGAAGCGGGGCTCCGATCGCACCCGTGTCCGAATGGTTATGCAACATGGGGGGAGAAAAAAAAAGAGGGACTGGAGAAAATATGAAACAGTGACTCCGTCCACAAGGGAAGAAGGGGGGGGGGGGGAACTCAGGGGAACACCTACTTTTCCGCTTTGTCGTCGCTTTTCTGCCCGGGAAGGGGGGGAGGAAAGGGAGGGGGAGAGAAAGGCGGAAGTCGTCGCGCACGTGTAGGGGGAAGGGGGGAAGGGGGCCTTGGCTCTCGCCCTCTGCAGCTGACAACACGCGGAGAAGGGGAAAAAGGGGGGGGGAGAAAAAAAAAAAAAAAAGGACAGGGCAGCGTCTGAAGTCACGCTACACTGATTCTCGGGGCAGAGGAGGAGGACGTCGCGCTCTTTCTCTATGGGTGGAGGGGGGGAGGGGGGGGAAAGGGAAGACTAGCAGCACGGGTAACAGCAGGAGAGGGAGGGGAGTGACGCTTCACGCATTTCAGGAGAGGGGGAAAGAAGAAAGAGGGGAAAAAGTGGGACCTCTCGGAGATCGGATTCATCCAAAGAGGAAAGGGAAAGAAGGGGGCAATCTGCCTGGTGCTTTTTTTGATTCTTTGGGAAAAAGGGGGGAGAGGGGGGAGCGAGAAGAAGTCCTATTCTTGCAGGCGAAAAACAGGGGGAAAGATGAGAAGTTCCACACGTTCGCCACCACTATCTTGCTCGCAGGGAAGAAAAAGGGGAAAAGGGAGGAGGACGAGAGAAGGCGTCGACTTTTCCCTCGTAAAAAGAGGAGGGGGGGTATGCCTGGTTAGTCGAACCACCCCTCCGAAGAGGGGGGGAGGGAGGGAAGGAAAATATGTGTTTCATCACCTTTTCAAAAGAAGAGAGGGAGGAAAAAGCATGAGTACAGGCCCAACTGCGACTACGATCTATTCTCTAGGGAAAAGGCGAGTGTGAGTAGATTGGGACCGTCGAGTGGAATGCCAGGAGTTCTAGAGCAGAGAAAAAAAAGGAGGGGAAGGGGGTCAGGAGACACTCGACGGCAATCTCATCACGAGTCCTAAACAACCGCCTAGAGAGGGAGAAGAAAAGGAAAAAAGAGGGAGGAAAAGAAAGAAGCGGCGGGGTGTAAACAGATAGGGCATTGAAAGATGGAAGAGGGAAGGGAAAATGGGTGGGTGTTTCGACTAACCATTCGGAGAAGAAAAAGAGAAAAAAAAAAGGAGGAACGGATTACGAGCTGGACTCATCACCGCTCCAGAAAAAAGGAAAGGAAGGAGGGGGGGGAAAGGTGGGCGCCACGTGTGGAACGCTGTCCAATTCAGCTGAGAGAGGGGGGGGGGGGGAAGAGGGAGATGGAGAGGGGGAAGCCCAGCTAGCCTTTGCAAAGAAGAAAAAAAGAAAAAGGCCCAGGTCATTTCAGAGTACGCTGCTTGATTATCCGAGAGAAGGAGGAAGGGAAAGGAGGGGAGGGAGGGAATCAACTCTACTGAAATGAGTACAGAGAAAAGAAGGGGACCCTTGCTGCTAGTGATTCCTGATCAAAAAAAAAGGGGGAAGGAAAAGAAAGAGGCGACCGACCAGGTTCGAAAGAAAGACTAGACGAGAAGAGGGGAGGGAAATCTCAGCCGCGTTACTAATCTTCTCAGGGAGAAAAGAAGGGAAAAAAAAAAAGGAGAGGGAGAGATGCCAAGGCTAAGGCAATCATACAAGAGGGAATAGTCTCTCCGTCTGTCGGCCCGATCAAGCAGCCACTTCAGTGCAGAAAAAAGGAGAGGGAAAAGGAAGGAGAAAAGGAAAAGAGCTGAGCCAAACCTCGGCGTCAATTGTGGACGGCGTCCACTGGGGAAGAAGGAGGAGGAAAAGAACCGGGAGACCGGAGTTTGCGACCATGTTGCAACCATTCGGAACACTGGTGAGAAAAAAAAAAAAGGGAAAGCGCCCGGTTCGATATATCGTTCGCTCCGGGGACGAGAGGAGGAAGATCTCTTGGACGCATGCGTCGTCCCGGTCTTTCGATGCCAGAGGGAAGAAAAGAAGAAAAGAAAAAAAGAAGAGGAAACAGCGCAATTTCGCCACCGCGGTCTTCTGTTTCGCGACGAGAAAGAGAAAACGAAAGGGGGACCGCGCGAGGTTCTTCGTTCCGTGTTGTGGGAAGAGGGAGGAGGAAAGGAAAGAAAAGGCTGCTTTGGGAGTCAGAAAGGGAGAGGCCGGGAGATCTGCTCCGGGGAGAAGAGGGGAAACACCTGCGACTCGCCTGCTCTCTCGCCTCCGAGAAGCAGGGGAGGGAGAAAAGAAACCAGCGATATAGCTTGTTTTATTTCTTCAGGGGAGAGGAAAAGGGGGACACACCGAGAGCCTCAAAACACTAGCAGCCGCCCAAAAAATGTGAGAATCTGAGGCATACTTCAATCTAAATCGGGGAAAAGGGGGGGGGGGGGAGGAAAAAAAGGACATCGGCTTCTGTTTTAATCTTGGCCGAGAGGGTCGGGAAGAAAAGGAGAAAACTGCATTTGCCTGCTTGCGGATCCCGATCTTCCATTGCGGAAGAAAGGAAAGAAAGAAGAGGAAAAAAGAGGCATCCCCCAACACGACCTTCATGTTCCTTCAGATCTATCATAAAAAAAAAGGGGGGAGGAGAGGAAAGTGTTTTGCGGCCGCTGTTTCCCGCGCTCTTCCATTTTCTGTCATCAGATAGGAAAAAAGAAAGAGGGAAAAGGAAGGGGAGATAGGATCGCAAGCAGGCACTGAGCGGCAGCGAAGAACGAGAGGGAAAAAACCCAGAGCAACAGAGCGATGGCTTCCGTTGGGATCTTGCTGCATGCCTTAGGACAAAAGGGGAGGAAAAAAAGGGAAAAAGGGAAGAGGAGAGAGAAGGAGGAAGCTTCTCCTTGGGGGGCGGCTGCTCGTGGGTGGGAGGAAGGAAGGAACATGGCTTTTCTTTCTCAAGGGGGGAGAGGAAAATGACTCAATCACAACCAAGCTAAGAGAAAGGGAGGGGAAAAAACCGCAGGGATTCTGATCTCTCATTGCTTAATGAGGAAAGGGGGAGGGGGGGAGAAAAAAAAAAAAATTGATTCTGAACACGGGAGGCAGTCTAAGGAGAGAGATCGGCCATTTTCGGACTCCCCACGCAGGAAGGGGGGGGAAGGGAAGAAAGATCGAGGCACACCGGAAGGGAAGGGGAAAAATCAGATGCGCGCCGTCTGAGGGGGAAGGTGGGGGGTCTCGCAAAGCATCACTACCCGGGTGGAGAAAGAGAGATTTTGGCTTTCTGAGATGCAAAGGAAAAAAAAAAGTGCGCACGCCGCTTGCGAGAAAAGGGGGGGAAAGAGAGAGACTCTTAAATACGCTTCCTTACTACGGAAAAAGGGGGGAAAGAAAAACGGGGCCGAGTGATGACGCGTCATTTTTCGCCGATCGCAACCCCGTGGGCCGAAGGGGGGGAAAAAGAGGTAGGGTCTTCAAGGAACTACTCCTTTCTCCTATAGAAAAAAGGAAAGGAGATTGAGTGGCTCGATTCTCCTCCAAAGAGGGAAGGGGGGAAGGGGGCTCCCTGACTTTTCTTCTTTAGAGGGGAAAGGGAAGGAAGGAAAGTAGTCCGCGCCTTATTGATGATTTCCTTAGAGGAGGGGGGGAAGAATCAGTTTTTTGCACACTCTGATCATTTCGTTTAAGGGAGAGGGGAGGAGGGAGGGAAGAAGCGGCTGATATCACGCGAAACTATTCTAGGAAGGGGGGTCGGTGACGCGCTGGCTCTAGGGGGGGGAGGGGGGGGTGGGTTCTCGGGAAAAGAAAAAAGGAAAAGAAGCAAGGAGTGATGCTGACGCATTTCAGTAGAGGAGCAGGAGAAAGAAAAAAAACCAAACCACGGATTACATTTCCTCGTCCATGCAAGGAAGCTTGCGCCCTCTTCCTTTTGGCAGGGGGGATATTCCCCATTACTAGGAGACACGTCCCCTTCGACAGAGGAGGGAGAAGGCAGGTTGCATGCGACCAGAAAAAAAAGGGAAAAACGGTCCACCACGTGGGCAAAAAAAGAAAGAGAATTCTTACAAAACAGAGGGGTGGCTGGAGAAAGGGGGGGAATGAAAAGAGGGGGCGTGCGACCTTTGTTTCACAGAAACAAAGAGGAGGAAAAAACCCGGCCGCAATCGTAGCGCCGAGCTCGCTCAGCTTTGCAAAGGGGAAAAAAAGGGGAAAAAAAAAAGAAGGGGGGGGCATCAGGGGACAGGCCAACTTGGCGACGACGATCTAGGGCGGTTGTTTCTGCTCGTGGAGGGAGGGGGGGGGAAGGGAGGAAAAAACAGGAGGGAATGAAACGAGAGAGATCTAGAACTCCTGGCAATCCACTCGACGGCAAGAAGAAAAAAAGAAAAAAAGAAAAAAAAAGAAGAAGGTGCATGTGCCGGAAGCCCGCCTCGGCTGGTGAACCAGATAGGCATTGAAAGCGGAAAGGAGGGGGAAGGGAAAAAGAGAAAAAACAGGAGAGCCAGCTCAAACGCAGCGGGTCGTTTGAAAAGGGAAAAAAAAAAGGAAAGCGAAGACACCGCATTTCAATACGCATGTTGGAAAGAAGTGGCCACGTTGTGTGCCCGGTCCAAGGAAAAGGGAGGGAGAAAGAAAAAAACGGCATTCGTCTCGCGCTGTCGAAGGACGCCCAGAGGGGAGAAGCCGGCAACCAGGCAGAGGGCGCAAGACGCTTTCCCAAGAAAAGGGAGGGAGCTGATGATCCGAATCTAAGAAGGGGGGAGGATCCATTCGTTTTAGGGGGAGAAAAAGAAAGAACCCTTTAATGGCATAAGCGCTGTTACCAGAGGATAAATCCGGATCCAAAAAAAGAAAGAGAGCCACGCGCGAAAAGAAAAAACCCGGGGGGAAAAGAATCGTTTCTCGTGCTCTCAGAAGGATCTTCAAGGAAAGGGAGAAGCTGAACTAAATTCTTTCCGCGGGGGGGGGAAAAAGAGGAGGCAAATCATCCCTTCAGTGCGCTACGAAGGAAGGAAGGAGGGGGGACGTATGCGGCCTCGACGAAAAAAAAGAAGCCAAATGAAATTCGTTTTTCTTCGCCCGAGAAAAAAAGGAGTAAAATTGGACTGCGTGAAAAAAGGGAATAAGGGGGGTTTCTTGAAGACAAAGGGGAAAAAAAAAGAGGAATCGGACACGGGTTCTCTACGGGAGGAAAGGAAAAAAAGAGAAAATCTTCTCTGAAAGAGGAAAGAAAAGACCGGAGTGAGAGTCACCTCTTCTCTTGTACCATGGCGTAGGCAAGGGAGGGAAGAAAGAAGGGTGCAGAACAGCCACAATCCTAATCAACCTCCTCACGTTCGCAAAGAAAAAGGAAAAAGAAACGAGCGGCGACGGCGGGACCTCTCGAGTTTCCTAGGGAAGGGGGGGAAGAGGAGAGAGCGCGAAAGGACACCCTGCTTGGCTTTGTGAGTCCGAAATTGCCGACGAGGAGGAAAAGGAGGGGGGGGGGGGAGGGAGCCCGTGTGTCAGAATCGAGCAGGGGCGGGAACAGAGAAGGAAGGAGAAGAATCTACGGGCGGTCGCCCTCTTCAATAATAAGAGCCGCGGAAAAGAGGAGGGGGGGGGAGGGGGGGAAAAAGCCGCGCGAACGAAGCCACTGTAGTATAAGCCAGCCGATAGGGAAGAAAGAGAAAGCAGAGGAAGGCGACTTCAGCGATCTGGGGCACAAGGGGGGGGGGGAGAGGGAAGAAAAGAATACCAAACGGAAGCCTCTCTTCTTTTGAAGCGGAGTAGAGGGGGGAGGGGAAGGAAGCTCAGGAGGTTTCGATCCCGAGCGTCCAGTCGTCATCAAGAGGGGAAAAAGGGAAAAGCACGGGAAGAGAGCGTGAAACAGCGGTCCGCCCCCACACGACGTCATGGAAGGAGAGCGAGAGAAAAAAAAGGAGGAGGAAGGTAACATTCAAAACCCCCCTGTCCCCTTGTTGTGGGGGGAGGAAAAGAAGGGGGGGGGGAAAAAAAAAAGAGATACGAATGAGAAACAGCTGTACTGGGGAACGCTGGATGACGCCCTGGAAGATAGGGGACGCAAGCAGGCACTGTAGCGGCAGCAGAGAAAAAAGGATGAGACCAGAAAACAATATCGAAGCCACGCTCAACAGAATCGATGGCTCCGTTGGGGGAAAAATAGGGAGGGAAGCAGAGGGCTTGAAAGTCTGCCTTCCGATTCGCTCGACATTTCTCGCTTCTCCGGGGGAAGGGGAAAGGAGGAGTGGCTTAGACTACAGTGGCTTCGTTCGCGCGGGAGAAAAGGGAAGAAAAATTGGATTTCTTGACGAGAGCGACCGCCGTCGAGGAGGGAGAGAAAAAAAACAAAGAACACCCTGCTCGATTCTTACACGGGCGGCATCAGAGGAGGAGGGGGGGGAGAAAGGAGAACCTTGGGGGGGGACTCCCAACGCAGCATTTGCAAGAGAAAAACCGAATGGATTTCTAGGGCGGAGAAAAGACCTCACTAATTAACCGGGAAGAAGGGATGAGTTAAGATTTTGGGAGAATCCAGGTAAAAAAACGAAAGTTTGCTAACTTTGCTTCGTTTTTTATCCTTATTTTGGCGTTTAGAGGAAAAAAAAAAAAAAAAAAGGGAGAAGCAAAGACGACGCCTGGTCAATATAATCAGACTATAAATAAGAGGAAAGGGAAAGGATCTATCTAAACCTTTGCGATTTGATACGCGTCATTTGCGAAGAAAAAAAGAGGAAAAAAGGAAAAAGAGACTTCCCTTTCGGGTGGGGAGGGGGGGAGGAAAGGGGATATGAAAGTGACTCGCCGCCACAATTTACGAAGAGGGGAGGAGCGACCGCAAACCAGAATTTACCTGCTTTTGCTCGCTTTGCTGCCCTGACGGGGAGGAGTGAAGAAGGAAGGCCGTCCGCGCACTGAGGGATAATTTTGCAACGGGGAAGGGAAAGAAGAGCAGCTGAAAACAACGACGAGCATTTTCGTTTCAGCTCGAAGGGAGAAGGGAGGAAAAAATCACGCGAAACGTATTCTCGTCTGAGGGGGGAGGGAAAAAGGGAGGCGCGAGATGGCTCTATTGTTTGCTTGATTCGCAGTCCCTCGGTGGGGGGGGAAGGAAAGAAGAGTCTTTCTGCCTCCAAGGAGTTATTTGACCATGGAGAGAAAAGGGAAAAAGGAGGCGGAATTGGACCCTCGCGGTAGATCTATTCAATAAAGAGGGTAAGATAGGAAGGGAGGCAAAAAAGGGTGGCGTTGGTGATTCTCTTTTCAAAGGAAAGGGGGAGGAAAAGGAAGGAAGAGGCGATTCGTTGACAGGGAGAAAAAAAAAGACGTCACCACTTTGGCTCCAACCAAGAAGAGGGAAGAAGAAAAGGAAAGGGGGGCGGCGGAGCCTTTTATTAAGTCCAGCTCGTATTGACGGTAGAAAAAAGAAAAACGCTTTTTCGCTGGCTCGTCACTCCTGTTTCGGAGGAAAAAAAAAAAGGAAGAGATAAAGATTTTCAATGCCCTATCTGTTTGCAAAAGAAGAGAAACAAGGGGCGGGGCTTTTCCGGCACCTGAACTGGAGAGGAAGGGAATCAGGACAGGCCAACACTTGGCGCCGACGATCTAGGGCGTTGGGGAGGGGGGGAAGAAAAGGGTGGATGCCAGGAGTTCTA
>Ga0179593_1264134_pt1 | contig 10943 bp, 13 predicted proteins | sample CZODoug2_1_08_16_FD_185931 | JGI IMG/M metagenome (GOLD analysis project Ga0179593, IMG submission 185931) | Vadose zone soil fungal communities from Angelo Coast Range Reserve, California, USA - CZODoug2_1_08_16fungal (PacBio error correction) | ecosystem: Environmental > Terrestrial > Soil >...
TGGCGGAGGTCCAAAAGAGGCCCATGGGGTCACGAAAAAAAAACAGGGAGAAGGGTAGAAAGGCGCGCCCATCGAAAAAAAAAACTTACGACGACCATCACAACACTGGTGCTCGGCGAGGAGAGGAGAAAAAAACATTCCAAATTGGAAAGGGGAAGCGACCGAAGATGTTGACGTCAGGTGCGGTTCCGCAGGGGGAGACTTACAAGATTTTACAGCCGTGATCGGCCTTCGCCTTGGGGCAGAGGAAGGGAAGATGGAAAATTGAAGAATCGAGGTCACACGGAAAGTTTAGGGATAAAAAAATCTTTTTTGCCAGCCCATGACTGCGGCACTAATAGGACTTGCGGAGTTTCGGAAGCGGAGGTTTTCAGAAAGGAAGGGGAAAAAAAAAAATCGGTCCACTTAGCGTTATATAAGGGATGGGGGAGCGAGTATGCGAAAACGAGCCTTGGTCCAAGGGGTCGCGGCAGAAAAGACCCAGGGGGGGAAAAAAGAAGGGGAAACGGGGTTGACTCTCTGCGTTGACTGAAAAAAAGGGGTGCTTCCTGTACTCTTTCGTACGGTCAAAAAAGAGAGATCGCATGACAAAGGGCAACATATAGAAAAACCTCGAAAAACAATACTCAGGACAAAATCGAAACCGAAAGGAGAAGAAGAGAGGGCAGAGTCCAAGCTCTGTTCGGGGAAGGAGGGAAAACACACGGTCCGGCGAATTGAGCACGGTAAAAGCCAGTCCGTGATCGTGAAGAAATAGAGCTAATACGCCTTGAACTTGTACTGGAGCAGCGAGAGAAAGAAGGTTCGGGGGGAGCCAGACTGTACTCCGTGAGTTCCACATATCGTCTTAAATCGATCACGTCGGGAAAAGCGACAGTCACAACCGATCCAGGCATAGAGACCTGAGGGTGGAAAGAGGGAAAAACGAGTGGGCCGGAAACAGTAAACCCATTCTTCGCGAAGAAATAGTCAAAATAGCGAGTGGTCGCCACGAAAAAAGAAAAAAGAAAAAAAGGGGGGTACGTGGAGAGGTCTATTGGGAAGGGTAAGAGTCCAAAAAAGCCGGTCGAGACCAGAACAGGGTGGTAATAAACGCAGGTGTGGAGCGCGTTTGCCTATTAAATCGAAAGGGGCAATTGAATTTACAATAGGAGAGGGGAATCGTAAACCGTCAAGAAGGATTCATGGGGACAGGGGCATGGCTCCCAGAAGGAAACGATTGGGACGGCTTGATCGTTTGGGAATCCACCACGTCAGGGAAGGAAAATGCGATTGAAAGGGAAGAGGGAAGGCCACCTTCGCAACGGTGTATAGAAAGAGCCGATACTCCAAAAAAGATATTGATTATTTAGAATACACGGACCCGGGCTGGTAAAAAGAAGTTGGGGGCGCGTGGTCTTGGGAAGATGAAAGAGGACCGAAAAAGAAAAAGGCTGGGCTTAACCAGAGGAGCGCCTTCGAACGTCACTATCTTCTAAAGGGTACGGTCCGTCCTGCGTAGATTCGGGCGTCAAGTGTCCTACCTCGCAACCAAGAGAAAAGCACGCAAACCATAGGACGATGCACAGGTTCAGGAAAAAAACCTTATCTTGACCAAAAAGAGCCCATCATCCTGAAATAATCCCCGGACTAGAGAAGCCGGGAGTAACGCGTGGACTCCCGCGGCAAGCTTATCTTTTGTTTTGAGTCCGAAAAAGGAAAATCGCCCACCCTCGCGGGGGCATGTTCGAGAAGACGCCGCAAAAAGGAGGTAATTTAGAAATAGAACGACGCCATATCGCGAGACACGAAGCATTGTGAAAGAGGGCTAAAAAACATATCAACAAAATCCAAGAGAGGGAAAAAGGCGAAGACATAAATAGAAACTAACACGTGCTCCGGAATCGTCAACTCGAGGCCTGATGAAAAAGCGGCACGCGGGGTGCATTAATACACAGGAAGGAGGTCCACGAGGACGAACGGGGGAAAATAATCATACATTCCAATGAGGTCTTCGCCTTCAGCAGAAGCTGGTTTGGAAAAAAGTCTGCGGGGGGGGAATCCGTTTATGGGAAATTCAAAGTGGGAAGGGACCAGGAAGGAGTAAAAATTTTAACAGACCTGGGATATCACCGGTATTAAAAAACGAAAAATCCTTTCCCCTCCTGAGACAGGTCGAGCGTTTTCTATTTGGTTGAAAGGGAAAAGACAGAAATAGGGTAGCAGGGTTGCCGTGCTACAATCGGGTCGTACATACCAACAGAAACGAGAGAAAAGAAAGGTTATAGGGGTCTCACATTCAAAAGGAAGTGCGGGGCGGGAGGGAGAAAAAGAACGAGACCGGACAAGGCAAGGGGGGGGAAATTCAATGGTAGGCTTACGGTGAAAAATGGGATGAAAAAAAGAGGGGCAAGACGTCAGGTGGCATAAAGAAAAAAAAGAAACTCTGCACAAGATTCAATGAAGGACCAAAGGAAAAAAGGTTCAGGGACTAGGTCGTGACGCACTTCGTGGCGGAATCCGGGAGGGGGGAGAAGCACCGGGGTATGTTTGGGGACGGCTAAAAAGGAAGGTCGGAGGGGCGATAGATCCAAGTAAAACTGCGATGTTGCAGAGAAACGAAGAGAAATGAGGTTAACTGGGAGACGACAAACCGGAGTGGGAAAAAGCCGTGCCACGTCGGGCAGGGGGGGCGGGCGGCTTACGGGGCCCCAGTTTAGGGCCCGTATCAAATGCCCCAAGAGGTGGGTGTGCTCAAAAGGAAGGAAAAGAGAAGGGAAACACCTGCAGAGTCCATAGCCGGAAGCGGCTTGGGCGCTAAGACGACGGATATCGGGCTGACGAGGTCAAATATACGGTGGGACACCTGCTAAAGAGAAGAGAGAAATGGAGGAGGACTTTGACAATTGAGCGGGTCCCCGGAGTGACTAATGCAGCCTACAGATGCCGCACTATGAGGAAGTTCCAGGGCCTGGCCACTAAATAGGAAAGAAAGAAGATGCGAGGGAAGACCGCCGGCAGCGGCACCAGAATTCAAGTAAACGGAAAAAAAAAGACTCGGATTCCTCATGCAGCAATATCGACGGACTTGATAGCATCCAACGAGCCGGTGAAGGAGGAAACTGGACAAGTCCAGGCGTATCTAAAAAAGGGGAATAAGAAAAGAGGTAAAAAAATCGTCGGAGAGCGGAGTGAAAAATCGACCGACCTGGCCTATGGCAGGAATTATTACTATACCAAATGACCTAAGGCCAAGGTTGCCTACGGGCAGAAACTCTTAATAAACCTAGGGAGGGGGTGGACGGTGTAAGGAGGAGAGGAACCCTCGAACAAATTTTACGAGAACCCTGCCGGCAAAACACGAAAAGCAAAGCCTGAGTTGTGCTGTAGGGCAACAGCCGATGAAAGTGGGAAATACCCTAGGGAGGCCGCGGTGGTACCGGGGGGGAAGTTGGGAAACCTTGGCCGGGAAAGAGACGAGTGTATCCTACTCGGCCGGAGATAAAGGGGAGGATGATGGTATGTAGTGACCGGTCCTACGAACTTCCGGATCGTGGAGAATGCTGGGTAGACGCTACGGGAGAGCGCCCGGGGAATCAACGATAAATGATAGATCGACAACCAGAGAAGGGGACGGAGGGACATGGGAGCCCCGACAGGAGCTTAATATATCGTCAACTCATTTAAAAACGTATCGCCCGGCGGACAGACCAAAACACTGACCCTCCCAAAAGAGGTCGGAAGCCTGATCTTAGAACGTAGAATTTGAACTAATCCTGACGGACCTGGCTACTTGGTTACGGAAAAGGTCCGTATTATGCGGTGGGAGACCGGAATTAAAAAGTCAGCGAGTGAACGCGTGGAAAAATCCGGGGTCCTGAATACCCTTCTCATCGTAGTTATGTGGGCGATAGAAGCCTTGGAAGAAACAATGGTAGTAAAAAGAAGAGCGGTCCCTTGGCAACACATTTGCCTCTTCAACAGAAGCGTTTGTTAGCTTCATGAGGAACCACTTCAAAAAGGTAAATAAGGAGAGTGGCCAGATTGTTGGGCATCCAGAGTGCACCCATATGAGCGAAACTACTCGCCAACTACCGGGGAGAAAAGCAGGGTCCAGGACAACCCCAGTAGGGGAAATAGGGATTCTTTGGATCGCCTGGAAATACATCTCTTCCGAGGTCCAAATCCAGAAAGGAAAGAAGAGAAAGGAGGGAAAACAAGGAAAGGCAGATGTCCTCGATACCACTTATTCCTGACTGAAATGAAGCTTCGGGCAATCCCCTTGGGGTGTTAGCCGGAGGAAACCTGAAGAGGAGAGGGGGAAGAGCTGGATGGGAAACCCATATCAGGGATTCATTACGGCCTGCGAAGAGGCAGTGGGGGTCGCTGAACGGCGATCTGGCACGCATCAGAACTCAGAACAAAACAACGGGAGGGGAAAGAGGGGGGGGGAGGATGGGCCAGAGAAAGGGGGAAACCAGAAAAGCGACGGATACCATTATCTCCAATAAAGCAAGGAAGTAAAAAAATCACCAACTGAAAAACCTCTTGACCCACAGGGTAAATTTTGACAGGGAGCAAGACAGAAAAGGAAGGAAAGAAAAGGTAGTCCATATCATGGCAGACAGGACCTGGATCTGAAAGGCTCAGGTTTGTCTAGTCAGATGAAAAAGGAGAAAGGCAGACTCGAAAATCTGGCATAAATTTTTTTATATTATTCCAAGGAATATAGACACCCAAAGTCAGGGGGAGGGGAGACACAGGAAGGGGGGAGACAGTCCTGAAAACCAGTTCCATAGACTACTGAAATGGGGGAAGTTTTACCGACACTGCTAACAAAGAAAAACACAAGTGAACGGGAAGGAACATCCTCCAGTTACCAGGGACGTTAGCTTCGTGGGGGAACCATTGGGACGAAAAGAAATACGAATTTAAGGGGAGTCCTGAGACGGAAGAAGTAGGAAAGAAAAGGAAATATCCCTGCCCATAAAAGCTTCTAAGGACATCATCGACCCCACTCTGAAAGTGAAAGTGCAAAAGGGGAGGAAAAATAAGGAGAAAGGGGCTACTATAATATCCACGGCGTTTTGTGATTGGCAGCCTACGTGCCTAAAGAAACCCAAGAGAGGGCGGGAGTAACGCGGAAGAAGAGGGGGAGAATCAACATTGTAAACAATGCAGAGCAAACGACTCAGCAGGTAGTTCCTCGCATCCCCGGACTCGACTTCGGAAAAGGACGGAGCCTAAGCCCCGAGATAATGTAAGGGGGGAACGGCCGAAAGAAATCCAGCTAACGCAGAAGTCGCCTTGATTGCTGGGAGTGTCGGAGACGGTAGATTTCTTAAAATCAGGTAGAACATTCGAGAAGAAGCCCGGGGAGAGTCACACAGAAGTACGTCAGTGATGGGTCGGACAAGACCTGAATCACGTTAACTGAGGAATATGTAGACCAGTGTACTATGAAAATAGGGGGTGCGCGGGGGCAGAGACCAGGAGTAAGAAACATCGGTCCGGTTAGGGCACTCGGTCAGATCATACGGCAAAATTGGGGGGGAAGGCTTGAATCTTTTCCATCGGAATACAGAGGCCTTAGTTTATGGGGGGCAAGGAGGGTCAGGAGATTGCCGCCGAATAAAAGAGAAAAGTTGGATAGGGAAAGGGGGGCATTTCGCACACATCGGGAGATAAAGGAGGCTACGATCGAAGGGAAAAATCTTCAATTTGGAGCAAAAGGAACCAGAAACTCGAATATTTATTAGGTTAGGATGCATCAAGAATGAGCGAAAACCAATCATATTACTTCAAGAGGCTTTAGGTCGTTGGTTTTAGCAGTCGAACGCGACAAGGACAAGTGGTCTTAAAGATCTTTGTGCGAACCCTAAGTGAAGGTCAATCGTCTGGCTCGCGCTTCAAATTCTGGCGAGGGGAAAGAGGGGCTGTCTTAAAAAAAGATAGGAAAGGGAACATAAACATGCCAATTGGTGAGCAGCATCCATATTGTCTAGCAGGAGAATACGGCCCAAAACGTTGACCACCAGCAAGAAATCACCTCTCATCGGCAAAACACTAGATAAAGGCTGGAAGACCAAAGAGTCAAGGAGTGTAGACGTGCGAACTGTACCTGAAATCTGTTCCCGTAACCCCACAGCTCTTGCATTTTGACATACTACGTGCCAGGGCGGGAAATGAGGTAACATGTGGAAAACAAGGACCCCGAATCTAATCAACGAGCACTTGTGTACCAATCCGGGGGGGAGCGCAACGGAAACTCGGGGAGGGAGGGGGCTAGGACTCCAACGCTCGCCGTTCGGAGGGTAGTATCTGAACGCTACGGACACGATTCAACTCTATGCATAGTTTGAAAACAGTGATCAAAAAAGGGCAGGGAAGGGGCGGAAATTCGAGGAGTGGAACACAGGAATCGAAGGAACCCCTGGGGATTTGCACTTCGTCCAAGCTGCCGATAAGGTACGGGGGGGAGAGAAGGGTGAACGTCACCGTCTGCTTGGCCTGGTCCCAACGGGGTTCGATCCTGATTGGGCGAAGAAAAGGATGAACTGTGGGAGGAAACCCATAAACGAAATCATCGGGATGGAAAATGAAATTTTCAAAAATTGTCCTACTTTCTGCTTGCATGGGCGGAATCGCCAAAGGGAACCAAGACTCAGAACAAAAACCGTGATAGGATGTTATGAAAAGAGAGAGAGAAGGGGATAAAAACACTACGTAGATTTGTGTGACCGGCTGAAAAGAAAGAAAAAATGCCAATTGGGGGAAATGGGCGCGAATAAGACAGTAAAATCTCCTGTGAAACCCGTCGGACAGCCGAAACGATGCCGGGACAAGTCTAGGAATAAGTCCCGACTTGGACAGACCTAACACAAGAGGCGGAACACCAGAAGTGTTCTAGGTGCAGGAGACCTCCGGGGTCATTGAGTTTCCCGTTTGTGGTACGTGCCGGACTAAGGGGAAAAAGAGCAGTTACAAAGAGGGGAGAGTCACAGAACGAGAATAGGAAGCGGATGGCAATTTCGTTGTTCAGGAATCTCCGAGATCGTACAAGCGTTCGCGGTGGCAAGCGGGGTCTAAGAAAAACCGAAATCACTACGGGGCCTCTCCAAACACGACCCCCGTGAGGGTGCACCGCCAGGGGCATAGCAGATAAACAGGGGGGATACGGTCCCCAGTTAAAGTGGCGAGCCAGTCCAAATGAAAGGGGGTGCGAAAAAAAAAGAGAAAGGAACGGATGCGACGTCCAATCTCTCTAGGAAAGGGGTCGAATGACATCAGGAGCGGTGAAAGGGACACCGCGAAGGTTCGATCAGGAAAACCGTGGGGGACCTGCGGGACGGGATCTCTGACTGGTAGGAAAAGGAGGGGAGTATGCTCAATGGCAGTATCGGGGCGTGGGTGACGCAAAAAGTCCCACCATAGGAAGGGCCTTTAAAGCACGATAACCGGTATGCTCTTATAAAGACGAATAAGAGGAACACGAAAAAGAAGGTGATGGTCGACCTCGCAATAAACTGAAACTGGTAACTCCGCGCGTTCTGGAATTGACGAAACTGGGGGGCGAGGGGTGCGGCCGGGGTGTCGGGGGTGGCGGGGGCGCGTGGCGTGGCGGCTCAAAGTCTCTGAGTGAAAGGAAAAAAGAGGGGTGAAATTGGTCGACAGCCAGGTTGACGCGTGTTTAATCAAAGCCAACTCTACGTCCGTGTCTTGACGGGATGACCCTACTCCGGGGTAGTGTCAATTACGCAGGCCGCCGTAGGGACGATGCCCCGATCTTGACTATTTGCACGGCTGATCGATACGGAGGGCAGAAAAGAAAAAAGTAGATTACCAAGCGCGGTGAAAGCCAGCGTGCTCCCAAGCGTGAATGGGGCTCATGTCCGGCCAGAGCCACACCACAACGTGTCATCTCTGTTCTCCCGCCCAGTTGCATTTCATGTAACAGACCCCATCTTTAAAGGCTCAACGGGGGGTTGCGATTTTCCTGTATTGTACCGTGAAAAAAAAATTCCTATCTTGCGAAACTGCCATCTCGATCGTTCTCGGTTCTCCTATACCAGAAGCGGATCGAAGAGAGGTGCGTATTCTTGTCCTGTTTTTGGTCAAGCGGTGGAAAAAGGGAAAATTTTCTGAAACCAGCACCTAGAACGAGCCGTTGGTCAGTGGTCCTGCCACCGCGGGTATCTTAACTATTACGGTCCAGGGTGCGCATTGATTTTCGGCATTCCCGTAAAAAGGGCCACCAGCCAAACATACAAAATATGCAAGAGCATGAAAGCGGTAGGTTTTGTCCTTCCATGTGCTTAACTGTGGCTCCTGGAAGGGATACGTGTTTTAAAACCGAAGGGAAGGGCCATGACGCGTTTACTTTTTTGGTAAAGCCGACAAATAAACTTTATCTGGTTGCGTTTCTTCACACCATGCGAGCGGATAGAAGAACCTAAAGCAGGGGGTATTTAGTGCGGACCTTATTTAGGTACTAGGCAAGACTGGGCAGCGCAACGACGACCACTTCACTATCAACATGAGCGAAAGCGATGGGCAGAGGGTGGGGGGGAATAGATCTGCACAACCTTAGGCAAAGACTTCCTTGGAGGAGACAAAAGAATTGGTGAGAAACCCGTGTCAGGGGTGGGGGCTTCGAGTGTCGCTGGAAGCAGATTCAAGAGGCGGAGGTATCGTGAGGGTAAAAGCTACGGGAAATTTATAAACTAAAAGAAAGAAGGTCGGGAGACACCCAAAGTTTTACCTGGTTCAGTAGGAAAAAGGCTTCTGAGGAACTGATGCTTGCAGGCGGGAAGTCGCTTTGAGGATCTTGTCTACTGCCAAAGGTATCTCGTCAAATTGGTTAAAAAGGGAGAAATCCGAAAGGAAAAAAACAACAACGGAGAGGAGAGGGGGGCGGATTTCCATAGTCCGTGGTGCTCAGAATATCTTCAACAAAAACAAAAAACCGGAGACAAGTACACGAAGAGAAAAGCTAAATACAGAAGACCAGGCGTCGAAAATCCTGAAAGAAGGACCAAGATACCACAGGGTAGACTTTGCAGCGAGGGCAAGTGCCACAGGAAATTATATAGAAACCTTTGGTTCCGGCGTCAAAGCAGGCCTCTTGGAATACGGAAAGCTAATAAGAACATGTTGTGCAGAACTAGTGAGACTCTGGCCGAGACCGGAGAGACCTATAAACATTCTATCTTTACTCCATGAGGCCCTCTGAGTCATAACAAAAAGATGGTGGGTGCCATGTCAAGAATCGAAGATGACTCAGGAAGCTTGGTTGATCCCGGGAAAAAAATCTGCGCATAACGGTAATTTATGGGAATCTCTTACCTTGCCAGGTCTTAAAAATTCAGAAAGGGTGTCCAACAAAGGAGTCAGAGAAGCTGGAATACCTGTGGAGCAAAAAGAGCAATGGTGGTCCTACAAAAAACTAGAAAGAAAGGGGTCTTTGACTTGATCCATTCGGTCAGCCAATCGCATGACAAACCGGCAAACCGGGACAAGAACGTGAACAATCTTACCTCTAATCGAATGTACCCTAAATTCAAAAACTCCTCAATAGCAGAGGGGAGGCACTAGGGGGATTGCGCAAGAGGGGGGGGCGGGATTTCCGCGAAAAGCTGAAGGTCGTGGCGTCCGACGTACGACAAGCAGGCATGGAAAACGAAAGACGTAGAAGTGCGCTCGACAGTCGCGGGGCTCGTCAAAAGTCAGCGAAAATCACGCGACCCCCGTCAGGTCTGGGATAAATCGGAGAGGAAAGGGAGCCGGAGTGGTCACAGAGACATTTCAGGGCCGGTGAGTCGTGAAGAGTCTATAACTAGAGCAGGGTCGGGAACCTCAATTAGAACCGAGGTAATTGTCGTTCAACTTCACTCACTCTTGACAATCCGGTGGGAGCGAACTACCATCAGAGTAGAAGTTTACGATCGGAGGGGAAGGGTTCAGGTGGTGCAATTCAAAGTCGTATTAGAGATCCAGAAAAAAGAAGTCGTTTTGCCGAATTCATCACCCAATGGGGAGGTCACCGCGATCAAGGTTATAAAAGCAGTGGTCACCCTTAGTTTTCAGCAGATAAAAACCTAACAGCTAAAAACAAGACGAGGGACGGTATGGAATCCAACTCCTTCAGAGTACAAGGGATGAGGAAGGTCTCGAAGAAACTCAACTGGGGATCAGAGAATAGCCATCAAAGGTGTTACCGTGTGTTTAAATTGAGGGGGATCGAAACGCGCCGCGCGGGGAGCAAGGACCTCGATAGGGGAGGCCAAGACCTAAGACAGCGTGAGACGTTCGCCCAGACGTCCAAAGGATCGAGTCGGATTCTAATCAAAAAGGAAGTAAGGGGACGTGGGCTACCAAAGCTTCAGAAGTAAACTATCGGAAATAAACATCTCACTACAATATCCTTAAACTTCAGACGGAAATAAAAATGACCTGCGAGCTAAGGACGAAGCCATGCTCAGCCCGACAAAAAGTATCCGTGATTAGCGAATCTCTGCCCCGGAGGAAATTATAGCGCATCTTTTGTCTGCCCTGTAGCTGGTCAGGAGAGAAACACCAGTCGAGGGGCATCCGCCCCGTAGTAAACGTGGGAAACCATACTAAAGAAGAGGCGCCGTACAGACGGTGTTCAAGGGCCCGTCGAGGCGCTTCCGAGTTATACCACGGAACCTTTCGGTGAGGAAGAAAAACACAAGGAAAGAGAAGACCGTAGATCGGGGGAAAGTCCCGAAACTTCTGCAGGTCTTCAGATGGATGCACAGGGGTTGAAAACCCGGACTCCTGCAAATGGTCATTAACGTATAGCTGGGGGGAAGCGTGTCACCGTGAACGCTACGGTCCTTGCCGAATTGCATCGAATTGAAGGCCGGAAAAGAGCACGTTATTTTCGAAAAAAAAGGGGACCACATGCACGTCGCGAGGGCTGAGTCTAACCGGATGAAAGG
>Ga0179593_1266939_pt1 | contig 10943 bp, 17 predicted proteins | sample CZODoug2_1_08_16_FD_185931 | JGI IMG/M metagenome (GOLD analysis project Ga0179593, IMG submission 185931) | Vadose zone soil fungal communities from Angelo Coast Range Reserve, California, USA - CZODoug2_1_08_16fungal (PacBio error correction) | ecosystem: Environmental > Terrestrial > Soil >...
GGCCCTCACCGACGGGGGTGGGTGGAAAGCTTGTTGGGTGGGGTGCGAGGAAAAAATTCCAAGGAAGGGGGGCAGAGGGGACAACTGGGAAAGAAAAAAAGATTCTGTGGCGCAAAATGGTTCATTTCAAAATCTTTGTGTGTCGGGGGTCAGGGGGTTACGTGTTACGAAATGGGGGCAAACAGAAGGTGTCCTACAGAACCAACTGCAAACGTCCCTCATCAGGAGGGCCGATAATTTATAGAGGAAAATGTATAGTGGGGACGGGCCCATTAGCAGATTTAAGGGGATAATACCTATGATACGGAGAGAGGTGAGGAAAAGCAATATCTCTTCAAAAAGGCGCGGTTTCTGTGTTTGGGGGGAGAAAGTTTCGAAACAGATAAGAAGTGAATTGGAAATCGGAAGGAAAAGGCGAAAAACCCTGGGGGGAAGTAAGAGAATGACAAGGGGCCGAAATGGAGCCAGTGAGGTCTCACAGGGGGAAGGGACCAACAGGCACTTACAAGTGGGTGGGGGGAGGAGCTGGGCAGAAAGGGAACAGAGGATTACTGCATACGAAAGGGGGGAAAAAATGGGCGCCAAAGGGATCACTGCAGAAGGGCGCACGAAAAATCGTTCTGAAGGGGAGGAAGTGGTAAGAATAAGAAGGGAAGAACGGCAGATGGGGGTTACGAAAGTAAACAATGAGTGGGTGAATCAAAGTTCAAAAATTAAAAAAAAAGTCACAAAAGGTAAGAGCAGAAAAAGACGTCTTCTGGGGGGGGGGGGGGGTAACGGGGAAGCCGAAGTTGTGGAGAACCGAAAGGGGGTACAAACGCGGTCAGCACGAAATCAACTGGGGCAAAAAAAGTCGTTGGAGATGGAGTGTGTGTGTCGAGGCAGGGGGCAAGAAACTGGACGAGGAGTGGCGGAAAGGTAAAAACGGGATGTGTCTCGTCTGACAAACAAAAAAACGAACAGGGGGATGGTGGGGTTCAAGTAGGCAAGTGTATGGACTTATAAATGGAGGGACTAGATTCATAAGCTTCAAAAACAAACAAAAAAAAACAGGAGTAGGTAGTCAAAGTGAATCGGAACACATCGCAATGGTGGGATTAAGGGGGAACGGAACATCCAAAGGACCAACAAATGCGGGCCAGGGTGTCTTTGGGGGTGTGAGCGAATTGGCCCATCCAGCCTGTGGAATTGGCCAAAAGACAAAGCTACAAAAAACAGGAAAATCTCAAAAAACAGGAAAGGACTCGAGACGGGAAAATAGCACTTACTTGATGGAAGAAACGCGGATAGTGACCAAACAAAAAAGAAGCCGTGGGTCAGCTACATCGGGATAAAAAAAACTCATGTGTTTTAGAAAAAAGACCCCACGCAAAGGAGGGTAATAGGGTTAAATGAAAGGGAGAACTAGACGGGCACACGGGAAGTCTGGGGCAGGATGTCAAACAGTAGCATTTCCAAAATCGAGCATAGCAAAAGGGAAGGTCCTGCGATTAAAAACAGGAGGGGAACGCCGTGTCCCCATAACGGAAAAGAGGCTGTAAGGCACGGAAACTGTCCCATGCACCAATGAAAGACAAGGGTGTGGTTTCGAACCAAAAGGTCGAAAAAGCGATGAAGCGAAAATTAACCTGGAGGGCATAAGAGGAAACCAAACAGGAGCGAACCGATGAGAAGAACAGGGACAACATCACTGAGAAATCCGAAAAAAGACCGGCAGTCCAAATCATCTCGATGTGAGGCCACTTCACACGAGGAAAGGACCGCAGAGAAGGATAGGGTGGGGAAACGTCAGCGGTCGAATGGGAACAAATCAGGGCCCCCAAGGGGGAAAGACCCGGGCCAGTCACCTGCCCCAAATGGGGGGGACGAAAGGGGGAAAAAGAGTGTTTCGGGACCAGTGAAAAGAATTGCACAATCAAGCGACGGGGGTCGCGGAACAAGCTCCCTCAAAAAACAGTCCAAACCAGAGACGGTGCCGGAATCGGGTGAACGGGGCCGACCTTCGCCGGTAGAAAGCGAGAGCGGCAACCAAATCACGTGATACCTTAATTTCAGGGAAGGAAAAGTTTGTGAAAATGTAGGGGGGGGGACAGGACAATGACTCCGGATGGATGGGGAAACGATGCAGGAGGATCATACTGACAAAAAGAGGAAGGAGTCTTTTTAAAAAGGGGGGGGTTGAAAACCATCGAACGACACCCACTCCAATAAAAGGGGAACAACACGAGCCTCGCAAAAAGGGCAGGATGATTCGGCAAAGGACAGTTTGAGGAACCAAGTAAGGAGTGAAAAAGAACAAGAAAGTTCGAAGCCCAAAAATGAAAGCTACAGCAGGGAAAAAAGAGTCTGGGGGTGTGGTGTAGGGGAAACTGACGCGCCGGGCTTTCCTGACGCCTAGGGGGGGGGGCAGGACTTTCAAAAACCGAACAAAGAAAAAAAGAAGGGGGGGGGTGGAAAGTAAGGAGGAATTTTGGGTATAAATAGGAAAAAAGACGGCAATTCAAGGGCGAAGCAACAGTAGCACATGAACAGGCCATGTTGCTTTTAAAAAGAAAAATGAGAAAAGACCGGACGTCTGTGCCGGGAAAAAGCCAACCGAGGGTACAGGGAACCATCAATTTTTTTGACCGGGCATATGAGGACAGATTCCGGAACCCGAGGGAAAGGGGGATTCAAGGACCCGACTCCACGAGAGGGGGGGAAACTGGGAGGAAACCGCCCAGGCCAATGTGGGGATTCACACGAGTCAAGGACACAAAAAGGGCTTAACATTGACGAATGGGGGGGGGAAATAAGGGGAAAAACAGGGGGGGGGGGAAAGGTTGTACGAAGAAAAAAACTGACTCAACCGAAGACTAACAAACAGTCCAAAAAACAAGATTGCTCCGGACGATACCCCAAAAAAGGCAACCTTTAAGGTACCCCAAAAACCGTTAGGGGACGTATACACAGGGGGAAGTGTCGAGGAAGAGGAATTGCAGGGGGGGGAAGGAGAGCCCGCGAAACTCACACAAATCCGTTTGGGGGTGGGGGGGAGAGGTAATAAGACCAAGGACTAACAGGAACAGGTCACTGTCGAACGCCAAAGTGGGCTGATTAAAGACAGTTTTTGCAACCAGGGGAAGAGGTAAAAAAAAAGTTCTGTGTGTGCAAGGGACCATGCCCCGTTTGGGAGGGGAAGGGAATTTTCACGGGCACGAGAAAAAACAGAATTAAAGGGGCTCTTTCCAAAGGGGACCTTGGGGGGTTGTAGTCAATAAAGGAACAATCAGGTTTAAGGATCAGGAAAAGACAGGAGTCAACTTCCACTGAAAAACGATCCGACAAAAAACCCGGGCGGCAAATTCGGGGTAGCCTAAGAAAAAAGAGTGCAAGCAACTTGGAGGGGAAATCGCGAGGAAAGTCAAAACAAAAATAACCAGTTCCAAAACCGCAATGACAAGACACCCACTTTTCACGGGGAACAGCGGGGACAGGTTAAGCCAAAGAAAACGGAGCCAACCTTCCTCAAAACTTCTGGAAGGCACTTCAGGAAAAAACCCAACGGCCCGTAAAGAAAACCAGCGATCACCACTCCGAACAGGGGGTAAACGTCAACAAGAAAAAAGGGGGAAACCAACTTCATATGGATTTTTTCCTACAACACAACCGGTGGGGTAGCACTGACAATATAGTAGAGGCAAAAGGAAAGAGGCAGGGAGAGCGATCCGGGACAAGATACGAAAAGGGCAACGCCAACAAAAAAGACGAAGACCCCAAAACAGGGCTTCCAAACAGAATGACTAAGAAGAAATTCCTTCCCCACGAGAGGGGGGGGAAAAACGTGGTGCCCAAGAATTGAATTTTGTTATAAAACGAGTGCCTAAGCGGGTATCGAAAAAAAGCCCAGGCATTTGGCGCTTGTGGAAGGGGAGGGGATTAAGCGCGAAAGGAGTGGATTTGGGGGGCGACAACAGGCATGGCTTACAAGAAGCAAAGACACACCGTAAGGGGGCGGAAAACTGAAAACATCAAACAAAAAAAAAGGAAGAAAGTACATTCATTGACAGGGGAAAAGAAAAAAAAAAGGGAACTATCCAAATGTGGACAAAGGGGGGATAAAAAACTGGATAGAAGCCCTAAGGGGGACAAATCACCAAACTGGAAAGCCCCAACAGGAAAAACCCGTATAGGTTTGAATGGAGAAAGGGGACTAAGAATTGACGAAGTGTAACTTTGCAAAGGAAGAACCTTTGTGACATCTCCAAAAACCACCCACCGGCCTGTGGCGTTTGGGAGGGGACTGGGAAAAGAAAGAAAAAGAAGAAAAGAGATGAGCAGGGGGACGAACACCGTAAAACACCATAGCAGAAGAGGGGGAGGAAAACACAGAACCTAAAAAAGTGCAAAACGGGAAAAATCAAAACAAAGTGTGTCATTGTCACCTTGGGGAGAGATCAAACAAAAAAAAAAAAAAAAAACGGAAGGATGAGGAAAAAGGAGAGGAACTTTGGACAAATTTTGTTGGCAAGGAAAAAAGTTCAAGACGGAGGAAGGGGGGGATGGAGGGGATCAGCAACGCATCTTAACATGGTGGTGGTGAAAATTCCACGCCCACCAAACAAAAAACTCTCCCCGTTGGGAGTATGAGGCAGGTTCTGAGGTTCCCCAAAACCCAAATTTGGGGGGTTCGTGGCAAAAATCGAATGGGGGAAGGGGGTGGGGGGAAAAGATGGAAAGAAAGGTAAGGGGGGAAAGTCTATCCACTGACCCCGTCGTGCGAAACTGAGTAGACCTTAATCAGAAAAGAACAAAGAAGGTTAAAGGGGGGAGTGGTGGTAATCAGTGTGTGGAATCATATTGGAAAGGACCGGAGGGGACCAGTCCCTACACACGGGGGGGTATAAATTTAACACCATTAAAAGAGAAGCCTGGTGGGTTGATAGCCATAAAAAAATCCAAGGGAAGGGGGGGGAAAGAAAGAGGGAACGGGGCGGATTACATTGGTTTTGAGAAAATTTACGGGGGGGGTGAGACGGGCAGCACTTGTAAGTAAAAGAAAGTGCAAGTGGGAACTCAATGAAAGAGGCGACTTGTTCCCACGCCTATCCAAAGACCTGAAAAATGACCGGTATGTCCACTTTTTTTTCTGATACAACCAGAGAGAGAAATCTTTTTTATAACGCTTTTCAGTGTAAACTGGACCCATAAAAGAAGGGTTTTGTTCCCTTTAAGTGGGTGCAACCAAAGGAAAAAGGGGAGTAAGAAAAGATTTGGGACCTGGCTTGGGGGGATGGGAAGCAACGCGTGGGGGGGGGGTTCTGCGGCCAAAGAGGGTTGGGGTTTCATGGGGCAAAGAGATAGGGGGGTCCCGGAGAATCGCCCTCCAGAAGCTTTGGTTCGGTGACACCGATCTATGTAAACCGGTGAAGAAAGTCCCTCAAACGGTTGGGGTGGGGGGGAAAGAAAGAAAAGAAAAAGAAGGCCGGGGGACCGGTGGCTATCGTTGGAAGCCAGGTTTTTGGGCCGGCTTGGAAAAAAAGCGTGTTATTGGGACTCGCACGGTTGTTGGAGGGAACGGGAAAGTGGCGGGAAAAAAAAAAAAACATGGGCGCAAGGAGTGAGAGTTGAACAAAGAATACTGTCAAGCTGGTCAAGAAAAAAGGTTCCCACGTGGGAGGGGGAAAGTAATTTGGGTCTCGGGGGAGTGGGTAGGTACGTTGGGGGTTTTACGGAAAGGACAGACCGAATTAAAAGAGGGATATTCTCCACCGGGGTAAAACGAAAGGGGGGGCAGTATAGCCGAAGGGGGAATCGGTGAAAGTGGGTTGTTCCCATGGGATACGGAAAGAAAATGGGGATATTGGTGGGACGAAAAGAAAAACCGCATGCAGTCTGGGGAAGGGAAAAAAAATAAGACATCCAACCCCCCCCACCAACCCCAACAAAAAAAAAAATCGGCGATCAAAATTCTCAGGAATTGGGACCAAAATCAAGGAAGGAGGGGGAAGAAATAAATTTTGGGGGAGGGGTCACCGGAAAAAACCTGAAACAAGGGTATACCTGGAAGCAACGGGTCTGGACGAAAGACGTAAAAAGGGGGAAACTGGAGGGGGACGGAAAGAAAATCAAGGTTCCAAAAAAGGAATGGTGGAAGTTTCTCGGTGGGGAGAATCAACCAAGAACCGACGCGGGAATCTCATCTAACACATACAATGGATATAACGTAAGAAATGGGGGTGGGGGGGGTAGTAAAAGGAAAAGGACTTGCCATGGGAAAAACACAATGGGGGGTTCCATGAAGGAAGACGAGCATCAAGAAAAAGTATTTAATTACTGACGGGAAAGGAAGTCAGAAATCAATGGGGGAGAGGGGGGAAAAAAAATTATTCCCCAGAAAGGAAACGGGGTGGCAAAAACCGGCCCCGTCACGGGAAAAGAGTGGAAGGAAATAAACGGACGTATCACCTCGACCCCATCCAGAATACTTGGAGTAGTAAGGTAGAAAGACGAACCCAAAATAGATCTTCAACTCTGCCAGCCGCAAAGAGGGAAAAAAGGACGGAAAAATGGATGACAGGGAACAGATGTTGCCACCTGTGAAAAAGCACAAGGAGACAAAAAAAAGCAGGATTGTCTTGGGCGACTTCTAACAACCATGAAGTGGCAGAAAGGGGGGGGCCGGCACTACTTGAAAAAGAAAAATAACCAACTAGAGAATACCAGCACCAAAAGTCGGAAACAAAAAGAGGTTTACGGGGAAAAAGGGGGGAACGCCAGAGGTCGTTTTTGACATAAAAAAAATCGCGTTGTACACTTTGGAGCGAGAAAAGAAAAAGTTAAATGGAAAAAGAGGGGTTGAAAAAGAAAGGGGTACACTGTGAGGCATGATTGTCGTCAGGGGGTCACTTAGCCAGTGGGAGTACCTTAAAGGGAGGAAAAAAAAGCAAATATCAAAAAAAGGGGGGGGGAGAGTGCGAAAAAAGCGTGAAAATTTGGAGAAAAGGGGGTGGAGTTGGGAAGAAGGGGGGGGTGGCACGACAGGTACCCAAGATACTGTCAGAAGGGATGGGGTTTGGGGGAAGTATGATGCGGAAAAAGCAGTCCCCGAAAAAAAAACGGACAGAGACTGGGGAAAGGACTTTGGTGTGGTTCAAAAAAGCGCGATGTGGACGTGCCAGGACCTGGGGCGGGAGCAAAAAAAAACACGGTTCCGCTCTCAAGAAAAGAGGGTACAGAACAATAACGTGGGAACCAAAAAGCACCGGAAAGAGATGGGGGGGTGGGGTGGAAAAAGCCTTTGGGGGGGAAGGGAGGGTCGCCGAGGAAAGAAGGGGCTAGAACTGGATAAAAAAAAAAAGGATGGAAGGGACGCAAAATTTTGACCAGTTATGTCAGGGTGCTTGGACCGGGGGTTTGAGGTGGGGACTATCTTTGAAAGAGGAAGGATAACAAAAATGAGAGACCAGGGACAAAAAAAAGAAATGCGGGGGAAAAGGGCCGAAGGGTGGTTATGAGGCAAATTGGTCCAGCTACTAAATGGGGGAGAAGGGCCCTGGCCGCGTAGGGTAAAAAAATGCCGGCGATAGTAGGGGCGGAGAAAATAAAAGGGCGGATCCCAAAAAAAAAAAGCAGGACCTTTGAGGTGGTGTGTACTAAGGGGGAGACAAATTGAAAAACGCAGGAAAAGTCTAATGCAGAAGAAAATGTCTAAAAAGGGGGGGGGGGGGGGGAAGTGAAGGAAAAAAAAGGGAATTAAGCAGGAGAATTTGTCTGCCTTTAGGGTACTTAAAGGAACGCATTGGAAAAAATAGTCCAAAGGGGGAGAGCACAGAAATTGGCCCACATCCTGGTTAATAACCGACTTTGGGTACAATCAAAAAAACCACTTGTATCAGGACAGAAGCAGTGGGAGCACAAAATCGGAGAACTGGGGAAGGGTTGTTAAAAAAAAGCCCGACGTGAACAGCCGGGCAGGTTGTAGGGTCGGGTAAAACAAAGAAGTGTTTAAAAATCCAGATGGTAGAGGAAAAAATGGCGTAATGGGGTGGTGTGTGGGGAACTTAGCAAGCGTGGGGGTTAAAGACAATCCAGAAAGGGGAAGAGAATCGCGCTAGGTCTGGTGTCAGGGGTATAAGGAGGGGTGTGGTTGTCTATCATTGGGAAAAAAAAAAAAAAGGAGGGAACGTGAAAAAGTGAGAACAAGCCAAAAGTGACCAAAGTGGTGGGTTCAAAATGTAAGGTGCAAGTTCAAGGAATAACAAAGGAACTATTCTCTTATAGAGAGAAAAAAAAAATTAGGGGGGAAGGGAAAATAAAGATAGATATCGAAAAGACAATCGAATTGTGAAATCATACAGAACGGCACTACTGCAATGAAACACAAAAGGGACCGTGGGGAGGGGTTTAAGAAAAAAAAGGGCAAAAAACCGAAGGTGAAGTGACTTGGCGCGAAAGAAACAAACAGGAAATCGAAAGCCTGAAACATGAATACGCGAAATATCTCCAGGGTGGACCGGTTACAAAAAAGGGGACAAAGGAGGGGGGGAAAAAAAAAACAAAAAAAAAGACTTGAAAGCACGACAATCGTTAGAACTCCATTGTTGAGGGAACAAAATAACATACGAACACCAACGCGGAAGTCATGGATTCTGAAACAAACGAAAAAAAAAAAAAGTGAGAAAGGAGTTGGCCAGGGAACACAGGGAGTCGAAGGATACAGGAAGGCGCATTTCAAGGGAAAAAAAAGAGCATAATCGGTTCCCTTGAAGGAGACAGGGATGGTCAAAAAAAAAAAAAAACCAGGAAAAATGGACGCCGGGGAACATACCAAGGGAGAAAGAGCCGGGAAGTCAGAAACGGTGCCAGTAGTAAAGTCAAAGTTCAAGGGGGGTTTGACAGTTGGGTTCGAAACGAGGGGGGAGAGGGAACAAATCAGAGTAACGGGCGGAGCGTGGGGAAGAACAGGTAAACAACCATACATAAGTAGAGAGAAAAAAGGAAAGAGAAGGCAGAAAGAAGCAAAGAAATAGGAGAACAGGATAACATCAGACCGACAGAAGTGGTTCGAATCAAAAAAAAAAAAGGGGCCGCAGGACCCCAAGAGAAAAGAACGTTCGCAAACTTAGAACCACGCTAAGGTCCCAATTCCTGAACCAGGTCCAGGCAACCAAAAATTTCGAAGGAAATCGGGTGTGCAGTGTGACCCAGACAGTCCCTACTTGGGGAAGGGCGAACCAGTAAAAAAAAAAACTGAAAAAAAAAGAGAGAAGATCTTTGGGGGAAAAGGAGTCAATTAAAGGGTAAAAAAAGAAGAGAGCGGCAAATGAAAACGAGACAAAGGGGAGACAAATTTCGTAAGGGGGGGGACAAAAAAAAAAAACATGTGTTCGGGAACAGGAAAAAAAAAGAAACGGACTTGGTATTGACGGGAAGGCGAGTAAACAAGAGAAACCAAGAACAGAGATAAGAGTCTAAAGGGGGGGGAACGCTGAAACTAAAAAAGTCAGACAAAAAAAGTTCCACGGAGCCGGCAGCGCAAAGGGAAAGAATCGGAAAAAATGTGTAAAAAAGGGCCTTCCTGTGAAGCCGGAAAGAGACTTTCAAAAACGGGAAGACCGACTGTCGAAAGGGTCCCCCACGCGTGAAATAAGCACATCCAGCCATCGGACATGGGGGGGGGGGGGGGGAGTAAACGTTAGAGGGAAGGGCTTTTCACAGGGGAAAAACGAAAATAAAAAAAAAAAAAACGTTAAAGGTCCCTAAAAAGAAGTGGGGGGGGGAGCAATTAGTTCAGGAAGGTTCAGAGAGTGGGAAGTGCTTAGTTAGCCCTCCACAAAGTAAAAATCAATGACGGTGGCAAAACTGGAAGGAAAAAGAGGGAGAAAAGAATCGTCGTGCACTGAAAAGAACCCTGAGGAAAGGTAAAGAGTTTTTGTCCGATCCACAAGAGTGCGTCCAGAAGGGGGAACGGGGGGAGAGTATTATTAGTGAAATCAGACTCAAAAGGAGGAACGCAAAAGATTTGCTCAGGAGGAAAAAAAAATTGACTTCCCAGGTGGAAGAAACCTTCTAAAGGGGGAAGGACGAATAAGTAGGGGAAAAATAAGTCTTTTTTGTTGGTAGATCACTGAAACTTACCCCAAAAAAGAAAATAATGGAAAAAACGAACATTCAATACAAAAATAACTTAAGGGGAAAGACAGAAGGGACAAAACCTGTCAAAGGCAACAAGGCTTTGAAGCCAAAAAAAAGGCTTGAAGGGGGAAAAACAGGAAAGGGGCGAAGAAAGAAGTGGCCGGGTGCAGGGAGAGAAAGTCCTCCACTGGCCACTCCTGTTGGTGAAATGGAGAGGGTCTCCGACAACTAAAAAAGTAAACGTCAAAACAGAAGACAAAGGGCGTTAAAAAAAAAACGGGAAAAAGAACGGGTTTGCCGTGGAAGAAAGGAAGTTTGATTGGGGGAGACCCGGGGGAAGTGTTGGAGGGCGGGGTGCCAGTGAACAGCAAGCGAAAGAGGAAGTTCTGGGGGAGGGTAAAACTGGCGGGGGTGGGGAAGTCAAAGGCACACTCTGGGGGGTGGGGGGTGGGAATCATTAAAAGAAAGGGGAGGCAAAAAACTGTATTAACAGGAGGGAACTCAGAAAAAGTCAAACAGGCGGAGAAAATCAAAAGAAGTTAAAAGCAATCGGACAGTTGGGAAGCATGTCCGGAAATCAAAAAAAAGAAAGAAAAATTCAAAACGAACGCAAAAAGGGTAAGCCTAGGAAAACGGGGAAACTTAGGGGGAAAACAGGAACAGGTAGGGAGAGAAAAATAACTAACTTAGAAAATGTGGAGTCATTGAAAACTGGAAAAAAGGGGTGCCCGAAAAAACCTTGCAGAACCTGGTAAATGGGAAAGCTCCCTAAAAAACCTCAGGAAAGTATGAAAAGATGTAAAAAGAAAAGAAAAAGTGGAGACCCC
>Ga0179593_1362175_pt1 | contig 10943 bp, 13 predicted proteins | sample CZODoug2_1_08_16_FD_185931 | JGI IMG/M metagenome (GOLD analysis project Ga0179593, IMG submission 185931) | Vadose zone soil fungal communities from Angelo Coast Range Reserve, California, USA - CZODoug2_1_08_16fungal (PacBio error correction) | ecosystem: Environmental > Terrestrial > Soil >...
GAAACTCAAAAGGGCGGTATACATGGCCCCAGGATGACAAAAAACCAGGAAAAAAATGGAATATCACAAAATTAGTTAAAAAGCGAATAAAAAAGCTAAGGAAAACAAAAACGTTAGCGTCAGGGGAACTGGGGGACGATTCAAACAATACGGCGCCAGATAAGAGGACGAAAAGCCGATTTTAACACAAGCAAAAGAAGAAGGTTGATCCATTGAAGGGACAGCAGTTTTGTAAAACGACCCCGAACTCGCATAGCATCAGACCCAAAAACCAGGTCATGGGGCACGAGAATAGAAAAACCCTCTGCCTACTTGCAAGCTGGGGTGGCCCGTCCGTGTGACCATGAAAAAAGTTGAAATTCCCAGTTCAGGGGGAAAAGAGGTGGCCAGCTGACTCAACTGCAAAGAAAACGGCTGTGGAGGAAAAAAGTATTACGCGAAGAATAATGGGTCAAGCGTGGGTTAGACCAGTCAGTGTGGGAAGTGTGGACCCAGAACTTGGGGGGAGAAAATAAAAAGGAAAGCGTGGGGTTAGAAAGTATCGGGAAGGTGGTCCCACCTTACTTCCACGCAGTCCGCCGGGTGACAAACCTCGGGTCAAAATCGGGTGTGCGATAAATAACAGCACCTGGGAAAATTACTGGGGGGAAATCGGGACCCCTGCCCCAGTCAGTCGGAACAAAATAGTATTTCGAAGGGGGTCAGAAAACTACCAAAATCGGGGGGGGGGGAAAAAGGTGGCAGGTCAAACACACCCGAAAAAAGAAGGAAGGAAGGAAGAACAACGCACTAAAAAACAAAAGTGGAATGCAAACAGAAAGAACCGGTCACAATGCGAACTATGGCCTTTCCTTTCTAGACCACTGAAGGGAAAAAGATCCACACAGTTAGAGGGCAGTCTAACTCTAATCCTTTGTAGCGTCAATCACGACGGCTCCACCCAAAAAAGGGGTTGGGCTCCTAACTTGGGACAAAAGCAGTGTGGTTGTTCAGAATTTGGGAGGCAAGGTGTACTTCAAAAGTTCGAGAACAGGCCAAGAAAAACTAAAACGAAAAAAACCAGCAGCGCGAAGAGGATAGAAAAAAATCAGCCCTGTGGTAAGGGCGGTAGTGCGAGGCGAAAGTCCAAAAAACGCAAAAGGGGGTTTTACAAAAAAGCCAACATTTCCAAATGAAGTGGTTGGGTCGTCATCGCCAAAACAGCAGTCAAAGACAAAAAAAAAGGGAAATGAATGCGTTGCCCAAAAAACGAGTTCGAGCCAAAACTCCAAAAGGTGAGAACTGGCCGAAAAAAGGGATCATGGGGGGGCACCCTAACTGTCAAATCCAAAAAATTCTGAGACGAACTCCCTCATAATTGCTGACAGAGGGAAAAAGAAGAGGTTTAAACAGGGGGATGAACAACAGAGGATCCGTGAAAACAATACGTTTGGTTCCTCAGTCATAAAACCAAAAAACGATTGGTCCAATGCTTAGGGAGGGCAGAAGTTGAGGTGAATTACAAACAACAAGCGAACTCATAAAAGGATAACAGACAACGAAGCAAACTGACGGAGGAATCATGCACGGAGCACTGCGTGTGACAAATGAGCAAAATGAGGGCAAAAGAATTTCCATCCCAATATGCCAGGCGGCACAGGCTGAACGACTGGCGAACGTCAAAGGAAAGCAGGACATTGGTGGGTCCCCGTAAAAAACGCCGCCCGTGGTGTCCTCAGAAACCAAAACCAAAGGGGACAGCTCACGGAGGAGAGGGGCTAGGAGTTCAAAGTCAAAGTGTGGAAAACCAGGGTTTGGTTAGGGCAAACTGTAGAAAAAGGACAGCAAAAGTACATTTGGCTGAACGAGGCCCCCCAGGGGCTCTATGTCGAGAAAAATACACTTGGGAACAAGAAGGTGCCAAAACTCGTTAGAAAAAAAAAGGAGGCACCGAAAAAAAAAAAAAAAAAAAAATCCACAACTCAGGTTAAGGAACAAACTGTCAAATCCGCGGAAAAGGTGGAGAGGAAAAAAGGGATGTTCTTTCATGCGGGGAGCAGCCGTCGAAAGAAGAGATTGAGAAAGCCCAGCCCGGGGGCCCATAACTGAAAAGTCAATGGAAAAAAAAAAAAACCAGGACAACGTTCGCTGGAAAAAAAACATCAAATGGGGGGGGGTACAAGGAAGGAACAGGGAGGCCGCGCGGAAACAGTTACAAAAGCGGGGCACAACCAATGAAAAACCTTGCAAGGGAAATCAGGGGGTGAAAGCGTTTTTAAAAACAAAAGCTCCAAAGAAAACCCCCAACCACCAGAGGATGTAAAAGACCGGAAAACGGGGAAACGGGGTAAAAACTGCATATAGGCGGAAAAAAAAAATGCCAACCATGGAACGGGTGGGAAAAACTCTCCAAAAAAAACAAGCAGACCACAAAAAGCGACAGCATGGACAAAAATATGGTGAGGGATGGTCATTTGGAAAAAAAAACAATTCACACATCAGAAGGCTGACAAAAAAAAAAAACAAACACCGTGTGGACAGCGCGAATTTTCACAAACCTGGGGACAAAGGACCCTTGTGTCACGAAGGATCACGCCGGGCACTGGGAAAAAAGCGAAGCCGAAAAAAGGGAGAATGGTGTGAATAAACTTGTAAACCGAGTCGCCACATTAAAAAGAAAAAGCTGCAGGAGACGGGGGTAAAGGGAAAAAAGAATGGGAGGAGGAACAGCCCACAGGCCCAGGCAAGAGGGAGGTCAGAAATAAGGGGGAAAACGAAACAAGCCGGGGAAAGGAGGTATAAAACTCCATTCAAAGTAGAAAGCTAAGAAAGGTGAAGGGACAAAAAGACAATGGCCGGTTTCAACCACACGAGACTAACGAAAAAAAAATGAGGTCGGGGAAAAGTGGAAAAACAAGCATCATGAATAAGTGCCAGAGAGCTCTTGTAACCGATCGAAAAAGAACTAACAAACAACAAACAAAAGAGAAAAAAAGAGAAAAAGAAAAGGAGAGGAAAAATCAAAGTCCAAGAAAAGATGGGAAAAAAAGGAAGAATGGACCTGTGAGAATGTTTTTACGTAACCCGAAAAAAAATATTGGCGAGCAAGGGCGAGGGGGGGAAAAACCGCCAAGAAGGAATGGGGGACATCGAAAAAAGTTCAAAAAAGGGGGAAATGGGACAATGAAGGGTATACCAAAAAATGAACCGCAAGAGGAGTTCAAGGGAAAGAACCACCCGGAAAAGAGTGTGGCGTCAAGTCAAAGCAAAAAGAAAAAATCCTGACCTGTGGAATGTTGCTGCTAAAAAATCGGGGCCGAAGAAAAAGGAAGAAAAAGACCGACAAAAATGGCGGGGGATTTGGGGTTGAAGGGGGAGTTAAGAGATCGAGAGGGGGACGGATAAAGACGAAATTCCCTGAAGGGGGCGCCTCAGGAAAAAGGAAGTAGGAGACCCGAGCCAGAAAAGTTGACCCCAGAGTGAAGAAAACAAAATTTGAACATAGTTAACGGTAACTAAAAACCCCTTGGAAAAACCGGCGAGACGGAAACGGAACTGAGAAGCAAAGGGAAAAAAAGGAGATAAAAAAAAAAGTGCCTGTCAAGATTCCCCATGAGGGGTGGTTTTTGTAGATGGGGCGAAAAAGAGTTCACCAGGGTGACATGAGAAAAGAAAGCGGGAGACGGGAAAAAAAATCTTTGAAAAGGGACGACGAGTGTCCCAACCTTGGGAAAAGCATGAAAAAAGGGGGGTGCGCTCCTATTAAAAAAAACCATAAAGGGGAACGAAAGTTTTATGAACTGTGGGGAAAGTGGAAAAAGAAGAACCCATTCGCAAAAAATCGACAGAATCTGTTGGGGAAGACCGGTAAAAAAATGAGGGGGGGGTGAAGAAATTGAAACAGGAAAAATTAACTTTTGGCAAAAAGAAAGCATGCAACACAGGCCGAGGGGGAGGTCGAAGAAAGGGGAACGAAGAATCCGGAGTGAAGAAAAAAAGAAAAGGGGTTCGAAAGAGAATATACCGCGAGCAAGCGGTGGTTTCTCGGGACTAGGGGGCCTAAAAGATGTAGACGGCCGGGGGGGGCGAAGGGTTTTCTCAAAGGTCAAGGGGGCTCACCCAGAGCCAGGAATGGGAAAACAACGGGGGGAACAGTGAGTAAAGAGGGAAGAAAAGGGATTGTATTGGAAGAACCTTGGTCTACCAGATGACCGCAAACAACGGGAAATTTTGGTTCCGGGTTTTTTTCCAGCAACAATTGGAGGGAAAACACCGATATCCAAGGGGGACCCGAGGAGGAAAGCCTTGAAAGAAAAATGTGCCTAGGCTAAAAAGAACACAGATAAAATGTAAGAAAACACGGGGACAAAGGGAAGGGGAGAAAAAAGCAGTCCAAATTCTAGGCCGGAAAGCCGGAATATTTAGAGGACGGATTGCACGAAAAAAACGGAAGAAAAGAAGTGTTTTTGAAAAAAAGAACAAAAGCAAAGGAAATGACATCGGAAAATACGCCGCAAGGAAAGGGAGCAAAACGGAACAAAGGAGGAGGGGGGGAGATGAGGAAAGAGGAATTCCCATCAAGACAACCAAGAAAAAGACGGGCGCGGTAACGGGGGGGAAAGCAGGGATTATGGCTGCAGAGAGGGGAAACAAAGAGGTCAATACGGTAAAAAAAACATTTCGTGGGGAAACAAAAACCAAAGCTTAGGGGGGGCAACTAAAATGAGGGTACTTAGAATAGAAACAAAAAGAACGGTCAACGCCGGTGGGGGGAAAAACCGGGGGACGGAAGGCAAATTCATTAGAAAAAAAAGCAGGGACGAAGAAAGCGGAGTTTGGCCTCCGTGAAAAAAGAAGGTTGTGGGCACGGCACGTCAAACAAGTGGTGAAAGGGGGGCTCTTGACTTGAGGACGGAGAAATGAAAGGGGGGCGAGGACTACAAATGGAGAAAGGTTGAAATTGTGTAAAACACCCGTGGCTCAAGGTGCCACGCGCCTGAGGGACACGACGCCAGTATGAAGGCGAGGGGGGGCGAGGCCCGAAACCGTAGGGGGCTGTGATCGTGGGGAGTTTTTGGGGGGGTGGTCTAAAAGGTGTGAGAAGATTTGAAGGAAGGGAAAATGCAGACAAAAAGGGACTGGAAACAGATTGGAAAAAAAAAAAGAGTAAAACAAGGGTGTTGGTTGGCCCCAAAGAACCCTAAGGATTGGAAAAGGGGAAACAACGGATTAGAAGTGGAAAAATAACGTGACTCTAAATAAAAAAAACTTATCAAAGCGGGAACAGGAATAAAAGAAGAATAGGAAGAATTGACCGGGTCAAAAACATCATCCCAAACAGGGGTGTGCAGGGTTAGTGCGTGGTTGGAAAACGGCAATTGCTTGAAAATGGGCCACCTTTGGGTTGAAAGACTGACCGGGGGTTCAACCGAAACATCTCGTTGGGGAGTTGGGCCACCAGGACAGTTGATACACTAGCAAAAGTATTTGAAGTTAAATTTGAAAAAAAGAAAGGGGAAAAATGGCCTGGGAAGGGAGGCACCCCCTCGGGGCGAGTTAAAACGGAAGGGGTCTTAACTGATTAATTTTTAACAATGGCCCACGATAAAAAATGGTAGCGCAAATTTTGTCCTTCCTTTAGGCAAAAGTCCCCACTTAAAACTCAAAGCCTTTAGTGTAAGACACTAAAACGGAAAGTATAGAGACCTCTGGTCTCGAAGAAAGAAAGAACATTGGGGCGGTGGGGCGCCGTGGAAATGAAGAAGGGCAAAGCGAAGAAAAACGAGAAAAGAACGGGAAAAAAGACGGACAGGGGATCACTTCGGGCGAAAAAACGAGCCGGAACGAGTCGATAAAGGGTGAAGGCATTGAAAAAAGAATGCCAAAAGAAAGGACAAGGACCCTGAACTGATGCCGATTTGGAAAAAGAAAAGGGGGCGTGAAGAGAAGCAGTGCGGGGAAGATATCACGTGAATGCTTGGTAATCGAAGTCCCAAAAATAAAAGAAATGCGAAAACTATGGGGGGGATCGTCAGTGGAAAAAACGCAGAAGGCTAAAAAAAAAAAAAAAAAATGGGGGAGGAAAGGATGATGCCCGATTAGGAAGATATCTCACAAAGTTGGGGCTCAGAAGTGAGCCTTGTGCGCAAAGTTCGCCGCCACGAAGGATTAGTAGACGAATCGAAACAAAAACAAGGAATGAGAAAGGAGAATCAGGTAGAACTGACCCTTGGGAAAGTCCTGCCCACCGCAAGCTTAAGCGAGAAATATATTAGGGGAATTTAAGATATCCATCTGCAAAAAGTAGAGTCCGTACAGGGTGGGACGAAAAGATAGGGCTAAAAAAACGATCCGTTCACAAAGAAAAGTATCACAAAGGGATAATTGTTCTGCCGGTGAAAAGATCTGCACGCCCGAGCCAGAGGAACATCAGAAAAATGGGGCCGAGAGTAAACATAGAACGCATATACGAGTGTTTGGAAACAAAAACCAGTGAAAATCCGGAAGGATGGCCTTCACAGGGTGACGTTGAAATGGGAAAAACGGAGTCAACAAAAAAAAAACCGCGCAACGCTGGTTGGAGGGTATTAGGAAAAAATGTTCAACCGGCCGATGGAGAGTGTAAAGGTGGTCGTGGGAGAAAAGACATTAAGCGTGGGAGGTCAAGGGAGTCGAAAACCCCTGGGGGTGGACACAGAGGGGAAAAAGAAAATCAAAAGGCGGGGGAAAAAAAAGTAAAAGGGGGGGGTGCGGCCACAAAAAGAAGATTACGACATCGAAAACAGCGAAACATCATTCATGGGGGAGAAGAGGTGAAAGGCAAACCTTCCAAACCAAAAAATGAGACGTCTGAAAAAAGGGCAGCAAAGTTGCATGAAAAAAGAAACTCCAACGCATGTGATACGAACCAGTGAAAATAAGGGCACTTATCTGGGTCAAATTTTGGTCATGGAGAAAGGGAGGGGCAACCCAAGTAAAAAACCGCAGCGTTAGAAAAGAAAAAGACCTGTGCCCTGTTCCAAAAAGAAGAAACAGGACACCAACAAACATGTTTGGGTCTGGGAGTTACAAGACATTGGGGGGGTCAGAAACAAGACTTTGGCACAGGGGTCGGGCAAATGCGAATTAAGGAAACAACTTAACACCAAACCAACGGCGTAGTCAAACCGCGACAAAACCGCACATCAAAGGTGATAGGCGGCGGTGACAAAAACAAAACCACAGGGGTTACACCCCATCCCCAACGTCCAAAACTAGACATTGTGGTTCGGAAAAAATCCGACAAAAAGAAAAGCCGCAGAAGGAATGAGCAAAACAAATAGGCAAGAACCCAAAATCCGAAAGCGCAACTGAGTAACGAACATGAAAGTTTGCCTCACAGGACCGGCGTCCAAACCAAAAAAAGGGCGCGAGGGCGGCAAACGCAGAATCGCAGGGGGAAAAGAATGTTTACAGAAATTGGATTTTTCCCGAAAAGCTCTTGGGAAATGTGATGGAAGAAACCTACGAAGGGTAAAGGGGGGTGGGGTGGAACTAAGGGGGCGGTAACCAGGCCGAAAAGTCATAAAACGACGAAAACCACTGGAGAACCGCCTCTCGCAGAGGTGCCGGCCGGGGGAAGCGGCTGGGGGTGGGAACTGATTAAAGAGCCAGCACCAGCAAAAGACCGGCCCCGGTCCACATCTTCAGAAGGCGATCCGTCGCAAAAATTTTCAAAAAAAAAAAGAAGAGGACGTGGACACGCGCCCACCAACGGGGGGTGGAAGGGAAAGGGGAAAATGAAACCGGTCGAAAACAAGGACGGGATCGTCAAGTAAATTTTGGGAAAACGGGGGGTGGGGCAAAAAACTGGGACCAGAAACGGGAATGGTTAAAACCGAGCAGTTAAAGGGTCACGAGAAAAAACGCTAACAGGAGCCCCTGAAGTGCGAACTACTTCAAATTAGGGGGCAACAAGACCCGAGGTAACACGGCGCACCACGGTTACGATAACAGGGGAGGCAAGCGGATGGGATTTTAGCTGAACCGGGTCCTTGGTTATCAGGCGGTGCCGGGCAAAAAAAAGATAGGGGGGGGGAATGCAGCGGTGGTGAATTCTGAGGGAGGGGTAATTGGTGCAAAGCCTAACACGACAGTGGCACCGGGGAAGACAAAGAGGACCCTGCGACAAATACCGAAAAAGAAAAGCGGGGCATAACAAAAACTTTTGGGAAGTCAATGGGTGTCAAAGCGTTGCGACAACACAGCAAAGAACAACAACACCGGTCACGTTAAAATTGAGCGTAAAAGGGGAACAGGCAAAACATGGTAAGCGAGAACGCAACAAGAACACTCCAAACAAAAACCGAAAAACCCAGTGGTAATAACAGCAGGGGCGAAAAGAATGTCCATTGCATGGGGGATCAAAAAGAGGGAAAAAGCAGGAAGCAAAAACGTGCAGGCGTGAAGCAAAGGACAAACCCGAATTCACAAGCCACCAAAAAAAAAAAAAAACCCCACAACGCAATTTTTGGCCCATGGACTGGGGTCAAAGACGTGAGACCGGGGGAAGGGGGAGGGAAAGAACGATAGCCAGCAATGAGGGGAATGCAAACACAAAAAAAGAATCAGAGCCACATTGCAATTCAACCCCTGCCATATGGAGGGGGAGGGATACCTGGCGGCAAGAGTTGCTAGGCAGCACACCATGAATAAAAACGGAAAAGAGGGTATTCGTGAATTGGAAAAACGAATCGGTCCGGAAATTCCAGAACTCCGTTTGAAAGTTGTACCTGGCGACGGGAAGGCACCAAAAGGCCAGTGGGGCAGGGGGGAAGAAGAAAAAAGAAGCAAGTTAAGCCGGGTGTTACTTCCCACAACAAAACAAAAAACAATGAATAGTGCCATGAGCGGCAAAAGGGACTTTTGTAGGAAAGACAATCTCTCTGAAAAAAAAAAAAAAAAACGGAAAGGTGGAAAAGAAATGAAAAACCACCGTCAAAAAGAGCTCGGGCTGTGAAACGCTTAATTCTGGTCCTGGGGAAAGGGAAGACTCAAGGTATGTGGCAGAAAAAACGGACGAAACCCGCAAAGGAATTGGTGGGCAGCTAACAGTCCCACTAACAATTGAAGGGGATCACCGGAAAATGTGCGAACTAAAGAAACGGAGCGTGGAGTCAAGTCATACACCACTCCATCTGACACAACGCCTATTCCAAAACGTGGGCGCCCAAAATCGTGCAGCAAAAAGGATCACTCTATGGGAAATGATTAATGTGGTCCAGGGATCAATCAGGGGGCACAACAAGGGAATGGGAAAAAAAATAAGAGAAAATGGGGAACCGGGTAGAAAGTACATCCAGGACAAAAGGAGTGGATAAGCGCTGACAAAAATTCAAATCAAAGGCAACACTTGAGGAATCGGAGGGTGAATGCGTCAAGCCAAAAACAAGGCTGCAACCACGAAAAGTCAAACGGGCCTCCTTACGAGCGTGGAACAAATGGGCACACAATGCGTGACGGATCCCCCTGGGAGAGGGGGGGAAGCTGGGTAAAAAAACAGACGGGGGGTGCATGGCAAAACCGGAACTAATGCCGAAAGAACCGGGAAAAACAAACAACGTACGAGTTCTTGGGACGCAAAGCTGGGGGAGAGAAAAAAACAGGTGGGGAAAACGGACGTGTATGGGTTGTTCCAAGCAAAAGGTATGATTCTTGGAAGCTTAATCTGTCGGCACAGACACGTCAAAAAGAGTGGTAGGACCGTTCAAACGGTGTGGTAGGTCACGAAACCCAGGGAACCCATCAAGGGCCAAAGAAAAGAGGAAATTGTACAAATCCGATCGGGAAAACGAAGACTCGACAGGAAGAAAACGGTCGCCTAAAAAGTAAAAAACAGTGGACCTTGGAATCGTAACCGGAAGGTTACGAACGGGGGATGGGCCAGAAGGGGGGTCTCAGAGGACAATTCCAGGACCCTCAACCGGTGGATCGGGTCTAACCCTACGACCATCAGAAAAGGGAAAAAAGCCCTCGTGGCAAAATGGACGAACATGTGGGGGGGGGCTTGTAACAACTAAAGATGCTCCGAACAACACATTTCACACACTTGTGTGAGGGGGAAACCGAAAGAAAGCACGCCCGGCGGGTAAGATGCATGGTTCCTTAAAAAAAGGAGCGGGTCCATCCTCGTGAAAAAAATGCACGACGACGATAAACAGTGCGTTATGAACAGAGGGACGCCGGTAAGATTGGGATGGCAAAAAATACTGAAGGGAAGATTTTTGTGCAAATAAAACGAAGAACTCAAAACTCGGGAAAGGAAGGCCAACGGCGACAAAGACAAGGGAAAAGGTTCGATCGCGGGGGGGATAACCCTCAACGACCAACCCCCGCGGGGGTTACGGAAAAAAAAGAAAAAGTGAAAGCTGCCGGGCTGTTACGGAAAAAAAAACGAGTGCCCCTCAGAGAGAAGGGTAATACAAACCATTCTTGGGAAAAAACGTCATTGCAAAAGAAGGGGGAGAGGGACCAGGGAAAAAGCGCCATGTCAACGTTTGTTGGGGGGAAACAAAGGGGCAGAAGCCGGGACCAAGGCCCCGCGTAAAAAGCAACGGGAGTAGGAGAGGGGGAACACCCCAACAGAAGGAAAAAGAAGGTTTGAAAGAGAATGTGGGGGGGAGCGATACAAAAGACCAATAAATCAGGTGAAAAGTTGGGGAGTGGGAAAACCCAGGGGACTTAAAGAAAACAAAATGCGGCCCAGCTTGAAAAACAGGAAAGTAAGCATAAGACGAAGGGGGGCGGGGGGGGGGGGAGGGGGCGGTACGCGAGTTGGTTTGGGGGAAAAAAAGTACGCGAATAAAAACCCAAAAGCCGGAGAGAAAAAACCCAAACTGGAAGGTGGAGAAACGGACGCCAAAAAAGGGTGGTGTGGCAAAAAACTGCAAAAAGAGGAAACTGGAAAAACTTTAAATCTATCAAAA